>WNFU01001395.1_pt1 | contig 33936 bp, 36 predicted proteins | sample 5400121 | NCBI WGS metagenome assembly WNFU01 (sample SAMN13153360, study PRJNA577476) | soil metagenome | isolation source: 100 cm soil or saprolite under grassland replicate 1 | place: USA:California | collected 2016-06-15
GTCGCCCGGCGCCAGGGCCGGATCACGTCGAGGTCGAGGTCCTGTGCGTGCTGCATCGCCCGGAGCGAGTTCGTCCCGCGCGGGCGTGCTCCTTCAAGCGAGGGCGACTCTCCTCGGCGGTTCGAGACTCCTCCAAAAGGCTGGGGTCAGACCCTTGCAGTTCGAGACGTGGCTCTTGCCTACGTGGTGGAGATCCAGGCCCACGTTTCCGTGAGGCCTTCGTCCAGCGAGTGCTGTGGCTCCCAACCCAGCTCGCGTTTCGCCAGCGACGGATCGAGGACGCTGCGCTGGAGCTCACCGGGCCGCAGCTCCGCGAACTCCGGTTCATGCTCCATGCCGGCGACGCGCTGGATCCGCTCGTACAGCTCGACCACCGACGTCTCGGCTCCCGTGCCGACGTTCAGAACACCGCCGGCATGCTCCGCCGCAGCGAGCGTCGCCGTGACGACATCGTCCACGTACACGTAGTCGCGCGTCTGCGCCCCGTCGCCGAAGATCTTCGGCGACCCGCCCTCGCGCAGCAGGTTCATGAAGATCGCGACGACACCTGCTTCGCCCTTCGGATCCTGCCGCGGCCCGTAGACGTTCCCGTACCGCAGCGCCACGTGCGCGGCGTCGTACAACCGGTTGTACGCGGCGACGTACTCCTCGCCGGCGAGCTTGGACACCCCGTACGGCGAAAGCGGCGCCCGCGGATGGTCCTCGCGCGCGGGCGCGTCACACTCTCCGTAGATCGCGCCGCCGGTCGAGCTGAACACGATCTTCGTCCCATGCTTCCGCGCGGCCTCGAGGACGTGCAAGGTGCCGATGACATTCACGTCCGCGTCGAAGTCCGGCCGCTCGACCGAGACGCGGACGTCAGCCTGCGCCGCCAGGTGGAAGCAGACCTCCGGGCGCACCTCGTCGAAGATTCGCCCGGTGTCGCTGCGGATGTCGCCCTCGTGGACGTGAACGCCCTCCGTGACGTTCTCGCGCCTCCCTTTGGAGAAGTCGTCGAGCACGTGCACCTCGTCCCAGCGAGCCAGCAGCGCATCGACCACGTGCGAGCCGATGAAGCCCGCGCCTCCTGTCACGACCGCCCGCACGCGCCGTATCGTACGGACGGCGGTGTTCGTCACCTTCGAAGGCCTGGATGGGTCCGGCAAGACCACGCAAGCGGAGCTCCTCGCCGAGGCTCTCCGCGCGGACGGTCGCAACGTCGTCGCCACTCGGGAGCCGGGCGGCACGCCGCTGGGCGAGGAGGTGCGGCGCCTGCTCCTCGCGGGAATGGAGATGAGCCCCTGGGCCGAGGCCGCGCTTTTCGCGGCGGCGCGGTCCGAGCTCGTCGATCGCGTGATCGGGCCGGCCCTTTACGCGGGGCACGACGTCGTCTCCGACCGCTATCTCGATTCGTCGCTCGCCTACCAGGGCTTCGCGCGCGATCTCGGCATCGAGGAGGTCTACGAGCTGAACAGGGTCGCCACGCGGGGCCTCCTGCCGGACGTCACGTTCGTCCTCGAGATCGATCCCGACACCTCCGCGAGACGTGTCGGACAAAGCCCTGACCGCATCGAGCGAGAGGGACCGGAGTTCCGGCAGCGCGTAGTCGACGGATACCGCATAGTCGCGGGGAAGTACGCGGATCGCGTCGTCCTGCTCGACGGCACGCGGCCGCCTGATGAACTGCACGAGGAGATCCGTGGACGTCTTCGAGAACATTTCTGAACAGGCCGAGGCAAAGCGGCTGCTGCACGCCGCGCTCGCCGACGAAGGCCCGGCGCATGCGTACCTCTTCTATGGACCTCCCGGTGTGGGCAAACGCGCCACCGCAGTTGCGTTCGCCGGCGAGTTGATTGCGACGAGCCCGCAGGCGAAGCCCGCGGGCTCTCCAGACGCCGCCGCCAAGTCGGCGGCTTCGGACCGCGGGCGCGTCGAGCGCGGCTCGCATCCCGACCTGTACGCGATCGAGCCGGTCGGTGACCAGATCCGCATCGACGACATCCGCGAATTGCGCCGCGATCTGCACATGCGTCCGTTCGAGGCCGACCGGCGCGTCTACCTCGTCTACGCCGCGGAGACGATGAACGAGGACGCCGCCGACGCACTGCTCAAGGATTTGGAGGAGCCGCCGCCGTACGCGGTCATCGTCCTTGTCGCCGACGATCTCGGGCCGCTGCCGGAGACGATCCGCTCGCGCTGCCAACTCGTCCCGTTCACGCGACTCTCCGATCGGGCGATCCGCGAGGAGATCGACGCCCGTGCGCCGGGGCTCGAGCCCGACGGGGCCGCCTCGCTCGCGCGACTCGCATCGGGACGTCTCGACCGCGTTGCCAGGCTTCTCGATCCGGAGAGCGCTCGTCGGCGGGAGGCGTTGCTCGAGGTCGCGCGCTCCGTGTACTCCGAACCGGAGTTCGAGCCCGGCGCGGCGGCGCAACGCATCCTCGACGGCGCCCGTGAATGCGGCGCCGAGGCGAAGCGGAAAGCCGAGGAAGGGCTCGAGCTGCTCGACCTCCCGACCCGCGAGGCGGAGCAGCGCGTGCGCCGTGCAGCCCGCGGCGCCGAACGGGAAGAGCTGCTCGCGTCGCTGGAGGAGCTCGCGTCCTGGTACCGCGACCTGGTCGTCGTGGCGGTCGGCGCGGAACGTGCGGTCGTGCATGCCGACCGCCGCCCCGTCCTCGAGCTGGACGGCACGACCGAGCGTCTTGCGGGTGCGGAGCGCGCCTGCGAGCTCGTCCGTGAGACGTGGCGCGCCTTCGAGGAGTTCAACCTCAGCCCGCCGCTTGCGCTCGAAGCGCTCTTCGTCCAGCTCCGCCGCGAGCTGGGCGCCCATGTGCCGTCGCTCACTTGAGGGATCTCCGCAAGATTTGGGCCGGGGCGAGCTCTTGCAAGGGCGATCCAAAGAAGGAGAGCCCAATGAAGAAGCTCATTCTCGTTACGGCACTCGCCGCCGCCTTCGCGTTCCCCGCGGGCGCGTTCGCGGGGACATTCACCGGCGTCGTCGTCGGCAAGAGCGGCAGCAACCTCGCGGTCGCGTCGAAGGCCGGGACCGTTCGCACCGTCCACACGCGCGCACATCCGCGCATCGGCGCCCGCGTGCGGGTGGACGGCGCGGCAGTCCGGGTCCTCGGTCTTGCACACCGCGCGCGCATCCACGCGGTCGTGGTCACGCGTGCGGGCGGCGCGACGCTCGTCGCGGCCGGCCGCACCCTCCTCGCGATCCGCTCCTCGGGTCGCAGGCTGTCCTCACTCTCCGGTGCGGGTCCGTCGACCGGGGCGGTCGTGAACACGACCGTCGGCATCGCCAACGGGCAGCTGACCCAGCAATCGATGCAGGTCGTTGGCCAAACGGGCTCTGTCACGGTTCAGGCCCAGGTGACCGCTGTTGCACCCGGCAGCATCACCGTCCTGGTGAACGGCCAGCCGTTCTCGATTTCGCTCCCGGCGGGGATCCAGTTGCCCGCGTCTCTCGTAGGCCAGTTCGTGACCCTCAACCTCAGGCTCGCCCAGGCAGAAAACGCTGAGGACGAGGACAACGACGACCAGGGTGAAGATGAGGACGACGACCACGGTCACGACGACCACGGAGATCACGGCGGCGACGGGGACGGCTAGCAACCCCAAGCCCTCACCCCAGGCCGGCCGCCCCGACCACGGAGCGGCCGGCACCCTTGTCGCGAAGCTGTTCAACGATCACGGCCGCATGGTGCTCGGGCTTTGTCGTCTGCTGCTTCGCGATCCCGTCGAGGCCGAAGACGCAGCTCAGCAGGTCTTCCTGTCAGCGCACAGTGCCGTCTTGCGGGGTTCCCCGCCGCGCGAGGAACACGCCTGGCTCGCCGCGATCGCGCGCAACGAGTGCAGGGCGCGGATCCATGCACGCATGCGCGAGTCCCTCGCTCTCCCCGATCTTCCTTCGGACTTGCCCGACCCGCTCGCAGCGGCGATCCGGGCCACCGATCTCGAGGCGATCTGGGCCGCAATCTCGAGCCTCCCTCGCCGCCAAAGGCGCGCGCTCGTGCTGCGCGAGGTGGGCGGCCTGTCGTATCACGAGCTCGGTCGGGCACTCGGCGTCTCGCAATCATCTGTCGAATCGCTGCTCTTCCGTGCGCGCCGGCAAGTCCGCGGGCTCATTGCCGCGGCCACGCCGCTGGCCCTGCGCGATGACCTGGCTCGGCTGATCCCGGGCTTCGATCCCGGGAGTGCGGGACTTGCCGCGCGAGCCGTCTCTTTGCCCGTCGCCGTGAAGCTCGCGACTGCTGCAGTCAGTGTCGGCGTCGTCACGACAGGCGCGGCACAGTTTCCGGAGCACCACGCACGCCTACAGGTGAACGCGCAGGCGAGGGACTCGCTCACGCGTTCCGGCCCGGTCGAGCCTGCACCAACTGCGCTCGTCATGCGACGGAGGCCTCCTGCTCGTCACACGCAGGCTGTACAGGTGCGGAGAGAAGACAACTCAGATCGGTCGGGTGAGCGTGGGCACGAGCACGCCGAGCGGGCCGAGCCAGCGGAGCAGGAGCACGAGCTCGCCGAGACAGAGGCGGGCCACGGCGGCTCCGACAGCCTCGGCTTGGACAGCTCGGGCTCGGACCATTCGGGCTCGGGCAGCTCCGGCTCGGACCACTCCGGCCCCTCGGGCGGCGACTCGCAGCCCGACGGCCTCGACGACTAGCCGAGCCCGGTCACCCTCGATCTAGGGTCGTCCCGCCGCTGAAGGCTGCCGACACTCGGTCTACGAGCGCCTCCGGGCGGAAGCGTTCGGACCCGCAGCAGGAGGACAGGTGGCCGCAGAACCATCTATAGGTCGGGCAACCCGCGTCGAGCGACCCTTTGCTCCGGGCGCCGATGCCGCAGCCGATCTCTACGAGCGCTACTCCGCTCAGATCCACGGCTACTGCCTCCATCAGCTCGGGTCACGTGAGGAGGCGGAGGACGCCGTCCAGACGACGTTCATGAACGCCTTCCGTGGACTCTCTCGCGGGATTGTCCCCGAGCTCGAATCCGCCTGGCTGTTCAAGATCGCGCACAACGTGTGCCTCTCTCGCCGGCGCTCTTCCTGGCGCCGCGGCAAGATCGAGGCACCGAACAACTTCGAGGTCCTCCAAGAAGTCATCCCGGGACGCGAGCAGGTCAGTGATGAGCTGATCGGCCTGCAGGACGTCCTCGAGAAGATGCCGGAGAACCAGAGGCGCGCGATTCTCTTGCGGGAGTGGCAGGGGCTCACATACCGCGAGATCTCGGCTGAGCTTGGGCTTACCCAGGCTGCCGTCGAGACACTGATCTTCCGCGCACGTCGTGCGCTCGCTCAGGGCCTGGAGCAGGACGCAGACACGTGGAAGAAACGGCTGCGTCGCGGCGCCGACGTCGGTGGTGCAATCGCATTCGTGAAAGCACTACTCGGCGGCGGCGGCGCGGCAGCCGTCAAAGTTGCGACCGCACTCGCGGTTGCAGCAACGACGGTGGCAACCGCGACGGAAGCGCCGCGGCATGCTCACCCGGTACAGGCCACCAAGCCCAATCCTGTTGCGACTCGGCACGTGACGCGTCAGAGCACCGCGACGATCGCTTCGTCCGCTGCTGCGACGACTGGTTCACTCGCCCATCGGGCCTCGACACGCACCGGCCACCCTGCCAGTTCGGGCGAGCGTACTCTCCCAAAGCCGGTAGCACTCCCGGCAACGCATCCCGACGAGACGACCAGCGCACCGGCTCCCGCCCAGTCTTCGTCCGCACCGGAAGCACCGCCCGCACTCCCTCCGGCTGCAAGCGCACCGTCCACGCCCGCGCCCGCCGACAACGGCCATGGCAACGGGAAGGGTGACAAGGCAGACCGTACGCCGCAGTCGACGACTCAGCCGACCGAGACGACGCTTGCCCCGGCCGCAGACCCGCCCGCGCCGGAGTCCGATCAGGGCCACGGCAATGACAAGGACAAGGACAAGTCCGGCAACGGCAACGGCAACGCGAACAGCACCACCGACACCGGCGATGCCAACTCCGACAAGCCCGGCAACGACAGCGGCAAAGGGAACGGCAAGACCGACAAGTAATCCGGCGAACCGGGGCTATACTCGCAGCCCGTCGCCGACGTAGCTCAGCTGGTAGAGCACTTCACTCGTAATGAAGGGGTCCCCAGTGCGAATCTGGGCGTCGGCTCTCCTCTTCAAGCCTTTCAAGTCGGCCTGACCCCTCTAGGTCTAGTCACATCAGGACCTTCGCGGTGTGCCTTCCAACTGACTTTTCCCACCATGAGTCTGAGGGGGGAACGCTTTCCGGGCCTGGTGTGGCCAAGGGGTCCGGTGGCTAGCCCCATCCACGGACGAGAGGACTCGCATGACTGGATGGACGCTGAAGGCCGCGAAGGTCGTAGCGATGGCGGGTCTGCTGATCGCCGGTGTCGGTGTGTCAGCCGCCCTCGCCGATCCCGGCAATGGCAACGGCAACGGGAACGGGAACGGGACGTCCACGACGGTTCCCGGATCCCCGGGCGACGACTGCTCGCACGGCAACTCCGGACCTGACTGCCGTCCCGATCCAAACGAGAACGGGCAGGACTGCGAGGATCATGGGAACGCCGTGGGCAACGAGGACCACTGCGAGCAAGCCACCACGACTACGAACGAGACTACGACGACGAACGAGACCACGACGACGAACGAGACCACGACGACGAACGAGACTACGACGACGAACGAAACCACGACGACGAACGAGACCACGACCACGAACGAGACCACGACTACGAACGAGACCACAACTACGAACCAGATCACGACGACAAACGGGACCACGACAACGTCCGCGACGGGCACCACCTCGGCAACGACGACGAATTCATCGTCTCCCGGCAATGGCGGATCGCCCGCCCCGCCGGACGTTGCTTCGGCGTCGGAGCCGGCGGTCAGCGCGCCGGCGGTTCAGAGCCAGCCGGCGAAGCAAGTGAAGGGCGCACAGGCGAGCGTCTCACCGGCTGCCAACAAGGCCGGAGAGCTGCCCTTCACCGGGTTCCCCGCTTGGGCTCTTGCCCTGCTGGGCTCAGTGATGCTCGCAGCCGGGCTCGGGCTTCGCAGAGTCGGATCAAGCGTCGCTTCGTAGCACGTCCATCGTGGTGGCCCGAACGGGCCACCACGATGTTCCCTACCATCCCGCGTAATGAGGCTCGCCTTCCCGTTGGTCTGCGCGCTTGCGCTCTTGCTCCTCACGGGCTGCGGGAGCACGAAGACGGTTACGAAGACCGTCACCGTGTCCTCCGCGGCCAAAAGCGGCGCTGGCTCGCCCCGCGAGGTCGTCGAGTTCGGCTACGTCAAGTCGCTCAAGCCCAAGGGCAGCGGCTACGAGATGCACTTCGATCCCGCGTGGCTGCTCACGGGAAAGACGGCGAACCAGGCGGCCCTGGAGGACACGGGGTCGAGTGACGTTCCCAACGACAGCTACATGGTCAACGAGTCCACGCGCGCTTATACGTTCCTCGTTCCGGCGAACGCGCACGTCCGGGTTCTGACAGCGGGCTCCAATCTGAACGGCACCCCGATCACGGTCGCCCAATTGGCGCAGCTCGCCGTAGGCAAGAACCCGTTTCCGAAGCCGCTCTTCGAGCCGATCTCGACCGGCTTCTGGATCAGCATCAGGAACGACACCGTCGAGTCGCTCGATCAGCAGTATCACCCCTAGCCAATGGAGAAGATCGTCGTCGGCATCGATGGATCGGACGCTTCCAACGACGCGCTGCGCTGGGCGGTCGAGGACGCGCGCGCCCGCGGCGCGGAGGTGGTCGCCCTCCACGCCTACGAAGTGCCGGAGGCCGCGCCCGATGCGGTGCCCGCCCCGCCGGTCGACCTGCCCGCGCTGATCGGCGAGGTTCACGACGACGCGCAGCAGTTCGTCACGAAAGTCGTCGACGAGGTCGTCGGCAACTCCGTGAGCGTGGACGTCGCGCCGATTGCCGTCGAGGACGCGCCTGCCAAGGCGCTGCTCGACGCGTCTCGCGACGCCGACCTGCTCGTGGTCGGCTCCCACGGGCACGGGCTGAGCGGGTTTTTCCTGGGCTCGGTCAGCCTCGAGTGTGCACAACACGCCGCGTGCCCTGTCCTGATCTACCGGGCCTCAGCTCAGTAGGAACCTGCTCGGCGTGAGGCCGATGGCGGGAAAGATCCTGTCCTACGACGCGCCGTCGACGGAGGAGATCGCACAGCGGGTCGGTCTGCCGGTCGACGAGATCGTTCGCTTCGACGGCAACACGTCGCCCCAGCTGTTGCCCTCGACCCGTGCCGAAGCGCTTGCGGAAGAGCTCGCACGCATCCACACCTATCCGCACGGCGGCTATCCGCGACTCGAGGAAGCGATCGCGAACTACGCCGGCGTCTCCTCGGAGAACATCGTGCTCGGCGCGGGTGCAGACGACCTGATCCTGCTCGCCACGCGCGCGTTCGCCGGCCCCGGCGATCGCGTTGCAATCGCCAACGATCCGACGTACCCGATGTTCCAGATCGCCGTATGGGTTGCGGGGGCCGAGATCGGCGACGAGGACCCGGTGCTGACGATCTGCTGCCGCCCCAACAACCCGACCGGCGAGCTCGGTGAGCTCCCGAGCGCGCGGCCGCTCGTCGTCGACGAGGCGTACTTCGAGTACGCGGGCGAGACTGCGGCCGGGCTGATCGACGACGGTGTGATCGTGCTTCGGACGTTCTCGAAGGTCTTCGCCCTCGCCGGTGCGCGGGTGGGCTACGCGCTAGCAGGCCGCGACGTCGCCGCCGAGTTGAATCAGCGTCAGCATCCCGCGCCGCTCTCGACCCTTTCCGCGGCACTGGCAATTGCGGCGCTGCAGTCGCCGCCGGACGTGCGGCCGATTCTCGAGGAGCGCGAGCGCTTCGCCGAGCGGCTGCGCGCTCTGGGCTACGAGCCGCTGCCCTCCCACGCGAACTTCCTCTATGTACCTGTCGGCGATCCACAGGGGCTCGCCGACCAGCTGATGAACCAGGGGCTTGCGGTGCGGCCCGTGCGCGGCGGCATCCGCATCACGATTCGCAACGAGCAGGAGGACGAGCGCCTGCTCGCAGCGCTTCAGTAGATCGCCTCGCCGCTCTCCGGATCGAAGAAGTGGAGCCGGGTCGTGTCGACGACAAAGTCCACGTTGCCCTGCTCCTGCGCGTTCGTGTCCCGGTCGACGCGTGCGACCCAGACGTTGCCTTTGACCTCCGCAACCTCGGCGGCCTCCTCGCCGACCGCCGCCCTCACGTCCGCGCCGCGCACGGCCTTCCCCGCGACACCAAAGTGGATGTACACCTCCGAGCCCATGTCCTCCCGGATGTCCACTTGCGCCGAGAGTCGGCGACCTGGGGATGCGTCGGTTGCGAAGGCTTCGTCCTCGAGGTCCTCCGGACGAACTCCGAGGATGAGTCGCTTGCCCTCGAACGTCTTCAGTCCTGGCCGCCTGGCGAGCACCTGCTCGTCCACCTCCAGCGTGTCGTCGCCGAACCTCGCGACGAACCGGCCGTCGGAGCGCACGAGGTCGACGCCGACGAGGTTCATCGCCGGTGAACCGATGAACTCGGCGACGAAGAGGTTGCGCGGCCGGTCGTAGAGCTCCTGCGGCTTCGCCACCTGCTGCAGCAGCCCGTCGCGCATGATCGCGACACGGTCGCCGAGGGTCATGGCCTCGACCTGGTCGTGCGTCACGTAGACCGTCGTCACGTTGAGCTCGCGCTGCAGCCGGGCGATCTCGGCACGCATCTCGACCCGCAGCTTCGCGTCGAGGTTGGAGAGCGGCTCGTCCATGAGGAACGCCCGCGGCTCGCGCACGATCGCGCGACCCATCGCGACCCGCTGGCGCTGGCCGCCGGAGAGCGTCCGTGGCTTCTTCGGGAGTACCTCGTCGAGGCCGAGCGTCTTCGCGGCGCCGTTGACCCGCTCGCCGCGGCGGTCCTTCTTCATGCCGCGGAGCTTGAGCCCGAAGGCCATGTTGTCGAACGCGCTCATGTGCGGGTAGAGCGCGTAGTTCTGGAAGATCATCGCGATGTCACGGTCCTTCGGCGGCAGCTTGTTCACGACCTCGCCGCCGATCACGACGCGCCCCTCGGTGATCGGCTCGAGCCCGGCGATCATCCGGAGCGCGCTCGTCTTCCCGCAGCCGCTCGGGCCGACCAGGACGACGAATTCCCCGTCGGCGATCTCAAGGTCCAGCTCCGAGACTGCCCGGGTCCCGTCGCCGTAGACCTTCGTCAGCTTGTCGAGAGTGATCTCCGCCATGCGCTGCCCTCGCGAGCTTAACGCGGACGCGTCCGAGGGACCGTCCCTCGGGCATGGTTGTTGCGCCCTGACGGGGATCTAAGACGCCCCGGGCGCCGCACGCGAAGCTTTCCTATTAGGATCGGCGCGGCGTGGAGGCACTCGCCGCTGCACGGCCGCGAGGCAGGCGCTGGACGAACGTCCTCGAGCGCCCGGGCGTCCTTGCGTCCGTGCTCATCTCGCCGGCGGTCATCTTCATTCTTGCCCTGGTCGGCGGGCCCCTCGCGCTCGCGGTCTATCTCAGCTTCACCAACGCCGTCGGCGGCTCGCTGCACGGCAAGTGGATCGGCCTCGGCAACTTCCGGCACGAGTGGACCAACCCGGCTTTTCAGGACGCCGTCTGGCACACGTTCCTGTTCACCGTCATCTCGCAGGCGGTCGTGCTCGTCGTGGCCGGCTTGCTCGCGCATGCACTCCTGAAGCCGTTCCGCGGCAAGTGGATCCTCCGCTTCTTGATCCTCCTGCCCTGGGCGGCCCCGCTACCGCTGAGCCTCATGGGCTGGACGTGGATCTTCGACACGACCTACTCGATCATCAATTGGACGCTGCAGCACCTCCACCTGGCGAGCACGGTGGATCCTCCGCAGTGGCTCGCGCAGCCGAACCTGGCGATGGGCTCCGTGATCACCGTCCACGCGTGGCGGATCATCCCGTTCGCGACCGTCATCTTCCTGGCCGGCCTCGCATCGATTCCGAAGGAGGTCGACGATGCGGCGGCGATCGACGGCGCCACAGGATTCCGCAAGTTCTGGTCGGTCTCGCTGCCGTTGCAGCTCCCAATTGCGACCGTCGCACTGCTGTTCGGGATCGTCTTCACCGCAACGGACATGGCCGTCGTCTACATCCTCACGAATGGAGGCCCGCCGCCGTCCAATTCCACGGAGATGGTCACGACCTGGGCGTACAAGACCGGGATCGAGACCGGCTCGCTCGGCGCCGGGGCGGCGATCTCCCTGTTCCTCTTACCCGTGCTGGCAGTCGTGGCGATCGGCATGCTGATCTTCGCAAAGCGCACCGAGGTGACGTAGACCGTGGATGCCGTGCTCAGGGGATTCCGCGAGAAGGGTTTGTCCTACCTGATCGTCGGGCCCTTCGCGATCGTGCTCGCCTTCCCGTTCTACGTGATGGTGATCACGGCGTTCAAGCAGCAGCGCGACTTCTACGATCTCAGTCATACGCCGTACTGGTTCCACAAGGGGCCGACGCTCGACAACGCCCGCTTTCTCTTCGACCAGACGCAGTACACCCAGTGGCTGCGGAACACCGCCATCATCGGCGTCGTCGTCGTGCTGATCACGCTCGTGCTCGCAGTCCCGGCCGGTTACGCGCTGGCGCGGCTTTCGGGGAAGTTCGGCCAGAGCGTCGGCGTCGGCATCTTCTTGACGTACCTGGTGCCGCCCACGCTTCTGTTCCTGCCGTTGTTCTCGGTGATCACGCAGCTCGACAGGCAGACCAGCAACCTCCTACATTTTCACCTGCGTGGCTCGATCTGGTCCCTCGTGCTGGTGTATCCCTCGTTCACCGTGCCCTTTGCCACCTGGTTGTTGATGGGGTTTTTCAAGACAATTCCACGGGAACTCGAGGACGCGGCTCTGATCGACGGCGCTTCACGGCTCGGGACGCTGGTCCGCATTGTTTTTCCAATCTCGGTTCCGGGCATCCTGACCGTGGTGATCTTCTCGTTCTCGCTCGTCGTGAACGAGTTCGTGTACGCGTTCACGTTCATCTCCAGCTCGACCAGCCGGACGTTGTCGACCGGCGTCTACACCGACCTGATTCGCGGCGACCTGCCGCAATGGGGAGCGATCATGGTCGCCTCACTCATACCGAGCATTCCGCTCGCGCTCCTCTACAACACGTTCCTCGACCGGTTCATCGCAGGCTTCACAGGTGGAGCCTTCCGGTAGGCGAAGGAAAGGAGGGTCAATGGCAAGCTCAGACGATCCGAGTCGGCGCGAAGGGAGGTATGACCGTCGCGAGCTGATTCGCCGGGCCGGAGCGGCCGGCATCTCGATCGGCGTCGCGGGCTCGGGCTTCGGGCAGGCGTTCTACGGCCCGTTGCGTTTCAAGGACAGGTGGCTCAAGGGCGACCTGTCGATCATCCAGTGGGCGCACTTCGTTCCCGCGTATGACAAGTGGTTCACGGACGTCTGGTCAAAGAACTGGGGGGAGAAAAACGACGTCCAGGTCAAGGTCGATCTCATCCTCAACACGCTGCTGCCGGCCCGTGCAGCGGCGGAGGCGGCGGCCGGTTCCGGCCACGACCTCTTCTTCAATCTCTCGCCCCAAGCGCAGTTCGAGGACCAGGTGATCAACCACAACGAGATCGTCCAGGAGGTTCAGCGCAAGGTCGGCAAGATCGGAAGGCTCGGGAAGCGGGCGACGTACAACCCCAAGACGAAGAAGTGGTTCGCCTTCGCGGACAACTATGTCCCGGACCCCGTGGTCTGGCGGCGCGATCTCTGGAACGGCGTCGGCATCGCACCTTCGACGTGGGAGAACGTGCGCAAGGCAGCGCCGAAGCTGAAAGCGGCCGGCCACCCGATCGGGATCGGCCAGTCGGCCGAGCTCGACTCGAACATGGCACTGATGGCCTTCATGATGTGCTTCGGCGCGTACGTCCAGAATGCCAAGCATCAGGTCACGATCAAGTCCAAGCAAACGGTCGCGGCCGTGAAGTTCATGGCCGCTATCTTCAAGAGCGGCGAGACGGACGAGATCTTCGGCTGGACGCCGGCCTCGAACAACAACTTCCTCTACTCGGGCAAGGGCTCGCTGATCCTGAACGCAATCTCGGCGACGAGGACGCCCGAGGACCTCTCACTGCCGTTCGCCGATCAGCTCTACATCTACCCGATCCCGAAGGGCCCGGTGCAGCGGCTAGGGCTCGAGCACGTGATGGGTTGTTACTCGATCTGGAAGTTCGCCCAGAACAAGGCCGCGGCCAAGAAGTTCATGGCCGATCTCGAGATCAACTACAAGGAAGCCTTCATGGCGTCGAAGTTCTACAACTTCCCGACGTTCCCGGGAGCGCTTCCTTTCAAGAGGATCCAGAAGCTTGCGGCGGCAGACACGCACAAGCCCCGCGGCAAGTACCAGGTCCTCACGACGATCGCGCAGAAGTACACGGTCAATCCGGGTTATCCGGGCTACACGAACGCCGCGTTCTCCGAGGTGTTCGGCAAGTTCCTGATCCCGAAGATGTTCGCCGAGGTCTCCCAGGGCAAGATGAGCGCTGCCGATTCGGTCAGCGCTGCCGACAAGGAGATCAAGAGCATCTACGCGAAGTGGCGCAGGCTCGGAAAGATCTAGGCCGACACTGAACGGGGGAGCGGCTGCTCCCCCGTTCGTCTTCCTCTCCGCGAGACGGTGACCCCAAGAGCCGGGGTCAGACCCTTGCCGTTCGGGACCTGACCCGCACGAGACCTGGTCGCCTCCTGTTTCGTCTCGAGTCTGTTTAACCTAAACGTGTCATGACCTCGAACCCGCACCGCTGGAGGATCCTGGCCGTCGTCGCGACGGCCTTCTTCATGACGATCCTCGACGTCTCGATCGTGAACGTCGCGCTGCCCTCGATCAGTCGCGCACTCCACTTCTCGCGCGAGAACCTGCAATGGGTCATCACTGCGTACTCGATCGCGTTCGGTGGCTTCCTGCTCCTGGCCGGCCGCGCGGCGGATCTGCTCGGGCGGCGCCGGGTGTTCATGGTCGGAGTGGCGCTCTTCACGATCGCCTCGCTGGTCTGCGGGCTTGCGCAAACGGAAGGAATGCTGATCGTGGCCCGCGCCGTGCAAGGGCTCGGCGGCGCGATCATCACGCCGGCTGCGCTCTCGATCGTCATGACGAGCTTCGAAGAGGGCGCGGAGCGCAACAAGGCGCTGGGGATCTGGGGTGCGCTCGGCGGCAGCGGCGCCGCTGTGGGCGTGCTCGCCGGCGGCGTGCTGACGAAGTACTTGGGCTGGGAGTGGATCTTCTTCGTCAACGTGCCCGTCGGCGCGCTGGTGCTCGTCTTGACGCCCCGGATCGTCCCGGAGAGCAGGCGCGAAGGCGCGGAGCGGCGCTACGACGCGCTCGGGGCTGTGCTCGTCAGCGGCGGCCTGGCGCTGTTCGTCTACACCATCTCCCGGGCGCCCGACGTCGGCTGGGCGACTGCGCGGACGATTCTGCTTCTAGTCGCCTCGGGGGCGCTCCTCGTTGCGTTCCTCGTCAACGAGCGGCGCATCCACGATCCGTTGATGCCGTTCCAGATCTTCCGCGTGCGAACGGTCGCCGGGGCGAACGCCGTCGGCGCGCTCCTCGGCGCCGTGATCTTCGCCAACTTCTTCCTGCTCACGCTTTACGTGCAGAACGTTCTCGGCTACTCGGCTCTGAAGACCGGCGTCACGTTCGTCGCGACCGCGGGCACGGCGGTCGTCGCCGCGGGAGTCGCTCAGGCTTTGACGACGAAGTTCGGGCCGAAGCCGATCATCGCGATCGGCCTCGCCTTACTCACCGGCGCAATGATCTGGTACTCGCAGATTCCGGTGCACGGGAGTTACGTGTCCGACCTGCTGCCCGGCTACCTGATGGTCGGCGTCGGGATCGCGTTCGCGTTCGTTCCCGTCTCGATCGCCGCGCTCGCCGGTGTTGTCGAGCGCGAGGCGGGATTGGCTTCCGGGCTCATCAACACGTCACAGCAGATCGGCGGCGCCGTCGGAACCGCAGTTGCGTCGACGATTTTCACGAGCCACTTCAAAACGCTTCGCTTGGAGGGCAAGTCGCTGCCGGTGGCCTTGACCGGCGGCTACAGCTGGGCCTTCTGGGGTCTGGCCGTGTTTGGGGTCCTGGCTTTCATCGCGGCGATCACGCTGATCCGGCGGGAGGAAATGTCCGGGGAACCGTTCGCGGTGCCAGCCGAGTAACGAAGCTCTCTAAACTTTCGCGCCCAGCGCGTCCGGCACGGTGTCATGCACGGTGAAGAACTTGTCGAGCCCGGAGATCTGTAGCGCACGCCGCGTCTCGAGGCCGGGTGCTGCGAGCAGGAGCCCGTCCCGATTGTCGAGTTTCATCCGCGTCTCGATCAGGACGCCGAGTGCGGTCGAGTCGATGAACACGACCTCGCCCAGATCTACGACGATCCGCTCAGGAGCCTGGGCACAGGCGTCGGCGAGAGCAGCCCGCACGTGCGCCGCGTTGTAGAGGTCGAGCTCGCCGCCCAGGCGAACCACGCAGGCGTCTCCGACGGCGTCCACCCCCAGCACAGGGTGCTTGCGCAGGCCGTCCCCATCCATGTTCCCCCGGTCAGTCAACCGCCCTCCTGGTGGCTTATGAGCGCCCGTGGCTGGGTCTGGGCGGGTACGGCGCCCTGTGATTGAAGCACCTTCGGCCCTCCGTAGGCAAACGTGGCCGGTTGACCAGCGGGGCTGGGCCAGTGAGGCTTGTGGGGATGGAAGTAGCCGTCGTGGCCCGCCGCGCTCGGACCGAGAACTTTCCGGTTGCCTCGGTGCTGTTCCCGCGCCGCCTCCGAGCGCACCTGCGCGCCGTCTACGGCTTCGCCCGGCTCGTCGACATCCTCGGGGACGAGATCGAGGGCGATCGTCTCGCCGCCCTCGACGAGCTGGAGCGGGAGCTCGGCGCCTGCTACTCGGGCGAGCCCTCGTGGCCGGTCCTGCAGGCGCTCGCGCCGACCATCCACGAGTTCTCGCTTCCGCGTGAGCCGTTCCTGCGGCTGATCGAGGCGAACCGGATTGATCAGCGCATCGCCGAGTACGAGACCTGGGACGACCTGAAGGAGTACTGCCGCCACTCGGCCGACCCCGTCGGCCGTCTTGTGCTCGGCCTGCTGCGGCTCGACGGCGAACCTGAGCTCGTGGCCGCGAGCGACGACGTCTGCACCGGGCTGCAGCTCGTCAACTTCCTGCAGGACGTGCCGCGCGACCTCGAGCTCGGCCGCATCTACCTGCCGCTCGAGGACCGGCGCAGGTTCGGCGTGATCGCACTCGACCACCCGAGCCCCGAGCTCCTCGACCTGCTCCGGTTCGAGGCGGCGCGGGCTCGAGGCCTTCTGGCCGGAGGACGCGTGCTGCAGGAAGGGATCGGCGGACGGATGGGACGTGCGGTCGGGCTCTTCGCACGCGGCGGGCTGGCCGCGCTGGATGCGCTCGAGTCCGCACAGTGGGACGTGTTCACGCAGCGGCCGCGTCCGTCGCGCGCTCGGCTCGCACTGGCAGCGTTCGCACGGTGACTACTGCGCAGGCATATGCGGAAGTCCAACGCCTTTACACGCCCTCCGTCGCCTTCGGCTCCCTCCCATGGGGGAAACCATGTTTCCCCCACGAGCCCCCTTCTTCTAAGTTACGCCTCGCCCTTCGCGCCGCTGAGATCGCCGCGAACGGCGAGGAGAACGAAGGGGGAAACCTCCCGGTTTCCCCCTGCCCCTTCCCGACGGCGCGTCAGGCAAGGTGGACGCCATTCCCACGGTGATGGCCAAGCAAGCGTACGCGGAGGTTGAACGCCTTACGCGCCGGCGGGCGCGCAACTTCGCGTACGGGATCATGGTGCTGCCACGGGAGAAGCGGCGGGCCATCGCCGCGATCTACGCGTTTGCGCGCCTCGTGGACGACGTTGCGGACGGCGAGCTGCCGGCTGACCAGAAGCGGGAACAGCTCGAGCAGATACGCGCCGGTCTAAGCTCGCCGGGCAGCGACGCGATGTCCGTCGCACTCGCCGACGCGCGTAGCCGTTTCCCGATCCCCGACCGTGCGTTGCACGCGCTCGTCGACGGGGGACTCCAGGACCTCGACCAGACGCGGTACGCGCACTTCGAGGAGCTGCGCGGCTATTGCACGAAAGTCGCGGGCGCGGTTGGGGTCGCGTGCATCGCCGTCTACGGCTCCGACGACGCCGAGCGAGCCGAGACGCTCGGGATCGCGCTGCAGCTGATCAACATCATTCGCGACGTGCGCGAAGACTGGGAGCTCGGCCGCGTCTACTTGCCGCAGGACGAGCTCGCGTCCTTCGGCGTGTCGGAGGACGACATTGCGGCCAGTCGCGTCACGGATGCGTGGCGCGCGCTGATGACGTTCCAGGCGGAGCGTGCCCGCGTGCATCTGCAGGACGGTCTCGGGCTGCTGCGCGCGCTCGACGGCCGCAGCGCCCTCTGCGTCTCGACGTTTGCCGGCCTCTACCGCGCGACGCTCGACCGGATCGAGGCGCGAGGCTTCGACGTCTTCGACGGTCCGCCGCACCTGTCGGCGCTGACGAAGGTGCGGATCGTCGGCGAAGGGCTGCGCCGGTGAAGGCGGTGGTCGTCGGCGGCGGCCTCGCGGGCTGCGCGGCTGCACTCGAGCTGCTGGACGCGGGGCACGACGTCACTCTGCTCGAGGCGAGGCCGACGCTCGGCGGCGCGGTGCAGACGCTTCCGGAGCGTGACGGCGATCCGGTGCCGCCGCCCGACAACGGGCAGCACATCGCCCTCGGCTGCTTCACGGAGTACCTGGCGTTCCTCGAGCGGATCGGCGAGTCGGGCTCCGTCCGCCGCCTGCGCCTGAGCCTTCCCGTCGTGGACGAGCACCGACGCTGGGCGCAGATTTCTCCCGGTTCGATCCTGCTCGCGCGCTACGCGCACCTGCCGCTGCGTGAGCGTCCGCTCGTTTGGCAGCTGCTGGCGCTGCGCGGGCTCGATCCCGCCGCGCACGACGACGAGACGTTCGCGGAGCTTCTGTTGCGCAAAGGACAGTCGGAGCGCGCGATCGAGCGGTTCTGGGACGTCTTCATCCGGCCTGCCCTGAACCTGCCCTCGGCTGAGGCGAGCGCCGCGATGGGGATCTTCACGGTGCAGACGGCGCTGCTCGCGGGTCGCCGTGCCGGTGAGCTCGTCCTGCCGGCGAAACCGCTCGGCTGGATGCACGGCGATGCGGCGCGCCGGACGCTCGAGCACGGCGGTGCGACAGTCGAGACGGGTGTGCGCGTCGACGACCTCGACGATCTCGACGCCGACGCGATCGTGGTGGCAACGCCACCCGTCGAATCGGCGCGCCTGCTCGGCGAAGGGGAGCCCGACCTCGACCCGTCGCCGATCGTCAGCGTCCACCTCTTGTTCGACCGTCCGCTCCTGCGCACGCCGCTGGCAGCGCTACTCGGCTCGGATGCACACTGGGTCTTCGACCGCGGCGCGCTCACCGGGCAGCCCTCCGCGGAGGGCCAGTACCTGACGGTAGTGTCGAGTGGGGTGCCCGAACTGATGGAGATCCGCGGACGCGAGCTCGTCGATCACATCGCCTCCCAGTTGACCGAGCGTCTCGGTCACGCCGAGGTCGTTTGGTCGCGAGTCAGCCGCGAGCCGCACGCAACCGTCGCCCTCCGCCCGGGAACTGCCTCGCGTCGCCCGGGCCCGCTCACCTCGCGTGCCAATGTCACGCGCGCCGGCGCTTGGACCGCGACCGGCTGGCCGGCGACGATGGAGAGCGCGGTTCGCTCTGGACGAGCGGCAGTGAGGTTGTTGTCCGATGTGACAACTAAAGTGGTTGCGTGACCCTTGTCCAAGAGCTCACCGGGCTGGATACCGCCGTCGAGCTCGGCGCCGAGCGCCTGCTTTCGCTTCAGCATCCCGACGGCTGGTGGAAGGGCGAGCTCGAGTCGAACGCGACGATGATCGCGGAGCACCTGTTCCTGCTCCACTTCCTCGGTCTACGCGACGCGGAGACAGACCGGCTGCTCGCGAACGAGCTGCTCGCGCGCCGCCGCGCCGACGGGACGTGGTCGATCTGGTTCGAGGGCCCTGCGGATCTGTCGGTGACCGTCGAGGCGTATACGGCGTTGAAGCTCGCAGGTATCGACGCCGGGGAAGCTACGCGGCAATACATTCGGCGTAGCGGCGGTGTCGCACGCGCGCGCATCTTCACCCGGGCCTTCCTCGCGCTGATCGGGCAATGGCCCTGGCGGCGGCTGGCGCATGTGCCGGTGGAGTTGATTCTGCTCCCGGCCAACGGTCCGCTGTCCGTCTACGATTTTGCGTGCTGGGCCCGGCAGACGATGGTGTCGTTGTCGGTGGTCGAGGCCTTGCAGCCCGTCCGGCCGAGTGCCATCGACCTGAGTGAGATCGGCGGGCGGAAGACCGCAGCGTTCGGAGCGCCACGCCTCTCGCAACGCCGCAGGCGCGCGATCAGCGTCGCCGAGCGCTGGGTGCGCGAGCGGCAGGAGGCCGACGGCTCCTGGGGCGGGATCCAGCCGCCCTGGGTGTGGTCGCTGATCATGCTCGCCGCCCTCGGACACGGTTTCGAGGACGAGACGTTCGCGCGGGGCCTCGCCGGCTGGGAACGGTTCCTCGTTCGTGACGGCGACCGCCTGCGGTCCGAGGCCTGTCAATCGCCGATCTGGGACACCGCACTGTCAGTGCTCGCGCTGCGCGTGGCGGGGGTCCCGCCCGACGATCCTCGGCTCCAGGCGGCGGGCTCGTGGCTGCTCGGCGAGGAGGTGACGGTCCGCGGCGACTGGGCGATCCGCCGGCCCGATCTCGCGCCGGGAGGGTGGTCGTTCGAGTTCGACAACGATCTCTACCCGGACGTCGACGACACCGCCGTGGTCGCTCTGGCGCTCCGCGAGCTCGATCTCGGCGACGCCGCTGTCCGGCGCGGGCTCGACTGGACGGTCGGGATGCAGTCGCGGAGCGGTGGCTGGGGGGCGTTTGACGCCGACAACGAGGCGTTATGGCTCTACAAGCTCCCCATCTGCGACTTCGGCAAGGTCACGGACGAGCCGACCGCTGACGTAACCGCCCACGCCCTCGAGGCGCTCGGCCACGAGTCGGGCTACGACTCGGCGATCGCGTCCGGCCTCGCCTGGCTCCTTGCCGAGCAGGAGCCGGACGGCTCCTGGTTCGGCCGCTGGGGCGTGAACCACCTCTACGGGACGGGTGCTGCGGTGCCGGCTCTGGAGGCCTGCGGCGTTTCTCCGGAGCATCCGGCCATCCGGCGCTCGCTCGCCTGGCTCGACTCGGTCCAGCAACCAAGCGGTGCCTTTGGTGAGGACATCCTTTCCTACAGCGATCCGGTCCGGCGCGGTCGGGGCGCCGCGACCCCCTCACAGACCGCCTGGGCACTTCTCGCCTACGTGGCGGGCGGGGCCGAGAGAGGCTTGTCCACGCGACGTGCAGCCGAGTATCTTTGCCAGACTCAGCGTCCTAACGGTGATTGGGACGAGCAGCACTACACGGGTACTGGTTTTCCCCTCGATTTCATGATCGGCTACCACCTGTACCGGCTTACGTTCCCGCTCCTTGCGCTCGGGCGCCTCAGAGAAAGGCTCAACGGATGAAGTTCCCGCTCCGCTCAACTGTCCAGATCGGCCGGTACGTGGCCGCCCAGCAGCGCAAGGGGGACCGCTACCCGCTCGTCCTCATGCTCGAGCCGACCCTCGCGTGCAACATCGCCTGCATCGGCTGCGGGAAGATCCGCGAGTACGAGTCGAACAAGGCGCGGCTCACCGTCGAGGAGTGCATCGACGCCGGCGCGCAGTGCCCGGCTCCGGTCGTCTCCATCTGTGGAGGCGAGCCGCTCGTCTACAAGGGGATCGAGGACGTCGTCGCCGGCATGCTCGAGCTCGGGAAGAACATCGACCTCTGCACGAACGCGCTGCGGCTCGAGCAGTACCTCGACGTCTTCGAGCCGAGCCACAAGCTGACGTTCGTCGTCCATCTCGACGGGATGCGCGAGATCCACGACTACATCTGTGACTACCCGGGCCTGTGGGACGTCGCCGTCGACGCGATCCAGAAGGCGCGCGAGGCCGGCTTCCGCGTCGCCACGAACACGACCATCTTCAAGGAGACGTCGATCGAGGATGTGATCGAGATGATGGGCTATCTCACCGACGACGTCGGCATCGACGGCATGCTGATCGCCCCGGGCTACCAGTACTCTCAAATCGATCCGGCGCTGACGATGACGCGAGCCGAGCACGAGGAGAAGTTCAAGGTCATCCGCACCGTTGCCCGCGAGCGCGGCTATCGCTGGCTTGCGACACCCATCTACCAGGAGTTCCTCACCGGCGAGCGGAAGCTCAAGTGCGCGCCGTGGGGCTCGATCACGCGTAACCCGTACGGCTGGAAAGGGCCGTGCTACCTGCTCACCGACGGGATCTTCCCGACCTACGACGCGCTCCTCGAAGGCATGGAGTGGGAGGACTACGGGCCGGGGAACGATCCTCGCTGCGAGCACTGTGCGATCCATTCCGGTTTCGAGCCTTCGGCCGCGTACGAGGCCGCCGGTTCGCTCAAGGAGAGCGCAAGGAGCATGGCTTGGACGCTGACGGGCTGACCTTCGCCTGCGCCATGACCGTCGAGGAGCGCATCGCGCGGCGGCTCGGACGGACGGCGGTGGTCGGGCTCGGGGCGTCGAAGGGCGTGCCCGAGGGACGGCTGGTCTCGTTCGGGATCGCGGGAGCGCTCTCGGGCGAGCTGCCGGTCGGCACCGTCATCGACGCGACGCGCGTCGTGGACGAGTCCGGGACGGTCCTCTGGGAGGGCGGCCCGCTCGGAGCTTCACCGGCCCGGACCGGGACGATCCTCGGCGCCAGCCGGATCGTCGACGATCCCGCGGAGCGTGCACGGCTGCACGCGCAGACCGGGGCGGACGCGGTGGACATGGAGTCTGGCGCGCTCGCGCGGAGCGGCCGCCTCGTCGGCTGCCTGCGCGCGATCAGCGACACGCCGACGCACCGGCTCGGCGGAGTTGCCGAGGGCGCGACGGTCGACGGTGAGGTCGACTATCTGGGCTTCCTGCGCGGTTTTGCGCGGCAGCCGCTGGTAACGCTGCGCGCAGCGGCCGGTGCCCGGCGCGCGCTCAAGGGTCTCGAGGCGATCGCGTGAGCGTCGCTTGCCTTCGGCTCGCTCCCGTGAGGGAAACCATGTTTCCCTCACGAGCTCCCTTCTTTAGGGGTCGCCTCGGCCCCCGCGCCGCTGAGATCGCCGCGTGGGCCGAGGAGAACGCAGGGGGGAACCTCACGGTTTCCCCCGACGCCCCTTCCCTCGCTCACGGGCCGGGAGTCGGCCCGTGAGCAAACGCGTCCTGCTCGCAGCACCGCGGTCATTCTGCGCGGGTGTCGACCGCGCGATCGAGATCGTCGAGCGTCTGCTCGCCGAGCATGGCCCGCCGATCTACGTCCGGCACCAGATCGTGCACAACGACCATGTCGTGCGCCGGCTCGAGCGGCTCGGGGCGGTGTTCGTCGACGACGAGGCCGAGATTCCCGCAGGTGAGATCTGCGTGCTCTCCGCACACGGCGTCGCGCCCTCGGTGCGCGAGAACTGCGAGAAGCGCGGCCTGCGTGTCGTGGACGCCGTGTGTCCGCTCGTCTCCAAGGTTCATGCGGAGGCGCGCCGTTACGCGGACACGGGGCATCTCGTGGCGCTCGTGGGGCACGCCGCTCACGTCGAGGTGATCGGCACGCGGGGCGAGCGCCCGGATTCGACCGTGGTCGTCGAGTCGCCGGAGGCAGCTGCCCAGCTCGAGTCGGGCGGGAGGCCTGTCGCTGTGATCAGCCAGACGACGCTGTCGCTCGATGACGTGCGCGCAACGGTGGACGCACTCGAACAGCGCTTCGGCACGCTCACGCGTCCCGGGGCGGACGACATCTGTTACGCGACTCAGAACCGCCAGGACGCGGTCAAGCGGCTTGCGGAGGAGGCGACTCTGATCCTCGTGATCGGCTCGCAGACGAGCTCGAATGCGCAGCGGCTCGTCGAGGTCGCTCGCAATGCGGGCGCCGAGGCGGAGCTGATCGACGGCGAGAGCGAGCTGGGAGACGACGTGGTCTCCCGGCACGAGGTGGTCGGACTGACGGCGGGCGCGTCCACTCCCGGCGAGCTCGTCGATGCGACGATTGAGCGGCTTGCAGCACTGGGGTACGGCGAGGTCGTCGAGGTGACGGTGGCGCGCGAGGACGTGCACTTCCGCCTGCCGCGAGAGGTTGCGTCCGCGTGACGTCCGTCGAGATCCCCGTCTCGATCGCCGCTGCCCTGCCGAACCTGACCGTGCTCGACATCACGAACGAGGTCCGGCGCGAGGTCGCCTCTAACGGAGGCAGCGGCATCGCGTTCGTCTCACCGAACGGGGACCCCTCGCTGATCCGGGTGCAGGAGCGCGAAAGTGGCTTCTTCAGCGATCTCGAATGCCTGCTCGAGCGACTCGTCCCGCTCGAGGCCGAGGAGCGCACCAGGCTCGTCTCGATGCTGCTCGGCCCACGGACGGAGCAGATCCCCTTCAGCGACGGTTCCCTCTGCCTCGGGCAGTACCAGCGGATCTTCCTCGTCGCCTTCGAGGATCGCTGCAGCAACGAGTGGATGTTGACCGTAGTCGCGTAACCGGCGGGTTCCTGGCCCAGTTGCGCAGAGTGCGCCGAGAGGCGCACACTGTTGCTGAGATGGACCGTGCACGGCGGCACCAGCGTGGTCTCGCGCGGCTCGCGCTCCTCCTGCTAGCGCTCGTAGCGGAGCTCACCGGCCGCAGCCTGGCGCAGCGCCTCGACGTGGGCCGCCATGTCGAGACGCCGTATTCCGGCGCCCAGTACTACCCGATCTTGCTCGCGGTCGTGAAGGTCGCCGTCGCCTTGATGTTGGCGCGCGTCGCGTGGCGTTTCGTCAAGGCCCGCACGGCCGCGCGTGCGGCGCGCCGGCTGCTCGCCGCGCAGGGGTCGCGAGTCGCGCGCTCCGCGCCACGCGTCCGGATCGAGCTCTCTGCGCGGCTGTGGCTCGGGTCGTTCCTCGTCACCTCGCTCATCTACCTGTTGCAGGTCGACGCGGAAGGAATCTCTGCCGGCCGCTGGCCGCTGCTGGCCCCCTGGCTGCACACTGCCGCGCTGCCGGTTTTCGCAGTTCTCTCCGTCGTCGTCGCCCTTGTCTATCGCGCGGTCGAAAACTGGCTCTCCGATTACGAGAGCTATGCGCGCGAGACGGCAGCGCATGCGTCACGTCTCCTGGGCGTGAGTCTGCCCGCCCCACGCCCGACCGTCGGCGAGCTCGTCACTCCGCGCAGCCTTTTCGGGCTCGCGTTCGAAGTCAGGCCTCCTCCCGCGCCTGCCTAGGCCTGCGGCGCTTTCGGCGTTCGCAGGTCGTTGTGCACTGACCTCGACCCTGGGAGGAGGACGTCGTGAACGCAGAACTCATCACCGAACTCGAAGGACCCTTACAACGAGCCACGACGAGGGCCCGGATCATGTCCGCGGTCGGGCCGGTGACTGCATTCGCCGGCGTCGTCTGGGCTCTTGTCCAGCCAGAGCGGATCACGCTGCTGCATCCGCAGGGGCAAGGCTTCTGGTGGCTCTTCGTCGAGCCCCCTCTGCTCGTGATCGCCGTGGGGCTCTTCTTCCACTTCTTCGTCGTGCCGGGACTCCTCGAAGACCTGGAACAGGAGGAACATGCAACCGCCCAGTGAGCACGTTCACTGGCTGTTCGCGACGGGATTCCTCCTGCTCGGCCTGTGCCTGCTCGGCGAGGCGATCGTGGGAACAGAGGTGTGGCGGCGGCGCGCTTGGCGCGCGTACTTGTGGCCCGGGCTCGCGTTCGCACTCGGCGTCTTCTTGTGGCCGGTGATGACCTTCTACACGAACTCGGCGATCCACATGCTCGCGCATGGGGCGTGGGCACAGGTGTTGACCCTCGCCGGGGCGGTTGAGCTCGCACTGGTCCGTGGCAAGTTGAAGAGCAAGTGGTGGCGTCTGGCGATGACTGCTGGATTCGTCGTCTCCGGCGGTGCGTTCCTGGTCCACGAGCAGAACGCGTGGCTCTTCCAGCGTTCCGCGTTCCTGCACCATCTGCTCGGGTGGACGCTGCTCATCGGCGCGATCTTCCCGCTGGCGCGCTGCCTGCGGCCGCGTTCGCAGGCCGTGGCGACCGGGTTCGCGCTGACGTTCGTGGTGATCTCCGTGATGCTCTATTGCGATCGAGACGTAGCTCCGATCTTCGGGCACATCTCGGAGCTTGCAGGGACACCGAGACGATGAAGCGGTTCCTCTTTACTGCGGCGACGCTGGCCCTCCTGTTCCCGGCGCAGGCGTTCGCACACGCGTCGCTCGAGCAGACGACGCCGGGATTTCGTGAGCGGCTCCCGTCGTCGCCTCAGAAGATCGTGCTGCGCTTCGACCAGTACGTGCAACAGCTGCCCGGCTCCATCCGCCTCTATTCGTCCAACGGCAATGTGGGCGTGAAACGAGTCGTGATCGAGGGGCGCTACCTGACGGCATGGCTGCCACGACTGGCAAAGGGAGCGTATACCGTGCGTTGGCACGCGATGTCCGGGGATGGGCACGTCGTGTCAGGCGTGTTCACGTTCGGTGTTCGCGCGGTCGCACCGCCCCCGACGGAGGCATTCGGAGCATCGGGGCCGACCAGGAGCGAGCACATCGTGCGCTGGCTGTACTTCCTCGCGCTGGCGCTGCTCGTCGGCGGGGTGGGGTTCAGGCTCCTGGTGCTGCGTGACCGGTTGCCCGCTCGCGCGGAACAGCGGTTCTATGCCGTGACGGGAATCGGCGCGCTGCTGACGCTCAACGTCGGGATCGCAGCGTTCATCCTCCGAGCCGAGGACGCGTTGCAGCTTCCCTTTGGCCGGCTGCTCTACGGCGACCTCTCGCCCATCGCGCGGTCGAGGTTCGGGACAGCGTTCATCGCGATGACGCTCGGCTTCGCGCTCGTGACCGCTCTCCTGTTTCTCGCGTGGCTGACGGACCGCGCGGTCCTGCTGTGGCCGGCGTTCCTGGTCGGCCTGGCGTTTGCATCGGGACTCTCGCTGTCGGGCCACTCCGCCGCCGACGCCGGCTCGTCGTGGAAGTCGGCGCTCGCCGATTGGGCGCATCTGTCGGCGGCCTGTCTCTGGATCGGGGGCCTGATCCAGCTCGTGGTCGTCGTATGGCCGCTGATGCCAGATGCGCGGCGTGCCGCGTTCCTCGGGTTCTCGCGAGTCGCGACCGTGTGCGTCGGCGTGCTGCTGCTCGCTGGCATCTACCTCAGCATCCTGAGGCTGCCGCACCTGAACGACCTCTGGACGACGGGATACGGCCAGGTGCTGCTCGTCAAGATCGGGCTCGTCTCGCTCGCCTTTGCGTGGGGCGGGTTGCACAAGCTCGTCGCCGTGCCGGCGGTTGCACGAGGCGGCGACAGCGCACTGCCGCGGCTGCGCGGCAGTCTCCTGGGCGAGAGCATGGTCGGCATGGCGGTGCTGCTGGCCGCCGCGGTGCTCGTGGACGCGAAGCCGCCGGTTCAGCCGGCGCCCACGCCGCCTGCGGCGAGTAGCGTTCCCAAGTAGATGCTCTGGTCCGTATCCGGCGGCGCGGGCTTTCTCGGCCTGCACCTTTCTCGACGACTGCTTGCCGATGGCCACGACGTGCGCACCCTCGACGTCGTCCCGCTGGACGACGCCGAGCTCGAGCGCTCCGTCGACGAGCTGCGCGGCGACGTCCGCGACCGCGACAGCGTCGCCAAGCTCGTGCAGGGCGCCGACGTGGTCGTGCACGCGGCTGCGGCGCTGCCGATCCAGGCCTCCCGCGGATCGATCCGCACCGTGAACGTGGGCGGAACCGAGAACGTGCTGCGCGCCGCGGACAACGCCGGCGTCCGGCGCGTCATCTTCATCTCGTCGACCGCGGTCTACGGCGTGCCGGAGAAACATCCGATCGCGGAGGACGATCCCCTCGTCGGTGTGGGCTCGTACGGCGAGTCGAAGATCGATGCGGAGGGATTGTGCCGCGTGGCGGCGGTCGAGACGACGATCGTGCGGCCCAAGACCTTCATCGGCGCGGAACGTCTGGGTGTGTTCGAGATCCTCTTCGACTGGATCCGAGAGGGACGCCGGATCTACACGCTTGGCAAGGGTCACAACCGTTACCAGCTCCTCGCAGTCGAAGATCTCGTCGACGCCATCGTGCGAGCCGCAGGGGAGCCGGCGGCTGCCCGGGAGACGTTCAACATCGGCGCCACCGAGTTCGGCACGGTGCGCACTGACCTGCAGGCGCTGATCGACCACGCGGGCTCGTCGTCGCGGCTGCAGCCCGTTCCGGTGAAGCCGGCGGAGATCGCGCTGCGCGGGCTGGAGCTGTTGCGCATCTCGCCGCTTGCCGAGTGGCACTACAAGACCGCACACAAGGATTCGTTCGTCGACGTTTCGAAGGCGCAGCGACTGTTGGGCTGGCAGCCGCGACTGTCGAACCGCGAGGCGCTGATCGAGACTTACGACTGGTACCTCGCGAACCGTGGGCGCGTCGGCGGAGCGGGCGTCACGCACCGCGTTCCCTGGAACCAGCAGGCACTCGGCCTCCTCAAGCGCCTTTCGTGATCTTCCTCTCGGAAGCGGAGGTGCGCGAGCTGCTCGACCTCGACCAGCTTGTCGATGCGCTCGCCGACGCGCACAGAGATCTCAGCGCGGGCGAAGCATCGATGCCCCCGCGGATCGCTGCGATGGTGCAAGAGCGGCAAGGACTATTGGGCGTGATGCCGGCGTACCTTCCCTCCGCAGGGCTTGCCTGCAAGCTCGTCACGCTCTTCCCGCAGAACACCGACCGGCACACGCACCAGGCAGTGATCGTGGTCTTCGATCCGGAGAACGGCGCGCCGCTGGCGTTGATGGACGGGACGTACATCACGGCCACGCGCACGGCCGCGGGCTCGGCGCTTGCGACGAGGCTCCTCGCGCGCGAGGACGCCGAGGTGCTCGCGCTCCTCGGCACCGGAGTCCAGGCCCACTCACACGCCCGCGCGCTTCCACGAGTGCGGGAGTTCACCGAGATTCGCGTCGCGGGCCGCGACCGAGAGAAGGCCGAGGCGCTCGCGCACGAGATCGGCCCGCATGCGCGCGCGGTGAGCTCGTACGAAGAAGCGATCCGGAACGCCGACGTGGTCGCCGCGACCACTCACTCGACCGAGCCGATCGTGCGGCGCGAGTGGCTGTCCCTCGGCGTTCATGTCAACTCGGTCGGACTCAATCCTGCGGGACGCGAGGTGGACGAGCAAACCGTGGCGGACGCGCTGCTCGTCGTCGAATCGCGGGAGTCCGCACTGGCACCACCTCCGGCGGGAGCGCCCGAGCTGGTCGGCGTCGGCCCAGCGGACGTCCATGCCGAGCTGGGGGAGCTCGTTGCCGGTATCAAACCGGGGCGCAGCTCACAGGACGAGATCACCCTGTATAAGTCAGTCGGTGTCGCCGTCCAGGATGTCGCCGCAGCGGCTCTCGTGCTCGCGGCCGCGCAGGGACGGTCGGTGGGGCTGGCGATCGACCTGGAGGAACTGACGTGAGCAGCAACAACGACTTCAAACCGGGGCTCGAGGGCGTCGTCGCCGTCGAGACCGAGATCATGGAGCCCGACCGCGAAGGCGGGTCGCTCCGTTACCGGGGTGTCGATGTCGAGCCGCTCGTCGGCCAGGTTCCCTACGAGAACGTCTGGGGCCTTCTCGTCGACAACGACCTGAACTCGAAGATGCCGGATCCCGAGCCGTACGAGCCGGCGCGCCTCACGGGCAAGGCGCCGGCCGACCTCCAGGCTGAGACGGCGCGGCTCTCCGGCGAGTGGAAGCTCGGGAAGCTGAATGAGATCTCCGACGAGCAGGCGCGCGAAGACCTCGGACGGCTGTCGGCGCAGATGATGTCGATTGTTGCGCGCTCCGCGCGCCTCGCCGACGGCAAGAGCGACGCCGTCCCCGACGATGTCGTTTCGCGTGGCGAGACTGCCGCCGAGACGTTTCTGCTCAGGTGGCGAGGCGAGGCGGATCCTCGTCACGTCAAGGCGATCGACACGTACTGGATTTGCACGGCCGAGCACGGCCTGAACGCCTCGACATTCACCGCTCGTGTCGTCGCGTCGACCGGTGCCGACTGCGGCGCTGCCCTCTCTTCAGCCGTCGGTGCACTCTCGGGCCCGTTGCACGGAGGTGCCCCGGCCTACGTCAAGCCGATGCTCGACGAGGTCATGCAGACGGGCGACGCAGCGCAATGGGTCGAGGACACGCTCGCGCAGGGGAAGCGCATCATGGGCTTCGGTCACCGCGTCTACCGTGCAGAGGACCCGCGTTCACGCATCCTCAAGCGGACGGCGAGAGAGCTCGGGTCGCCATACGTCGAGGTGGCGGAGGAGCTCGAGAGTGCTGCGCTCGCAGGGCTCCAAAAGCGCTCGCCCGATCGTGTCCTCGCGACGAATGTCGAGTACTACTCGGCGGTCGTCCTCGACATCGCGGAGATCCCGCCGCCCCTCGCGCCGGCGATGTTCGCCTGCTCGCGCGTCGCCGGCTGGTCCGCGCACATTCTCGAGCAGAAGAAAACGGGCCGCCTCTTCCGGCCTTCGGCGCGCTACGTCGGCCCGGCGGAGCGCACCCTCAGCTAAGTCACACTCTCGTCACAGTGTCTGACCCCGAGCCGTGTCCTAGTTGGCCCACGGGAAACCGGCTCGAACCGGGGATCGGAGCGCCTTCCGTCACATCGGGGCGAATTCGACGGCACGGTGTCTGACACCAAGCCGTTGACGAGTCGCCCCGCGTCCGGACTAGGCTGCGCGGCATGGAGCTGACCGAGTACCGCGACCGGTTCCCGATCCTCCGCGACACGACGTACCTCATCAACCACTCGCTCGGCGCGATGCCCGCCGCCGCCGAGGAACGCTCGCTCGAGTTCGCCCGGATGTGGAAGGAACGCGGCATTCGCGCCTGGGGCGAGGGTTGGTGGGAGATGCCGATGACGGTCGGCGACCAGGTCGGCCGCATCATCGGGGCACCGCCCGGGTCGACCGTCATGCATCAGAACGTCGCGGTCGCCGAGGCGATCGTCGTCTCCTGCTTCCGCCCGGTCGATCCGCGCCGCAACCGCGTCGTCTACGAAGAAGGGAACTTCCCGAGCGTCCGCTACCTGTACCAGGCGCAGCCCGAGCTAGACGTCGTGGTCGTCGACGACGACCAGGCGATCGTCGACGCGATCGACGAACGAACACTGCTCGTCCCGATTACGCACGTCCTCTTCAAGACGGCGGAGATCCAGGACGTCGCCGCGATCGTCCGCCGCGCACACGAAGTCGGTGCGCACGTCGTGCTCGACGCATACCAGTCGGCCGGAATCGTTCCGCTTGACGTCGCCAGGCTGAACGTCGACTTCGCGGTCGGCGGCAGCGTCAAGTGGCTCTGCGGCGGGCCCGGTAACGGCTGGCTCTACGTCCGCCCGGATCTCGCCGACGTGCTGGAGCCGACCTTCATCGGGTGGCAGGCGCATGCACGTCCATTCAGCTTCGAGCCCGAGCTCGACTATGCGGACGGCGCGGCGCGCTTCCTCACGGGCACGCCCAACGTCCCGGCCCTCTATGCCGCGACCGCAGGCTACGACCTGATCGAAGAGATCGGCGTCGACCGCATCCGCGCGAACTCTGTCCGCCAGACGCAGCTGCTCATCGACCTCCTCGACGAAGCCGGTTTCGACGTCGGCAGCCCGCGCGACGCGGCCCGCCGCGGCGGCACCGTCACCGTGCGCACGCCGCAGTTCGAAGCCGTGCACAAGGAGCTTGGCGAGCGCCAGATCCTCTGCGACTCCCGTCCCGACGCCGGCCTGCGGCTCGGGCCGCACTACTACAACACTGACGACGAGCTTCGCCACACGGTCGAGCAGATTGCGGAGATCGTCGAGAGCCGGGACTACGAGCGGCATCTCGGCGCCACCGCCCAGTTCTGAGCTAGCGCTGCGTCGGGCAGAACTTGTCGTTGGCGAGGAACTGCATGAACAGCGCGTCCATCTCGCGTTCGTATGCGACGTCCTTCTGGCTTGCAGGGTTGAAGTCTTGGAGCCCGGGACCTTCCCACAGCAGATCCGGAGTCACTCCTGGGCCTTCGACCGAGATGCGATAGCGCTTGCCGTTGCCCGCCGGACGCGGATTGTTCGGATAGCCCGGCAGCGTGTTGTCGCGCGTGGGCCAGAAGCTGTAACAGAAGGCGCCACTCCCCGTGCGGAACATGATCGATGTCTCGCGCTTCCAGCCCGGACCGTACGCCGAGTCGAACGTGTCGATGTACAGGCTGCGCCCGTACTTGTCGCCCGGCGCCCCGTCGCGCCCGGCCTTGAATCCGTAAACGGGCTGTCCGAGATAGGTCAGGCGTCCGAAGAGGTCGTGGGCTTGGCCCTTGAATGCCCAGTCGGTATGAACTTCCAGGATCGCCGGGGGTCCCTTCCAGTGCGAAACGTGGAACTCCCATTGCGTCTGGCGCGGCTCGAACGGTGGGTAGCCCCGGTGAGGGAGATACGGCTGCCAGGCCTGCACGGCCCAGTAAGAGTCGTCGGGCGCTTTGCAGGCGGTCACCAAATAGGCAAGCGCGGGCCCGTCATAAGGCTTGCAGCGATTTCGAAACGTCTTCCAGACCAGTCGGTGTCTCGTCTTCCAACCGCCGCTCCAGTCGAACCGGAACCGCACCTGCTTCTCCGTACGGCTTGGAGGCCGGGCGTTGACAGCACCCCATACCAACGCATGGACGGTGCGACCTCGCGCGCGGTAGCTCACGAGAGCGGTGCCGCCGTTCACGGCCAGGCGGACACCCGATGCGTTCACGTCCAGCCGCTCGGAGGCGTGCGCCGTGGGCGTGCCCAAGGCGAACAGCCCCGAGACGGCGACGATGAGTAGACGGCGACCCACGCTCCTCTGGGTGGGAGACGGTAGCGGAGATCACTCGAACGAGTGACCGACTTATGATTTTGAACGTCGATTTCTAGTGAGTGGGACGCCACCTCCTGCTGCCGTTGTCGGCTGCTTTCCTGCTGTTGTGCGCACCGCCCGCGTCCGCCTCGGAGATCATCGACCGGAACGCGCAGAACGTCAGGCTCGCCGTCGACGCAACGGGGCAGGCGCTGGTGAGTTACAAGGTCGGTGGGCGTGTCATGCACGTCCGCGCGTGGGGAGCCGTCAACGCGCGGCAGCCGACGAAGAGCCGGCCGCAAATCAGGTTCCGAAAGGATTACTCGGGCCGCTACTGGACCTCCTTCAAGAACCAGTGCCGTGCGTACGACGGGCCGGCGCTCGCGTTCCAGGTCGCTGCCTGCGCCGCGCCGGACGGCTCGTACTGGGCGCTCCAATCCTGGCGTAGGACGCTTCCGAACTTCGATGGCCGCCCGCGCACCGGGCCGGGCGCATCGGAGCTCCACCTCTCCCACTGGTCGGGCGCGATCGCGAGGTTGGACGCGTGGACCGACTGGGTCTACGGCGGCCGCTACCACCACCTGTTCGGGCGGCTCACGTACGACGGCAAGCCGGTGTACGGCTTCTCGGCGACTCGCGTCGGCTCGCCGCTCGACGGCTACGGCCGCAACATCTATGTCGATACGCTCGACTCGCGCTACGGGAAGGGCTGGCGGCGGGAGAACGCCTTCCTCGCGCATCGCCCAACCGGCATCTTCTGCTACGGCTTCTACCCGTTCACCTCACGCGGCCCGGGGAACGGTGCGCAGTACCGCCTCACGGCGGTCGGCCCGGGCGTGACCCCCGACGTGAGCATCACGATCGCCGGCCTGCACGACTACGACGCAGGAAATCCGGCAGACGTGGAATACGAACGGCGGCAGAACGGGTTGCTGAACTCCATCCTCGGAGTGGACAAGAAGTGCGGGCGTCCCTGACGGCTCGCGCCCGAGTGTCCCTCGTCTGAGGGATTGGCGCCCGGCGGCGCAAGTCTGGCCGTGCCCGCCGTTCTAAGAGGTCGACGCCATGGCCGACTCGAGGAGACTCCAGGCAAAACTGCTCGACCACATTCCCGCAGCGGTCGTGGTGAGCGATGCGCGGCATCGGATCGTGTACTGCAACCACGAGGCGAGGGAGCTGTACGGCTGCACCGAGGGCGGCGAGGTTCCCTTCGAGCTTGTCGAGGCCGCACAGCACGAGGAGCGCTGGGAGGGCAAGCTCACAGTCGGCGGTCACCGCGTCCATTGCCGTGCCTCACCCGTCGAGGACCCCACCGGCCGGCGGGTGGGAACGATGACGGTTTCCTTGCCCCGGCAACGCAGCCGGGCCGGTTTCCTCGGCAGGGATCTTGCTGAAGTCGGCCGCAGGATCGCCCAGGCGAGGAACGCGGCCGGATTTACCCAGGAGGAGCTCGCAAACGCCCTCGGCGTAACGCGGCGCTCGGTACAGGGCTATGAGGCGGGACATGTCGCACCATTCCGGCATCTCGACCGTCTCAGCGAGCTCCTCGGCCGCTCCACCGGCTGGTTTCTCCTCGAGGAGCCGGCTGCTTCGAATGAAGCGTTGCAGGAGGCGCTGCGACAACACCGGCTCACCCTCGAACGGGACCTGCGGCGCATCGTGCGCGAAGAAGTCGCCTCGATCCTCTAGCAGACGAAAGCGCACGCAGTCGAACTGGCGAAACTTGCTTTCGCATTCGTTTCGCCGTCGTTTTCGAGGTCTCGACACCGAAGAGAAGAACGACAGTGATGTCGAAAGCTGTGATCGCCCTCGTGCTGGCCTGTGCCGCTCTTGCATGCGCATCGCCCGCATCGGCCTCGGAGCTGATCGACCGTAATGCTGGCGGCGTCAGGCTCTCGGTTGACGGTCAAGGCAGGGCGCTCGTGAGCTATCGGGCGCGTGGTCGGGCTTGGCATGTGCTCGCCTACGGCGCGATCGACGCCCGCCACCCGACCTCGGGCAAGCCGCAGGTCCGCTTCAGGAAGGATTATTCCGGGCGTGCGTGGACCTCGTTCAAAGGCA
>WNFU01001399.1_pt1 | contig 33924 bp, 29 predicted proteins | sample 5400121 | NCBI WGS metagenome assembly WNFU01 (sample SAMN13153360, study PRJNA577476) | soil metagenome | isolation source: 100 cm soil or saprolite under grassland replicate 1 | place: USA:California | collected 2016-06-15
AAAACTTCGAAATCCATAATTACGAAGGGCTGTATATTATTGATGGTTCGATCATGCCCGCCAATCCCGGCGTCAACCCGTCGTTGACGATCACGGCGTTAGCAGAATATGCACTGAGTAAGATAGAGAGTAAAAAGTAGACAAGTAAACAGGTATACAAGTTAAAACCTTTGTGTTTCTTCGTGTACTTTGTGGTAAAAGGTGATTATGATCAACCTCTCCTCCTCTTTCGACTTTGCCAAACAACTTGATCAACAAGACTCTCTCGCCTCCTACCGCGAGCAATTTGTTGTCAACGATCCCGACCTCATCTACCTCGATGGTAACTCATTGGGACGATTGCCTAAATCTGTTATCGAACGAATGAAGAAAGCTGTGGAAGAGGAATGGGGCACAGACCTCATCCGCGGCTGGAACAAAGGCTGGTGGGAATCGCCATCACGCATCGGCGATAAGCTCGCGACTCTACTCGGCGCAGCGGACCGCGAAGCGCAAGTGGTAGTGGGCGATCAAACCTCGATTAATCTATTCAAACTCGCCACCGCCGCATTGACCTTACAGCCGCAAAAGAAGCGCATCATTACAGACACATTCAACTTCCCTTCTGATTTGTATATTTTGCAAGGCATTGTCAAACTACTAGGGGATCATCACGAAATCATCCGCATCGGCGCAATGGACAATGACATCACGCCAGATCTCGCAAGGCTTGAAGCATCCATCGATGAAAACACGACTCTCGTCACCTTATCCCACGTTACTTTTAAGAGCGGCTACCTTTACGACATGGCATATGTCACCGAACTTGCCCATCGCAAAGGTGCACTGGTTTTGTGGGATCTGAGTCATTCCGCGGGAGTAGTACCTATTGAACTCGACAAATCCAACGCCGATTTTGCCATTGGCTGCACCTACAAATATCTCAATGGTGGACCTGGCGCGCCCGCATTCCTCTACGTAAACAAGTCATTGCAAAACGATGTTACATCTCCCATCTGGGGCTGGTGGGGACAGAGCAATCCGTTCGAGTTCGATCTTAACTATCAGCCCGCGCCAGGTATCCAGCGATTTTTAGTGGGCACAGCACCCATGCTTTCCACGCTGGCAATGGAGGCAGCGCTGATGCCATTGCTCGATGCAGGCATAGATGCGCTACGCGCCAAATCCATTTTGATGACGGATTACGCTTCCTACCTAACCGACGAATTGCTTGCGCCCTTAGGCTTTTCTCTTGGCTCCCCGCGTGACTCTGCCCGACGCGGCTCTCACATCAGCCTCCGGCACGAAGAAGCTTATCGCATCAATCGCGCTATGATCGACGAGATGAACGTCATTCCTGATTTTCGCGCACCTGATAATATTCGTCTTGGCTTTGCACCGCTTTACATTTCCTTCACTGACATCTGGGAAGGATTTGATAGAATTCGCAAAATCGTTGAAGAAAGACGTTACGAAAAGTATCCGCAGCAAAAATTGACAGTAACCTAATTCTTATGTCGTTGCGAGGGCAGTGTTTTTTGCCTGAAGCAATCTCCTCGCAATGATGGGAAAGAGGACAAATGGAATCAAAACCCGATACGATCAAAATCTCTGCCTCCCACCGTGAAGAGATCTTTGCCTCTCACGCCAATTTATACGTGACGGTGAAAGGTTCTTCGGTTGTCAGTGGCAATGAAGCAATGAAGAAAGCCAAAGAGGTGAGTCAGCTTGTCGAAGCGCTGACCAGTTTTGGGCTAAGTCCCGACATGATCCATTTGCAGGGAGTCCGAATCGAAACGTCAAGTGGTGGCGCCTGGGCGCCACTCAAGTCATCCAGTGCCATCTATCACTTAAAGATCAAATCTGAAAAACTTGAACAACTTGCTGAATTGCTGGACATCGTCGCAGAACAAAAAAATGCCACACTCGAACGCATTGAATGGAGATATCCCGAAGAGGCGGCGCGCGAACGTGGGTTGGAGGGTGCCATTGCAAAAGTGAAAGCCAAAGCTGAAAAGGTTGCTGTAGCCATGGGTGTGAAACTCTTGGGTGTATACGATTTTATGGAAAACGCATTTGATGAAGAAAGACCACCTATGCCTTTTCAGGCGATGGAGATGAGCATGAAAACACGCGCAATGGCGCCTGCGGAACCCAGCCTGAACATGGATATTCAGCATAGCAAAACAATCCAAGTGAATGTCGACATCTGGTATCGAGTATCCTCGTTCTAATTTTGGCAGCACAGATGCGCGCCAATCAAGTTCATACGCACATTGTTCAACATCCCTTTGCATCACTCATGCAAGGCGCTCTCTTAAACTCATACGATGAAAATGGAAGGGATCTTATTTTAGAGGTTCAAGGATTACAAGTCATTTCTTCTGAACTATTCGAACGAGCAGGGAAAATATATGAACAAATCGTGGGCAAGTATATTCCTCTGCAGATAAGATTTTCGAATATATCTCAACTTAATCGTGCCGAATTTTTTACTCCTCTAGAGAATATCGCACAGGATGATCCTTTGCGCACGATCGAAGATATGCTGTCCTGGCGTCAACCTAATACGCCGGATATTTTTCACATGATCGGATTATGGAATCCTGTTGATGCTGGAATGGATTTTTTCGCTCAGAAAGTAAAGTACGAAAAACAAGAGGCTACCCGTACATCGATTGCTTTGGAGCGCGACTGGTCTCCTGCGCCTCCTATGCCGGATCGATTGGTTCCACGACCGAATTATTTATACCGACGCTTTGGGGGTGATCCAATTACTATTCAGATCGAGAAGAATGTCTATCATCATCGACTCTTCATTGGCGGTTTGGATGTTCAATCCGCTGATCGTCCCCAAGTGGACGCGGTCCCGAATCTGGGTGAAGAGGCAAGTCGCTGGGTAAAGGGGCAAAGCCGTCACTTCAATGACCGCACGCGGAGCAAAGGCGAAGGGTCAGATGGAATGACGGTAGAGGAAATCTATGAAGAAGCAGATTGGGTAATTGAACACCTAAAAAATAATCAGCGCGTTCTTGTCCATTGTATTGCAGGAATGAACCGTTCGACCACAATTTGTTGTGCGGTGCTCATCCTGCTCGAAGGCCTCAGCGCAGAAGCAGCGCTCGATCGTGTACGTGAACATCACCCCTGGGCACGACCAGATTCATATCATTGGCTTGCACTACGTTGGTTGGCATCAAATCCATTCTGAAAACCCCACTCTTTAATACGTTAATCTACCTGTCCAAATAGATATCTTCCATTGAAAGTTCGTCTTCCACCGGTTCCATGTGTGTGAAGACTGTAACGACGCCACCCAGTGTGGCACGGATATCGGATTCGAAATCCTCAGCGACATGATGGGCATCATGAACTGTCCATTCGCCAGGGACCAACATATGTACAGAGACGAAGCGCCGCGCCGCAGCCTGGCGGGTACGCAATGCATGAAAGGTAACCCCCTTTTCGCGATACTTTTCCATGACATTGGTTATCAAATTCTGTTCCTGGATAGGTAGAGCTGCGTCCATAAGTCCGGAAACCGAACGATTAACCAGTTGAAAGCCTGTCCAAATGATGTTAAGAGCAACAGCAATTGCGACAAGCGGATCAAGGATTTGCCAGCCCGTGAAGCCCGCGATGGCAACACCGCTAATCACGCCCGCGGAAGTCCACACATCAGTCATCAGATGATGCGCGTCTGCTTCAAGGCTAATGGAACGCCGATTCCTTCCTTCGCGTAACAGAATACGGGAAACGATGAAGTTAACGGCTGAAGCTGCTATTGAAACAGCTAACCCGAGTCCCAATTGTTCCAACTCACGCGGATGAAACAACCGGCTGACTGCTGCGCTGATAATCCCTATGGAAGCGCCGAGGATCAGAAGTCCTTCCGTCACGCTGGCAAAGTATTCAGCTTTGCTATGACCATACACATGAATCTCGTCAGCTGGGCGTGCCGCGATGGTGAGCATAACGAGCGCCATGATTGCTCCTGCCAAATTGACAAGCGACTCAATGGCATCAGACAACAAACCCACTGAACTAGTTAGAAAATACGCGCCTGTTTTCAGAACAATGGTTATGATTGCCGCGGCAATGGAAAGCCAGGCGAAGCGCGTGAGGAAGGCGCGGTTTTGCATCAAATCACTATGCTCGGCTTGTTTATGAGGCATGTTGTTATGATACTTGTATGAAGGAAAGTTGAGAATAGGCAAAAGTCATGAGTTCCTTGCTGGAATAAAAAACTCCGAGGCATATTATCTCGGAGTTTTGAAGTGCAGATCACATTTACTCAGGATGTGACTTATACCAAGCGACAGTCTGCTGGATTGCCTCCCGCATCGACATTGCTTTCATTCCAAATGTTTTTTCGAATTTGCTCGAGTCAATGATAAAAGGGGCTTCGAACTCGTACATCATCTCCACGGTCTCTTTTGCCTCAGGAATAAATAGACCGCCAATTGCCATCATGAATTTGCCCATGCTGCTCAATTTTGGTTCCACACCAGCCTCTTCGGCGAACATCCGGACCAACTCACCTTGTGTCATTTTTGGCTGATCGTTCGGTACATGCCATGCCTGCCCCTCTGCTTCCTGGCGTTCGCCCAGAAGCACGAGTGCTCTTCCAAAATCCTTTACGTAAGTATGTGTATGAGGCAGATCAGTACGCCCGATCAATTGGGCGGGCTTTCCGCGTAGTAATGGATAGAAGGCTCGTGCTCCCATCGTCGAGTCCGTGCCCCACGGACCAAAGAAATTGCCTCCTCGCGCGGCAGTGATGCGCACACGTCCCTGCTTGTGCGCATCAAACGCTGCGGTAGATATTTCTCCGCGGACACGCCCTTTGCGGGTTTGTGCCTTGTAAGGCATGTCTTCGGTCAGTGATTTGCCATTCATTTTGCCATACATGTATACATTCTCAACAAGAACTAATTTTGCGTTGCTTCCTGTCAACCCATCAATAATGGATTTTTGCAACAGAGGAAATTTCTCGGGCCATTGGAAATATTCCGGCTGGGCCGACTGGTACACCACCTTTGCTCCTCGCGTCACTTCCCGGACCTTGGCTGGGTCATAGAGATCCGAAGCCACCACCTCCACCCCGGCAGGGGCCTCATTCATCTTCCCCGAGCGATTTACCATCCGGACAGATTCTCCGCGTTTGACAAGTTCTTCCGTGACTGCGCGCCCAATCGCGCCGGTGCCTAATACTACATGCTGGATTGTCATTCTGATGTACCTTTCAGTCTGTTCCTAACACAGGCTGGCTGGCTTTGTTCACATCTAAGCGTCTGCGTGCGGTTTCGCGTCGACCGACCGCCTGGACGTGTTCCATCGCGGCAGCGAGTCCAAACTTGGGCATGTTGCCGTAAACACTTTCAAATTGATTAGGGTTGACGGTATAGGTCTCATGCCAGATGCCCACACTTCCATCCGCGCCGATTGCCTGGTTGAACTTCTTCCATGCCCCAAGATGTGGATCGGAAGGGTGACGGGCGAAGCGCTCCAGGTCCTCAAAGGACCGCCAGTATTGGATCAGGACCGGCCCATTGAAATTCCAGAAGAATTCCGCGTGCAGGAATCCTTTCTCGGGATGAGTGAACAAGGTTTGCAACATTGGTCCCATCGCAGAGGCGACGGGAAACCACTTGTCGAATCGCCACCATTTGTTGACGCGCATCCCGATTAGAAATACCACAAAGGGTTGGTCCGTTTTGGCTGTGTATCGACCATTAAATATTTTTGTCATGAGGTTTCTCCTAACGATAAGGTTGTCGTTTCAATTCTTTTTGCATGCCGTATTGTTTTGCCTGTTGCTGCCAGCCAAACTGACCTTGGAGTGTGTACATCCAGCTTGGAATAATAGGTTTGGCGAGCAGGTCACGAGCAGATTGTGGAATGGGATTCCCGCTGGCGAATGCTTCTGCTGTAAGATCGAGTGCCTTTTTCAGTGGAATTGCGCGTCCGTCCAACTCATTGAGCGGGATGCCATGTACAATTCCCTCGCCTGCACCGAGGGCAAGTGAACCCATCCAGGTGAAGCCATTTTGGCGGGCGAACTCAGAGCAAATCGCGAGTGCCGTCTTATTGTGATCCGCTTCTGGGAAGCCGCAATTAGCTATTGCCGCAAGGCGGCGAGTGGATGGATTTCCTTTGCGATGCGCGGCGATTTTTTCAAGTGCGGCAGTGACCGGTGCAGGGAGGCTATCCACATAGAGTGGGAAGGCAAGTACCACCAGGTCAGCGTTGTCAATGGCTTCGTACATTGCATTCATCCGCTCTTGTGAGTAGAGGGACGTATAGATTTGAACGGTTCGGGTTTCGATACCGCGTGCATCTAATTGTTCGAAGAGATACCCACCGAGAGAAGCGGATGTGCTTTTCTTCGTGCGTGGACTACCGACCAGTAATACGGCCCGACGGATGGGAGTCGCGTCGGTGGAGGAAATCTCCATTGCAGGCAGGGCAGGTACGGGGGAGCTTAATCCGCTGGCAATCGCTTGCAGCCAAAGTCTGGTTTGGGAGGCCAGGTCCGCTTCGGGCTCGGTATCGATCACCAATCCGCAAACCGACGTTTTTGCATACATATTAATGGCATTGCGATGCACAAGGTGGCGGAAGATGATTTCGGCTGGCGCGTTGGGCTCCTTCATCCAGCCAATGGTGAGCATGTTGGGATATCGCCGGTAGCGTTTCTGATGATGGATCTCACCATTGATGTTTGCGAAGAATGGCAAAATGTTTTGGATCTGGTGATCGACCATACGCTTGAGTTCGGACGAATAGCCGCCGAATGTGACCGGTGTTAAGGAGATCACCAAATCGCTGTGCATGATTTTTGCAGCAATGATGCGGTTGTCGTCATCTGTGTTGCACATACCCGGGTTGCGTACCCAACAGAAGAAGTCACCCGCGCAGTTGCCGATCCGTTGGTCGCGCAGGATGATGGTCTCAGCATCGGGTAGGTGCTTGTGTAATGCATTCATGATGTTGACCGCTTGTGGATCATTTGCGTGTGAGCCGTCCAGGATAAGAGTTTTCATGGAAATTTCCTTTTTGTTGAATAGTTACGAAAGGCTGCGTTGATAGACGGTAATGGCGTGAGACAAATGGAAGCAAATAAAAATGATGGCGATGGTGATATACATCCACGATCGATAAGGGGATGAGAAATAAAGCGTGCTGCCAATCAAACTGATAACAATCAGCCAGATCAATGGCGTGTAGGCTGGAGCTAAAAAGCCGAAGGCGCTTAAGCTCCATGCACTTCGCGAAAAGTACATTTGCATCAGCCACGACACAAAATAGATTGCAGCCCCGGCAGCATAAACCCACAGGCCAAGTCTTTGACTTTGTGTTTCAATTCGTAGTGGCATCAGAAGAGGAAGGACAAACACAAGCAGCCAGGAGATATTCTCGCCCCCCAGAACAAATGTTGGAATATTCTTCTCAAAAGCTTTCTGTGAATACAAGTATGGTAATTTGCTGAAGAAGATCATATTCCACGCCATGATCGGCACGAGAAGCAATAGGCAATTCAAGATGTAGTAGGTCAAGGAGGTTGTTTTCATTGAACGTTATTCCCTGACAAACTGCTTTGCAATAGAGTCAATTTCGTACAGATAGAGCTCATCGCCACTATTGCCAAACGGTGGAAGATTCCCTTGTATTTCCAGTGACACAATGCCATGCACACGTGACCATATGATCATCGCGACAAAGTGAGATAGTGGGTGTACATCACTGACCTGCGACCTCCATAAATCAAAATGGGCTTGATATTCCTTCTTGACCATGGGAAAAGTATCAACCTTCAGTTTTCCTGCTGCGCGGAAACCTTCGACAACGCTGAAGAGCGCCATAATCGAACGTGCCGAGGATGGAAAAACTTCGTCAATCGGGGACTCATACCCTGGGATTGGGGTTCCGAAAATGAGTTGATATCGTTGCGGATATGTATGTGCCCAATTTCGATATGCAATACCAATCGCTCGAAAACGTCCAACTTGATCTTCCTCGGGAACCGAGTCACGCGCTTCCAGTTGTGAATCGCCAAAAGATGTAAATGCATCGATGATCAGCGCGGCGACGAGCGCGTCGCGGTCAGGAAAATAGTTGTAGATGGCAGGCGCCGTAATCTTAAGTTCGCGCGCAATTGCCCGTAGGGAAAGGGCAGGGGCACCAAATTCAGCGATCTGCTTCCAGGCTGTTTCCTTGATCACTTCCTGCAAATTTTTGATTTGCTTTTTGCGAGTCGGTCGGACCATTTCATCTCCTTGAAAACTAAACACTGTAAATATACAGCGTTTAGTTATTTTTGTCAAGGTTGGTCTTGAGGGAATAAGAGAAGTGTTCATTGAATTGGACTATTCGAGATGTTATACTTTCTCAACTTGGAGTATGGTTGTCCAATTAGAAAAAGAATTCCATCCAATGGAGGAACTATGCGGAAGACAACTCGTTCGTTTACTGTCTTTATCAGTTTGCTAATCTTACTTTCAACGTTGACCAGCACCACTCTTGCTGCACCGCCCACCGCCCGCGCCAAATGGACAGTCATGGTTTATATCTCAGGGGATAACAATCTTGAGCCTTATGTTGTAAGCGATATTGAAACCGAACTCGCGCCAACCGGCTCAAGTTCAAATGTGCAAGTGGTTGCGTTGGCTGATCGAACTCCCGGTTACGACACAAGCTCTGGGGATTGGACAGGTACTCTTCTTTTCCATGTTACCGATGTTAACGGCCAAGCCATGAAGGCTGTTCCTGCAAACGCGGTCGCGGATTGGGGGGAACGCGATCTCGGTGACAAACAGACGTTGATCGATTTCGTCACTTGGACAAAAGCCAATTATCCTGCCGATCATTATGCTTTATATTTCTGGGGTCATGGCTGGAACTGGCATCCAGGATATGTCATGCGGGATGACACAGATAATGACACCCTTGATATGGAAGAAGTGAAAGCCGCGCTTCCATCGATTGGATTCATCGATATGGTTGGGTTTGATGGCTGCAACATGGCATCCATCGAGGTGCAAATGCTCTGGCATGGACATGCCACTGCGCTGTCACACTCCCAGGAATGGGTAGGCGGGGAAGGCATTCAATATGACCTTGTGCTCGAGCAGCTGGCTGCGAACCCGAATATGAGTGCCGATCAGGTTGCAATTGCCACAACTCAAAGCGCAAGCAGTGACAAGACTTGGTCTGCTGTGGCAGTGGATAGCCGCTTTGATGCTCTGCTTTCTGCTGTGAATCAATGGTCTGTTGCATTGAATAATGGGCTTGGCGCGAATCGCAAGAAATACGATCAAGCGTTCACCGCGACGCGCTCTTTCTGGCAGGCGCCAATGGACAAAGATTTGTATGATATGGCGTACGAGATCAATAGTCGTGTGAGCGACCCAAATATCAGGAGCAAAAGTCAGGCGGTGATGAACGCGGTCAATTCTGTGGTGTTATCCGAAAGGCATGTCAATGCCTACGCCGATGTGCATGGCATTACGGTCTATCACATCTCCAAAGCGACAGAAAAAGATTCGAATTATACGTATTATCGAACACTCGATTTTGCCCTGCAAATAGGCTGGGATGAGTTTTTGGATGCGTATGCCAAATAGGTAGTCAGGAAAACAGGCAGACATGTAAACAAGACCTCCGAATGTTTGGTTCGGAGGTCTGCGCGTTCATAAGGCTAGATGAAGTTGGATTTATTTATAGTCTGCAAGAATTTCACCAACGACGCGTTCGCCTGATTCCACTGCGCCATTGAGATAACCTTGAAAGTCAATGGATGTATGCTCACCTGCGAAGTGACAGTTGCCCTGTCGCTCGCGCTCCATACCAGAGAATTTGGTGTATTGTCCTACTTTCCAGTAGGAGTATGAGCCTTTCGTCCATTGATAGCCTGGCCAGTAGTCAATCGTCGCTTTGCCATTCCATTTTGGCGTGATACCGGGTAACACTGGCTCGATTTGCGTTAGGAATTGTTGGGAACGTGAAGAAGGTGTGCCGGAGCCAAAGCTCGCGCCGATATTTCCGCCTGTGTAATCAACGAGCAGGCCCGAGGTCCCGGCTTGCGCGCGTGAAACTTCCCACGTGTTCTGATAACCAGTATCGGCATAGGTCTCACCATTTGAACCAAGCCCAACCCAGTGACGATCAGTGAATTGGACATGTAGCTTTGAGTTCGTACCCATGCCAAGTTCAACAATTGCAGTTTTCTTTAGATCAGAGAAACCTGCATTACGATAATTCACTGAATCGCGCAGGACGGAGAAGGGGAGGGCAAGAACAACTTTATCAGCGGTCACGCTTGTAGTCGTCTTTCCCTTTTTGAAAGTGAGGGTATAAGTTCCGTTTGTATTCAGTTTGATGGCTGTCAATTCCTGCCCAAGTTTGATTTGATCCTCTAAAGCTTGCGCCATCAATTTTGCAATCTGGTCATTGCCACCGGTTACGTGATACTTTTCATTCGATGGTCCGAAGATGCGCAGTTGACCCTGCCCTGAATAGCCCAACAGGTACAACAGATTGAGTGAGGACTGGACACTGCTCTCCGCTCCATATTCGATGTTATAGGCAATGCTGAGCAACTGTCCGAGTTTTGAATTAATCCCACCAGGCACACTTTCATTGATCCAATCAATGATTGACATGTGATCGAGTTCCCAGCCGCGCTGGGTGTAACTATTATACAACGTGGGATAGGATGCAGCAGAAACATCATTATGGATCTTCTGCCAGACTTGTTTCAACTCATCGGTTGCCTGCGCAAATGGATAATTCTGTGCATCAAAATAGTAGGTTGGTTCAGTCCCATTGACTTCAGCTTGCACTAGGTTATCAAGATTTAATCCCAATTCCTGCGCTAGCTGCCGGATTTGTGTATGTCCCTGGTCTATCAATTCACCGCCATGCTCAAAGATCTGACCATCATCGAAAAAAGTCGTATCGCTCCAGCAGCGGCCACCAACGCGGTCTGCGGCTTCGTAAACATCTGCAAGGTAGCCATTTTGCTTAAGACGGTACGCGGCAGTGAGTCCCGCCAACCCCGCACCGACAATCACAATACGCGGAGCGGTTACGGCATTTACCGCTTTCACAGTAGACGACAGCGCTAGCGCACTGACGCTTGCCAGACCGAACTTAAGAAAATCACGCCGACTCACATAGGCGGCGCGTTCTTCGAGGACTTGTTCGGTTGGGACACTGCGTTGCGCTGCTTCCTGCGCAACCGACATCATTTCCTGCACTTGATTCGCTAACGGTGTACGGGGCATGGCATCCTCCAGAATAAGATTAATGTTTCTCGGATAACAACAATCTAAATACTACATTTTATTCTCTATAAATGCAATGGGATTTTGCCGAAAGTGACGAGCGAGCTGTAACATAATTAAGATGGGCGGCGTGGAGGAACGCCGCCCAACAAAATTGACCAACCACAAGCAGACTAGATAACATTCAATTTCTTCCCAACCTTTTCAAACGCCTCTAAGCCTTTTCCCAAATCGTCATTATCGTGTGCAGCGGAGATCATCACGCGGATTCTTGCTTTGCCTTTTGGCACGGTGGGGAAGCCGATTGCCATAGCGAAGACACCTTCTTCGAATAAATCACGGCTGAACTGTTGAGCCAGTGGTGCTTCGCCGAGCATGACAGGCGTGATGGGTGTTTCGCTGACGCCTGTGTCGAATCCGAGTTTCTTCATTTCTGCCTTGAAGTATTTCGCGTTTGCCCAAAGTTTATCCACCAATTCAGTGGATTCTTCAAGCAGATCAACTGCAGCGAGGCATGCCGCTGCATCCGGTGCCGTGACCGCGGAGGAGAACAGGAACGGTCGTCCGCGTTGACGCAGCCACTCGATGATGACCTTGTCACCTGCCACCATTCCCCCGACGACACCAAATGCCTTTGACATGGTACCGACTTCGATGTCCACTTTGCCATGTAAGCCAAAGTGATCCACGATGCCGCGTCCACCTTTGCCGAGCACACCTTCGCCATGTGCGTCGTCTACCATGAAGAGAATGTCATATTTCTTGGCGACCTCATAGAGATCAGGGAGGGGAGCGATATCGCCGTCCATGCTGAAAACACCGTCCGTGACGATCAACGCCCGGCGGAAGGACGACGCGTTGTCCTTGATCGCATCTTCCAGTGCGCTCGGGTCATTATGTTCATAAGGGATGATCTTCGCGCCCGAGAGGCGACATCCATCAATAATAGAGGCATGATTGAGCCGGTCGGAGAAAATCACATCTTCCTTGCCAACCAAGGCTGAGATGGTTCCAAGATTGGCGGTAAAACCTGATTGGAAGGTAATGACGTCTTGCGCGCCTTTGAATTTGGCGAGCCGCTGTTCGAGTTGAACATGCAAGTCCATTGTTCCCGCGATAGAGCGTACCGCAGCAGGACCCACACCATATTTTTTGGTCGCTTCTTTGGCGGCTTCAACGATCCTTGGATGGTTTGCCAGTCCGAGATAGTTATTCGAGCAGAAGTTGAGCACATTCTTTCCGTCCACGGTCAGCCAGGCACCCTGTGCCGAGCCGATCGTGCGGATGCGGTTATACAAGCCTTGTTCTTTCAAGCCGTCAATTTCCTGTGTAAGCCAATCAAGTTTAGACATGAGCACTCCTGTGTTTTGTTACTCCGCTGGTTGAGTGTGGCGCTACCAGCGCCACGTATCGAAACCACCGCAGTATTTATTTTATTATAGCCACTCTATAAAAAGCGACTGTCACAACTTGCTAGTGACAGTCGCTATGTTCTATAAATCTTTTAGCGTCAGCGGTCTTGGCTGTTTCCCGTCAATATCATGGATGCCATATTCCTCTGCCAGCGCCGCTACTACTAACACCTGACCTGTTTTGTTCATGATGTTTGCGTCGTTTGCTAACGCAGCGATGACCCGACCAGTAAATTGTGGCGACTCTGAATTGCTCATGTCAAAGTATTGTGCATCACGTAGGACATGCTCCGTCCGTACCAACCCCGGATAAAGTGAAATCACGGCTATATTGAACTTTTCGGCTTCGTGTGCCATGTCCGCAGACATTTTGTCCACCGCAGCTTTGGCAGCTCCATACGATACATTGCTCATATATTTTTGCGCGGCCCAATACGAAATATTCACGATCAACCCACTCTTTTGCTCGACCATCATTCTTGCGGCAAAGGCACTTGCCACATACGCGGCGCGTACGCCACCCTGGAACATCGCATCCCAACGCCAGAGTGGTTGCGACCAAAAGGGCTTAAACCATGTAAAATCACCATCGTGCTCCATTTGTTCATATCCACCCCAGGCATTGTTAACCAAAACATCCAATCGTTGGCTCTCTTGTTCCACACGCTGGAATAGTTTTTCCACCTGTGCGTCATACCGATGGTCACATGGAATCGCAATGCCTTTGCCTCCCATTGCTGTCACGGCTTCTGCGGTTTCAAAAACGGTTCCGCCTAATTTTTCCGTGTCCGTTTTATCTTTGATCGTCCGCCCGGTAACATAAACCGTTGCACCTGCTTCTCCTAATCCGAGTGCTACGCCTTTACCAACGCCACGGCTTGCCCCGGTCACCACTGCAACCTTCCCTGTCAGATCGACCATATCGACTCCTTTTGAGAACAGATCCATTCTTCCGAGCGGATGATTACAGAGTACCGCACGTATGCTTCAGATGTGCATCCAAACGAAAGCTTGAATTTTATACTACAAATCACTTCAGAAATTGGCCATTTATGAGACGAGCGCTAAAACAGGCGTTATCATTAAAGGCAAGAGAAACCATGGCACGACCAAGGACTACATTAGAGTTGGTTAAAAAAGTGAAGATTGCAAAAATTCAATTTATAATCTGGTCATTCCATGAGTGCTAAACCCCTGCATCAGCAAATTGCCGATCTCAAAGAAGCCATTGAAGCGCAGGAGCGTATGCGTTCGGTCTTGGGGGATTCCGTGGCGGAGACAACGCTGACTGTTTTGCGTGACCAATTGAATGACCTGGAAAGACAGGCTACCCAGCAGGATGCAGCCAATCAGGCGCGCCGAAAACAGGTGACCGTTTTATTCGCAGACGTCTCGGGCTTTACTGCATTCTCTGAACACATGGATGCGGAGGATGTGACGAACCTCGTCAACTATCTGTGGAAACGGGCAGACCGGGTTATTCAGGAATATGGCGGGTATATCGACAAACATATTGGCGACGCGGTCATGGCGCTCTGGGGAATAGAAACCGCGCGCGAAGACGATGCAGAACGCGCTGTCCGTGCGGCGCTCAAAATACAGGAAACATTCAAAAAAGAGGTAGGTTCACTTCCCATCGGCTTGAAGGTGGGGATTAATAGTGGTCAGGTTTTGCTGAGCGCAGTTGGCACACAGGGCGAATTTACGGCAATGGGTGATACGGTCAATACAGCCAGTCGCCTGGTCAATTCTGCACATGGGGGTGATATCCTCATTTCGCGTGACACTTATGAACTAGTACGCGGCGTCTTTGATATCCAAAAGCAAACACTGCTCACACTGAGGGGTAAGACCGGACCGCTGCAAACATACGTTGTCCAGCGAGTGAGGCCGCGCGCATTTCGGACCGGCAGAAGAGGAGTTGAAGGTGTAACAACCCGAATGGTCGGGCGCGAAGAGGAATTCAAGGCCATACAATCTGCGTTCGAACAGAGTGTGACTAGTTGTCATGTAACAGTCGTTGTCGTCAAGGGGGAGGCGGGTTTGGGAAAGAGTCGTCTCATTTACGAATTTGAAACGTGGATGGATTCACGTCCCAGCGATTTTTATTTGTTCAAAGGCCGTGCAGATGAAGAGACCATGAGTCTGCCCTACAGTTTATTGCGTGATGTGTTTAGCGAGCGTTTTCAGATTCGAGATAGCGACTCCCAAGCCGAGGCGCGTGGGAAGTTAATGAGCGGCATGGCCGCAATGACCAGCGTTGGAAGCGAAGAACGGACTGCATTCATTGGTGAATTGCTTGGCTTTGATTTTTCTGAAAGCATCTTTGTGCACGGCATTCGAAACGATGCGCGCCAGATCCGAGATCGTTCCTTCAACCATATCGTGCAGTTCTTTACAGAACTTACGCTGGATTCACCGGTAGTTCTTTTGCTGGATGATATCCACTGGGCAGATAATGGCTCTCTCGAGTTGATCGAAGATCTGGCAAAATTAGAAACCAGTTTACCGATATTTATTTTGTGCACAGCGCGTCCCAGCCTGGATGAATCACATCCAACCTGGGGAAGCAATTTCCCGCTTTGTACCGTTCTCACGATCAATAGCCTTGATCTCAATGCAAGCCGTGAATTGGTGCGTGAAATTTTACAAAATGTACCTGACCTGCCTCGAGACCTTGTGGAGACAGTTGCCAAAAACGCGGAGGGCAATCCGTTTTATTTGGAAGAGTTGGTAAAAGTGTTAATCGAAGACGGTGTCATCGTGAAAGGCGAGGAACTTTGGCAGATCGTACCGCACAGTGTGACGCAATTGCGAGTCCCTGCTACGCTGACGGGTGTTCTACAGGCCCGCCTTGACCGCCTCCCCTCGATGGAGAGCGAAGTCCTTGAACGCGCCGCGGTGATCGGCCGCACATTTTGGGATGCGGCTGTCGCAGCAATACACGGCTCAGAAGCCGCGCAGGCGCTCACAGGTGGCGAGGAGGTCCGCTCTGCCTTGAGCGCTCTGAGCAATAAGGAACTGGTCTTCTCCCACCAACCATCCGCCTTTGCCAGCACGCAGGAATTCATCTTTAAGCATGCGATTTTGCGCGAGGTTACGTATGAGCGCGTGTTGAAAGCCAAGCGTAAACTGTATCATCGCATGGCGGCCGATTGGCTCATTCAGCAAAGTGATGAGCGGATCGATGAATATCTTGGCTTGATTGCGCAACATTATGAACTTGCAGGCGATACTGTGCACGCCGTTGAATTCCTTGAACGTGCCGCCGAGCAGTCCATGCGCCTCAGTACCTACCGCGATGCGCTTTCCGCCTCTGAACGCGCTTTAGCCATCCTGGCCTCCTCGGAATACACCAACCCAGCGATGCGCGCCCGTCTCTTGCTCACCATTGGTATGGCACAACTCTGGCTCACCGACCATGCTACTGCCACGGCACGTTTTGAGGAGTGTATCGCGCTGGCGCGCACCATCTCCGACCGAGGGCTTGAATCCAAGGCGTTGGCGCGTCTCGGCCGTATAGGATTGGAACAGGGCAGGTTTGATCAGGCGGAAATCAATTTGCAGAATAGTCTTCTCATCGCGCAGGAATTGAACGATATTGATGTAATTGCGTACACTCTTGCTCATCTCGGATATATCAGTCACTATCAGGGCAGATATGCCGACGCGCAAAAATATGGCGAAGAGAGTTATGAATTTGCGAAGCAAACAGGAGATGCGGTTGCACAGGCATTTTCCTTGAACATGCTGGCGATGATCAGCGTCAATAATCATCAATTCGAACAGGCACATGATTACCATCTTCAGGCGATCGAAATTTGTAAAAACGCTGGTGACCGTTATGGGTTCGCGCGGACGTATAACAATCTAAGTGAACTCATTCGTGTTCAAAGAAAGTATGCCGAGGCCAAACCGTATACACTGGAAGGCATCAAACTGGCGCGCGAATTGGGCAATCGTTATAACTTACCTATCATGCTCATTAATCTTGTTTATTCGCAAGTGGGTTTAGGCGAGATCCGCGAGGCATACGTTTCATTGCGTGAGGCCCTGCAACTCAATATTGAAAATGATTCCATCTCATGGGTCTTATTTTCGCTTGTGGGTTACGCAAATATTCTCGCGGCGGAAGGCCAACGCAAATCTGCCCTCCAAATTCTGGGAATGTGTATGAATCATCCTGAAACCAACAGTGATACCCACCGCGATATTCACCTTGTCCTCGAAGATCTAAAGAAGGTACGGTCAGATGATATCGAAGTGGAACTTGAACGCGGCAAGTCGCTTGACGTAAATAAAACAGTGCTGATGGCTTTGGGTGGCTAGTCTGCGATCACTTCGGTTAACAGGCCCAGCTCTGTCAGAGCTTCCATCACTTTTTGGATCGCTCCGCTTTTAACAATCACCATCGTTGGACTTAATACTTCCCCCAGAAATTTTGCTGCTTTTGATCTACGCATCTCTTCGAGAACCTCAGGCCTACTCACCTTCAAGATAACCTGAGTCTGCACTCGCGCCTCGGTCCCATTAACCTCCCAGCGTTTGAGGGCTTTGATCAGTGTAGGTGGAATTCCTGCCTCCGAGTGTTTTGTCAACAACCCAAGCAGATGCTCGATCTTCAGCCCCTGTTCCTTGGCTTTCGTCAGAGAATTTGTCGAAACCCGGTAACGATAAATGCCATCCTTGGGTTCATCCCATTCGCAGAACCTCGAAACTTGATAACGCACTGCGCGCGGCGCGAGACGAGGCACAGAGATCAATCCTTGTGAGGAGATATTTATTTTTTTATCCTCTTTGCTAGTGAGGTGAGATTGTGAATTTAGAACGCGGAATGAAGTTGGCTCCATTGCACCTTCAGCAATGCATAGATCAACCTGCCCAAGCCAGTACAAAATATTTGTAATAAAGAATTTAATGAGCATGCCATCCACCTGATCCCAGGATGAGAAGCCGCGCAGGTATTGTCCGTCAGATTCCCTTTTGATAAACCACGAGTCGTAATCGCCAGCGGGTCGTTGGAAGTCTGCATATTTTTGCTTTATGTCGCGAATGAACGCATTGAGGCTCCACCATTTCCCTTCGGGGATGGCATCCAGTAAATTCAATAAAAATTCACGCGTTTCCTGCGGCTCATTTTTCCACTCGCCTTCACAAATGATTCTCGGCATGAGGCGCAACTCGTTGAACGTTTTGCTTTGGATCCATGCATTTTGGAGGAATACCAGCGCCTCAGGGCGCGGTGCCTCAAGAAAAGCCTTTACAGGTTCTGGTTGTGGCGTACCTTCTCTAATTAAGTGTGCCGATTGAAGCAAGGCTTGCAAGACATTCGCTGGTATCTTTGTTTCAGGAAGTTCGTTGCTTAAGCGTAACGCTGCGAGCATCGTCGTTGCATCATCCAAGATGGAGTCGTTTGCGAGAATTTCCTGTCCTTTTTCAGCAGGAGAGGCAGCGCGACCTAATGGGGCAACAGGTGAGTCATCTGGGTCTGCCTCATCTTTTTCCGCATTATCACTGGCATCATCTGTTAGGCTACGTGCATGACTGATCAGGCTTAGTAGGTCATCGGGAATATAAGCAAACTCCTGCGGTCCCTTTTTCGTATCAAAAAATGCTCGTGCCAGAAGACCCCGATAGAACAGGATTTCGGTCGCCGATGCAGGTTGAAGGTATAACTTTTCCCGATCGCGTTTCCCTGCGCCGGCCTCGCGGATGTCACCATATTTGCGCGTAAACATGGGCCAGGGGATTCGTCCACCCGAACTGACAAGGGCGTTGATGGCAGAATTCGCTTCCGGGGAGAGAGCGTCAATTAACTCGGCCAGCAAGCCCGGTTTGAGCAAAGAATCAGACAGTTCCTCTAACGCCGCGTCGCTGTCTGTAGCATCCAATTCAAGCCCCCATAATTCTGCGATGATACGGAGGTGTCCGATATCTTGTTTGAGGAGAGAGTGAAATAAATCAGGCATGGGTGAAGTATAAAAGAAAACAGGTAGACAGGTACACATGTATTGTACCTGTCTACCTGTTTACGTGTCTACTTATAACCGATTTACCCGCGCACCACTTTGAGGGCACTTGGCAATATTTCAAAGCTGACTTTGCGGAGGTCGGTTCCTGGACCCGTGAAGACCTCTCCATCCGCGTGGATGTAAAGCGGGCGATCTGCCGAAAGTGTGAACTTTTTGCACGTGCCCATGCGAACCTGCTTGAATCGACCGTGCGTACCCTTCATCACCTCCGGCACGATGCGGAACATCATGGCACGGCTCACGTTCGTGATCATCGCATAGTGGAAAAGCCCATCGTCGATTTTTGCCTCAGGTGCAATGAGGAAACCACCACCCTCACGCGGACCATTACATATGACGAGATAGATGACGCTCTGCTGCCATTTTTGATCATCCGTTTCGATTTGCATGGCCATCGGATTGTGATCCAAAATAATGGTTTGGATGACAGCAGTGAGATACATGAGAAAGCCACGCAAAACAGGAAGCTTGTGTGAGCGAATGGTTACGACTGCGCCAAAACCAATGCCCAATGTGTTATCAAAATACTCTTTCCGCCCATGCTCATCGGTCATCAAGCCGAGATCAACTGTGGATGCTTCGCCATCTAATGCGTGAGTGAGCGCCTCCGTCGGGGTTCGAGAGACATTGATCCCGTGTGCAAAGTCGTTGCCTGAACCGACCGGGACAATACCTAAAATCGGCCGTTTCTCTTCAGGGACTTTCATCAATCCATTAATGACTTCATGAACTGTTCCATCGCCGCCCATGGCAATGACCATGTCATAGCCTTGTTCTCCTGCCTGTTGCGCCAGTTGAATCGCATGACCTGGATAGACTGTCCCACTCCAGTCTACGCCACCGTGTTGTTCTGTGATCGAACGCAGGTCACGTGCCACGCGCCATGCGTTTCCCATATCTGCCATAGGGTTCAGGATAATTTTGACTTTGCGAGGCATGATGTCTCTCTTGAAAGTGGATTTTATAAGAAGCCTTGCGAAGGTTTTGCTCACAGGTGAATCTCTTCCATCCAAACCTTCGCAAGGCTTATTTGATTTTCAGAAATTATAACCCCTGCAAAATCAATCAGATGCTTTATTGTCGTCCCATCTGATGAGTTGCCAGCGGACCGGTAATCCCGCGTGCGATTTCGAAGGTTCCGCGCTGAAATTTCTTAGCGTGATAGAGTGCGGCATCCGCAGCCCGCAGAAGGTCTGGTCCGCTGCGTGCGTGGACCGGGAATAGGGCAATCCCACCTGAGATGCCAAGTTTGAGCCGTTTGCCATCTGGCAGTTTATACTTAAGCTTTCTCATTCCTTCGGTAATTTTTTCAGCGACGATCAGGGCAGAAGACATTTCGGTCTGGCTCAGAATCAGTGTCAACTCGTCGCCGCCATAACGTGCAAGAAAGTCGGTAGTGCGGACTCCGCGCGCCATTTGATTAAAGACCAGCCGCAAGACGTCATCGCCCACCGAGTGTCCATAGGTGTCATTCACTAATTTGAATCCATCCAGGTCCATCATAATGACAGCGAAGGAATAGTTATTTCGGCGCGCAGAGGAAACTTCCTCTTCCAGCCGTTCATCCAAGGCGCGACGATTGGGAAGCCCGGTTAATGTGTCGCTGTACGCTTGCCTACTGATCATTTGATGAAGGCTGGCGTTTGAGATCGCGACAGCCGCCTGGTCTGAAAGCAGGCTCAGCAATCGAAGTTCCGAGGCGGAAAAGCCTCCGATGGTGGAGCGCGAAAGGTTCATCACGCCCATAACTGTCTCTCCTACTTTGAGAGGAATGCCGATAATTGACCCAACCCAATGGTTGGGCACATTTTGAAACATGGGATGATTCTGCATGTTTTCAACGATGATCATTTCACCTTCACGTGCCACAGTATTGGTGAGACCGTTCGACCTGGGTTTTGACCAGGGCCGGTTGCGTGTCCCATCTGCATCCAAGGCGGCGCCGAAGGAAAGTTTGTGATTCTTATACAGAAAGATGTTGACATCGCGCGCGTTCTCGATCAGACGCATTGCTTCGGACACGACCGCATCCAGAACATCCGGCAGGTCAAGGCTGGAGGTGAGATTGATGCTCAACTTCTTGAGCGCGTCCAGTTCATCGGTCTGCTGCTTGAGCATGGCTAGTAACGAGCGATTATTGATCAACTCGCGAGCAACATTTTCAACGGTATTGTTATTTTCAGGGAAAAATTTTTCCAACGAGGCAGTCAGAATATCAAGCAATTTAAGAAGAGATTCTTTCTCGCTCTGGGATCCCCCCTCTTTTTCCAGGATATTGCGTGCCTCGGTCAGGATTTTCAGTCTGTGATCGCCCATGCTTGATGTCGTTTAGGGGGGCATTTAATCATGATTTGACAAAACTTTAATTGGCTCTTTTGTCCTATCGTGTCTGACGTATAGGTAGGATTATAACGAGTCACGTAGGATGATTGATACCTCGCGTTGCACCCTTAAGCTTCAAGAATTATACAACCTTTCAATAATAACAGAGATAACAGATTAGATAGGGGAGCGGATATGTTAGAATCCATTCGCCCGTAATTGGAGGACAAAGTGTCAAACTACCCCAAGCCTGCTGCCGCAACACCATTAAATCCACGCCGACGCGGGATCATTATTGGCGCTTCTGATGGAATCGGCGCGGCGCTGGCGCGCCGTCTTGCCAGGGCAGGTTATACACTTGCCTTGCTGGCGCGGAGTAAAGATAAGCTGGAATCGCTCTGCAACGAGATCAATCAAACCTCCAAAGAGTTGCGTGGTCGAGCTTATGTCCACGATGTGACCGAATACGAAAAAGTGCCAGGGCTTCTTCGTAAAATTGTGGCTGATCTTGGCGGGTTGGATCTGGTTGTCTTCGTTGCCGGTGTAAATTATCCACCCGGTGGCATCGATAAGTATAACTTTGAGAATGACCGCAAGATGATCGAGGTCAATCTCATCGGTGCGATGGCTTGGTTGAATCCAGTCGCTGAGATGTTTCAATCTGCAAAAGCCGGGCAGATCGTTGGCATCTCTTCTGTGGCTGGAGATCGTGGGCGCGTCGGCAACCCCGGCTACAATACCTCGAAGGCTGGACTGACGACGTATCTCGAAGCCCTACGGAATCGCCTCACACGTCATGGTGTCAACGTGCTAACGGTCAAACCTGGTTTTGTGCAAACGGAAATGCTAAAGGCTGCACAGGGACCGACGCCATTCACGATCGCGCCTGAAAAAGCGGTCGAGGATATTTGGAATGCGATGCAGAAACGCAAGCAGGTAATTTACACACCCTCCCTCTGGCGTTGGATCATGCTTGCCATTCGGCATACGCCATCATTCATTTTCAGAAGGTTATCATTCTAGCTATGGAGTCCGATAGCTTGCTATCGGATAGAGGTTCAATCACATGGAAGCAAACATCTCTCTCTCTCTAAAAAACTTCACCCAATTTGAAAACTTCGGTCACTCTTTACGGGCACCTTCCTATCGTTTCCGTCCTACCTCTGTCCAAGAGATTAAAGAGGTCTTTCGCCTTGCAAGGGAATCAGGGTTAACGGTCACAGCCCGCGGCGCAGGGAGAAGTTATAACGACGCGTCGTTGAACGGGGGCGGCATCACGCTGGATATGTCAGCGATGAATCAGATCTTCGAATGGGATCCGGCCTCCGGTATGGTGAAGTGCGAGCCGGGCGTCACGCTTGAGCAATTATGGCAGTGCGTCGAGCCGAATGGCTGGTGGCCTCCCGTCGTTTCAGGTACGATGAAGACGACTTTGGGCGGTTGTCTCGCTGCAAACATCCACGGCAAAAATAATTTCAAGATGGGCCCCATCGGTGAACACGTGGTTGAATTCACCGCTCTTCTACCGACAGGTGCGGAGATCACCTGCACGCCCAAGAAGAATGCTGACCTTTTCTATAGCATGATCAGTGGACTTGGCATGCTGGGTGTCTTTACATCGATTACCTTGCAGATGAAGCACATTGAATCCGGGCTGTTGGAAGTGCATGCCTGGCCCGTCCATGATCTTCGCGAACATCTTTCCTTCCTGTTGGATAAAGCGCCCAACCATGATTACACTGTCGGTTGGATGGATACGATGACTGGCGGAAAGAGCCTGGGCCGCGGTCAGATCCATGCTGCCAATTATTTGCATGGCAATGAAGACCCGAACCCGCAAAAGACCATGCAGTTGAATAATCAGATTCTGCCGCCGCGCATCTTTGGCGTATTCCCCAAGTCCATTTTGTATCTGTTTATGATCCCATTCGTGAATAACTTGGGCTGGTGGGGAGTGAATACAGCGAAGTATATTGCCTCGCTCCGCACACACACGTTCCGTCAGTCTCATGCGGCTTTTCATTTCCTGCTCGATTATGTTCCAAACTGGGAATTGTCATACGGCCGCGGTGGGCTGATCCAGTATCAATCCTTCCTGCCCAAGGAGACCGCCGAGGATGCCTGGCGTGAGATGTTGACTCTATCTCTCAAGCGCGGCATGCCTTCCTATTTGGGTGTGACCAAACGTCATCGCCCCGACAAATTCCTGTTGACCCATGCCGTGGAGGGCTTCTCCCTGGCGCTGGATTTCAAAGTGACAGATGGAAACCGTACTACGTTAAGCAAAATGCTGAAGGACTTCGATCGCATTGTGCTGAATGCAGGTGGACGGTTCTATTTTGCCAAGAACAGCGAGACATCTGCGGAAACTGCAGGAGCATTTTTGGGTGAAGCAACAATAGCAAAATTCAAAGAATTTAAGAAGAGATGCGATCCGAATAATTTACTAGAATCTGATCTCTTTCGAAGAGTGTTTGGATAAACGGATTTGACAGAAGATTATGATCTGATCGTCATCGGTGCGGGACCCGCGGGGGATACAGGTGCCGCGAAAGCTGCTCAATATGGGAAGCGGGTCGCGTTGATCGAGCGCGAGCCGTATCTTGGCGGCGCGGGAATCAATACGGGTACAGTCCCATCGAAAACGCTGCGCGAGTCTGCTTTGTATTTTTCAGGCCTGCAGCAGCGTGGCTTGTATGGAATCGATTATTCTCTCAAAGAGAATTTGACGATTAAAGACTTTATGTACCGCGAGCGGACCGTTGTGGAAAAAGAACGGGAGATGATGGCGCAGCATGTCCGTTATGAGAAGATCATGCTTATTCATGGGGAGGCCTCTCTTAAAGATGAGCATACGGTCCGGATCAATACCGAAAAAGGCGAGAAAGAAATCTCTGGTGAAATCATTCTGATTGCCACAGGGTCTTCTCCACATCATCCGCCTGAAATTCCTTTTGATGACGGCTTAATTTTTGATTCTGATAGCATCTTAAATATGAAGAAAATTCCCAAAACGATGGCGGTTGTGGGTGGAGGAGTCATCGGGACGGAATACGCGTCCATTTTTACGGCGCTGGGTATCCGCGTGACATTGATCGAGCCGCGCGGGCGGATCGTTTCTTTTGTGGATTCAGAGATTGCCCAACGGTTAACGAATCAACTTTCGCAACTGGGGCTCAATTTTATTTTCAATGATGGTATGACTGTGATCGAGCCGCGTAAGGATCATGTCCACATGACCTTGGAAAAAGGCGGCAAATTGGATTTTGAGGTCGCTTTGATCGCGGCAGGCAGGCAAAGCAATGTGCAGGGATTGGGCTTGGAACAGGTGGGCGTAAAACTAGGTGAGCGCGGTTTGATCCTTGTGGACGAGAATTACAGGACAAATATTCCAAATATTTATGCAGTGGGTGATGTGATTGGCTTCCCAGGATTAGCTTCCACTTCAATGGAACAGGCGCGGGTTGCAGTAGTACAGGCATTCGATCTTCCTTACAAGGAACATTTGGCTCCATTTCTGCCATTGGCGGTCTATGCAATCCCTGAGATTTCAGGAATTGGTTTGACGGAAGATGACTGTCAGACAAAGAACATCGCTTATCTGGTTGGGCGCTCTTATTATGAGGAAAACGCGCGTGGACAGATCATCGGTGATATGAGCGGGATGATCAAACTTATCTTTTCGCCTACGGATAAAAAACTCCTCGGCGCGCACATTATTGGCGAGCAGGCCTCTGAGTTAATTCATATTGCCTCTCACGTGATGTTGGCGGGTGGTCCGATCGACGCGTTTATCAGTGCTGTATATAACTATCCTACCTTGTCAGATTCCTATCAGTATGCGGCCTATGATGGGTTGGCAAATCACGCGAAGTGGCTTGAAGCGAAAAAATAATGGATTGTGAAGTTCTTGATCTTGGCTTGATCGAATATGAAGCCGCGTGGAAATTGCAAGATCAATATGCGTTAGAAATTTCAGAGGGAAAGCGTCGACCGACCCTGCTATTGCTTGAACATCCTCATGTTTACACATTTGGCCGGCGCGGGAAGCAGGAAAATTTATTGTGGGGTGAATCTCAATTGAAAGAAAAGGGGATTGCCATCCATTGGGTGGATCGGGGAGGGGATGTCACGTATCATGGACCGGGTCAGTTGGTTGGGTATCCATTGTTGCCGCTGGGAGTGCAAAGTCTCCCGACTTTGCAGAACCGAAGTCTGGAGATGTCATCATGGCGCCACGGCGACGCTTCGGACTCCTTACGAATTCCTCAAGCCGATTATGTTGGTTATGTCCGCAAGTTGGAGCAAACGCTGATCGTCGCGTTGGCGCGCCTCGGGCTCGCGGCGGGGCAAAGGTCCGGTTTGACCGGTGTGTGGATCCAAGCGGATGTCCATTCGAGGTGTCCACGCTGTAAGCCGGAAGATCGCAAAAAGCCCGCTAAGATCGCAGCCATCGGTGTCAAAGTGGATGCGCGCGGAGTTTCACGGCATGGTTTCGCTTTGAATGTAAATCCTGATATGGATTATTGGGACGGGATCATCGCCTGTGGATTGCAGGATGAACCAATTGTTTCGCTTGCAGATTTGTTCCCAAAATCACCATCGATGGAGCATGTGAAAAAGGAAGTGATTGCTGCTTTTAGAGAAGTGTTTGGTTATGAAATGAAATAAAAACAGGCTTCGGGTCTTTTCGAATGCGAAGCCTGTTCTCGTTAAAAAAGTGACAGTCACTTCACCTGCACTGCGTGCCGGCGCAAGTGTTGCAGAGCACTTCCAAAGCGAAGTATAAGGAGCGAAGTGACTGTCACTCATATTATGCTTGAGACGTTGCCGGCGCTTTGATGGGGGCTGTATCTCGTCTCCACAGCACGATCACAACTGCTAGATAAGTAAAGTAAGCAATCATTTCTGTCAGGGAAGGAGAACTGTTGTAGCCGAACAATGTTTTGAGTAATTGTCCCAAGAGGGATGTCTCATTGATGACCATATCCAAATTCCAGACATGCTCGATCACAGAGGGAATCCAACCCACCTCATTGAACTCATGAACGCCGTGGGCAATTAAGCCAGCCGCGAACAAAATAAGCAGGAAACCAGTCACCTGGAAGAAGCGGCGCAGGTCAAGCCGGACGGTGGTGGCAAAGAGCGTCCAACTGAGTAGGGCAGCTGTGCCCACCCCCAGGATGGTGCCAACCAATGTTTGAATGATATCGCTCGTCATTCCACCTTGATTGCCAGCAAAGAATGCAGCGGTGATAAAGAGCGCCAGTTCAATCCCTTCGCGTACGACGGCGATAAACGCCAGCCAGAAAACGGGACTCTTGCCTGCCGAGGCTACGGCTTTGTTTACGCCAGCTTCGAGTTCGCTCTTGAGAAAACGGGCCTGTTTGCTCATCCAGAAGATCATCCAGGTGAGAATGCCCGCAGCAATGAGCATGGTAATCCCTTCAAAAATTGCTTCGGCGGGATCTTCGAGCGACATACCGAAAGTGGTGAGCAATACTGCGGTCAGGATACTGATGCCAATGGCGCTCAGAGTACCCAGCCACACAGTAGGGGAGAGATCGGTGCGGCGAATCTTGCTTAATGCGCCGAGGAGAATACCAATGATGAGGGCAGCTTCGAGTCCCTCGCGCAGGGACAGTAAATAAGTTGGGAGCATGGAATACCTCTTGGAGTAGTGTAATAAAAAATCAGACGGGCTTAGTCTGATTTATAGCGGCATTCTACTCGCGAATCTGCTGTTTGACAAGATATTTATCAAAAAATTGATAGATATTCGTCACTCAAAAAAGGTGTCAATTGTCATGAAATTTATCTGAATTTAAGGCAAGAAAAAGTCCTTGAAATGAGCAATCCAAGGAAGTTTTCAGTTTACTTTTTTTTCTTTCCACGATTACCATGATAGCCTGGAAGGGTCATGGCATAAATCGAGACCAATTTGCCATCCAAGAGCCGTGAACGGATGCGCGGATCCATCTCGTCAAGTGAATCAGAGGTAGTGATGACCGTTGGCAATTCTGCGTTGTAGCGGTAATTGAAAAGCTGATATAACTTTTCCTTGACCCAGGGCGTCATGGACTGTGTGCCCAAATCATCGAGAACAAGCAGGGGAGCCGTGCGAATCTCGTCAAAGCGACGGTCAAACGCGACATTGCTATTGGGGCTGAACGTTGCTCGCAAATGATCGAGCAGATCAGGAACCATGACGAATAGCGGCGGATCACCAAGTCTGGCGCGATAATTTGCGATCGCCGCGGCAAGATGCGTTTTACCAGAGCCGTAGCCTCCCATAAAAACCAACCATCCTTTTGGTCTTTCTGCATAATTATGCGCGGCTTTCAGTACCTTTTGTAATGACTTCACCCCGTCTGGTGGTAAGCCTTCACTCGTGCGATCTTCAAAAGAGCCAAAGGTTTTGTTTCCCATCAAGGCCAGGGAAGAAAGTTCAGGGTGCCCGGTATCGTCCAGGGGACGGCGGTAATCCGGCGCGTTGATTCGAACATCGGTCACAAGTTCCCGGTCCGAAAGACGCGAACGAAAGCGTGCTTCGACGTCATCTAGGCTGAGGTTTGTCGTAATGACTAGTGGAAGCTTATTGATATACCGGTAATTGATGATTTGGAACAATTTTTCCTGCGCCCAACCTGTTGCATTCTGAGTTCCAAAATCATCCAGGATGAGAAGCGATGCGTTGCGAATCTCGTTGAAGCGGCTTTCGAATGTTGTGTCTTCGCTATCAAAAGAAAAGCGCAACATGTCGAGTAGATCCGGTACTGTTAAAAATAAAGTGGGTACGCCCATTTCAACGGCGAAGTTAGCGATCGCTGCAGCAAGGTGGGTCTTTCCACAACCATATCCGCCTTGCAGCAAAAGCCATCCATTCAAATTTCTCGCGTAATGGTTCGCCTGGTTGAAAGCCATTTCCAGCGAGTTGGCTTGTTTTTCCCCTAGACCAATTTGTCCACGCGGATGAAAAGACTCAAATGTTAACTCTTTCAATTCATCAAGATGACTCAGTGAATATAAATGTTCGCGTACCTGCTGGCTCACATCCCGTTGTCGGCAAACGCAAATTTCAAGCCGTCCAAAATTGGGATGACCTACGGGAACATCTGAGCGTAAATAACCTACCCCGCCACAATAGGGACAATTGGGGTCGCCGAGACTAGTGCTCGATGTAATCGGCGTATTCGCCTTTGATGTACTTGTCGCGATCTTTTTCAGCGTCTCGTCTATCTTGCTTTTCGCCACGTCCTTCTTCCTTCCAACGTTTCAGAATGGCTTCACAATATTTCCAACTGCGCTTGTTATTTCTCACAGCCAGGTCAATCGTATCAGCGATCCATTCTGCTGAGTATGTTTCTTCTGCATCTTTCAACGCATCTGCAATCAACGGCGTGAGCGGTCCAATATTTTCCTCATACAACCTGAAAATATTGGGACGTTCAAATGCTGTATTTGAATCAGGGACTTCAGGATTCCAATTTCCACTTTCTATGGCTTGGACTACCGCTCTTCCTCTCGGAGAATTCAATAGGAAGTAATCTACATCATCCTTTTTGACATTCAACAGGCTCCCGCGCACTATAGCTTTTTCTAACCCCGAGCGGATCTCGTCCGCAGCGAGCCTCAACCCTTTCGTGTCGAAGTCTGATTCCTGTAAGGCGCGGAACGGACCATCCATGTGCTCCACGCGCCATAGAAGATATAAAGTAACTTTCAACTCCGCCGCGTCATCAATTTGATTCAGTAACTGATGAAAGAATGTATCAGGCAGTTGGGTGAATGATTCTGAGTCGGTAAAACCTTTGAATGTTTTCATAAAAGGGATAGTGTCATTGCGAGGAGGGTGTTCTTCCCGACGAAGCAATCTCAAGTTAATAAGGAGATTGCTTCGTCGCTACGCTTCTCGCAACGACATGCCATTTATTCATTTGGTCTGAAAATCCTTGTCGCGGCGTTCTCGAACTTTGCCAGCTCATTGCGGAAGACCAATTCTACACTTCCCACCGGACCATTGCGATGCTTGGCGATAATGATCTCGGCGACATTTTGTTTGACAGTATCTTTCTCGTACTGATCGGGACGATAAATGAACATCACGATATCTGCATCCTGCTCCAAAGATCCAGATTCCCTCAAGTCCGAAAGAACGGGTCGTTTGTCTGAGCGTTGTTCGACAGCACGTGACAACTGCGCCGCAGCCAGAACAGGCACATTTAGCTCACGAGCCAATATCTTCAAATTTCGTGAGATATAAGAGACTTCCTGCACACGGTTGTCGTTGCGCGTATCCCCGCCCATGAGTTGGAGATAATCTATGATGACCAGGTCCAATCCGAATTCCATATGGAGACGACGGCACTTTGTCCGCAACTGTAAGGGCGTGATCGCAGGAGTGTCATCAAGATAGATATGTGTATCTCCAAATACTTCGATGGAATGTGTAAACAAAGGCCATTCATTCTCATGAAGCTTGCCGGTACGCAAACGCTGCGAGTCAATGCCTGTTTCCTGGGCGATCAAACGCTGCACAACCTGCTCATTCGACATTTCCAGTGAGAAGATCGCCACATGTTTTTTGTGAGTTAACCCAGCGTTCTTTGCAATGGAAAGAAGGAAGCCTGTTTTGCCCTGACCGGGGCGGCCAGCGATGATCAATAGATCGGAGGGCTGCAAGCCTGTCAGCATTTTGTCGAGGTCAATGAAACCTGTCGGCACGCCATAAAATTCTTCGGGGCGCTTTGCGAGATCATCGATGCGGTCGTAGTATTCGCTCAATACGGACGAGATCGGCTGAAGGTCATGTTTGAGACGCCGTTCGCTGACGTTGAAAACAGCTTTTTCCGCCTCATCCATCACATCGTCAACGTTGGTCCGCTCGTTGTAGGCAACTGAAGCAATTTGATTGGCGGCATTGATCATCTTGCGGCGGATGGAATGTCCCTCCACAATGCGTCCATATGATTCGGCGTTGAGAGATGAGGGTACTTGATTAACCAGTGACGTCAGATACGCAGGTCCGCCCACTTCGCTCAGTTGGCCGCGCCGATCCAGTTCATCGGAAACCGTCAACAGGTCAATCGGAATGCGCTGCTCATGCAGACTGGTGAATGCCTCCCAGATCCATTTGTGTCGGTGGATGTAAAAATCGTCCGCATTCAAGAATTGGGCGACATCATAATAGACTTCGGAATTAATGAATACCGCCCCAACGACGGCTTCTTCGGCTTCTCGGCTATGAGGGACTGCCGTGGGCGTTGTGGGGGCGGTGGTGTTTTCAGGGGGTAGGCTGCTGTAAGCGTCGGTCATTTCTTCTTTGGCTTTTTCGGTTTATCCGACGATGACTCCTCATCGTCATCAGGTTTATCGTCTGGTTTATCGAACTCAAGTTTCTCGAGGAAATCTTCAAAGACGGACAAACGCTCGGTCCCTTCTTCGGACAACGGAGCCGGTTCGGCTTGCTCGGGCGTTTCAGCCTCTTCCGGCATATCCTGCTCAGGAACGATGCCTGCCTCTTCCATCACGCTGTAGTGGACAAGGATCGGCACATGGGCCCGCACAGATAACGCAATGGCATCCGAGGGGCGAGAGTCCACGTCTATTTCTCTTCCATCCACTTCAGCGACAATGCTTCCATAAAAAATTTCATTTTGCAGTTTGACGATCTCGATCCGTTTGATGCGGGCGTTGAACGCACCAAAGACATTCTTGAGCAGATCATGCGTCAACGGGCGGATCATTTCGACTTCCTGTAAAGCGACGGTAATTGCTTCGGCTTCATAGGGTCCCACCCAGATAGGAAGATAGCGCTCAGAACCAATTTGTTTTAAAACGACCAGACGTTGGGGTGTCATCAGATGCACACGCACGCTGTCAATTTGCACTTCGATCATCTCAGGCATAGGAACTCCAGGAGGTTACCAGCTGATTCTTACGTAATTCTAAACTTAAACTATGTTTTCATTGATGAGAATTAAAACTCTCATCTACCGCTTAGCTTATAAATTAATCTTTTGGCACCATGTATAGTTTGGCTTAAGTGGCACTCTGTAGATATCAACATGCGTTAGTATTGTAGCATAATCAGGGGTGAATGTCATTCGGTTGCAAGAATATTCAAACGCGACTATAATGCTTTCTTGTCAATCGGGGCATGGCAAACTGACTCGTGTGTGGCGCTCGCAAAGCGGCGCCAAGGTCGGAATGCCTGATCCGAACATAATTATCGGGGCGTGGCGCAGCCCGGCTAGCGCGCTTGCATGGGGTGCAAGAGGTCGGAGGTTCAAATCCTCTCGCCCCGACTTGTGGGACTAGCCCCACATGAAACCGTCATATCATTAGATATGGCGGTGTTTTTTATGGCCACGACGAAAACCGTGTGCAGAGCAAGGCTTATGAGGATGCTATAATGCAGGAAACAAACCGCTCCACCTATACGGCAGGGCGATGGTCAAGCCGATTGCGGCAGTGACAAGAGACGTCCATTGATCGGGCGGCTTGTTTTTTGGAGTCTAAGTAATGGTCGAACTCTACTTACCCGAAACAGACGAAAGCCAATTTCTTATCTGGTTGCATACTTATTGCCGTCAGAAAAGCGCAAACGATATAGTTTATGAATTCACGGATGGCTGGAGTTATAAGCTGTATTATCCCGCTCTTGGCGCCCAAACGAGTGTTAGCTTTACTGCCAGAATTTACAGGGCCTTTCGCCAGCATGAAGCTAAAGAGACAACTGAGACAATGGCAGATAATCTTGAGGCTATAAAATTAGAGTGGCATAGAGTGGGGGATCGCCTGAAGGTGACAATTTCGCACCATGACGGCTCCTGGGTTATGCCTCCTCTAAAGGACCTGTTGACAAATATTCGCACAAGTTGGCCTGAGGTGATTTCTGACAACTGGACGTAGGCGCCAAGCCATCAGCGGTGGCAGTGACAGGAAAATGTATAGCATATTCTTGTTTGCCGTCCACTTGAAACGGGGATGGGTTTTGTTTTGGAGTATGCAAAATCACAGATGATTTGACGGCTCAATCACCTGCGACAATTTTGACTATCCTTCTCACACACTACTTCAATAGTCACGAAAGTGGTACGAGATATTGACATGCTGATGCGAGGAGATGACGGCAGGGAGGCATTCAGTTCATCTTTTCCGATGTTGAAAAAAAGCTCCTCATGTCGGGAGGCGACAGACTTGATGAGATGCACACTTCCCTCTTGATATAAAACATCAAGGACGAGAGATTCCCATTCTTGCATAGTGGTCTCTGTTTCGAGCAGAGATTGAACAGCAGAAAGTTTAACATGATTTCTAAGCAAATATTGGGTTGACCTTGGTGTGACAAAAAGTGTTAAGCAGCAAAAACCCGGCAAAGCGAGGACACAAAGAAAAGCATTCCCCTGATCTCAAAATTAGGATTTTATGAGAAATGTTTTCGCCATATATCTTTTACAGCTCTTCATGGTCTTGTTAGAAATCGGGCCTATGAGGAAAGGTGGCTGCTAAGCAAAAGTATTGAAGATAGGCGGACCAAAGACATTTTTCGCATCATCTCACCAGCATTAATGGTGGGATTAACCCTAATAGATGATGACATTTTAACTTTATATTCGTTATAAAAGTTGGGAAAGGCGATTTTATTATATGAAACAGATAGAAGAAAAATTCAAGAGAACTGTGAAATATTGGCGTATCAGTTTCAAGCAAGCCAGCGGACGAGATCGCTTGTCCATATATCTGTTTGCCTCATTGCTGCTGGCTTACGTGTGGTGGGTTACCCTGGCATTCTAAATCTGCCAAGCCAAATCGAACCATTCAAAATAGAGAGAACGACCTGTTCCCATCCCTCGAGAGAGAGGTTTTTGTTTTTAAGCAGGCAAAGACGAACCTCCAATATGATCTTGTGCCAATCTTCTGCAGGCGTTTGTATGGCAGTGCTTTAGGAAAGGCCCTGAGCGGGTATCCTCTGAGCATGATGCGTCTCTATGTATAGAGAATAATGCCGCTTGCAAAGGCTCCTTCCTTCGATTATCCTTGTGCGTGCACTTAGTTTTGTATGGGAGTGGTTAGGTCCCGGTGGGCTTCCTGGTCTTCAAAACCTGTGGCGGGTCGCGTTGCGGGCCGCGGTGGGTTCGACTCCCATCCACTCTCGCCTAATCGTTCTTGGTAAGACCCTAAAGGTTTCCGCTGTAAAGCAAGATCCAGATTGATGGGGTGATAGTATAAGATGGACTTCTGGATATGTAAGAAAAACCTTTAGGGTCTCCACTATAAATAAAATTAGGAGTCTTATGCCTGTCCCTGAAATTGAGCTTCTTACCAATTTTGTTTCCCGAATCTTTCGTGTGGAAGATGTCACTGTAGGTGAACCCAAAGAATGGATTGTGCGCTATCGTGGTCACTTGTTAAGTGAAGATACGGTTGCTGCTTATGATCAGTTGGCGGAGTCTTTGCGCTCCTACAATATCACGCCGCTGTTCCGAAGAGAACCGGGTGATAAACAGGTTATCTTTCTGGTGTCCAGTCCGGCCATTCCCAAATTTGGCTCAAGAATCTATATAAACATTATTCTTTTTATCATCACAGTGTTTAGCGTTATGCTTACAGGTGTGAATGTCCCTCCAGAGGCCATTCCAGCCAATACAGCGCTTCCCATCTCTTATCTATTTCGCTATACCCTTACCGGTTGGCCCTTTGCCTTGAGCATGATGGGGATTTTGTTCGCGCACGAAATGGGACATTATGTGATGTGCCGCTACTACAAGATCCCCGCCACATTGCCATACTTTTTACCTGCGCCTCTCATTTCTCCCTTGGGAACGTTTGGAGCGTTCATCATGATGCGCGGCATCCCAAAGAACAAGCGCGTCTTATTCGACGTGG
>WNFU01001605.1_pt1 | contig 33920 bp, 32 predicted proteins | sample 5400121 | NCBI WGS metagenome assembly WNFU01 (sample SAMN13153360, study PRJNA577476) | soil metagenome | isolation source: 100 cm soil or saprolite under grassland replicate 1 | place: USA:California | collected 2016-06-15
CCGACGAGCGTGCGGCCATCGAGGCGATCGCAGCGAACCTCGGTACAACCGCTCCATAGGTTGATCTTCATCGGTGGCCACGCGGTCGCACGGATCGTCTTGACAATGCGACCCTCCTCGGAGCTTTAGTGGGATCAGACGAGGGAGCGTGTCGCAGGCCCGCCAAAACGCGACGGCTATCCCGTGGGAGACGGAGGGGGCCGCGCCAGGCCGGATCAGCTGATCGGCCGAGCGGCTCCGAGAATGTGTTGACCTACTCGCCTAGAACGGGCCGTCGAGACCCTCAAAGGGGGGCCGGCGGTGCCACCCCGCCTTGACGAGCGCCTCACAAATCGCATCTGCGTCCAGCCGACCGGAATCCGCTGGCCTACCTGATCTCAACGCGGCCCTCATCATTTGCGAGCACACAGACCACGCTCGGCGTGGCATCCGGGTCGCGCAGGTACGCCGGCGGCCAGCGCAGTCGCGGCTCGCCCGGGAGGTACTGCTCTGCAAGGCGGTCGCAGAGATCGGTCGCCGCTCGGAGCGGGTCGTCAGCTCGACCTCGTAACCCCGCGCCGCGACGTAGCAGATCTCCGGCGGTAGCGGCGCCTCCCAGTCCGGCTCCACTGGCTCGATCACGATCGAGTACTGCGAGGCGTCGTTGCCGCTCTCCGTGCCGACACCATTCCCGCATCCGCGGCCGAGGCCAGGCACCTTCTTACCGTAAACGCGGAGCCACCGCGCAACCCATTTTGGCGCCAACGACTCCCGCCCACCACCTACTCTCGAGGCACGAAGACGCGGCGACGCCGTACCGACGCCGACCTGCGCAACTGCGTAGCCGTCGCATTTTGGCGGAAACGCGACAAGGACTCCCCGTGGCCTGCCCCTTGTCGGACAAGGTTTCAATGTTTCGCAACCGACCAAGTTTGGGGCGCACAGCGACGTGGCTGACATCGGCTCGGCCGGTCCTCAAGTCTCGGGGCCACCGGACCTATTGACGAGACTGGCTTAACAAAGAGAGGATTCCGTTGCGCGCACTGCAGCGGGGATTAGGGAGAGCATCCCACTGCGGTCTAATGTCGCTCGGTGCGCGCGCTCTCTTCCAAGCCGGTTGCGAGTCAGCAGCCGTGGGCGTACCGTGGCGCGCGAGCCCAGGCATTTGCGTCCCGGGGGTCGCCGCAGTCCCTCGGGGCGCGCCGGGCTCGCATCGCAACCGCCGATCCGAGAGCCGCCCAGTCGTTTGCTCGGCCGTTCGGCCGGTCGCCGCGGAGCTGACAATGATTGTCGCGGAAGAGCCGAACGGCGACAGGAAGCGACAAGGAAGGTTAAGTCGGGGCTGTTGGAAGCGCACTACTGGGGTCGGTCGAGATACGCGCAGACCCGTGGGTCGTGCGGTAGCGGAGATGCTCCGAGCTTCGCGACTCGGAAGGAAGCGGCCTGGTGCGGTAGCTCCACCCGATCGCCGTCGGGTGGCGCCGGGCCGTTTCGGGAAGCGGCCTGGTGCGGTAGCTCCACCCGATCGCCGTCGGGTGGCGCCGGGCCGTTTCGCTCAACGAGCACGTAGCCAGCGGTTGTCGGCACAAAGAGAAGGTGTCCCTCGCCCGCATCGGCCTCCTCGGTTGTCTGCTCTGCGTCTGAGGGCGTCAACTCCGCACCTTCGAGCGACCACCGCTCGGCTGCGTGTCGGAGCGCATTCTTGTCGAGCGAGAGCACAATTGCGCGTCGGCTTGGATCGACCTCTGCTACGGCCAGCGGCGGCACCAGCCGTGCGCGCGGCGAGAGATCCTCGAGCAGCTGCTCGGTATTCTCGTCCACCCTCACCGCATCTCGGTCGCGAGCCCCACCACTCGCAGGCCGCGGCGCACGAAGTCGAGCAAGCATCTGCTCGCACTTCTCGAGCGCCAGCCGCAAATCGCGTTCTATGTCACCCCTCGCCACGTGCGAACCACCTAACGCGTTCACTCCCGGCGACGGTGCTCGCGGGCGCGGGCAGGTCGGCAATCATCAGCCTCCGTCTGAATGTCGAGAGCTGTCCTCTCCGGTGTGCGCTCTCTGTCGTTCGCGCCCTGGCCGGTCGCCGTCTTGGCAGGGCGCTCGCGCACCGTCGACGACCACGAGCACGTCGGGCGGTGGGCACGTGCACGCGGATCGGTCGGACCAACCCGATGTTGCTCCTCGGGAGATCGACGCCGCAGCAACGATGTGAGGCCGCAGTAGGGCCATCGACCCACCGCCTCTCGTTGCGCTAACCGGTCACTATCAGTTTTCGGGCACCACTGTCAATGACGGTGCTACCCGGAAGGGACAGAGAGGCGCACGGCCCGCGCCAGCTCTGGATGCATCAATTTCGGTCAGCGCGCGCGGATCCTGGCCGATTTGCAGGGCGATCGAGGTTGTGCTTTGCATTGCCCTCGAAAAGGTGAAACGAGAGGCGAGTCGCCCTGTCGTCCTTCGGCTCCTCGGCAGCCTCCCAGCAGCACGCAGACCGAGCGCAGTCGGGGATCGTGGCCGCGGCGCCGCCCCAGGCAGATAATCCGGGCGTGGATAGAGGAGGACGTTGGGGCCGGAGCGTATGCCCGGCAACTTTTGCCAGGCTTGGCGGCGTAAGAAGGGCGAGAGCCCGGCAGGGGTCCACGGGCAGGGACTCTCGTCAACCCGCCACCACGCGCAAGGCGGCGCACTGGCGGAGTCGCTGGCTGGAGCGCGCGGCGGGCCGAGGTCTCCGTCGCAGTTCCAACAAACGGCGACATCCGCGCGCAGGATTTCGCGCGGCTGAGAAGGCTGGCTGCCCGATCGGCGGGGCTCGACCGCTGTGGTCGCGATCAGCTCGCCGTTGTTGATCACTCGCTGAGCTCGGTGCAGTGCTTGCAGGGAACGCTGGGGAAGAATCGCCACCGCGTTGGCGTCTTACTTGATGTGCCGTCGGAGCCTTATGACGATGAGGGCCTAGCGCGCCTGTTGCGGCTGCTTCGTGCCCCTCCCGAGGGTTGGGTTAAGAAGGCACAGCGAATTCCTTTGGACATGAGCGTCCCGGAGCGGCATTTGGCGGAAGAGACGTTGACAGACGGCGACCTCGCGGAGCTCGGCCGGAAGCTCGAGATCGACTCGAAGTTCCGGCGGCGTTTCGACGGCGATCCCGTCGCTGCGGCCGAGGCGGCAGGGATGCACGAACTCGCGTTGAGACTGGAGTGGGAGATCCGCGAGCTCGTCGGGCTTGCCGAGCGGATCGCAAACGACGATGCCTACCGCGCCGAACTTGCCACGGACCCGCTGGCGGCGCTCGTGGGCGCGGGCATACCCGCGGCGACTGCTGAACCGCTGTTGCAGGCGCTCGCGGTGCCGGATGAGGTGCTTGCGAGGCTGCCCGAGGTTGTGGCGCATCAGCACGAGCAGCTGCCGCTCAAAGCGCGACTGCTGATCCTTCTCCTCGGAAGCACCGCGGTCGCCGAAGAGATTCGCTCTCCAGAGCCTGGCGCTTAGAACGCGTCGAGCTCGACAACCCGGCGCGAAATGCGCAGCGCGAGTCCGGGGACGTGTCCGCGGGGGTCGATCGGCTCCGTCGACGGGCCCGGTGGAGCGACGTCAACCAACACCTCGAGGGACGTTTCGCCGTTTCGCTAGGGGGTGGAGGGAGGGCGAACAGCCCGCGGTTTCGCTGGAAGTGGATCCGGTTTGCAGGTTCGGTGGCGAGACGCTGTCGTCTTTCCGCCAAAACCGACGGCTCCGCATTTCGACGCGAGCTGTGGCCTCTTTACGCTCGTTTGCTCGGGCGGTGCCTGCGCGGCGCCGGCGCGCGAAGCTCAACACGGGGGTGGAGCGACCGCCAGACGCGTAGCAGGAGATCCAGCTCGAGCCGTGCCTGCTCCGGCCCGAGCGTCGGGTGTGCCTCGACCTCGATCACGTCGCGCTCCACCCGCGCAACCCGACACTCGCGTCGTCGAAAGAAGTCGGCCAGTTCGTCGGTCAGCGTGGCCTCGCTGAGCTGAATGCGCAAGCGCCGCAACCCCTGTTCGTGAAGTCGCCGCCGCTGGCAACCTCCTAGCTCTCAGTGTCGGCGCTCAGTGAGCAGCGTCAATTGGTCGAACGAGGGATCAGCGTCGCCCGGTCGAGGCGGCGCCCCCTCCTTACCTCGCCGTCACGCCCTGACGCAACGGGCTCGGCAGCGTGGCCGGCCGGGATCTCGCCGAGCGCTTTCGCGACGCTGTACTCCGGCTGCCTCGGACCCCTCCGCAGCGCGATCGCGCAGGGGCAGTTCGTGGGCGTCGGCCCGTTCGGCGAGCACTTCACCGGGCTTCTCTACAGCCGCGGGGGCGCGATGCCAGCAGACGTTCGGAACATGTTCGACCGCCTGGAGCGGCTGCGAGTCGAAGGCGCGAAGGTCTCTAAGGCTGACGTCGCAGCGTTCCGCGCCTTGACGGCCGAGCACGTTTCGCGGCAGGCCCACCGCGTGATCGCTCAGCTCCACGAGCGAGCGAGGATCGACGGTCAGGCCGAGACGCTGACCCGCGACAGAAGACGACGACTGGGTGAAGCTGCGGGCACTGCTGGAGTTGACCGATGCGGCGTCGGTAGCTGATCTTCCCCCGAGATCGCAGAGACGTGGGGGGCGCATGGCAGCACACGCGCAGCGCAGGGGCGCGAGCCCCGACACCGTCGGGTGACATTTACGTACACTGGCGCAAGCGACAATCACCGGTACGCGGTGAGTGCATCAGGTGTGCTCATACGGCTTGTAGCGGTGGTGGAGGAGGATGGCGTTGCCGTCGGGGTCGCGGACCCCAGCCCCATGGCAGACGCCCGAGTCCCACATCTCATTGACCTGCACGCCGGCCGCCTCCAGCTTCGCCTTCGCCTCGGCGACATCGGGGACGCGCAAAGCAATCGTTCCGGGCGGCAACGGCGTGAACTCGTTGTCGTGGGTCTGCGGCGTCATCACCGCGAGCGTCACGTTGCCGGTCTCGTACTCGACCCAGTCCTCGCCCGGCGAGTTCGGGTTCCTCTCGAGGCCCAGCACCTCTCCGTAAAAGTGGTTCGCCTTCTCCATGTCCGTCACCGGGACGCGGATGTAGTCGACTCGCTGCACGTCAATCACGGGACGCGTACCTCCTTTGTCAGAAAGACACAAAAATCCATGCGCTCTACCGGCACAGCCACGGAGGGAGGATATGGGGGTCGGGGGAGATTTCCGAGACTGGCCCAGAACCCGGCGCACGCGCCACCGGGCGTGTTCAGCCAAGGATGTACCGCCCGCGGAGCGCTGCTGCCGTCTGCGCCGGCAGGACACCGGCGTCGAGCAGCTCATCGATCGTCACGGAGGAGAAGGTCGACCGCTCCACGAGGAGATCTCGGTAGCGGGCGCACGCGTCGGCGAAGTCCGAGTTGCCGGCGGCGTAGACGACGACGAACCGACCCCAGCCCCATCTGCCGCTCGAATGTTGCGGCATCGACAGCAGCAGCAGGTGCTCGAGCCACATCTCGGCGAGATCCGTCCTCCCCTTGACCGCGTCGATCGCTCCCGGCCTGAAGACGCCCGACCTCTCGGCGACCTCGAGATACCGCGGGAGGTTACTTGGCCTCGGGATCTCTGGCTTCGTTCGCTCGTGGTACTTGGTGTCGAGGCCGACGATCCCCTGCGTGCCGTCGTCGAGGTCGAGCACGAACGCCACATCGAACGCCCGGAGGCTGTTGAGGTACGCCGGATCGAAACGCCCCGGCGAGTGCGCGAAGCGGACCTCGCACACGGTCCCAGGCGCGTCCGGCCACCACGTGTGGACGGCCCGGTCGGCCAGCCCGAGGTCGGCGGCCAGGTCGCCGAAGAGGTTGAAGGCCATCGCCGCCGACGACAGGAGGTCGGCCCACAGTCGCTGGTGATCGAAGCTCTGGTGAGGTTCGATGATCGACGTTCGGGCCCTCGCTGCGTCTAGTGCGCCTGCGGTGAGGAAGTTCGCGCCGGTCTCTCCGGCGTAGGCAAGCTGCAGGCGGCTCCCGACGAGTCGCGCCCGCCCACCGTCGGGTCGCAGTGCGATCGGCTGCGAACCAATCGGGTGCCCCTGCGCCTCACGCCACTGCGACTGGTGGTAGCGCAACCTTCGACGGAAGTCAGTCATCTCCGGTCGCCCGGGGACTCGATCGGCCGCTTCCCAGCAGTGCATGGCCTCGAGCTCCTGCCTCGACAGATCCTCACCCACATCGGGATCGTAGGGAGCCGGGTTCGGGCGTCAGGCGCTCGAGGGCGGCTCGACGCTGTTCGATCCGATCCGCCTGGGTTAGACCCACACGAACGGTCCTGCCCTGCCCGTGGACACCGGCTGGAGAGGTGTCGTGCAGATCAGCCGATTGGCACGCCGACGTCGAGTAGTAGTTGGCGGTAGACAGCTAGGCGCCGGGCAGCGACCAACGGCGTCGAGTTGCCGCTACGCGGATCCGAGCCGACGAAGCGTTCGAGCATGTCAGGGACGCGGTCTCCGTCGGTGTCGGGGCCAACCCGGCGGACTCGAGTGTCGAGCTCGAGCTGGGCGATCTGCGTGCCGCGCAGTTCCCGCACGATGATCGCGCGCCAACGCTCGAGTTGCACCGCGGGACGCGATGGATGGCTTTTGCGGCGGCCGGGCATCGAGCCGAACGTCAGCTCCACCTCGTTGCTGTAGCCGTCTCCATCCGAGTCGCTCGCGAGGAGTGCCGGCCATCGTGCGGCGTCTTCCTTTTGTCGCAGGGGTACATCGAAGATACTCACGTATCCTGGCGCGACCTTCTGGAAGAGAACGTCGCGGTAGGCAGCGCCGAACCTGTTGAAGACGACCGGTCGCTGGGCCCAGACCGCTTCCTCGATGTTCGTCCTGTGCGGTCGGACGTTGTGGCACATCGTGCAGGTGGCGCGCTGTGACGATAGTCCCCAGACGTCATTGAGCGCCTGCATGGGAGGGGTCGCGCCGCCGCCGCCGACCTCGGTAACCGGCCCTGGCGCTGTCGTGTTGCCCCTCACAGCAGCGACTACTGTTGCGAGAGCGATCGCCGTGATGGCTCCGCCGAGGGCAATCCAGGTGGTTCGGCGCCGGAAGCGCTTGTTCCTCTCGGAGCTCAATGACGCTCCTTCGGCCGACGACGGCTGCATTTATCGAATGTCATAGGCACGATAGCGCGGTGGCCGAAAAATGTGAGTGGAGTTGTGCGGACGATCACGCGCGATGAATTGAGGTGGCCGACGCGCTCGTGTCGCGGGTGGGGATCTTGCCAGCCGCACGTGCCGCCTTTGTCGTTCGCGAGAGGTGAGCGCGTTACGCCGGATCCTCGTAGCGACGGTTGGCCGCCGCGCCGCGCTTGGCTCGATAGCCGACGCGCTTGCTCAGGCCGCCGAGAACCGACACGCACAAGCGTCGCCAGATCTGACGACGCTTGAGGACGAGTTCCAGAATGAGCTGGAAACCCTTAGATGGAGGCGGCGGGAATCGAACCCGCGCGGCCGCACCAGTCGTAGACGGCGCCCTTCATCGGACGGTTAGCACGACGTTGCCGACCTTCTGCTGCGTGTCCACGTACCGGTGCGCCTCGATCACGTCCTCGAGCGGATAGGCCCGGTCGATGACGGCCTGGTACTCGCCGGCTTCGATCAACCCCTTCAGGAAGAGGACGTCCTGCTTGCGCATGCGGGGAGGCAGCTCGAAAACGACCTTCTTGTCGCCGACCCGTTTGTGCAGGAGCCAAAGGGCGACATTCCGCAACCCGTCCGTAGGCAGGTAGACGCCGCCCGGCTTCAGCGAGCGCTTGCAGCGCCAGAACGAGTGCTTGCCGACGGCGTCGAAGATGACGTCGTAGGTCTCGCCGTTCTTCGTGAAGTCCTCCTGCACGTAGTCGATCACCTCGTCGGCGCCGAGCGAGCGAACGAGCTCGACGTTCTTCGTGTTGCACACCGCGGTGACGCGGGCGCCGAAGTGCTTCGCCAGCTGAACTCCTGCCGTCCCCATCGAGCCGGACGCGCCGTAGACGAGGATCCGCTTGCCCTCGAGCCGGCCCGCCGGCCGCACGACGTTCAACGTCAGGAGCGCCCCGTCGCAGACCGCGCCCGCTTCCTCGAAGCTCATCCCTGCGGGCATGTGCGCGAGCGGGAACCTCTCCGGGACGCACATGTACTCCGCGTGTGCGCCCGTGCTGAGCGCGAGGTATGGGAGGGCTCCGAACACTCGGTCGCCGACCTCGAACTCGGTCACCGCCGCGCCGACCGCCTCGACCTCACCCGCGAGCTCGTGCCCGAGGATCTTCCGCTTCGGCTGCAGGAGCCCCGACTGGAACCGGCTGACGAACGGCTCGCCGGTGCGAAGGTGAGCGTCGGAGCGGGTCACTCCCGTCGCGCGGATCCGGACGAGAACCTCGTCGGGCGCCGGGACCGGTTTGGGAACGTCCTCGATCCGCAGCACGTCCGGGGGTCCATAGCGATCGTAGACGACGGCCTTCATCGGACCGTCATAGACCAACCGGTGGGAATGCCTTGAACGCCATCATCAACCAGCACCACCGCGCATGGACGCATTATCCGGCGACCGGCTGCACCATCGAGAGCCACAATCAGCATTTGTCGGTCAGCTCGTCTGCGCAGACGCTCGGCGACTAGCCTGCGGCGTCGTAGGTTGATCCCAAGCAGGACTAGAATCGCGGCCCGTGTTCACCGTTGAGCAGCGGGATGCTCTCCGCGACCACCTGCTGCAGCTCGCGGAGGAGGATGAGCGCGTCGTCGCTGGAGCCGCCGTGGGCTCGCTCGCCGTGAACGGCGGCGACCGGTTCTCCGACTTGGACCTCACCTTCGGCATCGCTGACCACGTGCCGACTGCTGAGGTGCTCGATGACTGGACGGGCACGCTGATCGGCGAGCAGGACGCGGTGCACCTTGTCGACCTCGGGCGCGGCCCGACCATCTACCGGGTGTTCCTGCTTCCGGACGCACTTCAGTTCGACCTCTCGATGACGCCGGCGGCTCAGTTTCGTCCCGCCGGGCCACGGTTCCGGCTTCTGTTCGGCGAGACGGCTGCGGACGACTCCGAGGTTCCGAGGCCGCAGGGCGCAGGGAGCATCTTCATTCCCACGCCGGCGGTCGCGCGAGACCTCTTCGGGTGGGGCGTCATCTACGCGGTCCACGCGCGTGCGTGTATCGAGCGTGGGCGTGTTTGGCAAGCCGAGCATTACGTGGGCGCCGTGCGCGACCACGCACTCTCGCTTGCCTGCCTCCGCCAGGGGCTGCCCGCGGTGCAGGCGCGCGGCTACGACGACGTTTCCGCTGAGACCCTCGCTCGATTCGTGGATGCGCACGTCGGCGCGGCCGAGCCTGGGGCGCTCCGGGTAGCCCTTGCCGCATCCGTTCTTGCGCTCATGCACGAGGGCGCGGAAGCGCGTCTTCCGCACGTGGATGCCGTCGCACAGCGCCTCGCTGAACTGCACTGACGAGCCGCAGCTCCCGGCCCTCGGCAACGTTTCCGCCGCGACCATTTTCAGTAGCATCGCGCCGTGCGCGAGTTGCGACAGGGCCTCTGGCACTGGCAAGCACCCCATCCGGACTGGAGGCCGAGCGAGCCGTGGGACCAGAACGTCTCGTCCTACGCGATCGACGACGACGAACGCCTGCTGCTGTTCGACCCGTTGGGCGTGCCGAGCGAGATCGAGGCGCTCGCGGCCGAGCGCGAGACGGCGATCGTGCTCACCGCGCCGTGGCACGAGCGGGACGCACAGCGGCTCGTGGAGCGGCTCGGCGTGCCAGTGTTCACGCCGCTGCCCGACACCGCGCAGTACCTCATGGACACGTACGGCCTCACCGCCGAGCAGGCTGGCGACGGCAGTCCCGACCTCGTCTGGCTGCTCCGCGAGAAGAAAGGCGAGGCACGCCCATACGCGCCCGGCAACCGGCTGCCGTTCGGTGCCGACGTGTTCCCCGGGCATAAGGCGAACGACACCGTGCTCTGGGTCGAGAGCCAGCGTGCCGTGATCTCCGGCGACACGCTCGTCGACTTCGACCGGGGCCTCGAGATCAACGAGAGGTGGCTTCGCCCTGGCGTGACGCGCGAGGAGATCGCCGAGGGGTTGCGCCCGCTGCTCGAGCTGCCGGTCGAGCACGTGCTTGCGACGCACGGCGGGCCGACCGACCGAGCCGCCCTCGAGCGCGCGTTGTCCTCCTCCTAGACGGCCCAAGGGACATTCCCGCACGCTCGCCCAGTCCTGTCGGTCAGCGGCGACCGCAAAACCTAACGAGTTGGCCTGTGAAGCGCGCGGGCCCTCGCCGCGAACGCGCGGCGCGGGCCCGCGCAACCGTTTGCCTAGCCGGCCCTGATCGTCCCGAAGAGACCGTGCGTCTCGTCGTCCGGCCCGGCGGTAAAGAACAACGTGTCAGTCGGGCCGTTGTTCGCAGTGCCCTTGCCGAAAGCAAGCGCCCAGAGACCGTCGATCAGGATCGGCTTGCCGTCGACGTCCTTGAGCGCACCGACACGCTCGTACGTCCCGGTCGCCTGAGGCTGATACGCGTTGATCTCGCCGTCACCGAAGTTGCCGACGAGCAGGTCCCCGCCGAAGGCCCCGAATCCGGCGGGAGCCAGCGCCATGCCCCACGGTGCGTTGAGCTGGCCGCGGTTGGCGAGCCGCTGGAGGAAGACGCCGCTCGGGGTGAATGCGTCGACGAAGCCGAGCCCCTGCCCGGCTACCTCGTCCTCGCCGGCGGCATCCTGCTTGGCGTATGAGACGAAGATCTTGCCTCCGATCTCCGCGATGCCGAACGGCGCATACCCGCTCGGCAGCTTCGGATCCACGAACGCTCCCGCATCGTTCACGAGCCCGAACGAGCCGTTGAAGACGTCGATCCTGGCATTGTGGAAATCAGCGGCGTAGAGCGTGTTGCCCAAGATCGCCAGACCTTTGTAGATCGCGCCCGCGCTCGATCGATCCGCGGCGACGACGGCGTGGGTCGCGTCGACGGTCGGATTCCAGCCGAGGATCTTGCCTTCCTCCGTCGCAAACAGGAATAGCGCCGGCCCCGAGCTCGCCCCCTCAGTGACGATGAAGCTCGACCCTGTGTTCGAGGCAGCACCGGTCGGCGCGCTCTGGACGTGGACGACGAGCGATCTGGGTGTCCCGTCCGCCTGGTAGAGCGTCGAGACGTCGGTGCCGTTGTCGGCGACCCACCACGGTGACGCCGGCAACGACGTCAGCCCCCACGCATTGACGAGGTTCGGATCCGTGTGCTCGGCCACGCCGGGCTGATCCGAGACAAGGTTGTGGACGACGTACATGTTCGCGGAGGTCGCCCTCGCGCTTGCGGCGAACGCGGCGACCGCGCAGGTCACTGCGAGCAAGCCGGCGATTATGACCATCACGCGCCGGCGTCTTTGTCGATCTCTCATTGCTCCCCCTTCTGAATCGACGCCAGAGACATAGGACCCCAAAAAAGGGTCCTACGCGGGAGCGGCTCCTTCGGTTTTCGAGTCGAGTCGGGCGAGGCTGTTTCGCGACGGAGCGGTGGTGGCCTTCCTCCGCGTGTGCCGGCGAGCGAAAGGACCCTGCCAATCTCAGAGGCACGATGCCCTGGATCGAATGCCTCGGGCCGGACGAATCGGCGATCCACGCCAGATGCGGTTTGCGCAATGTCAGGTATGGAGGCGGCGGGAATCGAACCCGCGCAACATTCCGCCCAGGTGCGAGAGCGTCCCTTGTATGTGAGGGACACGAGCACGATACTTTGCGCAACGTGCTGCGGCGGTCTCACGTACGGCCTCACCTGACCATCTGCGTACTGTTGGCGCCTCTCGCAATTGCCGCGAGCAACTCGACGGGCGCGGTTGCAGCGCGAAACGAGCCGTCAGCGGCCACGACGAGCGCAAGCGCACTTGTCGGCACGTGGCGAAGAGTGACCACTTGCACCGAACTCGTGACAGCGCTGACGCAAGCAGGTCTAAAGAAGTTCGTTTTGGAATCCGTAGCCGGAAACGGCTTCATCCCCGGCGTCACGAGCCCCGACCAGATCGCGAACCCGGCGAGACCATGCAAAGGAGCCGTCTCCCGTAAACATTCGCACTTTTTTACGAAAGACAGGAAGTTCGGCTCTCTCGATTGGAAAGGCGAGACCGTCGATGACGGCACCTACCGACTCGTCAACAACCGGACCTTCGTCATCTTCAAGGAATTCCCGAAAGTGACGTTCCACTTCCGGATCCGGGGCAACACGATCACATTCGCGCCGGTGATTGCCCGCGGCTGCGCCACGTTTCGATGTGCCTGGGCCATCTCGATGGCGTATCCCGGCAAGAGCTGGCAGCGCGTGCGCTGATCTCGGCAGCGCACACCCCCGTCACGTGCAGGCGAGCGGGGAAGTGGAGGCGGCGGGAATCGAACCCGCGCAAGGTTCCCCCGTGGCAGGCCGCCTATCTCCGGTGGAGGTCGGAGCGGGGTCTGGCCGCGATCGCTGACCTAACTGGTGCCATGCCGACGTAGAACGCGCTTGCCTCGCGCGGATCCGAACAGGTCCATCATGGCGCCCGGACCCGGCCGTGCGAGGCCGCTGTATGGCTTAGTCCATCCCGGGAACAGTTCGTCGAAGACTCGAGCCGGAAACGGATTGATCTGGATGTCCTCACAGATGATCTGAATGCGTGGAGAGCTCTCTAATCCCCAGAGTGACACTGAGATCTCGCCCGACGTCTCTTCCAGCCGGAAGTCGTCGATCGACCACTGCACGTGCTCGTCAGCTGCTAGGCCTTCAACTGAAACGGCATCGCGTTCGAGCTTGAACGACCGGGCTCGGAGGAAATGCAGCGCGTAGAGCGGCGGCCCGCCTCCGCCCTCAGCGCTCTCCACGTGATCCGCAAGCACGTACAGGTCGATGCTCTTGTCCCAGCCCGAAAGATCTACATCAACGACGTGGGCGTCAGAAAAGATCTGCTCGAACAGCTTGCAATCCATCTCTCTCCATTGAAACATTCGCCGCCGATGCCGGCTCTTGCCGGCGTCCGCCGCAAACGTGATGCTGGCCGGGAAGCTTCTGCAGAGCGGCACCTTGAGCGATAGGTACGGCCCGGCCGAGCCCTAAAAGCAAAAACCCCGGCCACGATGGGCCGGGGTGAGTATGCACGTAAGGTAGCAGCAAGATCGGACATCTGCGACCCCTCACCATCCGGGGGGCTTGATGATTCCTTCGCAGGGATCGGGAAGCTGGTGAGCCATGAGGTCAGCGGCCGTCAGTTGGTACTCCCACTGCTCGGGCGGGCAGCCGGCCGGCCGACTCTTCAGCGAACCAGCAGTCGGTCGACGGGTCGGATTGACGACGCCAACCGGAATCCGCTCGCGTGCTCGGCTGATCGCGAGTGCGAGATCGCTGTCGTTCGACACGACGATGGCCGCATCGACGTGGCCCAGCAGCGCGTCAATGAGCAGGTGGCAGGCGACATTCACGTCGGAGCCCTTCTCTTCCCGATCGGCGACGGTGACCATGAACACCGCGTTTGGAACATCGCTCCCGGCTGCGTCCTTGACAACGACGGGATGGCGCGCTGCCACGACGACGGGCCGCCCCTTCCTGTCCGCCAACGCAATCGGTCGCGTCTTCACCTTCTCGAAGAACTTGCCGTACTCGATCCGGTCGACGGCCGCCGCTCGGGGTTAGCGCCCTCAGATACGTCTCTTGCCGCTTATAGCCGGTCGGATCAACTCGAGCGCTGATCCGAGCCGTGCAGTAGACGACCGGCTCGACAACCGCAGTCGTCGGCCAGTGAGCATGTGCCAGCGAGCCGAAGGCTCCACGCATGTCCAGCCACTTCCAGCCCGGCGCGCCTGCCCCGAACATCGCAGATCCACCGAAGTACAGATTGAAGCCGTCGATGTAGACGCCAACCCGCATGGTCGTCCGAGGCTACTCGTGCGCTCTGACGGCAGCCACACTCGCCACGGCAATGAGGAGCGAGACGCAGATGCATCATTTCCATGCTGGCGACTTTGACTGCGCCGTCCGCCCGGGCGTGTCAGCGAGACTCGCCGGTGTCGTCGCCGAAGACGAGCCGGCCGCGCCGCTTGCGGGTCGGATTCACCACCCGTCCTTCGGTCGCGGGCGCGAACTGCTCGAGCATCTCGGCGTAGACGCGCTCGTACTCCGCCCGGAACTCAGGATCGCGCAGACGCGTCTCGAGCATGCGCCGGTGGAAGTCTTCACGATTCGGTTCCACGCAAGCCGAGAGTACCGAGGGAACGAAGACAAGGCGTGTCGTTCCCTCGACGTCATCGTCCGGGGCCAGCCCGGGACCTCGCATCGCGATGATGCATCTGTGTCTCGGCGTCTATCGAGGCCCCCAGGCCTGTCGGCCTGCGGCGGCCGTTGAGTGCCAGTTCAGTCGGCAAGAGCGACTACTGCCTCCTGCCGATTCGCGTTCGCGGCTTGCAGGGCGTCCGCCTTCACGCCGTCTCGTCATGCTCGCCCGGCTGAGCCTCGCACTCAACCGGGCGCGAGCTATTCCACTCGCCGCATGACCGCCTACAGCCCGGAGGACTTGACCCTTCCGAAAGACCCAGAGCCGTATCCGCCCGAGCTTGGACACGCGCTCAGACTCATCGAGTCTGCTGCTGCGAAGCTTGAGGAAGAGGCGGGGGCTGATGGCGCGTATTTCGCCCGCCGTCTGAGGGGGATAGCACGCGGGTTGCAGCAACACGGCGTCCAGATCGCCCGGTGGAGGGTAAACCGCGATTCGCAACGAGGAACAGGGGCGCGCTTTTCGCGCCTCGCCAAGCGTTTCGCCAAACCCTCTGGTCCGCCCGAATCGAGACGCTGAGACAGATCTGCGGACCTCGTAGCAGGCTCCGCGATTGGTCAATGATTGGTTTCAAGTGGTTCGCTGGCCGATCCCCGCGGATCCGCGAACGGGTGGCGAGCTTTTGGCGAGTAATTGGCGACCTCGCCATGCCAGCCTGACGCGCGTGGCGAATGGCACAGACGATGTCCGGGGCGAACTCAATCTCGGGCGTCAGCTCGTGCTCTTCGGCGGTGTGTCCGCCGTCGCCGCTCCTGCGCTGACCGAGCCGTCTGACGACCGCGACGGCTCCCGCCGCTCGAACGGCCGGCGCACGAGCTTGACGCTTGGCGAGGCCGCCCGGATCATCCGGGAGGCGGTGAAGGACAAGTCGTACCGCAAGACACCGCTCGGGCAGCTCGTCGGCCGCTACCTCCGCTGGTTCCGCAACGAGTACGGCGCCACGGACTCGACCATTCGCGACTACGAGGCCGTTCTCGCGCGCATGAGCCTTCTCCTCGCCGACCGAGAGCCGCTCGAGGTCTCGACGGACGATCTCCGCGAAGTCATCGATACCTGGGCGATGCGCCACGCGCGCACGCGAGCGAAGGTCACGTCCGTGGTCCGAGCCTTCTGGGTCTGGGCCGAGGAGGAGGGTCACATCCCTTTCTCTCCCGCCTCGAAGATCCGGCGGCCGCGAGCGCCGCGGAAGACGGCTCCGCTCCTTCCTGCCGACGCCGACGAGGTGCTGCTCGGCTGCGCGCGGACCTCACGCGATCGCCTCGCCCTCCTGGTGCTGCTCGATTGCGCGCGTCCGGCGGGCCGAACTCGCCGGCATCCGCGTCCGTGACTTCGACCTCATGCGGCAACAGCTCACTGTCTTCGGCAAGGGCCAGAAGGAGCGGATCATTCCCCTGCGCGGGCGAATCGTCATGGCACTTCGCACGTACCTTGGCGAGCCGCTCGAGTTCGTTGGCCGCCGGCCCGAGCCGGACGACTACCTCGTCTATCCCGAGAAGCGCACGCCAAACCGGCGCCTCCACTGGGCCGACCCCAAGAAGGCGTGCGCTCCGAACACGGTGCACCGGTGGTGGTACCGGATGCTCGAGGAGGCCGGCCTAGTCGGCCACGGCGTCCGCTCGGGGCTGAACATGCACCGCGCGCGACATACATTCGCGACCGAGTTGCGCCGTGTCGCGGGGATCGAAGCCGCATCGCAGGCGCTCGGGCACAGCGACCTCTCGACGACTCTAGGGATCTACGGCCACCAAGATCAGCGCGACCTCGAGCGGGCAATGGAGGCGTTCGCCGAATCTCGCGAGGCTGAAGAAGCTGCGAGCCGGGGGAACCATTCGTCCTCCCGGCTCGACTGAGTCCCGCGATTTGCAGGAGCGATGGAGGCGGCGGGAATCGAACCCGCGTTCTGAAGAGCCGGCGAGCGATTCAGAGACGGGACCGGATTCGTGCGGTGAGGAGGCGTCCGATTCCGACTCAGATGAACCGCACAAACCTTGGCGGGGCGCAGGCTCATGACCGCCGGCGCGTCATTCATCCCAGTCGCATACGGAATCGATGATGTAACGCTCGGGTTCGAAATGGAGGGGTCGGGCGCAATCGAACGACTCAACGGATTGCCCGGAACACAGACACGTCGCGGCAAGATGCTGGGAGAGGTTCTCTCTTGGGGCAAGTGGTCTCATCTGCTGGGTAGGTCTGTCACTTTCTGGAAGTCGGATACAAAGCGGCTGTACGTGCAAGCAAAGCTTGCACCCGAGGGAGATCTGTGTCCGCCATCCGATTTCCGCAACAAGGTCGAGCGGCTCATGGAACGGATGGCGGTCGTAGGGCTCGCAAGCTTCGCGTCGCCATGGGTCACTCGCCTCGATGTGGCTGTTGACGCGGAATGTGATCCGACCGACGGGAAGCTCCTCCTGGACGCCCTTGAGGCAGCAAGGCTGCCGAGGGGATGGCGGACAACGTCGTCAGGCGTCCCGCGCTCGACCGTCTACTTTCGGGCGCGAGGAACGGAGAAGGTCTATGCCCGGGCTTACTGCCGAAACCTGAAAACGAAGCGCGGTGAGGCGTATGGGCGGATTCGGCTCGAAGCGGAAGAGCGTTTCGATCCGAAGTCTTGTCCGCTTGAGTCTGCGGAGGATCCCGTCTTCTTTGCGCTGATCTGGAGGGAGCGCTACGGAGCCCTAGCTTCAAGAGTGATCCGACTCGCACGGGAGGTGCAGACGGTGGAGATCGCAGGGCGGGTGCGGCGGCGCAAACTTACCCACGCGCAGGGCGAGCGCATGGCGACGTTTCTCGATCTGGAGCGGCTCGGTCTCGCTCGGACCTACTACCCGAAAAGTGTCTACTTGGCCCGGCGACGTGAAGCGGCAATGCTTGGCTATGGAGCAAACGACTCAGGAGCCCATGCGCTCGAGATCGACGTTGCCGAGCTCCTCGCGCCGTACTTGCGGACCGTCGATGCCGGCACGGCGTCGTAGAGCGGTCACGCGGCGTTAGCCGCGACCGCTCCGACGGCGGGGCGGCGCACCGATCCGAACCGCCACGACGAGTTCCGCATCGCCCAGTACTCGATCGGATCTCAGTAGTGGTTGAGCAGATCTCCGGTTACGCCACGAAGCGCGTAGATCGGGTCTAACGTAGCGAGAGGGTTCGAAACGGGATCGTTCGTGAATGCGGCGACACTTCGTGCAGGGTCGGCAGCTTCGATCGAGATGACCAGTCGAGCCTCCACACGGCGCGCTTCCCGAGCATCTTCACGTCGCGTGGCGCGACAAGAATACTTGCGACGCGCGTAGATCGGCCATTCGTGTCGAGCTTCATCGCTCCGATATTCACGTCCATCCGCGACGTCGGGCGGCCGGCGAAAGTGATCAGGGCGCCAGAGGTGAGCGGCTGCCCGAGGACCTGCACCATTCCCGGATTGGAGCCGGAACGATAGGGCGTCGGCCAGTGCCGATCGCGATCGGTAATACGGAGCGAGCCACGCGCGGTGAGGGTGTGGTCGCGGTAAGCGCGAGCCAGAGCGACAGGGTCGCAGGCTTCAGGGCGAGCGATCCCCCGGCTTGATGCAAGCACTGGGCAAACGGTGGCGCGCTGTTCGAGATTGCGAGCGCCGATCCGGTTAAGGCGCCCGCGAGGATTCCCACGGCTATGGCAAGACTGGGTCGCTTCACGAACGAAGGATATGACGCCGCAGGCAGGACCTATCGGCGGAAAAGCCTGGTCAGGTGTCGAGCCGCGCCTTGATCACCTAGCGACGGGAAATCGAGGCACCCGGTTATGTAACACCGGGGAAAGTGTAGGAAAACCTGGAGTTCGGACTGTTGTCCGTTACGCTGATGTAGGGCCGTCCAGCCGGTAAGGGCCGAATCCGGAGCCGCAAGGCTGAAGGGCTGGAAGTAGACCCGGTTCGGCCGTGGGTTAACCACAGGGCGGGGGCTCGCTCCCGCTCGGCCCTTCCCTTGCGCCTAGTCCTAGCCGACACTCCTGAGGCCGACTTGAAGTAGTTAACGCACAGTGCCTCAGCCTGTGCATCGCTCAGTCATTGCCAAGATCTGCCGAGGCGGACGGCGTTGCAGTCGGGGGGGCATTTCCCTGCTGCTCCGTCCGCCGAGGCCAACCGAGAAAAGCTCGACCTGCGGCGGCCCGGTTCTGTAGCACCGGGGACTGTAGAAAAGTGCCTGAGAACGTGATTTAGCCGTCGGAGTGCCAGCGCGTCCACTGTGACACGCCTAGAGCGAGGCCGACGAGCACTGCCACAGCAACCAAAGCCGCCCATGCTGAAGCCAGCCCGACTGCCAGATCGAGCAAGAGAAAGGAAACAACCGCGAGGACGAAGGCAATGAAGAACAGAAGTCGGCGCCGCGCGATGCGAGCTCTGCCGCGCTCGATTCCGAGCTCTTTCTCCTTCTGCGCAAGCTCCTGTTCGTGGCGCGCTTTCTCCCCGGCTATAGCTTGGGCCGCACGCAGTTCCTCGTTCTTGATCGCCTCAGCGGCACGGGCTTCGGCGCCTGCTAGCTCGGTTCGACTGCCAGCCTCTGCTGCTGCAATGGCCTCAGCGGCACGCTTCTCAGCTGCCTCCGCTCTTTCCTTTGCCAGTCGCGCGGCTTTGTCTGCCCGCTGTCTTTCCTCCTCGGCGAGCTCTCGGGCTTCGCGGGCTTCCTCTTGAGCCTCTCTTGCCGCTGCGACGATCGCGCTATCAATCTTCGCCCGGCGTTCCTCGTTGTCCGGTGTAGCTTCGATCTCTTCTAGGACCGCCGAGTTGACGAAGACGCGCGCGGCAAGCTCTGGGGTCCCGTCTTCGTATTGGTCTACCCGACCAACGATTTCCAGCGCAGTTTTTTGGGAGAGGGGTCTCCGGTAGCGGATATACGGAGAAGCAAGCATGTCCGCGAGGGACTGTTCGGGATCTTTTGTCTTAGGTCTGAAGGCTTCCACGATTTGAAACCATGCTCCTGCACTGACACAAAAACCTAGTTCGCCCGCGCTTGATGCGTGGTGGTCATAACGGGGCAGCACAGTGTCGTGGGTCAGGAACCAATATCCCGCGTTCGAAAACATTCGATTTCCTTGACCCCTTAATCGCCTCACGAGCATTCGGTGTTTGACGTCGTGTTCAAGAAGAGCGGGATGGCGATAGCGCCCGTGTGACGCCTTGGCGAGAATGCTTATCTGGTCGGTGACTTCATCAACTTGGGCGTCAATAGCCTTGCAGCCGTCAGAGATGACTTGGATGTCTCGCTGGTTAACGTGCGTTTCGATCTCCGCGTAGTAATCGAAGAAGTCTTGCGCCTTTACTCCGCTGCGCACCTGCCGCCAGTAAGCGCTGACGAAATTTTCGTCCGTTGTCACTCTTGCGGCGACAGCGGCATACTCGCCGGGAGGAATCGGATATCTCTCTAGGAAGTCGCGCGCCCGTCGAACTGATTCCCTGAATTCGTCCAGCGTCCAAGGAGTAATCGCCGTTTGATAGCCCGCCGTTTGGGTTGTCTTGAGGATGGCTTCGGCGGGTTTGACGTATCGCGGACCTTGAACGCCTAGCAAGCGGTAGAGAAAGTTCGTGTCGAGGTAAACGCGCTGGCCCTCGACGAGGGATGTCACTAGCCGCGCGCCATCGGGATCTATCGAAAGGATCGTAAGGAAGTAGGCCGTGTTGAGGTTCTGGGCGAGATATGCCTTCTGTGCTTCCGTCGGGTTTCGAATGAAGTCGGAGAGAGCCTGGTCGCGGATCTCACCAATGTCGGACTTCGGTAGGAACTTGAACCCCTCAGCTTCAATGCTTGAGTACAGCTGCTGGGAGCGTTCCGACTCGGGGTAAAGGAGCAAGCTGGCCTCGGCGCCATGACGCCTCATGACTGTTCTTAGGAAAAGGCCCAGCTCGCCGGTCAAGCGATCCAGCTGCTCGCCCGTCAAGGTCCACGTCTCGACCAGATGCTGACGCCACTCCGCTAACGCCTCGTCGGCGATCGCCTGGCTCGCGGCCGCAACTGCTTCCAGCCGTGCAGCCTCTGTCTCCACGAAGGTGTAGCCGCTGCCGGCGCGCGAGATCCGGCCCTCTTTGATGAGTTGGCTCACTGCGTACGCAATCGAGATCTCTGAAAGATCGATTTGGAACAGAGTGTCGACGGCCTCGCGGAGCGCCTGGAGGTCGGCACACTGGCCGCCTGCTTCGGCTAGCGCGGCCAGAGCGAGATCGGCATGGGCGTCGAGCACGGAGGCACCGCCGCCCTCGAAAGGGCGATATTGGCTCAGGGCGCGGATCGTCTTCAGGTCGTTGGGAGCCATGGGCAGCGTTGTAGTCGAAGCGGAGACAAAAGTAAAAGGCCGGTGAGATCCTGAGTATGTAAACCACGTCGGACACAGGGAAGTTCGCGACCACCCCCGTGTCCTGGGGATGTGCGTGAACAGGCTGCGGGTCAGGGAATCCTTGACATGCAGTTATTGTGTGATTACATTTACTCGATGGGGCGTCCACGGAAGGCACCAGAAGATCGGCTGAGCCGCGCGATCACTGCGCGCCTCTCGGACGATCAGTACGAGTGGCTGATCGAGCGAATCGATGCGAGTACTCCCGGCTTGAGCGAATCGCTCCGAGATGCCGTTGAGTTGGCCCAGGTGTTCGAGCGCATCCTCCTCTCTCCTGATCCCGTTAAAGCGCTCCGCAAAGTCCTGGCGGAACGTGAGCAAGAGGCGGCGCGCGAGGCTTACTACGATGAGTGGGGCGAGTACCCGCCCGAATGAGAATCGAGCGCGCAATCGACGAGTACCTCGCCTGGCGCGAGCTTGAGCGTGACTCGAGCAAACGAACCCATCGAGTCCTACCGGCGGATTCTCAACAAGCTTGCTGACGCGTACCCGGAAGCCACACTCGCGTCGTTTAGCGGTCGCGCTGGGACTGAACGGCTACGCCACTTTCTTCGAGCATGGGCTGACAAAAGCCTCAAAGAGCGGAATGTCGAGCTGAGTGCAGCAACCCGCTCGAACATCATCTCGGTACTCCACTCGTTTTTCGGGTGGGCTGAGTCCGAGGGCGACCTGATTGAGGTGGATCCGAGCCGGAAGATTCGCCGGCCGCCCAAGCGGCGTCCAAAGCGCACGAGGCCGCAGTCCTCGGAACTGGACAGGCTCCGAGAAGCGGCGACCTTGTTTGAGCGGCCAGCGATCCTGCTAATGGAGGGCGCCGGACTGCGAAGTGCGGAAGTTGTGGGGTGCCGATGGCAGGACGTTGATCTCGTAAACGGTCGCGTTCTCGCCCGACGGAAGGGCGCGCATTGGCAGTGGGTTCCGCTCGACCCGGATGTCCTTCAGGGACTTCGCAAGTGTTTTCGGGGGATAAAGCCGGATCTCGATGACCACGTGTTTACAGTCGAGGTCGAGCAGTGGATCTCTCAGGAGCGGCGCGTTCGCCGAAGGAAAGATCCCAAGCAGCCTGCTTCGGGGCAGGCGTTGTGGCGAATGGTTAAGCGAGTGTGTGCGCGAGCCGGCATCCGCCAGTTATCGCCCCACCCACTCCGACATGGTTTCGCAAATCGCTTTCTCCGTGAGAGCGGAAAGGACTTGGTCACTCTGCAGGCGCTACTTGGTCATTCTCGCCCTGACACAACGCAGGGATACACGGATGAGCTCGACCTACGCGAGATCGCCGAAGCGCTGGATCGCGCGGCGGAGGCCCGTCACGCACAAGCGTCGCCTGAACTGGCGACGCTTGAAACGGAAATTGCGAAAGGGCTCGAAACCCTTGAGTGGAGGCGGCGGGAATCGAACCCGCGTCCGCGGACGCACCGGTCAAAACGTCTACAAGCGTAGTCCGCGCTTTAGATTCGACCGCCGGCCGGGGACGGACGCCCTACCGACGGCCTAGCCATCCTTTGGTGTCGCACCTCCGGCGATTGGCTCTCCTTCGGTGCCGAGCCCGTTAGTTGGCGCCGCTACCCGAGCCACGGGCCCAGCTCGGAGCGACGTCGCTACCTAACTAGGTTAGGCGGCGAGTGCGAGTTCGTTCTTCGCACTTGCTTTGTGTGCCGGTGGATTTACGAGGCCAACCGGCGACCTCGGCTTGCAGCTCTGCCGGAGAACCGACCACGTCGAAACCAGGTCGCCCCCGTATGTCGCGACACATTGTAGCCGCGATTCAGCGCCCCTTCGGCTTCGCAAGCTGGACGACCTGATACGCAGCGCTGCCTGGATTCGCGATCCCGAACCGGGCGTTCACCGCATAGAGCCGGCGACCGAGATCGTCGATGGTCGTGGGAACGTCGAAGTCCGGGTCCGAGAGCCTAGTGACGACCCGTCCGGACGCGAGGTTGGCCGCCAACGCGATCACCGCGACGCGGTTCTGCTGGTTCTGCACGACGTAGAGCGTCCTGCCGGTCAAGAGCAGCCCGTCCCCGTTCGGGACGCTCGCGCCGCCGAGCGTGATCTCCCGCGTCGCTCCGTCCAGGGGATCGATCCGATAGAGCTTCCCTTTGTTGGACTGGACAGCGACGAGCTTGCCACTCGGGCTCGAGTCGATGCCGTTGAGGTTGAAGCCGCTCGCCAAAGAGAAGCCGCCGCCGCTCAGCGAAATCGTGTGCGGCGTACTCTCGAGCGTTCCGTCGGCCTCAACCGGTACGTGGTACAGCACGTTCTTGCGGGAGTCGGTGAAGTACGCGCCCATCTCCGTGACGACGACGTCGTTGATGAACGTGTCCGAGGTCGCCAGTGTGTACGTGCGGATCAGCGTACCGGTCGTTGCGTTGTAGACGTGTGCCTTACCCGTCGAAGCGCCCCCGACGAAGAGCCGATTGCGGTTGTCGAGCTCGATGCCCGTCGCGGCCTTGCCACCGGCGCCCTGAACGAGGATCCCTCCTCGGCCGGTCCGAAGGTTGCCGCGATAGACGGCGCCGTTGGCGACCGAGCCGACGTAGAAGGTCGTGCCACGGCCAACCTCGATGCCCTCGGGCTGAAATCCCCTCGGCAGCTGAATCAGCTGCGGAAACGCTCTGCCGGCCGCAGACGACCCGCCCGCGATTGCGCACGCGGCCGCGGTTACGACCCCTATTGAGAGCACGCGAAGCATGGCATCCCCCCCTCTCTGGTACGGCCTCTTCCTCAGGTTACGGGCCGGCGGCAGATCCGGATCGTGCCGCGCGGAACTTGCAGGCTCAGTGCGGGTCAGCGTCGCGATTTGAGCGCGCGCTCCATGTCGCGGTCGGCCTCGCGCCGGGCGAGGTCCCGCCGCTTGTCGCGTTGTTCCTTGCCGCGCGCGAGCGCGAGCTCCACCTTCACGCGGCCGTTCCTGAAGTAGAGCTTGGTGGGCACGAGCGTCAGCCCGCGCTGAGCCACCTTCCCGGTGAGCGAGGCGAGCTCCTTCTTGTGCAGGAGGAGCTTGCGGTCGCGGTCGGGGTCGTGGTTCGCGATGTTGCCCTGCTCGTAGACCGAGATGTGCGCCCCGACGAGCCACGCCTCGCCGTCCCGCAGGTCTGCGTAGGCCCGCTGGAGCGAGGCGCGGCCGTCGCGGAGGGATTTGACCTCGGTGCCGGTGAGCACGAGTCCCGCCTCGACGCGATCGAGGAGGTGGTAGTCATGCCGTGCACGGCGGTTGTCCACGATCATCCGCTCGCCCTTCATAAGGGCGGATTGTGCCTACGTGCGGGCGGTGGAGGCCATCCAGCTGAGCGTGGCCACGAGGCTCACGATCGGCAGGAAGGCCAGCGGGAGAGCGACTGCCAGGGAAAGCATCAGTCGCTCCCCGTGCCGATGAAGGCTCCGAGCGCCGCGAGGACGAGGAGTCCGAGGACGATCAGGAGGATGAACAGTCGCTTCTTCATGGCTTCGATTCTCAGTCACAGGACGGTCGAAGTCGTTACGGTTTTCCCTACGTCAGGGTGCGGGCTCCCTGTGAATCGAGCGTGCGCCCAGCTCACACCCCGCCGCGAGCGCCTCTGCCAGGGAAGCGCCCCTCACGAGCGAGACGAGGAGGCCGGCGGCGAAGGCGTCACCCGCTCCCAGGCGATCGCCGGACTCCACCTTCGCGGGCTCGGCCTCGTAGATCTCTCCGTCCAGGGAGGCGACTGCCCCGCGCGGGCCGAGCTTCACGCAGACCAGGGCGAAACCTTTCCGCGAGCGCCTCGACCGCGTCGTGCCGGTCCCGGCCGGTCAGGACGCGGGCCTCGTCCTCGTTGGCGAGCAAGACGGTGGCGGGCTCGGCGGCCGTGAGGAACGCCTGGGCACCGTACCGCGCCGGCAGAGCCGCTGAAGCAGCGTCGACGGCGAGCCACGAGGCCTGTGCTCTGCTCAGGGCGGGCCCGTGCCGCGTCCTATACGTAGATGAGCGTCGCCGCGAAGTGTTTGCCTCTCCGCAAGCGACCGTTGCGCAAAGCCGCTACGCCAGGCTGAGCTCGACCTTGCCTTCTGCCTTCTCGATCCGTTCCACGAACACCTCGATCGGATCGCCGAGGCGATAGATTCCCCCGCCGCGCCGGCCGACGAGAGCCGTGCCGACCTCGTTCAGCTCGAAGTAATCGCCCGGCAGCCGCCGTGCCGGGAGGAAGCCCTCGAACACGTCCCCGAATCGTGCAAAGAGCCCGGAGCTGATCAGTCCGATGATCTCGCCTTCGTAGGGCTCCTCCCAGCCGCGCTCGAACAGCTCGGACTCGAGAAGCCAGGCGAGGCAGAGCTCGTCGGCCAGGTACTCGACCTGTGCCGCTTCACGTTCGCGGGTCGAGCTGTGCTCGGCCAGTCCGGGGAGGTCCTCCGGGGGCAAATCGCCGGAGAGGCCGAGCTCGCGCAGCAGGGCGCGGTGCACGACCAGGTCGGGATAGCGTCGGATCGGCGAGGTGAAGTGGCAGTACGCGGCGCTGGCCAGTCCCGAGTGACCGAGATTCTCCGGGTGGTAGCGCGCCTGTTTGAGCGAACGGAGCACGAGTGCCGGGAAGGCCTCGCGGCCGCGGCCCGAACGAGCGGCGTAGTCCATGACGCGCTCGCTCGCCTGCGCCGCGACGGAGGCGGCGAGCGCCGGATTGAGCTGCTCCGGCGCCGGCGGTGTCGGCACGTCGAGATCCGCAAGCTTCTTCAGGAGGAGCTCGATCGCCTGCGGATCGGGCCGCTCGTGAACCCTGTAGAGCGCCTCCCGACGGCGCGCCGAGAGCAGTCGCGCGACTGCCTCGTTCGCGGCGATCATCAGCTCCTCGACAAGCCGGTGCGCGGTCGGCTCCGACTCCTTCCAGGCGCGAGCCACGCCGCCGTGGCCGTCGAACTCGAATGCGATCTCCGGGCTCTCGATCCGAAGTGCGCCGCGGCCGAAGCGACGCTCGCGGATCGCGGCCGTGAGCCGGTCGGTGATCTCCAGCGCGGCGGCGACGTCCGGCTCGGCCTCCCGGCGCTCGGCCTGCGCGTAGGTCAGACGCGCGCTGCTGCGAATGACCGAGCGGTAGAAGCGTGGCTCTCCGTCAGGCGGCAGCTCGACGGTGACGCAGAGGCGATCCTCGTGCGGGCGCAGGCTGCAGCGGTCGTCCGCGAGCTCGGGCGGCAGCATCGGCGCGGCAAGGCCGGGCACGTACGTCGTGAAGGCGCGACGGGCGGCGCCGCGGTCGAGCGGCGATCCGGCCGGGACGTACGCGGACACGTCGGCGATGTGGACCCAGGCGCGGAAGCCTCCGTTCTCCTCCTCGACCGACAGCGCGTCGTCGAAGTCCTTTGCCGTCTCCGGATCGATCGTGAAGGAGAGGAGCTCGCGCAGGTCGACGCGATCGGAGAGCTCCTGCTCGGGCGCGGAGTACGGCTCGAACTCGGTGCGCGCTCCGGTGTGGACGAGAAGTCCCTCGAGCACGGCGCCGATGTCCTTGGCCTTGCCGAGCACGCGCTCGAGCCGCGCGCGCCCGCGGCCGGTGAGGACGACGGCCAGATCCCCGGGTCCGGCGTCATCGAGCCCCTTGCGGTCGAGCACGAGCGGCACCCCGGAAACGAAGTACGGCTCGCCGACCACGAGCTTGCCGCGCTTCGCGATCTCGACGACGGCGCGGTTGGTCAGACTTGGAGGAAGCGGCGGATCGTCACGACGGATCCGGCGGCGCCGAGCAGGAGTCCGGTTCCGACCAGGATCAATGCGTTGAGCGAGAACGCGAGCGCGTTCACGTCGTCGCCGGCGTTGAGCGGGCCCGTGTGCAGCAGCGACGGTAGCGCGATCTCCTTGCCGAGGACGAGCAACACCACGGCGCCGAACGCGCCCGCGACCCCGCAGAGGACGCCCTCGAGCATGAACGGCCCACGCACGAACCAGTTCGTCGCGCCGACGAGCTTCATCACCTCGATCTCGCGGCGGCGCGCGAAGATCGACAAGCGGATCGTGTTCGCGATCAGGAGCGTCGAGGCGGCAAGCAGCAGGAAGACCGCGATGATGAAGAAGACCTCGATCACGTGCGCGAGCTTCAGCACGCGGTGAGTCGTCTTCTTGCCGTAGTCGATCTTGTCGATTCCGCTGGCCGGAGCCGCGCTGAAGAGCTGCGCGACCTTCTCGACGTCGTCCCCGCGCTTGGGAACGACGGTCAGCGCGTTGGGGAACGGATTGGTCGGAAGCGCGCCGACCTCTTCAGGGTGCTTCTTCCGCATGATCGCGAGAGCCTCTTCCTTCGAGACCGGAACGACTCTCTTCACCAGCGGGCTGGTCGAGGCGATACGCGCCGCCTCGTTCATCTGCGACGTCGTCGCCTCTTTCGCGCACGTGTCGTCGGTGCAGTAGTACACGTGCACGACGAGCTCGCGCTTGACGTGATCGCTCCACGATACGACCCAGGTGCCGAAGGCGATGAAGAGACCGAGCAGGAACATCCCGATCAGCACGGTCACGGTGGCGGCAAGCGTCGTGGACAGGTTTGCGCCGAGGGAGCGCAGCGACTCGGTGATGATTAGCTTGAGCCGTTCCACTAGTGCTCCTTCCAGTAATGCCGTCGAGCTTCTGGGTCGCGAGCACCAAGGCAGAGGCCGCACTCGCTCGCAGCCAAGGCTAGACGCCTTGGTAAGAGCGAGGGTGGACTCTGGCGCCGCGTGATCGCGGGCCAGAAGCCGACATGTATTGCTGGGAGGAGCACTTACGACTCGTAGCCGCCGCGGCGCTCGTCACGGGCGAGCCGCCCGTCCTCGAGCGCGATCACGCGACGACGCATCTTGTCGACCATCTCGCGGTCGTGGGTGACCATGAGGATCGTCGTCCCCGCGCGGTTGATGCGGTAGAGGAGCTGCATGATCCCGATGGACGTGTCGGGGTCGAGGTTCCCCGTCGGCTCGTCGCACACGAGCAGCGGCGGATGGTTGACGAAGGCGCGTGCGATCGAGACGCGCTGCTGCTCTCCGCCGGAGAGCTCGTCGGGAAGCGAGTTCATCTTGTGCGCCAGCCCGACCATGTTCATGACCTCTGGCACCTTGCGCCGGATGCTGTTCGAGTTCTCACCCTGCACCTTCAGCGCGTAGGCGACGTTCTCGGCGGCCGTGCGCGTCGGCAGCAGCTTGAAGTCCTGGAAGACGCAGCCGACGTTTCGCCGCAGGAGCGGCACCTTCGACCGGCGCAGCCGGGTGAGGTCGCGGCCGCCGACGACGATCCGCCCGCGCGTCGGCTCGAGCTCCTTGAGAAGCAGGCGGATGATCGTGGACTTCCCCGACCCTGACGCGCCCACGATGAAGACGAACTCGCCCTTTTCGATGACGAAGGACACGTCACGAAGGGCGACGACGTCCGGTTCGTAGACCTTCGTCACCGACTCGAAGACGATCATCGCGCCCGGCCCGGCGACCGGCGGCTCGCTCGGCTGCGGCTCGACGAGCGTCGCCGTGGGAGTCTCTTCTGTCTGGAGGGTTACGTCCTGCACCGGGTCTGAGAGGGGCGCGGGGTTCATGGCGCGCACCGGTCTGGAATTTGAGCCAGTCTACCGAAAGGTTCAGACGACTTTCCCTGCCGCCCTGGCCAAGAGATAGGCGTGGACGAAGCCGTCGAGGTCGCCGTTCAGGACTCCCTGGGCGTTCCCGACCTCGTACTCCGTGCGGTGGTCTTTGACCAGCTGGTAGGGGTGGAGGACGTAGCTCCGGATCGGGTTTCCGCCGAATCCCATGCTGACGACGCCTCGCTCCCTGGCCAACTCCTGCTCCCGCTCCTCCTCGGCGAGCTCGGCGAGGCGGGACTTGAGGATGCGCAGGGCGGTCTGTTTGTTCGCGGTCTGGGAGCGCTCGTTCTGACATTGGACGACGACTCCGGTGGGCAGGTGGGTGATGCGGACGGCGGAGTCGGTCTTGTTGACGTGCTGGCCGCCGGCACCCTGGGCCCGGTACGTGTCGATGCGGAGGTCGTTCTCGTCGATCTCGACCTTGCCGTCCTGGGAGAGCAGCGGGCTCGGGATTACTTGCGCGAATGAGGTGTGGCGTCGGTGCGCCTGGTCGAACGGACTGAGGCGGACGAGGCGATGCTTGCCTCGTTCTGCTCTGAGGATGCCGTACGCGTTCTCGCCCTCGATCGTGAACGTCGCCGATTTCAGGCCTGCCTCCTCCCCCGGGCTGGCCTCGACGACCTCGGTCTTGAATCCGCGGTCGGCGGCCCAGCGCAGGTACATGCGCAGCAGCATCTCGGTGAAGTCCTGCGCGTCGGTGCCGCCGACGTCCGATTGGAGCGTCACGACCGCATCGCCGGCGTCGTACTCGCCGGTGAAGAGCGCCTCTTCCTGCAGACGCTCGAGCTCGCGTCTGAGTGGGACGATCGACCCAGCGATCTCCGCCTCCATCCCGCCGTCCATGGCGAAGAGCTCGCGCGCGTCCTCGTACTCGCGCGTTAGTTGCTCGTAGCGCTCGAGCTTGCGCGTGACGCGCGAGTGTTCCGTCGAGATCCTGGCTGCCCGTTCCTGGTCATCCCAGAAACCGGGGTCGCCCATCTGGGCCTCTAGCTCTCGTCGGCGTGCTGCGAGCGCGTCCGGGTCAAAGGTAATCACGGACCCAAGCGAGCTGAGCCCTGATCTCCTCGAGCTGCTGCTCGAGCGGCTGCGCGTGTTCCTCGGCCACGCGGACGATGGTAGCCGAGGCACCGAACCGATCCCCGGCAAGAACCAATCGGTCACCACCTGTGGAATGTTCGTCACGGTCTCGGCACGAACTACAGGTTCGATCCCGCCGTGCCCCGAGAGGCGGGGGTTACGTGGCCCGCTAGGGCGGCGCGAGCTTCTGCCACGTTTGTCCGCCGTCGGACGTGCGAAACAGCCTTCCACCTGAGAGCCATGCGTGGCGGCCGTCGGCGGCCGTCAGCTTGCCTCTGGTCGGCACGCGGCTCACACGCCACCGGCGTCCGGCGTCCGTTGTGACCGCGATCGTTCGCGGCGTGATGAACAGCCACCATGCGGACGGGGTGGCGACGCTGAACGGCACGTAGTGCACGAATGGGTTGAGACGCTTGACGATCGGGAACTCGACGCGCCGGATAGCGCGAACAGCCCAGTGACGACCGCGGTCCGAGGTGACGTAGAAGGCGACGCCGCGATGCTCCCGGCGAACCAGGTCCACGACCAGTACGCCTCGCTCGCGCAGCTCGCCGAAGAACCGCGGGAGGTCGGGGAAGAGCGCACCGCCTCTCCAACCGGCCGGGGCGGTGAGCGGCTGCCTGCGCCAGCGACGTCCGCCGTCGACGGTCATCCACAGGCCCCAGCCGCGAAAGTCCGCTCGTCCGGCCCAACCGTTCCTGGTCGTTCGAAAGATCAGCGGGCCCTTCAGCGGCACACGCAGCGCCGGTGCCCACCGTCGACCGCCGTCGACCGTTCGGTCGAGCTCTGTCTGGTTGCCGTTCTCCTCGATGCGGACCAACCAGCCGTGCGCCCCATCGAGGAATGACAGCTCGTGTCGTGAGCCGGCGGCACAGTTCGTCGAGCGGACGGGCGTCCAGGACCAGGTTCGTCCTCCGTCGCGCGTACGGTGCACGGACGCCCGCCCAGCGGTGCAATCGTTCGTCACGATCCAACCCCGGAGCGAGTCGATGAATGCCACGTGGTCGATCGGCCACCCGAGCCGCGGTGGAGTGACGTCGCGCCAGGAGCGCGCATTGCGCGTAACGAAGACCCGCTGCCCGCAGACTGCGAATCCGAATGTGGGTGACACGAGCTCGCCGGAGCATCGACCTTCTCCCGCCGCGGTGCGCGAGGCGGCCGGCGCAACCAAGAGGAGTGCGCCTCCGACCAGCGCCACGAGGAGCTGCCTCACAGGCGCACCGTAGGAGCTACTCGAGCAACAAGCAATTGGTCGCCTGCCCTAGCCACCCGGCCCCCGACCACCTAGAAGGGCCGGAGGGTAGAGCGAGCGAAGCCGCTCTACCCGCAGGCCGAACTCACGCAGGCGGGGACGCGAAGCGCCACCGCCCGCGGACCACGACCGTCGCCGACCGCAGACCCGTAAGAGCGCGTGGGCCTTGCCCACGCGCGTTCCCCGCGAAGCGGCGAACAGGAGACTCGCGCGAAAGCGTCAGCTTTCGCGCGAACGCGTCAAGCGCCGTGGCACTTCTTGAACTTTTTGCCGCTGCCGCACCAGCACGGGTCATTGCGGCCGATGTTCTCCTTCTCCGACTTGACGATCTGACGCGGCCCTGCCGTGGATGTCGAGCCGCCGCCCGACATGGCCAGCGTCGCGGTCGCCGTCGACGCGGCTCCGCCTGCGGCGGCGATCGCCTCCGCGCCCGCCAGTGACTGGTGCTCGTACTCGAGCCCGCGTCCGTTCACGGCCGCGGCTTCCTGCGCCCGCTGGAGCTCGTCGGCCTCCTCCGGCGCGAGCTGCGCATGGAAGAGCGTCAGCACGACCTCTTCGTGGATGGCAACGCCGAGCTCCTGGAACATCAGGTGCCCCTCGTGCTGATACTCCACGAGGGGGTCCTTCTGCGCCATCGCCCTCAGGTGCACTCCCTCGCGGAGGTAATCCATCGCGTCGAGGTGCTCGCGCCAACGCTGGTCGACCACCTGGAGAATCACGAAGCGCTCGAGCTCGCGCATCAGCTCCGGGGTGAGCTCTTCCTCTTTCGCCTTGTACTCGTCGCGCGCGTCGAGCTGGAACTCCTCGATGAGCGAGTCCCGTGTGATCTCGCCGAGCTCCTCGCGGAGCTCCTCCACCGTGATCTCCGTCTCGTAGAGAGCTCCCATCTGCTTGACGAGGCCTTCGAGGTCCCACTCCTCCGCGTACTCCTCCTGCGTGAACTGATCCACCGTCCGCTCGACGACCTCGTCGATCCAGCGGCGCACCTGATCCGACATGTCCTCGCCCTCGAGGACCTCGCGGCGCTGCTTGTAGATGACCTGGCGCTGCCGGTTCATGACGTCGTCGTACTTGAGGACGTTCTTGCGCGCGACGAAGTTCTGCTCCTCGACCTTCTTCTGGGCGCCCTCGATCTGGTTCGAGAGGATCTTCGCCTCCATGGGCTGATCCTCCGGAATCTTGAAGCGCTCCATGATCCGCTTGATGCGGTCGCCTGCGAAGAGCCGCACGAGGTCGTCCTCGCCGGAGAGATAGAAGCGCGACTCGCCGGGGTCGCCCTGGCGGCCTGAACGGCCGCGGAGCTGGTTGTCGATCCGGCGTGCCTCGTGTCGCTCGGTGCCGAGGACGTACAGGCCGCCAGCGTCGACCACTCCCTCCCCCAGCTTGATGTCGACGCCGCGGCCGGCCATGTTCGTCGCGATCGTGACGGCGTGCTTCTGGCCCGCGTCCTTGATGATCTCGGCCTCGCGCGCGTGCTCCTTCGCGTTGAGGACGTTGTGCGGGATGCCCTGCCGGTTCAACAGCTCGGACAGGTACTCGGAGGTCTCGACCGCAATCGTGCCCACGAGGACCGGCTGGCCCTTCTCGTGGCGCTCCTTGATGTCGCGCAGGACCGCCTCGAACTTCCCCTCCGTCGACTTGAAGATGAGGTCGTTCTTGTCGTCGCGGGCGACGGCCACGTTCGTCGGAATCTCGACGACGTGCAGGTTGTAGATCTCGACGAACTCCTTCTCCTCCGTCTTCGCGGTACCCGTCATGCCGGCGAGCTTCTCGTAGAGGCGGAAGTAGTTCTGGAGGGTGATCGTCGCGAGGGTGACGTTCTCCTCCTGGATCTTCACGCCCTCTTTCGCCTCGATCGCCTGGTGAAGACCCTCCGACCAGCGGCGCCCTTCCATGATCCGCCCGGTGAACTCGTCGACGATCTTCACCTCGCCGTCCTGGATCACGTAGTCGATGTCCCGCTTGTAGAGCGACTGCGCCTTCAGCGCCTGGTTGAGGTGGTTGACGAGCTGCGCATTGCGCGGGTCGTAGAGGTTGTCGATCCGGAGCGCGCGCTCCACAGCCTCGATCGAGGCTTGGCCTGGAGCGACCGTCTTGTGCTTCTCGTCGTACTCGTAGTCCGCATTGGGATCGCCGCCCTTCAGCAGCGGGTCGTGCGGCACAGCCTTCAGCTGGCGCGCGATACGTGCGAAGTCGTAATAGATCTGCGCCGCGGTCTCGGGCTCGCCGGAGATGATCAGCGGCGTCCGGGCTTCGTCGATCAGGATCGAGTCGACCTCGTCCACGATTCCGTAGCGATGACTGCGCTGGACGATGCCGTCGAGGCTGACCGCCATGTTGTCGCGGAGGTAGTCGAAGCCGAACTCGGAGTTCGTTCCGTACGTGACGTCGGCGTCGTACGCCTCCTTGCGCTCCGCGAACGGCATCATGTTCTCGATGAAGGTGTCGCGCATCCCGAGCGCTTCGTAGACCGGCTTCGTCCATTCGCAGTCGCGTTTCGCCAGGTAGTCGTTGACGGTGATCAGGTGCACGCCCTGGCCCTCGAGCGCGTTCAGGTAGAGCGGCTGGACGGCGACGAACGTCTTCCCCTCGCCCGTCTTCATCTCGGCCACGTCGCCCTCGTGCAGGACGATGCCGCCCATCAGCTGGACGTCGAAGAGCCGGACGCCGATCGTCCGCTTGAACGCCTCCCGCACCGCCGCTGCTTGAACTCGACGGTCTTGCCCGCCAGCTCCTCGTCCGAGAGCGCCTCGAACTCCGGCTCGAGCGACGTGATGTAGGCCGCCTGGTCGGCGAGCCGCTTCATGCGGCGGCCCTCGCCGACGCGGAGGATCTTCTCGAAGGAGCCGAGCTGCTGAGCCATCGTCCGACCTAGGGTAGCGGCTTCGATCCGAGCGTCTGCGAGGCTTCCCGCGGCTCGAGTCCTAGAAGGTCGTTAAGCGGCCGCACAGGCAATAGCCCGCGCGGCCTCTATGCGGCGCCGCCGAGTCGGCGCCTTAGATCCGATCGACCCTGACCTCCCAGAGGGATCCGTCCAGCCGTGCTGCCCGAATGACCGAATCGCCTTCCGAAAGGGCCTCGAGCTCCGGAAGCGTCCCGAACGACCGGTTGCCGTCGACCACCAGCGTCCGCTCCTCACCCCGCACGACGAGCTCGATTTCGTCGCCGCCGGGCTCCGGGAGCTCGACGACGCGCAAGCCATGCGCCGCCACGGCCCACTGCGTCGATCCGCGACGGATCGCGGTCGCGCGGTAGGGGGCCTTCACCTCCTGCTCGATTGCTTCGGCCAGCGCGCTCAGGTCGCCGTCTCCCTCTTCGACGAGGAGCGAACCGTCCTCGAGCCCGACGAAGCGCGCAGTTGCGCCCTGCGCCTCCGGCGCCTCGGTGGTCACGACCGCGTCGTACTGACGCTCCCGTGGCACGCCGTGGATCCCG
>WNFU01005775.1_pt1 | contig 33913 bp, 19 predicted proteins | sample 5400121 | NCBI WGS metagenome assembly WNFU01 (sample SAMN13153360, study PRJNA577476) | soil metagenome | isolation source: 100 cm soil or saprolite under grassland replicate 1 | place: USA:California | collected 2016-06-15
CGACGCGGCCAGGGTGTTCACAGCGAGCGGCGCGTCGCCGACGTTCTCCTTCTCTGACATTTGCGGGCTGCCGGGCAGCTCGGCGGAAGGCGCCAGTCAGCCGCTTGCTGTCACGCTCACCATCACCGATGACAACGGCGACACGACAACGGCGACGTCGGGCGCAGGAAACCAGCCGGCCCTTACGATTCGGCTGTTCACCTGTTCGTGATCGATAGCGGCCGGTCATCCGGCCGGCCGCTCCCCTTCCAGTAGCGCATCACGGCGGACCGCACGACGCGTCGTGAACCTGATGCCAACGACATCATGAGCGTCGCGACGGCTCTGTGCCACACCGCTGAAGGATCCTTTGTCCTAAGGCAGAGCTTGGGGTATCGTTCACGCGTGCGCTTCTGGCTAACAGCTGTTTTTCTTGCTGCGTTCGTTGTGCCAGCCGGCGCGCAGCCATCACCGCCCGGCGCCCCGCAAAATCTGAGCGGCGTCGTTACCGGGACTGCCGTGACGCTGACATGGCAGCCGCCGTCGACCGGTGGCGTGGCTGGCGGTTATCTTCTCCAGGCTTCGATCGTTCCTGATGGGCCACCGATTGCGTCCATCCCGGTAGCCGGGCCCTCGTTAGTCGTGCAAAGTGTCCCGTCGGGCACTTATTACGTTCGCGTCTTTGCAAGCAACCCAAGCGGTCAAGGGCCTCCATCCGATCAGCTTGTCGTCACGGTTTCTTCAACGGTTGGCGGCGCATGCTTCCAGCCGCCAAGCGCGCCGCAGCGTCTGACTGCCAGCGCCAGCGGCTCTCTGATCTCGCTGCGCTGGAGCGCGCCGGCGGGAGCGTGTGTCCCAACGAGTTATGTCGTTCACGTCGGTTCGTCGCCTGGTCTGAGCAACATCACGCAGGTCAACGTGGGTACCGCGTCGACGTTGTCGGCCAATGCGCCCCCAGGCACCTATTACATTCGCGTCGTTGCTTTGAACGCCATCGGGACGAGCATCGCGTCGAACGAAGTGAACGTCACCGTCGGAGGAGGAGGAGCTGAGCTTCGCATCCCGGCTGATCAAGCATCGCCATTGTGGTTCGAGATCGCGCGCGGCGACGGCGCCGGCATTCAGTTCTACGGCACGCGCGATTCGGCTGGCATTCAAGCGATCCCCCGCGAGTTTCACATCCGGACGTCGAGCGGCGCCGCCGTCATCGTCAGCTACTCCGCACAAGGTCGACCTGAACGAATCTATTCAGAGTCAGGGTTCGAGGCCACGCTGGTATGGTCGAGCGGCAATCGGGCCGAACTTCAGACCATTGGTGCAGACGGTCGCCCACTGATCGTTCCTGTGACATTCAGGTCCAGAAGCCGGATGGCCGCATCAGCGGGATTGAATGCCGATGCTCCTGGCGCTGCGGACATTCCGGGCAGCCCTCGCACGGCCCGCGTGTCTCTCGACGCAGCTGGATGCGCCGTGCCCAGCAACACGAGTGTGCACGTGCGAATGGGCGGCAGGGACTTTCCAGGACGGGCCGTTCCCGACACACCGAATACATTCGATGTCGACCTTCCCTCTGCTGAGCCGTTCGGCGGAAACGTGTGTGCACGAATTCCAAGCGAGACTCAGATGGGGTTGAACCTCGATCCGCTCACGCCGGGCGGCTATCTGGGTTTAGCGGGCCTGCTCGAGGGGCTCGCGCTGGGTATGGCCACCATGTGCCCGTTGACCGGCCCGTTGTTTGTCGCGTGCGAGTTGGAAGCGGGACTTCTGGAGGTCGGCGCCTTGATGGCTGTCGTGCTCGATGGAGGCTGCGGCGCCGCACAAGTGGTCGATTTCTTCGCGAGCGATCGCATGAGCGCGCTGGCGAGCGCTACGGTCGACGGACACACGTACTTTGGCAACTTCGTTGACGTCCCACGCACAGGGCCCGTTCCGAACATGAGTGTGCGCGTCGACTGTACGCGGCTGCCACCGCCGTCCACCACGGTCACCGGTCCTCCCTCAAACCTCGCCGCGACAGTCACCGGCACTCGCGTGCTGCTCACGTGGTCTCCCCCGACAACGGGAACAGCCAGCGATTACATCATCGAAGTCGGCTCATCACCAGGCGCGTCCAACGTGCGAACGATTTCGACGTCCGTGAACGGCCTTGTGGCGACGAGATGGGAGGCATCGCTCAATCCCGGCACGTACTACATTCGAGTGAAGGCAGTGAACGCGCGTGGCACCAGCGCACCGTCAAACGAAGTCATTGTCGTTGTGGGTTCCGTCCACATCGAAGTGCCCATGCGTACACAGTTCATCGCTTGGCCTACGGATTGTTCGTACGTAACAACAGCGTTCGTCGCAGCTCTCGACATCGACTACGGCTCGCTAAACCCTCTCCTGCCGGCGCAACTGAGGGCGGTGGTGCAACTGCCAGCCCTGCGAGCATCGCCATATCTTTCAAATGCTGGGCGGAATTGTCCCGCGACAGTTTCACTCCCGGCATTACAGATACCAGTTACGTTGACGAACCCTGTGTCTACCCCTCCACAGAGTTCTACGGTCTTGGGTTACAGCCAGTTTTTTTATGCAGATTGGAGCGGGCTGTCAGGAATTGCGAAGCTCGATATCGCTGTTCGATGGGCCAGCGTTGCTCGCCTGCCGGGCCAGATCCAATCCGTTTATCTCCAGTACCACTATCAAGACATTGGGCCGGACTTCCCCCTTCACGCATACGACATCATAGGCGACCGAACGTGTGCGGCCCCGGGTTGTTGACAGCGGCCTTCGAAGCGATTTGGCCTGTGGATGCTTGTCAGGGGACGTTGTATCTCCCGGTCGAAAGCGCCTCGCGAGTCACAATCGAGCACCTTCCTGCGAACGCGACTGTTGTTCGAATTCGTTGGCGCCGCAGCGCAACTGGACACAACGCAAAATCTGCCACTTGGTGCCCGTAACCGCACCCAATAGTCGCCGCCCGAGCGACATTGAGTCGGCTTCTTCTTCGTTCTGCATATCGCCCAACCCGCCGTAAATGATTCGCGTACCGCACTTTGCGCCGCCGAGTGCAACAACAGGCAGAACTGGCGGTCGAATTGCTGAGGTGGTGTGAACCACCACCGCACTCCGGTGCAGGTGCGTGATTAAGAGATTGACCGTTCCGCTACCGGCCCGTGCTCGTTCCAGGACCTTTCCCAGATGTTCAAACGCACTTTGCTTGCGGTTCTTCTCGCGGCCGTTGCCGTCTCTGTCGCCGCAGCGGTTTCACCTGGCCCCTCGCAGACGTTCGCTGCGGCCGTTTCGGGCAACACCGTCACGTTCACCTGGACTCCTCCGCTGACAGGCGGAGTGCCATCCAGTTACGTCGTGGAGGCCGCGGTCTCGCCAGGCGGCGTCGCGATTGCCTCGTTAGGGACCGCTACCAGCCCGCTGGTCGTGCCCAACGTTCCCAACGGGGTCTACTACGTCGCCGTACGCGGTGTAAACGCCGACGGCCTTGGTCAACGATCGAATGAGATCGTCGTCGTGGTGCCAGGCGGAGGCAGTGGCGGCGGGTGCGCGTCGCCTCCAAATGCGCCTACCTCGCTCACGAGCGGTTCGTTTGGAAACCTGGTGACCCTAGCGTGGGCGACACCCGCGGGCGGCTGCCAGGCGACGTCGTACGTGATTCAAGCTGGTTCATCACCCGGCGCCAGCAACATCGCAGTCGTGAATGCCGGAGCAGCCACGACGCTGTCTGCATCGGCGCCTCCCGGCACGTACTACATTCGCGTCCTCGCGCTGAATACATTCGGCGGAAGTGCTGCCTCCAACGAAGTGGTGACCGCCATCGCTTCGGCAACGGTATTTCCGACGACTACGACCACCATTCCCATTTTCACCACTACGACGATTCCTAGGCCGACGACGACGATTCCTATTACGCGAGTCCGGACAGGGGCCGTCTGCAGGGACGGCTGGCCAAGTACCGCGACCGGCAGCGGCGCCTGCTCCTCACATGGTGGCGTCAGTTGTTGGCGATACAGCGACGGGAGCTGCACCAATCCGTAAACCAGAATCTCGGGTAACAGGCATCCGATAGTGGAGAGCCTTGCCTGGTGGGATGGAGGTGGATCCTTGAACTTTAAGCGGTTGCTGACTGCCCTCGTTGTGGTGCTCGCGCTGCTCGCCCCATCGGCGAGTATCACCACCGCGTTTGCCGACGCCGGACAGAAAAAAACTGTCCGTGTCAAAGAGTACAAACGCAAGGACGGCACGACGGTCAAGGCCCACGACCGGAAGCCGCCGAAATCAAAAGGGTCGTCGCCGGCGAAGGCATCAAAACCGAAAAAGGAAAAGAAGAACTCGACGGTCTACACACCGTCATCGCGCGCGCCCCGTGACGAACGCGGACGTCTTCAGCGCAGTGATGCCGCGCGTCATGCGTTCGCGCGACAGACCGGCTACCCGAATGGCCGGCCGGGTTACGTGATCGATCACATCATCCCACTCGCCTGCGGTGGTCTCGACACGCCGAGCAACATGCAGTGGCAAACGATCGTGGCGGCGAAGGCGAAAGACAAAGTCGAACGGCACTACTGTCATTAGCTGGCGTGCGATCCAGCTTGCAGCGCCGGCGGTGTTATAGACCTCATTCGACACGTATGAAGGTACCCGCACTCGCACTCCTCTTAGCGACAACAATCACGCTAGTCGTCGGTTGCACCGATCGCGTGGTCCCGTCGAACAACGCGTCACCGCAATCCGCGTCTTCGAATCGATCTGCGCCTAAGCGGACCGTTGCTCGGCCGGCGCGACAGATGGACCAGCGAATGGCGCCGACACTCGAATCTAAATCGACGCCAACAGCCATCCCGGAACCCCCGCGTGCCGCTGAGGACGCGTGCCGTGTAAAGACCGTCCTCGGAAGGCGCCTGGTCGTTACTGCGCCCGGAAGCGACGTGTTTCTTTACCCTGAGGTCCGTCCGGTTGCCTTGGCGAGGCTGTCGCGAGGCTCCGTCGCGCCCATTCAACGGATGGAGGGTGACTGGTTTTTGATCCAGTTCGAGGATCAGCGCTGGGGGACTCGTGTCGGCTATGTCCACTGCGCGACTGTCGCGTTACTGCCACTTCCGCAAACCGGCGACCGCCAAGCGAGCGCAGGCTCCGCGGGCATGTCACCAGTTCACAGCGAACCAGAAGGTGTTGCCGCACCAACCGCGGCGGGCCTCGTTGGATCGACGGTGAGGGCGGCTCCGACCGCGGATCGCCGCCGGGCGCCAAAGAAGGTGGTGTCGTTAAGCGGATATGTCGAGTGGCGCCGCGACGGCTATCTGGTTGCGGATGGCCAAAGGGTGCGGTGGGACAAGACGACTCGTCTAAAGCTCGAACGCGTCAGGGCGATCGACGAAGCTCCGATCGGCTCTGAAATCACGGTGAAAGGATTCCGGTTAGACGACGGCAGCGTCCTCGCCCAAGAACTCGAGCTGAAACCGAATGGGATTGCTTTGTACGAGCGGGAGGTAATCTCGCAGTTCAACACGATGGAGGACCTCTTCACTCGAGAAGGACTGTTCTTCAATAGCGGCCCAAAAAACGAGTTGCAGCCTATCGGTAAATTGCTCGATGCAGGTCCCGAGAAAGAGCGCGTGACCGCGTTGCTTCGGCGTCTTGCGCCAGCATATGTGGATTCGCAGAGGCTCCGCGTCCACATCGTTCAAACCCGCACGATTAACGCAGCGGCTGCTCCGAACGGCTCGATTTGGGTGTTTACGGGACTACTCGATGACATGCGTAGCGATGATGAGCTCGCGATTGTTCTCGGGCACGAACTCGCCCATTACACACACGAGCATTCACGGCGCCAAATGAAGCAAGGCATGTGGCAGCAATTGGCGGCGATTGGCGCGGCGGTAGCAATCGACAGGATTAAAAGTCCAGCGGCTCAAGAACTGGCCTTGCATGGCGCTCGTCTTGGACTAGCGGCTTGGAAGAACGGCTATTCACGCAATCAAGAGGATCAGGCCGACCGGGTCGGGTTGAGATACGCCCATGAGGCTGGCTTTGATGTTGAGAAGGCCGTTGAAATGTGGCAACGTCAACTTCAGAGCTCTGGACAATTAGATCCGGTCAGCAACTTCTTTCTGGGGAATCATTCGCGACCGAGCGACCGTATCCGAAACATCGAACGAGAGCTGCAGTTCAATTACCGTCACTGAACACACCCTCGCGTCTATGATTCAAACGCCCTGACGATTTTAGCGGGCCAACGAATCGCTCTTGGATCGATGGCGCCTTCAATCATGCGTTCGAGCTCCCGCACGTTCCCGGGCCAATCACGGGCCAATCATATGTCAACAGCGCATCCACCGCCGCCGAGGTCATCGTCATCGGCCCGCGCCCGCCGTGGCTGGAGAGGAAATGCGCGGCGAGCTCGAGGATGTCTTCTTTCCGCTTGCGCAGCGGCGGTACTGAAACCTCGACCCCGCTCAAGCGGTAGAACAGATCCGATCGAGTGACGGGCCCTGCGCGACAATTTCTTACAACTCCGTACGATGTGGCCTTGGGACTGCTGCTAGAGTGAGGCCACGCGATGATCCGGTCTCTCCTGCTTGTCGGAGCGAGCGCCCTCGCGACTGTGTCGGTCACGATCGCAGCGGTGCAGGGTGCTGGCCTCGAACGCGGCCAGGCGCCAGTACTCCCCGGCGTCGAGCAGCGTGTGCTTCTCGATCGCTACTGCGTCGGCTGCCACAACCAGAAGGCGAAGATCGCAGGACTCACGCTCGACACCCTGGACCTCGCGCGACCAGGCGAGCATGCGGAGGCCTGGGAGAAAGTCGTGCGCAAGCTTCGCGCGGGCGTGATGCCCCCCGCGGGCCGGCCGCGGCCCGAACCGACTGCGTACGAAGGCCTCAGGCTGTCATTGGAGCAGGCCCTCGATCGCGCGGCCGCAGCCAACCCGAATCCAGGACGCCCGGCCGCGCTCCATCGCCTCAATCGCACCGAATATCGCAACGCTGTGCGCGATCTGCTCGCGCTCGATCTCGACATCGAATCGTGGCTTCCCGCCGATCCTGCCAGCTACGGGTTCGACAACGTCGGGGACATCCTCGGTATCTCGCCCGTGCTGCTCGAGCGGTATCTGGCGTCGGCGCGGCGGATCAGCCGCCTGGCGATCGGCGACCCGGCTCTCCCTCCGTCTGTTGACGCGTACGTCGTGCCGTCGGATCTCACCCAACGCGACCGTCTCGACCCGCTTCCCTTCGGCACGCGTGGGGGGCTGCTGACACCTGTGCTGTTTCCCCTCGACGGCGAGTATGTGTTCAAGCTGCGTCTCGCCCGCGATTTCAACGAAAACATCAACGGCCTCACCGAGCCGCATCAGATCGAGCTCACCCTCGACGGCGAGCGCGTGCAGCTGTTCACGATCGGCGGAACGGTGAAGGGCCGTGAACGCGGCCAGACGCTGGCAACGCTGACAGCAGATGACGCCCTGCAGGTGCGGATGACGGTCAGGGCGGGCACGCGACTGGTCGGTGCGGCATTCTTGAAACGTCCTTCAGTCCAGTTCGAAGACATCCGCCAGCCGTTTTTGCGAGATACGGTTGAACAGGGCGATACGGAGGGGCAGCCAGCGCTGAGCAAGATCACGATCAGCGGCCCGTACGGCGCGCACGCCGCGACAGACACGACGCCGCGGCGCCGAATTCTCATCTGCCGTCCAAATGCCCGTGCCGGAGAAGCGGCATGTGCACGACAGATCATTTCTGCTCTCGCGCGCCGCGCGTATCGCCGGCCGGTGACGGCAGCGGACATGGATCTGCTCCTGCGCTTCTACGAGGAAGGCCGAGCCGCGGGAGGATTCGAGAAGGGCATCGAACAGGCACTCACCCGCATTCTGGTCAGCCCGTCTTTCCTGTTCCGGATCGCTCGCGATCCCGATGGTGCAAAGCCCGGTACGAATTACCGCATCACGACCATCGAGCTCGCCTCACGCCTGTCGTTCTTCCTGTGGAGCAGCATTCCAGACGAAGCGCTTCTTCGTGCGGCTGAACGCGGCACGCTCGCCCAGCCGGCCGTTCTCGATCGCGAAGTCCGCCGGATGCTGGCCCACCCCAAGGCGGCGGCGCTGGTGAACAACTTCGCCGGCCAGTGGCTGTATTTACGCAACCTGCGGGATGCCAAACCCGACCGGCGTGCCTTTCCCGACTTCGACGAGAACCTGCGGCGCGCGTTGCGCAAAGAGACAGAGCTGTTCGTCGACAGCATCATCCGCGAAGACCGCAGCGTCCTCGATTTGCTGGCGGCGGACTACACCTTTGTCAACGAACGGTTGGCGCGGCACTACGGCATTCCGCACGTGTACGGCGATCACTTTCGCAGAGTGACGTTGACCGATCCGGTGCGCGGCGGTCTCGCCGGGCAAGGCAGCATACTCACCGTGCGGTCGTATGCCAATCGCACGTCGGCAGTCCTGCGCGGCGTGTGGATTCTCGACAACCTCCTCGGCGTGACGGTTCCGCCGCCTCCGCCCAACGTGCCAGACCTCGAAGAAACGAATGCGGTCGGCAAGGTGCTGTCGATGCGCGAGCGCACCGTGCTGCATCGTGCGAACCCCGCCTGCGCCAGCTGTCATTCGGTCATCGATCCGATCGGCCTGTCACTCGAGAACTTCGACGCGATCGGCCGCTGGCGCGCGGCCGAAGCCTCAGGCACGCCCATTGATGCGGCGGGGATGCTGCCCGACGGCACCAGCTTCGACGGCCTGACCGGTCTCAAACAGGCGTTACTGCACCACTCCGATCAATTCGTTCATACGCTCACGGAGAAGCTGATGATTTACGCGCTCGGCCGCGGCCTCGAGTATTACGACGCCCCCGCCATCCGTGCGATTGTGCGCGACGCGGCGGCCGAAGACTTCCGCTTCTCGGCGCTGATACGGGGAATCGTTAGAAGCGTGCCGTTTCAGATGAGGCGATCGCTCGACGCACAAAGCGATCGGACCAGCCCATGATGATCACCAGGATGGCGCTGCCTCGCCGCACCTTTCTACGCGGGATGGGGGCGACGCTCGCGTTGCCGCTGCTCGATTGCATGGTGCCGGCGCTCTCTGCCATGTCGGCGACCGCCGCCAAGCCCGTTCGTCGCCTCGGCTGCGTCTATCTGCCGAACGGCGCGAACATGGCGGCGTGGATGCCCACCGGAACAGGCACCACGTTCGACTGGTCGCCGACGCTTGCTCCCCTTGCCCCGTTTCGCGATCGCTTGACCGTGACCAGCGGGCTCGACAGCGACCCGGCCGAATCGTGGGGTGACGGCGGTGGGGATCACAATCGCGCCCCGGCCACGTGGCTCAACGCCACGCATCCCAAGAAAACCGAAGGCGCCGACATTCGCGCCGGCACGACCATCGATCAAATCGTCGCGCAACAGCTCGGCGCCGAGACCCAACTCGCGTCGCTCGAGATGGCGTTGGAGCGTTCGGATATGGTCGGCGCCTGCAGCGCCGTCGGCTACAGCTGCGTCTACAGCGATACGATCTCGTGGCGGACGCCGACGACTCCCCTGCCGATGGAGAACAATCCGCGAACCGTGTTCGAGCGGATGTTCGGCGACGGCACCAACGCGGCCGAGCGACTGGCGCAAATGCGGCTCGATCGCAGCATTCTCGACACGATCGCGCAGGAGCTTGGCGGCTTGCGCAAGGCGCTCGGACCGGCCGACCGGCGCCGCGTCGCCGAGTATCTCGACGCCATTCGCGATGTCGAACGGCGCATTCAGAAATCTGAAGAGCAAAGCGCGCGGCTGGATCGTCCGTTGCCGGACCGTCCGCTTGGCGTGCCCGAGACGTTCGGCGAGCACTGCCGGTTGATGTTCGATTTGCAGGTGCTGGCATTTCAGGCCGACATCACGCGCGTCATCACGTTCCTCGTGGGACGCGAGCTCACCAACCGCACGTACCCCGACATCGGTGTACCGGATCCCCATCACGCGACCTCGCATCACCAGAACAACCCCGAGCGGCTGGAGAAGATCGCGAAGATCGACAGATACCACGCGCAGCTGTTTGCTGAATTCCTCGACAAGCTGCGCGCCATTCCCGACGGCGACGGCACGCTGCTCGATCATTCCCTCATCCTCTACGGCAGCGGCCTGAGCGACGGCAATGTCCATGCGCACACGACACTGCCACTGGTCGTGGCGGGCGGCGGCGCCGGGCAGGTCAAGGGCGGACGGCACCTGCAGTATCCGAAAGGCACGCCGATGGCCAATCTGCTCGTGAGCCTCGTGAACAAGATGGGCGTGCCGATCGAGTCGTTCGGGGACAGCACGGGACCGCTCGAGAATTTCGGCGACGGGTACCTGTCGGAACTGTAGTTCGAGATCGCACATGCGACGCCGGGACGATCGCTGGATCGTGATGCTGGTGGCCGTGGTCGCGATGAGCGCGGCCGCGCGCGCGGTGTCGCTGATCGAAGCGGTGAAAAAAGGCGACAAGACGGCCGTGGTCGCCCTGCTGCAACAGCGCGCCGACGTGAATGCGCGTGACATCGACGGCACCGCGGCGCTTCACTGGGCGGCACAGCGCGACGATCGCGAGCTCGCGGCGCTCCTGATACGCGCCGGGGCCGACGTTGGCGCCGTCAATCGCTACGGCGTCACGCCGCTCTCGCTCGCGTGCGTGAACGGCAGCGCGCCGATGATCGAATTGTTGTTGAAGGCCGGCGCAAACGCCGATGCGGCGCTGCCTGAAGGCGAAACCGCCCTCCTCACGGCCGCGCGAACGGGCGACTCGGAGAGCGTCCGCGTGCTGCTCGCGCACGGCGCCACGGTCAACGCCAGGGAGACGTGGCGCGGTCAGAACGCGTTGATGTGGGCGGCGGCTGAGGGGCATCTTGCGGCGTCCGAGGTCCTGGTCGCGCATGGCGCCGACGTCAACGCCACATCGATCAAGGGCTACACCGCGCTCATGCTCGCCGCACGCGCCGGGCATCGCGACGTCGTGTCGTTTCTCCTCGATTCCGGCGCGCGTGTCAACGACACGCAGGCCGAGGGCGCCAGCGCGATGATCATCGCGATTCACAACGCGCACTACGAGCTGGCCGCGTCGCTGCTGGATAGAGGCGCCGATCCCAACGGGAGCACCGCCGGATACTCTCCACTGCATCTCGCCGTGCAGACCCGCAATCTCGATCTCGACGCGCTGCCTGGACCGGTTCCCACCGGCACCCTGGACAGCCTCGACCTGATCAAGGCCCTCCTCGCGAAGGGTGCGGACGTGAATGCCCGGATGACCAAGCCGTTCCTCGGTCTCGAGGCACCTGTCTATCTGCCGCTCGCCGGCGCGACACCGTTCCTCCTTGCCGCGAAAGCTGCGGATGTTCCGCTCATGCGTGTGCTGCTGGCGAGCGGCGCCGATCCGCGCGCCGCGACCGCGGCGCGTGCTACACCGTTGATGGCCGCCGCCGGGGTGGGGTACGCGCAGGGCAAGAGTCCGGGATCGGAAGGCGCCGCGCTCGAGGCGGTCAAGTTGACGCTGGAGCTTGGCGGCGATGTCAACGCCGCGGATGCCGCGGGCTTCACCGCATTGCACGGTGCCGCCATTCGCGGCGCGAACTCGCTCGTCAGCTTTCTCGTCGCCCAGGGCGCTCGCCTCGATGCCACCAACAAGAACCGCCAGACACCGTTGATGCTCGCTGAAGACGGTGGCGTTGGCAACGTGTCGACGGTGAAGAAGCAACCCCAGACCGCCGCGCTGTTGCGGGAGTTGATGAGCAAGTAGCGGCACGCGGAGGAGCCGATATTGACAGCCAGGAACCTCGTCGCGCTTGTCGCAAGTGTCGGGTTGGCATCTTGGGCGGCTTCCTCGTTGACGCGCGCGTCGCTGCCCCCGCCATCTTCGCCGGTTGATGTCGCGCGCCAGTCGGCCCCGGCGCCGGATCCGTCGAGGCCGGCTCCGCCGGCGTTTCTACGAGGACTCGAGTGGCGCTCGATCGGCCCGCCACGCGGCGGACGCGTCTCCGCCGTCGCTGGCGATCCGCGCAATCCGCTCGTCTTTTATTTCGGCGCAAGCGGCGGCGGCGTCTTCAAGACCATGGACGCAGGGGCGTACTGGGAGCCGGTGTCCGACGGCTTTTTCAAGACCGCTGCGGTCGGTGCGATTGAAGTATCGCACTCTGATCCCAACGTCCTCTATGTCGGCACCGGCGACATCGCGATGCGGCCGGACATGGCCACCGGCGATGGCATCTACAAATCCACGAATGGCGGCAGGACGTGGATGCATATCGGCCTCGAGGAGACGCGAAACATCACGCGGATTCGGATCCATCCAACCAATCCGGACATCGTGTACGTCGCGGCGCTTGGACACGCATTTGGTCCGAATCCCGAGCGTGGCGTGTATCGCACGATGGATGGCGGCAAGACGTGGCAGCGCGTGCTTTTCAAGAGCGATCGCGCCGGCGCTGCCGGCATCTCCATGGATCCCATCAACCCGCGCGTCCTCCACGCGGGCTTCTGGCAGTTTCAACGGATGCCATGGGATGAAGTGAGCGGAGGGCCGGACAGCGGGCTCTACATGTCCACCGACGGCGGTGACACGTGGGTCGATCTCGGCACTCGGCCATCGCTCCCGAAAGGGATCAAGGGGCGAGTCGGCGTCGCGGTCTCGCCGGCAAAGCCGGGCCGTGTGTGGGCCCTGATCGAAGCGGCTGACGGGGCGCTCTTCCGATCTGACGACAGCGGTGCGACGTGGCAGCGGATCAATGAGCAGCGCGACCTCCGCACGATGCCCGCGTCCTACAACACCATCTACGCGCATCCGAAGGACGCGGACACCCTGTATCTGATGTCGTACGATCTGTTCAAGTCCACCGACGGAGGAAAGACGTTCAATCAGGTCCCCACGCCGCATGGGGACAACCACGACCTGTGGATCGATCCGCGCACACCCGAGCGGATGATCGAAGGCAATGATGGCGGCGCCAACGTCACGCTCAATGGCGGCGTGACCTGGTCCAGCATTTACAACCAGCCGACGGCGGCCTTCTATCACATCGCGGTTGACAACCAGTTCCCCTATCGCGTCTACGGCACACAGCAGGACAACTCCGCGATCAGCGTGCCGAGCCGCACGCACGATCCGGCCATCCCGCTTGGAGAGAGCGACTGGGTTGGAGGTTCTGAGAGCGGTCACATTGCCGTGCGTCCCGACAATGTCATCTTTTCCGGGTCGGTGGGCAGTTCGCCGGGCGGCGTCGGTCAATTGAGCCGCTACGATCCTCGGACGCGCGAAGCCCGCGTCATCACCGTCTGGCCGGAGGATCAATATGGCTCAGAGCCAACCAAGGATCTGAAATACCGGTTCCGCTGGGACTTTCCGGTGATGTTGTCGCCGCACGATCCTGACGTGATCTACGTCGCCGGCAACCGCGTCTTTCGATCGACGGATCACGGACAGAGCTGGGCCATCATCAGCCCCGATCTCACCACGAACGACACCAGCAAGATGCAGCAGATCGTCGGCGGGCCCATGACCAGCACCGGCTACGGCCACACGATTGCGAGCGTCATCCGCGCGCTGGCAGAATCCCCGTTGAGCAAAGGCGAATTGTGGGCCGGCTCCGACGACAGCCGCGTGCACGTGTCGCGCGATGGCGGCAAGACGTGGACCGAGATCTCGTCGCAAGAGTGGCCCGAATGGTTCAGCATCGCTACCATCGACGTGTCGCGCCACAAGGCGGGCACCGCATATCTTGCGGCGCATCGCCATCTGATGGACGATCAAACGCCGTACTTTTACAAGACGTCCGACTACGGCAAGAGCTGGCAGCGAATTACGAACGGCATTGGCCAGAACGACTTCGCGCGCGTCCTCCGCGAGGATCCGGTGCGTCCAGGCCTTTTGTACGCCGGCACCGAGCGCGGCGTGTCCGTGTCACTTGATGATGGCGCGTCGTGGCACTCCCTGCGGCTCAACTTGCCCGCGGTGCCGGTGCACGACTTGCTGGTGAAAGGCAACGACCTCGTGATCGGCACGCACGGCCGATCGTTCTGGATTCTCGACGACATCACGCCCATCCGCCAGATTTCCGACGAGCTCACCAGGTCCGCGGCGCACCTCTTCGACGTTACGCCTGCCTATCGGTTGCTGCCGATCCTGGGCGGCGGCGAAGGCGGCAAGCTTCCGCCGATTGGTGATCGTGACGCGCGCACGAGCGTCACCGGCTATTCGCAATCGGGCACGTCTGGTGTGGGATACCGCGACGTTCACACGGCCAACGGGGAATCGAAGCGCATCTATCTCGATGCCGGCCAGAATCCGCCCGACGGTCTCGTCGTGACCTACTTCCTCAAGCAGATCACGCCGGGTGCCGTGACGCTCACCTTCAAAGATCGCAAGGGACAGGTGATCGCGAGCTACTCGAGTGAGCCGTCGCAGGCCAATGCGCGGCGCGTGCCGGTTCGCGAGGGATTGAACCGATTCGTGTGGGACCTGCGCTATCCGAACGCGCGTCAGCTTCCGGCGCCAACCGTGCTCACGTCGCAGCAGTGGCCGCGCGCATCCGCGCCGGTCGCGCCTCCCGGGCAGTACGTCGTCCAGCTCGCCGTCGGCGGCCAGACAATGAACAAGCCATTTGAGATTAAGAAGGACCCGCGCCTCTCAGTCACGCAGGCTGATCTCGACGCGCAGTTCGCCTTGTGGATGCAGGCTCGGGACAAAGTCTCGGAGGCCGCCGACGCGATCACACGGCTTCGCACCCTTCGCAAGCAGGTGGAGGAACGGGCGGCAACAGCACGCGCTCCAGCCGACAAGGAGGCCGCCGAGCGGATCAAAACCAAATTGTCGGCAATCGAGACGAGCCTCACCAGGGTCGTCGCTGATCCAAGCCAAATGCTTCTGCCTCCCAAAGGCGTGTATCAGAAGCTTGCGACCTTGACGAGCGTGATTGGAAACGGCGATGGTGCGCCCACACGCTGGACCTACGCCGTCGTTGAAGAACTATCCGCGAAGCTCGCCGATGCGGCAAGGCAACTCGACGCGACGATCGCGTCTGACATCGCCCGGTTCCTGAAAGCGAGCGACACGGCGTCTCCGGATCGGCAATGAGTCAGGACAAGCGGTTCTGACCTGCATCGTGACCGTCTAGGTTTGAAAGGAGCTGCGATGTCAAAAAAGACAGCATTGTGGGGCGCGTGCATGGGCGTCGTGCTGGTCCTGGCGTATGGCCCATCTGCCGCGGCGCAGACCGGGCAAATCTATGGCGAGATTACCGGCAGCGTCGTGGCGTGCAGACGACGACGACCAGCGAACGCGGAATCTACCGCTTTCCCATCCTCCCGTCCGGTACTTACTCGCTCAAGTTCGAACTTGCCGGCTTTACCACGTTCGTGCGCGAGGGTCTGATCCTGGCGGTCCGGACGACCGTGACGCAGGACGCTACGCTGCAAGTGGCCAAGCTCGAGGAGTCAATCACAGTCACTGGGGCATCGCCTGTCGTCGATGTCGCTAATGTGAAGGTAGGGCAACGTTTACAGGGTGAGTTCTTAGAAGCTGTGCCGACGTCGCGCAGTCTTGTCGGCGCTGTCTCGGTTCTTCCTGGTGTGGTGATGGCGCTTCCAGACTCCGGCGGACTCAAGGCCTCCAGCTACCATCCTTCGAACATCGTCTCGCTTGGCGCGGCGTTCCCTCGCATCAATCTCATGGGTATCGAAGCCGACAATCCGACAGGAAGCGCACCTTTCTGGTATATCGACTTCAATTCCATGGGCGAGATTGCGGTGGAGACTGCTGGAATGGGAGCGGAAGTGGGGCCCGCAGGCGCGAACATCAACATGATTCCAAAATCCGGGAGCAACGACTTCAAGGGAAGCGTGTACTTCCTCGGCACCGGCAAGGATCTCGCCGCGAGTAATGTGGATGATCGGCTACGGGCCGAAGGAATAAGTACAGGCAACCTGCCGCTGCGTTTGTACGACTACACCGTGGACGGCGGTGGTCCGATCAAACACGACCGTCTGTGGTGGTACACGTCGTACCACGTGTACGACCTCTATAACACGATCATTGGATTCCCGAGGGAGAACCGCGGCAAACTCACGCATTGGACGACCCGCGTAAGCGCGCAGGTCACCAAGAACAACCAACTCTCCTTCATGCACGCGCTCCGGATCAATTACCAACCGTACTATGAGGCCGCATTCAACGTGCCCCCGGAATCCACGTGGCTCCAGAACTCACCAACCAATGTCTATAACGCCAATTGGACATCAGTGCTCGGACGTCAGACGTTCCTGGAAGTCTCGTCCGGCTTGTTCATGGCTTTCATCAACCAGACGAATACCCCCGAGTTTGACGCGTTACCCATGCCCATTGCGCCCAGCGTCGATCTTGCCACGACTGTGCGCTTTGGCCAGCACTCCACCGGAGAGCGAGTCGATCATGGCTTTCGTTCGACAACCAACGCGGCACTGACGCACTATCGCGACGGTTGGCTAGGAGGGAACCACCAGATCAAGACCGGTTTCACGGTGGGTCCTACGTGGGGATGGAATACCCGTGTCATGGCCTATGGTGGAGGAGATACCGAGTACCGATACAGAAACGGCGCGCCGGCCGAGATCGCGACATACAACACACCATCGAAGCCGGAGCAGCAATCACTGTCGTGGGCTGCCTTTGTGCAGGACCGCATCTCATATCCGCGAGTAAGCGTCAATGTCGGCCTTCGATATTCATCCCAGCGCGGCTGGCTGCCTGAACAGGAGGGAGGCGGTGGACGCTGGGTACCTCGCACGGTCTTTCCGAAGATTGATCCGCCTTTCGATTGGACCGGCATCGCGCCTCGTGCGGGGGTCGCGGTGACTCTCACAGAGGATGGTCGCAATGTCGCGAAGGCCAGTTACGGAAGGTACTTCGACAATATGTACAACGGCGACTTCGATCTCATCAATCCAAACCTCGCCGCAACCGTCAGCGCCACATACACATGGTTCGGCGATCTGAATAAGAACGATAGAGTCGACGAGGGCGAATACGATCCAGTGCCGCTCAGCGTATTCCGCGGACGGTCGAACAGCATCGATCCAGGTTTCAAGAACCCGAAAGTCGACGAGATCACCTTCTCCTTCGAGCGCGAGCTGTTCCCCAATGTCGGCGCGTCTGTGTCCTATATTCAGCGGTGGTTCACCGACAACTGGGCGGATGTCAATGTGGGCATCCCGCTGCAGGGCTATAGTCCCGCCACGTTTCCGGATGCTGGACCAGACAATATCGTGGGTACCGGCGACGATCGCGCGATCGTCCTTTATAACGTGAGACCTGAATACCGGGGTCGGGACGCATTTCTTCGTAAGACTGTGCCCGGGACCATGAACTATGAAGGCCTGCAATTCTCGGTCACGAAGCGGATGGCCAACAACTGGCAACTCATGGGTTCTTACACATACTCGAAGAATGATGGGGTCATCCTCGGCGGGAGGTCCAGATCGATGGCCGATCCCAACGACCCGAACCAGCAACTCGATTCAAATAAGTATGGACGCGCCGCCATCGAGCAGCCCCACGCGTTCAAGGTCGTGGTGAACGCTCGCGCTCCCTGGGGTGTCAGTCTCGGCGCGAATCTGCAGATGCTTTCCGGGTTCCCACGTGATCGGACATTCCGCGCCGGTCTGACTCAGGGGTCGACCACCGTCAGGGCGGACCAGCGTGGCACGTATCGCGCCGACGACATGAAGCTTCTCGCGCTGAAAGTAGACCGTCCTTTCCAGCTCGGACGGCTGCGCCTCGGTGCGTTTGTCGAACTCCATAACCTGCTCAACTCGAACGCCGGAGTGAGCTACGGCACCCTCACGCAGGCCTACGCCTCTCAAGCGGCATTTGACGCGGCGCGTCGCGGCACCACGCCCTACTTCGGACGAACGACGGAGATTCTGACACCGCGGCTCATCAAGCTGGGTGCAAAGCTCGAATTCTGACCGGCGGAGTCGATGTCGAGAAAGAGCACGCCAATTCACGTCGGGATCGGCCGTCGCGGCTTTCTGCGCGCCATGCCCGCGGCCGTCGGCGCGGGACTCGCCGCGCCGGCGCTCGGGCAACAGACGCCCGCGGAGCAGACCCAGCGGGTGAGTAAAAACGCGCTCGAAGGCGCTGAGCAGATTGCGGGACTCTCCTTCACGGATGCTGAGGAAGATCTGATACTCGCTTCCACCGCTTCTCAAGGAAACGTGAACGACAACCGGCAGCACTACGACACGATCCGGAACGTTCCGATTCCCGCCGAGACAGAGCCCGCGTTCTCATTTCGTCCTTCGCTGCCGCGCGGTTCGATCCCCCCCGGTCCCTCTCTCGGTGGTGATTCGCCTCGCGATTCGCGCGCGTCGGCCCGTAATCGAACGAAGCCGCCCGCGTCGCTGAATGAACTCGCGTTCCTTCCGCTCGCCGAACTCGCGCCGCTCCTCGAATCGCGCGCGGTGTCCTCCATCGATCTGACGCGAATGTATCTGGATCGCCTGAAGCGCTACGACGGCACGCTCAAGGCCGTCATTACGCTCACTGAGGAACTGGCGCTCGCGCAGGCGGCCGAAGCTGACAGCGAAATCGGCGCGGGTCGATACCGCGGTCCGCTGCACGGTATCCCGTGGGGTGTGAAGGACCTCTTCGCCACGCGTGGCATTCGCACGACGTGGGGCGCAAAACCGTACGCGCAGCAAATGATCGATCAGGATGCGACGGCGGTTGCCAGGGTGCGCGACGCGGGTGCGGTTCTCGTCGCGAAGCTCTCGACGGGGGAACTGGCCTATGGCGATGTCTGGTTTGGCGGCCGCACTCTCAATCCATGGAACCGCGACCGCGGCGCGGGTGGATCGTCTGCCGGGCCCGCCGCGGCCACGGCGGCCGGTCTCGTCGGGTTCTCCATCGGTACTGACACAGGTGGATCCATACCGCGTGATGCCCCTGCGCTGGACGCTCGATCGGGTGGGCCCGATTTGCCGGACGGTCGAGGACTGCGCGATTGTGCTCGAGGCCATACACGGCCCCGACGGCCACGACGAGACTGTTGTGGATCTGCCTTTCCAGTGGCAACCAGATGCGCGCATCACGGGCCTGCGCATTGGGTATGTCGAGCGCGAGTTTGACGAGCCGTCCAGTGGCGGACGTGGAGAAGCTCGCCGGCCGTCGACTGAGCGCAGGGCGCTCCTCCGTAATGCCCTCGACGTCTTCCAGCAGTCAGGCGCTCGCGTCGAGCCAATGTCGTTACCGGAAACACATGAGCGCGCCCTCTTTGCGATCCTCGGCGCGGAAGCGGGGGCGATGTTCGACGACTTCGTGCGGAGTAGCGCCGTCGCCGAGCTCGCACGACAGACTGCCACTGATCGTCCCACGCAATTGCGCTCGTCACGGTTCATCCCCGCGGTTGAGTACATCCAGGCTCAGCGCGTGCGCACGCTGTTGATACGTCAGATAAACACCTTGTTCGACCGCTACGACGTGCTCCTGGCGCCGTCGGATGGCGAGAGCGTCCGCGCGGCTAACCTCACCGGGCATCCGACGCTCACGATGAAGGCGGGGTTTGTCGATCGCCTTCCGCAAGCCATTCTGATCACTGGTCGACTCTATGAGGAGGCGACCGTTCTGCGCGCTGCCCTCGCGTATGAGCGGGCCACGAAGTGGTCCACGCTGCATCCAGATCTGCCGTGAGTGCCGAGTGATGAAGACAGAGTAGCGGCGGCGGCGTTGCGCGGAACCGAGGCAAGTCACGATATGGAGCGTTACCGATGCCGGGGAATGGCTCAATTGAGATTCGAGATATTCGCGCAGAAAAGGGACAGCGGGCGCAGGGTTTCGTAGAGATCGGCGAAACGCCAAACGGCCCGGTTCGCATCCCGCTGGTGATCGTCAATGGCGCGACGGACGGCCCGGTCCTCTGCTTGACGGCAGGCGTCCATGCGACCGAGTACCCGCCGATAGAAGCCGTCATGAGAACCATCAACAGCCTTGAGCCTCAGCGACTCAAAGGGGCCGTCATCGCCGTTCCCGTTGTCAACACGGCGATGTTCCAAAGCCGCACGCCGTTTGTATCGCCGACTGATGGCCTGAATCTGAACAAGGTCGCGCCGGGAAATCGAGAGGGGACAATCTCCGAAATTCTTGCGCACGTCTTACTGAACGAAATCATCGGCGCATCTCAGTACTACATAGACCTTCACGGCGGCGATTTCGGGGAAATGCTGCTGCCGTTCGTGGCGTGTTCGTTGACCGGGAATGCCGATACCGATCGGCAGGCGGAGGCGATGGCGCGGCTCTACAGCCGTGACCTGATTGTCACGTCTTCGGATGGGATCACGGTGCCACCGTTCGCCGGGTTCATTGCGGATGCCGCCGCCCGCCAAGGAGTCGTCACGATCTTTGCGGAGGCCGGCGGCGATGGCACGCTGGAAGAAGAGGACGTTCGCGCGCATGTCGATGGCATCCGGAACGTGCTGCGCTATCTCGGGATGATCGAAGGCGAGCCGAGCCTCGTCGGCACCCGTACGAAAGGGACTCGGCGGTTCCTCATGCGCGCGACGCGTTCGGGTCTTCTTCGAGTGAAGGTGCGAATCGGCGATCGAATCGCGCAGGGGCAGGAGGTCGCCGAGATCTGCAACGTGTTTGGCGAAACGGTCGAAGTCGTTCGATCGCCGGGAGCCGGTACCGCGGGGCTGGTCTGGGGACACAAAGTCGTGAACACCGGAGACCCGATCGTCAGGTGCTGGGTCACCGAGCCAGCGCCGTCCTTTGCTGAAACCGATCGGTTCGTTAAGCACTGAGAATCCGCAGTTGAATTGCGACAATTTCTTACAACAACCTGCGTCTTCAACCTGCGCGACCGCCGTACACTCGGCCGCGGGCCTGCAGACCGCGATCAACCGATCCGGCAGACCATCGCTGGCGAATGGTGCCGCTTCCCTATCCGGAGAAATGTCCTGTGCTGCGATATCGAACCGCGTTCGCGATTGTTGTCGGCCTGCTTGCCATCGCGACCCCCGCCCGGGCGCAAGACAGCGTGTATCTCGAAGAGCTGACGTGGACCGAGGTGCGCGACCAGATCAAGGCCGGCAAGACGACGGTGCTGGTGCCGACCGGAGGCACCGAACAAAACGGGCCGCACATGGTGCTCGGCAAGCACAACATGATTGTCCGGTACGTGAGCGGCGAGATCGCCAAGCGTCTCGGCAACGCGCTCGTCGCGCCGACGCTCGCCTATGTCCCCGAAGGCAACGTCGCGCCGCCGACCGGCGGGATGCGCTTCCCCGGCACCATCACTCTGCCCGACGAGATCTTCGGGAAAGTTGCGGAGTGGGCTTCGCGCAGCCTGCGCGCCCATGGCTTTACGGACATCGTCCTTATCGGCGACAGCACCGGCAACCTGCCGGCGTTGAAGGCGGTGGCCGAGCAGCTCAATAAAGAGTGGGCCGCGACGCCGGCGCGCGTGCACCATCTCACTCCTGACGATTACTACGCGCGCTTCGACGCCTACCTGTTCACCCAGGGCGTCAAGAAGGAAGACATCGGCTCGCATGCCGGCATCCGCGATACGTCGAACGCGGCGTTAACGGCAATCCTGCAAAGGCATCGGTGGCGAACGGCAAGAAAGGGCTCGAGCTGAAGATCGACGCGTGGTGGGAGCAAATCAAAACACTCACGTCACGGAAGTAGGGGCATCACGAGGCCGCCGATTGAGGCCAGTTGTGGCTGCGTTGTCCCGGAATCCGTTGCACATGAGTTGCACACCGCCTGCAGGCCGCACCTCGATAATTCTTACGACGCACGAGATGTTTTAACAGCCAAGGTCCTGGGTCGACTCGGAACTCGCCTGCACGGTACGAATCTCTTGTGCGGACTCCACCGTGAAATTTGGTTAATGGCAAGGGTGACGACCGATCTGAGGTCACGGCCCGGACGTTACGACCCTCCGTACATCCTTTGGCGCAGGCGTGACCAGCGTCGCAACTGCCGTGTGCACTGGCGACTGTTTTGGCCGATAGCGCAGATAGCTGTTCAACGTGTGATACGAGATGTCGAGCACCTTGCACGCCTGCCGTTTGTTGCGCTGACACCGCTCGAGGATGAGGCGCGCATAGCGACTCCCCCATGCGCGCATGGTGTCGCTGGCCTGCACCGAGGGCATCAACACGTCGCCGTACGCGCCGCGGAGACCGATCGGCAGATGGTCGAGCCCGATTTCCTTTTTCTCGCAGGTCGCGATGGCGCCTTCAATCATGCGTTCGAGCTCCCGCACATTCCCCGGCCAGTCATATGTCAACAGCGCATCCACCGCCGCCGAGGTCATCGTCATTGGCCCGCGCCCGCCGTGGCTGGAGAGGAAATGCTCGGCGAGCTCGAGGATGTCTTCTTTGCGTTTCCGCAGCGGCGGGACCGACACTTCCACACCGCTCAAGCGATAGAAGAGATCCGATCGGAACAGCCCGTTATCGACCAGTGTTGAGAGCGACCGATTCGTGGCGGCCACAATTCGCGTGTTGACACGACGAAGGCCCGACCCGCCGACGCGTTCCACCGTGAGATCCTGAATCGCGCGCAGCAGCTTGGCCTGTGCGGCCAGCGACAGCTCCGCGACTTCGTCGAGAAAGAGCGTCCCGCCATCCGCGTGCTCGAACTTGCCGCGCCGGCCGCGCACGCCGGTGGCGGTTCGTTCTTCGATGCCAAACAGTTCCGCCTCGATGAGCGTTTCAACCAGCGCCGCGCAGTTGATGGCGACAAAGGGCCCCTGAGAGCGGCGGCTCATGCCGTGGATCTGCCGCGCGACGAGCTCCTTGCCCGTACCGCTTTCGCCCTCGACGAGAACCGTAAAATCGGTGGTGGCAACCCGCTCCATCCGCTCGCGCAAGCCCTGCATGACCATGCTCGATCCGATGAGCGGCGCCGCGCCGTCCCGATGTCCTGCGCCTGGGGCGTGCTGCGCCTTGGCGAGCCGCTCGGCGTCGAACAGCACGGCCGCGAGCGCCGCGCTCGTTTCGAGCAACTGCAGCGTCCATTCATCGAGTCCCCGGGTCGGCGGGACCGAGACCTCCAGCACCAGCCGGCGCGATGGATCGGCGACGGGCACCGCATACGCCGCGTAGTCGCGGGTTTTAATCGGCTGCCCCGGGCGGAGCGCGGTGGCGTACGGCATCTCGTTGAACCGAACGCTGCCTGGAGCAACGGCGCGGCGCAGCCGATCCAGAATTGCGCCCTGCACGTCGCCGCGACCATGCGTGAGTAGCCAGTCGTGCGTGACCTCGCGAACCAAATCGTGAACGCCGGACCGGCGATCGGCTCTTCGGCCGGAAGCCGACAGTCGTCCGGCTGACATGACATCCATCTGTGCGTCTCCGCTCCTGCTGCCGCAGGTAACAAGCCCGGTGCCACGGATGTCGTTTTTCAATTCGCTCACGTTTTGCGGCAAATCGGGCGGTTCCGCCCTGGAATCGGCAACGGATGGTGGGTAGTTCGTTCTCTGGACTGGCGACGGACAAGGCATGAGGGAATGCTCTACTCGGTTTCCCGTTGGAGCGTGACGGGCTCGTCGAACACGATTGCGCCCTCGTATTTGAGTGGATCGAGTGCAGTGACGCGGCAGCGGCTGATACGGCCGCAGACGCTCTGTCGAGCCTGACCCGATAGCTGGAGTTCGGTCCGCATGCCCGGAGACATACGATGCGACGACTCGAAGAGTGCGCCGCCGGTGCTCATGTTGAGAAGCAGCACCGGGCGGCCAGGACGAAGCAGCGCAAGCGTGCGCCATGGTGTGTACTCCGGAGGCACGCGCGCGGCGCGCCGCCGGTCCTGAGTGTTTAATCCTCGCGCCACTGCCGATCTGCTGAGTCGAAACGCAGAACGCGCATGCGGCCTGTTGATCCGAAGATGCGAATGGCCATCTGCGGACCTGTCGCGGCCGCGAGGTACAGCGTGCCGCTCGTCGCGCTGCCCAGCGGACTGAACGATAAAAACGACGACCGGCCAATCCGGAGTGGATCCGATCCCGCCGCAAGCGACGCGCCCGTGTCGGGCTCGGGCACGTCTTGATTGAGCCGCAGTCTAACTGCACCGAGATAATCGGAAAGGCGGCTTGGAGTACCCACGAGCACATCGACATCCCGATCCACGTCTGCCTGAAGAACGCCATCGCCGTCGCCATCCACATAGATGGCAAATTGATTTGTATCCGCTGGGTCAAAGCGGACGGCGACGGCCGCATTTCGCTTCAGCGCTTCGATTCGCGCGTGCTGAAGCCGTGCCGCGACGTACCTCGCCGCGGCGCGCGCCGTGTCCTTTTCGCGCGCGGCGGCAATTGTCGGCACGGAGATCGCCAGGAGGATTGCCATGAGACCCGTGCTGAAAACGACATCGACCAGGGCGGCACCGCGACTGCCGCCGCCAGCAGCAGTCACTAACGCTCTCCTGGCTTGTCCGCTTTGGGTGCGACCGCGATGAACGGCTTCAACTTGAGAAAGCTCTTTTCGCCGACGCCTTTGACGTTCATCAGATCTTCGATCTTCTTGAAGCCGCCGTTCTTCTGCCGGTACTCGATGATGCGCTGCGCCGTGGCGCGGCCGATGCCCGGCAACTCGTCGAGTTGATCGACCGACGCGGTATTCAGGTTGACAACAGCCTTTGGCGCCGGCGTGGCTGCCGCGGGCTTTTCAGTCTGTTGAGCGGACACGATGATTGGCGTCGCACACGCGGCGCACACGAGCAGCACTCTGAGGACATTTCGCATGGTTTCTCCTTGTGTGATCCGCCTTCGCGCACGGCGCTACGGCGGACAGGTTCCGCCTTCGCGCAGAGCGCGACGGCAGCACGAAAGGACCAGGCGCGGGCGACTATGCTTCTTGTGAGGCCAAGGGTACCGGCATCGACGCCCGCGCGGCCTGATCGACTCACGAGCAAGAACCGCGCCTCACGCCTCCGGTGGATCGGTGACTAAAGAATCCAAAGGATTCGCCGCCATCCGAGACTGCACGCGGCGAAGCCGCCGGACGTCAGCAACCGGAGTTACCGGGACGCTGTGCGCGCGTCACGTTTTTCAGCGAAGATCGCGCGTTCGGCCCGGCAACTTGCGTTACCGCCCGCGCAACCCACGTTGACGACCACGATGCGTGGCAAGCCAGTCCTCGTGTCGCGCTCTCGCGCGCCGCCACAATCGACGGGACCCTGACCGTGAGAAGTGGGAGCCGCCTGGTAAGGACTCCGCAGTGGTACACTCTGCGCCGCTCGCCGACGCTCTGTCACGCGGGCGCTCGCGAGGAGACGGGCCTTTGCGCGAACGGCGTGCTCTAAACCCATTGCTGACGACTGAACTGCTGGCGGCCCTGGACGCATCGCCCGTCGACGCGCGCGATGCGCATCAGCGCAAGCTCCATCGCTTGTCTCGCGTGTGCGGTTGCGGAGAAGGCGCGATCGGAGCACTGACGCTCGCCGCGCTCGTTATGTGGCGATTCCTTCACACCTTCGCCGGCTGGTCGCCGGGCGGAGTGGCCTCGCTCGTCGGTCAACTGTTCGTCGCGTTCCTCATCGGCGGTCTCAGCGGCAAGTTCCTGGGCCTCGCCATCGCGCGCGCACGATTGCGCGCGCTTCGCAGCCGGATCCTGCGAGAGGCTGCACAGCCGCGAAACTGACCCCGTTAGGTTCGCTCGATGTCCTATTGCACGCCGGAACAATTCGCAGAGCAACCCGGGTTATATGAAAGTGAGCTGCATCTACACGTTCGTCAGCACCGGCAGTGGTCCGGCCGACTTGGGCAACGACGCGCGCTCGGTCGCAAACGTGAAGATCACTTGCACCTGGGACGGATCGACGCGCACGCTTTCGGACCACTGACCGCCGAGGCCGAATGAGCTGCGTGCGATGGGTCGAGATCGCCGTGCGCGACTGCGCCGACAGCGCGCGGCAGCAACGTGAAGTCTGCGTGCAGCGGTCGCAGACGCGGGTGCGCGTGTGTGCCGAAACCGCGCAGCAATCGCGCGAGGAATGCGCCGAAACGCGAGAGGTCGAGACGCGCGAGTGCAGCGACTGGGGCGAGGAACGCCATCAGCAGTGCTGCACGTGGCAACCGTGCGCGTTCTTCTGCAACGCTCTCGTCTGGGTCGTCGAAACCGTGTGCGTTGGATGGACGACGATCACTTCAACAGTTTGTGCGGCGTACCACACGGTCGTCGAGCTGGTCTGCGTCGCCTATGAGTGGATCGTTCGCGGCGTTTGCGTCGCGTGGGCAACGGTCGTCACGGGTTCGTGTGCCGCCGTTGGCTTGGTCCTCGAGGGCGCCTGCCGCCTGATCGGCGCGTTCGACGTGCGCATCGCGGAGTCGGACGACGAGCCGCCCGCGCCCTCGACAGTGCGGCTCACGGCCACATCGATGAGCATCGCGCGTGTGACGTCCGAAACGGCGTTCGCGGACACCGGCACGCGCTTCTTTTTTCGCATCGTGGACGGACGCGTCGATGTGCGCACGGTGTCGTCCGGCTGGCAGCCGGTCGCGCCGCTGAACGGCAATCCGCTCGCGATTTCCTACCATCGCCGCTGCCGTGGCGAGCGCAGCGCTCCACCGTACTTCGACATGGTCGCCGCCGACAGCGGACGCGTGCTCGTCAAGGAGCGCGGCCGCGCGAGCTTCTACTTCACGATGCTCGATCCGATGTTTCGCCGCGACGGCAACCAGCCCGTGCCGAGCGCGTATTTCAAGCTCAATCCGGAACAGGGATTGGATACGGCGAACACCGCCGATCGCGTGCAACACCTGCTCGGCGACGACAGCGACCATCCCGCCGCGGTGCGCTTTCCGCTGTTCCGAATGGCGATGCAGCCGAACGGCGACTCGATGGTCGTCAACATCGACCGGAACATGGGCGTGTGGCATCGCATCGATGCACGGCCACCGAAGGACGCACCGAATGCTCCGGCGCTCGCAGGCATGCCGGCACCGGAAGCCATCGTCGTGTACGAGCAGCGCGGACTGCCGCCGTTCGGACGCCAGCGGATATCCCGTTCGGGCTATCGCATTCATCGTGTGCTCGACATCGGCGTGGGTCACGAGCATTGGCACGAGCAGCGCTGCCGCATCTACGGCGGCGAGATGGACAGTCTCGACGGTCCTGGCCTGCGCTTCCTGCTGCGAGGCCGCGACGTGTACCGCATGTTCAATGGCCCCGTGGACGATCAGGGTGGCTTCATCGACGGCACAAACGCTGGCGGCTCGTGACGCCGGACGACAGCAAGTTCGGTGCGTTCCGCGACATCATCCCTTCGGCCGTAGTCCAGTACATGGACAAGGACTTCGCGCACTTCCACTTCGATCGCTCGAAGTTCTGGGATCCGATGCGCGCCGGCCATGTCACGAGCGACAGCCGCATGGCGGTGTCACGACAAACCATCGTTCTTTCCGGCCGCGATCCGAAGTCAGGCGAACCGGAGCTGTACTCGATCAACTTCAGCTTCGGCACGTCGGATCGCACGTGGCGGTGGCGGTGCTTTCCGCCGAAGACGGATCTTCGGTCGGCGTTCGATCTGCGCGAGGACATGACGATCTTCGTCCACGAGGGCGACACCAGAAACGGCCGTTATTGGTACCAACGGTATCTGCCTGCATCCGGACGGATGAATCCCGATGGACGCGACTTGCTGTTGGCCGACGGCGCGCCACGACCGAATCGCACGCTGGACATCGACAAGCCGCCGCGAGGATTCGGTCACGGTTGGCAGTGGCTGCCGGATGACGTGTTCGAGTTCGTGCATGCGCACTTCAGCCATTTCGGGTGCTACGAGGAGCGCGTCGACTGGCGCTGGCAGTACTACCGCGTCGACGTGCCCGACAACAAGGCGCTGCGCGATCGCGACGAGAACACGCCGTGGACCGAGCAAGGCAACACGCTATCGATAACGAAGGCATCGCTCAACTGGACGCTCGTCAATACGCTCCTGCAAGGCGATGTGGACGCAATAGCGACGATCGGTGCCGACATCTGGACGCGCGTGACTGGTGCGATCGCTCGCTGGGTAAGCGGCGAGCTCACTCGCGACGAACTGGCCGATCTTCTGGTGGCGCTACAGAACACGCCGCTCGTGCGGCACGTGCATCACCGCGGGCTGTTCCATCCGCATTTCGTGCTGAAGCTCCGCTATCGCGACCCGCTCGGCTGGATTCTCGTCCACTGGGACAAGCGCGACGACGATCTGCTGCCGTTCCGCGATTTCACGACCGAGAGCGGCACGGCGTTCGAACTGCAGTTGCAGCCAGGCTTGCCTCCCGCCGCGAGGCCTTTGGTGCCGATGCAAGTGCGAACGTATCACCAGGTTCTCGATCCGCCGGCGATCGACGAAGCCCGCGTAATCCTGCTCACCCAGGCAGCCCGCATCGTACGCATCCGAGTCGAGCTGCGGCCGGCGCAGACTGCCGCATCGATTGACGAAAACGTGTGGCGCATCAAGCTCGGTGCGTTGCAGCGGGATGTCTCGGATGCGCTGGCCGCGGCTGAACGGCTACTCGACGAAATACGTGTGCGTGCTCCGGTGCAGGATGTGCCGCAAGCCGACTGGCTTGGATACGAATGGGACGTCGGCGGCTGGCCGGCCGAGCGTCTGGATCGTTTGCGCGAATGCTGCAGTGAGAGCGGACGCCAACGCTTTGGAACGAGCCTGTGGTTCGAGAATGTGGTCGGGCATGTGGCGACGCCCGATTGCCTGGAGTTTGGCGTGCGGGAAATGCCGAACAGCTGAAAGGCGATAAGCGTCACGGGAGAACGCGGGCTAATCGGAGCAACCGGTCGCAACCGCCAGCGCGTGGCACATGTGCCGCATCTGCGCCGCGTCGAGCGAGCCTACGAACGACACGAGCCGCGCTCGTTCGACCGTCTGGATGTGATCCAGGTTCACCGCCGACTCGCGCTTCAAGCCCTCGGTGACGCCGACCGGCACCTCGCTTGGGGCACCCCGGCGCGTGGATGTAATGGGCGCGACTCCTCCAGCGTTACCTGTATAGCTTTCATGTTGATGATCGTACGCCATTCTCGATGTTGGCCACCGCGCCCAAGGGAAGAGAGGGGCGCAGTCGCGCCGGCCTCGCGATAGTGCGATAATCCGCGCGTTTGGCTCGAATGACACTTCTGTCGGGCGCTCGGCTCGGTCAGTACGAGATTCTTGCCGCTCTCGGCGCCGGCGGCATGGGCGAGGTGTATCGCGCGCGCGACAGCAAGCTCAATCGCGATGTCGCGCTGAAGATCCTTCCTGACACGTTCGCGGCGGACGCCGAGCGCATCGCTCGCTTCCGTCGCGAGGCGCAGGTGCTGGCGTCGCTGAATCATCCGAACATCGGCCACATTTACGGTCTCGAGGACAGCACCACGCCGCCCGCGCTCGTCCTCGAACTGATCGAGGGGCCGACGCTCGCCGACCGCATCGCCCAGGGTCCGATTCCGCTCGACGAAGCGCTGCCCATCGCGCGGCAAATTGCCGAAGCGCTCGAGGCGGCGCATGAGCATGGCGTCATCCATCGCGATCTGAAGCCGGCGAACGTCAAAGTCCGCGAAGACGACACCGTCAAGGTGCTCGATTTCGGTCTGGCGAAGGCGTTCGATCCAGCCGCGACATCTTCAGCGGAAGCTCTGAACTCGCCAACGCTCACGATGCGCGCCACGCAGCTCGGACTCGTGCTCGGGACCGCCGCGTACATGTCGCCGGAGCAGGCGAAGGGCAAATCGGTCGATCGGCGCGCGGACATCTGGGCATTCGGTGCGGTGCTCTACGAAATGCTGTCGGGCAAGCGGCCCTTCGAAGGCGACGACATCTCCGATACCCTCGCCGCGGTGCTGCGTCAGGAGGTCAACTGGAACGCGCTGCCCGCGTCGACGCCAGCCGCGGTGAAGCGGCTGATCATGCGCTGTCTCGAGCGCGATGTGCGGCGCCGGTTGCGTGACATTGGCGAAGCGCGCATCGTGCTGGAGGATCCATCGACGAGCGCAGCCGCTGGGGGCGATCTCGGAACGAGCGATTCGGGCGCTGCGCGCATCGAACGACGACGACCGCTCTGGAAACGCGCTCTTCCGGTCGTCGCCGCCGCGACACTCGCCGCTCTGCTCGCAGGCCCTGCCGGATGGTATTTAAAGCCTTCACCCGCGGCCGTCGTCACCCGGTTTAGCCTCACGCTGCCGGAGGGTCGGACATTCACGTCGCCAGCCAGGCACTTCCTCAACATTTCTCCAGACGGTACGGAGATCGTGTACGTCGGCAATAGCCGTCTCTATTTGCGAAAGATTTGGGAGATCGAGGCCCAACCGATTGCCGGCACCGACGGCTTCGGTTCGGTGACCGAGCCAGTATTCTCCCCAGATGGCCACTCCATCGTGTTCTGGGCAGCAGCAGATTCGACGATTAAACGGATATCCACCGCGGGCGGTGTGGCCGTGACGCTGTGCCAGTCGAGTAACCCCTGGGGCATGAGCTGGAGCGACGACGGGATCGTATTTGGCGAATTCGAGAGGGGGGTGGTCCGGGTCTCGGCGACCGGTGGAAAGCCTGAGACGATCGTACCGGCCAGGCCGGGCGACCTCCTGTACGGTCCGCAGTTGCTGCCCGGAGGACAGCAGGTCCTGATGACCTTCGCACGCGCCAGCGGCAACTTCGATCGCTGGGATAAAGCACAGATTGTCGTGGCGTCGTTAACGACAGGCGACCACAAGGTCGTCGTCGACGGCGGCGCCGACGCGCGGTATTTGCCGACCGGTCATCTGGTGTATGCCATCGGAGGAGTGGAGTTCGCGGCACGATTCGATCTTTCGCGCTTGCAGGTCGTTGGACAGGCTGTTCCCGTGCTGGAAGGGATCGCGCGCGCAGTGCCCACGGCTGCAACCGGAGCCGCGCATTTTGCCGTCTCGAGAACCGGCACTCTGGTCTTTGTTCCCGGGCCGGCATCACCGTCAATCGGCGCGTTTGACATTGCGTTGATCGATCGCCGTGGAATCGTGAAACCGCTCAATCTTCCACGCGCCGCGTATTCGACGCCTCGAGTCTCCCCCGACGGATCCCGCATCGCCTTCGTGGCGGACTCAGGACAAGAAGCCTTCGTGGCCGTTTACGACCTCACCGGTGCTACCGCTCTCAGACGGCTGACGCTCGGCGGAACCAACCGGTTTCCCATTTGGACGACCGACAGCAAGCGTGTCGTGTATCAATCGGATCGTGACGGAGACCTCGGGATGTTCTGGCAGCCTGCGGACGGCACCGGGACCGCAGAACGGCTCACGAAACCAAACGCCGGCGAATCGCATTTTCCAGAGGCATGGTCGGCGGCATCCAACACTCTGTTCTTCAGCGTTGTCAAAGGATCGGAGAACACGCTCTGGACCCTGTCCATGCCAGAGGGAAAGATCGCACCATTCGATGCCGTTCGATCGATCGCGGTTCCGATTAATGCGGCACTGTCGCCGGACGGCCTTTGGCTGGCGTATCAAACGGATCACACCCGACGCACGACGGTTTACGTGCAGCCGGTGCCGCCGACCGGCAGTGTGTTTCAACTGTTTCCACGTGGCGCGGATCAGCCGCATGAACCCGTCTGGTCTCCCGACGGGAAGGAGCTCTTTTACAACCCACGAGCGGGTGGCTTCGAAAGCGTCCCCGTCTCGACCCAGCCCGAGTTCGGATTTGGAAACCCGGCGTCGTTGCCGCGACCATTCCAGTTGGATCCACCGCAAGCACGCCGCTCGTACGACGTCACTCCAGGCGGCATGTTTGTCGGCGTGATCATTCCGGGGGGAACCAATGCGCCAGCCGGCTCGGAGATCGAGGTCGTCGTCAACTGGTTCGATGAATTGAACCACCGCGTGTCAGCGCAGTAGTTCGGTTGAACATTTGGAAGGAGGACGTATGGCCCTGTCCCGCTCGATTGCTTTCGCGATCATGCTGTTGCTGCCTGCCACCGCACTCGCGCAAATCGCGAGCGGCATCTCGGGCGTCGTCCGCGATCCATCTGGTGCCGTCCTGCCGGGCGTGGTGGTCGAAGCCGCGAGTCCCGTGCTCATCGAAGGCTCGAAATCGACCACGACGGATCGTGACGGTCAATACCAGATCACGGATCTGCGTCCGGGCGAGTACAGCGTGACGTTCACGCTGCCGGGATTCAAGAGCGTGCGGCGTGAAGGCATCATCCTCTCCACGGCGTTCACCGCCACCGTGAACGTGGAGCTCCAGGTCGGACAACTCGAAGAGTCGATTACGGTTACTGGCGAATCGCCCCTTGTCGACGTGCGCAACTCGGTCTCGCAGTCGGTGATGACTCGCGAAAAGCTCGATCTCATACCGACGGGCAAGGATCCGTTCGCCGTCGGTCAGCTCATTCCCGGCGTCACCACCAGCACACCCGATGTCGGCGGCACGCAGATCATGCAGCAGCCCACGCTGCAGGTGCACGGATCGTCCAACAATGACGATGTGTTCATGGTGGACAACGTGCAGATCCAGCACATGGGATTTGGCGGCAACCAGACCGGGTTCTATTTCAACGACGGGTTGATGGAAGAGATCGGTTATCAGACCAGCTCACTACCCGCGGAAGCGCCAGTGGGCGGCGTGCAGATCAACATGATTCCCCGCGACGGCGGGAACGTGTATCGGGGAACGACGTTCGTCACCGGTGGCAATACGCATTTCCAGAGCGACAATCTGGACGCGGATTTGATGCAACGCGGCTTCATCGCGCGCAACAAGGTCAAGAGCATCTACGATGTCAACGTCACCTACGGCGGCCCGATCAAACGAGATCGCCTGTGGTTCTTCAGCACCTATCGCAAGTGGTCCTCGAACAACTATCTCGGCAACACGTTCGATTCGAAGGGAAATCAAGCCGCCGACAATCAGAACATTCAGGACGGCACGCTGCGCCTCACGCTACAGGCAACGCGGCGCAACAAAATCGCAGTCCATTACGATCGGAGCGCGAAGGAGCGCACGCAGCGCCCGAACAACTGGATCACGGCGAGCATCAACGAGCCGGTCTCGTCGGTCTGGCAGCGCACGCGCATCAATTACATCGGCGAGGTGAAGTGGAGCTCGCCAATCTCGAACCGCCTGCTGACCGAAGCCGCCGTGTTCACCATGCCGGTGAATTACAATCTGTTGTTCCAGCCCTCCGCCGACCCAGGCGCGATTGCCACTTTCGATCAAATCAAGTCCGTCTTCACGGGCGTCTCGCCGCGGCAGGATATCAACACGGCGCGCATGTACACATATGCCGGCTCGGTGTCGTATGTAACGGGCGCACACAATTTGAAGGCCGGCTTCCAGGCGCGCACCGGCTACTCAGAGGAGTTGTTCGAGACGCGCGGCGACATCGTGCAGTACGTCTCGAACGGCGTGCCGCAATCGGTTCGGCTGGTGAACACGCCGAGCGGCCACAAGGAGTCGGGAACGAACGTCGGCCTGTACGTGCAGGACTCGTGGACGTTTGGCAGCGTCACGATCAACCCAGGCGTTCGCTTCGAGCGGTTCGTGATGTCGATCCCCGAGCAAAGTGTCGGCGCCGGAACCTGGGTGCCTGCGCGCACCTTTGCCGAGCAAAAGGACATCGTCAACTGGAACACGGTGTCGCCGCGGTTTGGCATTTCGTGGGACGTGTTTGGGGACGGTCGCACGGCGCTCAAAGGCGGCATCAGCCGCTACGATCGACTGGCGGGCGTGACCATTGTTCAGCCGCTGAATCAGCGCAATATCTCCTTTCTCACGTGCCCGTGGAGGGATGCGAATAACGACTTGCGCGCCCAGAACGACGAGATCGTGATGGCGCAGTGCACGGGATCGCTGCAGCCAAGTCTTGGGTACGTGGACGCGAATCTCAAGCGCCCGTACCAGTGGGAGTACAACATCATGCTGCAGCGGCAGATTGGCGGCCGCACGTCGGTCGCGGCCGCTTACTTCGGCCGGCGCTTCTGGGATCTGTACACA
>WNFU01003496.1_pt1 | contig 33897 bp, 40 predicted proteins | sample 5400121 | NCBI WGS metagenome assembly WNFU01 (sample SAMN13153360, study PRJNA577476) | soil metagenome | isolation source: 100 cm soil or saprolite under grassland replicate 1 | place: USA:California | collected 2016-06-15
GCGAGCGCGGCGACGTCGACGTGCGCGGTTCGAATCCTCGACAGCGCGAAGGCCGTCCCGAACAGCAACACGAGCAGCGCGAACGAAGACACGCGGCGGTCCCTCACCAACAGGTGGATCTCGCCCTGGGCCAGGTACGGCACCGTCAGCACGGCGCCGAGGAGCCAGTACACGCGGAACTCAGCCACCGACCAGCCGTGCAGGACGCCGAGAAACACCACCAACGAGGCCGCCGCGAACATGGCCAGCGCGAGGGCCCACAGCGCCTGGTACGGGCGGCGCCGCCGGACGAACTGCACTGCCACCAGGATCGTGAACGCGGCCCCCACGACGGCGGCGAGCAGCGGAAATACCCACATGGCGCTAGGGAGCGCCGTCTCCGCCCAGGATCTCCTCGCCACGCAGCGCGCGGCGGAGCACCTTCCCGGTGGCGAGCTTGGGCAGCGCGGCCACGATCTCGATCACCTTGGGGACCTTGAACCGGGCCAGGGACTTCGCCGCGTGATCTCGCAGCTCCTGCTCCGTCGCCGACGCGCCGGGCTCCAGGACCACGAGCGCCTTCACCGCCTCCCCCGTCCGGGAGTCCGGGATGCCGATCACCCCTGCCTCGAGCACCGCGGGATGGGCCACCAGGACCTCCTCGACCTCCTTCGGGTACACGTTGAACCCCGACACGATCACGAGGTCCTTCTTCCGGTCCACCAGGTACAGGTAGCCGTCCTCGTCCCGCACCGCGACGTCGCCGGTCCGCAACCACTCCCCCTCGAGCAGCGCGGCCTCGGTGTCCTCGTCCTTGTTCCAGTACCCGCCGAACACGTTGGGACCGCGAACCACGATCTCCCCGGGGTCACCCTCCTCGACGTCCTGCCCCTCGTCGTCCACCAGGCGGACCTCGACGCCGGGCAGGGGCAGGCCGATGGAACCGGATCGGGGCTCCTCGCCCAGCGCGGAGGTGGTGACCGCGGGGGCCGCCTCCGTCAGGCCGTAGCTGTCCCATACCGGGACGCCGAAGCGCTCCCGGAATCCCTGCTGGACCTCTGGGGCCAGCGGCGCCGCGCCCGACACCGCCATGCGCACGGAACGGAACGCCTCCCGCCCTCCTTCGGGGAGCTCGAGCCAGGCCGAGAACATCGGCGGCGCGCCGGGGAGGACGGTGACGCCGTGCCGCTCGATCAGCTGGAGGATCTCCTGTGGCTCGAACCGCTCCACCAGCACCGTCGTGGCGCCGGCGCGCACGGCCGCGCCGAGGATCGCGTTCAGCGCGTAGATGTGGAACATCGGGAGCACCGCGAGCACGACGTCGTCCCCCTTCATCGCCGTCGGCACCGCCTCCATCTGCTCCAGGTTCGCCAGCAGGTTCCCGTGCGTGAGGATGGCCCCCTTGGGGCGGGCCGTCGTCCCGGACGTGTACTGGATGAGCGCGAGGTCGTCCTCGGCTCGATCGGCGGAGGGGGGATCGCCGGCGTGGGCCAGCGCCTCCTCGAACGAGGTCGTCCCCGGCGGCACCGGCGGCCCCGCCACCACCAGCACGTGCTCGAGGTCGGGGATGCCGCTCCGAGCCGCCAGGACCGTGGGGAGGTAGGCCATCTCGGCGATCACGGCCTTCGCCCCGGCGTCGGCCAGGATGGGACCGACCTCATCCGAGGTCAGCATGACGTTGAGCGGCACGCCCACGGCGCCGGCCCGCCACGTGCCGTACAGGGCCACCACGTACTCGGGGACGTTGCCGACGAGGAAGGCGACCCGGTCCCCCGGCCCCACACCCAGCGCGGCCAGCGCGGCCGCGGCCCGGTTCACGGCGCCGTCGAGCTGTGCGTACGAGAGCGGGCGGCTCCGGAACACCACCGCCGGCCGGTCCGGGACCCGGGCGGCCGACAGCGCGAGCACCTCAGCCAGGTTCATTGCCGCCGGAGTCTATCCGGCGCGCGCGCCGCCGATCCCGGCTTCTCGCCCTCAGCCGACCGAGAGGTGCTGGGGGAACTCGCCGGGGGCGGGGGTCCGGCCGGCCCACTCCGCATGGGTCGTGCCCACCGACTCGAACACCGCGACCTCCTCGAACCCGGCGTCGCGGCGTTCGAACAGCACGAACTTCGACGAGCCGACCTCCGTGTTGTGGCAGTAGCGCTCGGAACCCTCCGGGTCGATGTAGCGCGCCTGCACCAGGTACGAGGGGTCCCCCGCGACCCGCCCGGTGAGCCGGTATCGCCTGTCGGCGACGTCGATCCGCCACGCCCCCAGCGCGAAGTCCCGCCGCCGGGACATCTTCGAGAAGCGAAGCCACCGCCCCTGCCACCGCAGGCCCACGAACGTCGTGAACGGCGTGGTGATCGGGCCGCGCTTCCCCTGCGCGACGAGCGCGTGCAGCGCCGCCCCGCCGTACTCGTCGAAGGCCGGGCAGGCCGCCCACGCCCACCGTTCCGCGTGCCGGGGGCCGTACAGGTGGCCCTGCTGGCCCGGCACCGCATCCAGCTCGTGCTCGTCGCCGTCGACCACGACCGAGCCAGTGAAGCGGGTCCGGGGGTTCGGCGAGAACGGCTTCGTCGGGGCGAGGCCGCCGCGGTACAGCGCGTCCGGCAGGAGCCGGTACGTGGGCTCGCCGATGTCGAAGCTGAGGGCCCAGGACACATCGTGGCCGGCACCGGAGATCGACCCCTCGGCCCGACCGGATCGCAGGAAGGCATCCCCGATGCGGACCTCGAAACCCTCGGAGCCGGCTCGATACGCCGAGATCGGCACGCCGTGGTTCAGCGCGAGGACCTGCGAGCAGCGTGTAGCGGATCCAGTACCCCACCCGGCCGTCGGACATGGTGAGGAACCACACCTCGTAGCGCCCGGGCTTCCCGGTCCACGCGGGGAGGTTGTCGTCCTCGCTCACGGCAGGAGGATAGCCGGGAGCCCGGCGGCGCGGGGCGGGCGCACGGGACGGCGCGCTCACCGGGCGTTTGGGCAAACGACATCAAAGCTTCACGATGCGGTCAGGAGCGGCAGCACGCCCGCCGATACAATCTGCTCGACCGTCGCTCCGGAGGAGGACCGGCCGCGTGCATCCGAATCCCAAACTGTTGTTCTCGACCGCCGCGTTCTACCGGTTCCCGCTGCGGGAGGGATTTCGAATGATCGCGGAGACCGGCTACGACGGCGTCGAGATCATGGTGACGCAGGATCCGGCCACCCAGGAGGCCCATCTGCTGAACGGGCTGGCCCGGGAGTTCGATCTGTCCGTGCAGGTGATCCACGCGCCGTTCCTGCTCATGACCCGACGGGTGTGGGGGACCGATCCGACCGGGAAGATCATCCGGGCCGTCCAGCTGGCGGAATCGGTGGGCGCGTCGGTGGTCGTCATCCACCCGCCGTACCGGTGGCAGGTCCGGTTCCGCCGGTGGGTCGAGCACAGCCTGGCGGAGTTCTCCGCCCGAACCGGCGTGGCCGTCGCGGTGGAGAACATGTTCCCGGCTCGACCGCAACCCGTACCTGGTCCTCGACACGAGCCACGCCGCGGTGGCCGGGCTGGACGTCCTCGACATGTACCGCCGGTACCGGGACAAGGTCCTGCACGTGCATCTCTCCAACAACGCCGGCAAGGGATGGGACTCGCACCTGCCGGTGTACGAGGGGGTGCTCCCGGTGGCCGACTTCCTGGACCTGCTGGTGGAGGACGGCTTCCCCGGGACCGTGTCGCTCGAGCTCGACCTGCGGCCGTACTTCCGCGACGACCGCGTGCTGAAGGAGGTCCTGGTCCGCAACCGGGAGTTCTGCGAGGCCCGCCTGCTCCAGCGCCGCCCCGCCGCCCGCTGAGCGGGCCGTTCGGTCCCCTCCCCGCGCATCCCCACCAGCGCTGACCTGCGCGTTTGGCCCATCCCCCGTCCGGCCGAGTTTCCCATTCCTGCAGAGTGGGAAGAACCAAGGGTCAGTTGCAGAAGGAGGAAACTGATGGCGTATCAGCCACACGCGCACGAGCCGGGACCGACCGAGCCGGAGAACACCAGCCTCGCCGGGTACGCGGCGATCAAGTACACGGCCATCATCATCATCGTGCTGGCCATCATCGGTTTCCTGGTGTGGGCCATCACGAGATTCACCAGCTAACGAACTGCATCCTGGTCGAAGTGGGCCGGAACCCCTGCGGGAAGGGGTTCCGGCCTCGTCCATCCGGGGCCTGCTAGCCTCCCGCTTCGATGCGCCGGGGGACCCTCATCATGCTGATCGTCCTGCTCGCGATCCTGGCGGGCGCGGCCACGTACCAGGCGCTTCTGGGCGGGCACCACGACCGGCCGTCGTGCGGCCCCGTGTCGCCCGGGGGGCTCCCGACGCCCGGGGCGTGCTCGACGCCGGCGACGCCCTCGCCGTGAGCTGATCCGCGCCCTCGACCGTCGGGTTCGATCCGAGGCCCTCCGGGAACATTCGCGGGTGAGCGTACGAACGCACGCGATCCCGACGTTCGTGGCCAGCGTGTACGGGACGAACTACCGGCTCCTGCCGACGCAGTCGATCGGGGTGTGGGGCTTCGTGTACGTGCTGGGGCTCATGGCCGGGACGGCCGTCGCGCCGTATCTGTTCTTCAAGCGCCGTCGCTGGATCTGACCCGTCCGGGGACGGCGTCCCGGGCGGCGTCCTCGCTGTCGCTGTCGCTGTCGAACGTGAACAGCTTGTAGGGCCGGCGGATCACGTGCTGGGCCACGTTGCGCACGGGCACTCCGCCCGGCGTGACGCCCTGCTCCTGCCCGCGGTGCGCATGCCCGTGCAGGACCAGGTCCGCTCCCGCCCGGTCCACGGCCTCCGCCAGGAGGTAGCTCCCCAGGAAGGGATAGATCTCGAGCGGCTCCCCCCGCAGCGTGTCCTTCACCGGCGAGTAGTGCATGAGTGCCACCCGGACGTCCGCCTCAAGCCCGGACAGGCTGGCCTCGAGCCGCTCGGCCAGCGACTTGGTCAGGCGGACGAACGCCTTCATCTCCGGCTCGCCGAAGTCGGTGGCGTTTGCGCCGGCGTACCCGCCGCCGAAGCCGCGGGTCCCCGCGACGCCGATGCGGGACCCGTTCGCCTCGATGACGATGGCGTCGCCCTCGAGCACCGCGACTCCCGCCTGTTCCAGGACCTTCCGGACCTGCTCCTCCTGGTTGGACTCGAAGTCGTGGTTCCCCAAGACGGCGACGATGGGGACGGGAAGCTCGGCCAGCTCCTCGGCCAGGACCTCGGCCTCCTCGGGAAGCCCGCGCTTCGTCAGGTCGCCGGCCAGCAGGAGGGCCTGGGCCTGCTCGGCCAGGCCCCGCACGTGCTCGCGGAACTGTCCGGCCGAGTCGATCCCGAAGTGCAGGTCGCCGGCGCCCGCGATCCGGATCACGACAGGTTCTCCTCCTCGACCTCGCCCGGCAGCAGCATCACCTTCGTCTGGTTGTGGACCTCCAGGTCGGGCCCGGCCTCCTTCACCACGTCCGCGACGGCCTGCCGCCGGTCCTCGGTCGGCACCGAGCCGGCCACGAACACCTTGTTGCCCCGCACCGTGACCTGGAGCTCGATCTCCGCCACGCGAGGATCGTGCGCCAGTGCCTCCCGGATCCGCTGGACCAGGTAGTGCTTCGGTTCCTCAGGGGCGTGTTCCGTCGCCATCGAGCACCTCCGTGTCGCCGGACATGGCCAACGCGTACAGCGTGTTGATGGGCCGCTCCGGCACGACCAGGTCCTTCGAGATCGCGTAGAAGAGCAGGCTCAGCACCCGGCGGGGCCCCAGTCGAGCCCGCTGGAGCAGGTAGTCCCAGTCGATGTCGGCGCGGGCGATGATGCCGAGCGCGTCGAACCAGTACCGGGGCGTGGGCTCGGAGTGCGCCATCGCCTTCATCATGATGAGGTCCTCGGGGCCCGCGACCCGGATCTTCCTGCCGGCGAACTCGACGGTCCGGGCGTGCTCCACCATTTCCTGGTCCAGGTAGATGCCTCCGGAGGAGACGAAGATCACGTCGACGACGACGCCGTCGCGCTCCCCCTTGAACAACCATTCCGGGAAGGTCTCCTGGGTCCGGAACCCTGCCCCGGCCAGGGCCTCGAGCACGGCGGGCGCGTCGTGCGGGCGCACGATGATGTCGACGTCGACGGACAGCCTGGGACGGCCGAGCGCGGCCGAGGCGATCCCGCCGACGAACAGGTAAGACACCTCGGCGTCATCGAGCGCCTCGATCGTGGCGTCGAGCACGTCGAGGTACACCGCTTCCGGGACGAGCCGTTTCTCGAACGGCAGCGGGATGTCGGGGATCTCGGCCCCGGCGGCGTCGGCAGAAGAAGGAGCCCCCGGGCCCTCCTGCGTCCTCACGGACGAGGTATACCCGGCTGGCCGGGACCTACCCTCGCGGCTCAACCCCCCGAAGCCGCCGGCCGATCCATACACGGTATGGGGAATCGATCCCTTGCGTGGACCCGGTCGCGATTCCACGTCGACGCGGGGCAGCTGCTCGTGCTGTCCCTGCTCGTGGGCACGCCCGCCGTCCTGCTGGTGGCGCTCCGAACGGTCCCCCCGCTGGACCTCCTGTTCCAGTCCGTGGTCTTTCACCTCGTCGTGGTGAGCGGGATCTCCGCGTGTGCGCTCGTCGTCGCGATCCTGGCCGCCGTCGCCGCCGGGCGGACCCGGCGGTTCTCCCTGGTGATGCTCGCGTTGGGGTGTCTGTTCGTGGGGTTGTTCATGCTCGCGCACGGCCTGACCACGCCCGGGATCTGGGGGCGCCCGTTCAACATGTGGGTGGCCCGGTTCCCGACGCTGGCCCTGGCATCGTTCGCCGCGTGCCTGGGAGCGGCCGTGCTGTCGCCCGCCGGCGCCGTGCCCCGGTTCGTCGAACGCCACACGCGCGGCGCGATCCTCGGTCCCGCCGTCGTCGTCACCCTGGCCTGCGCGATCGCGGTGCAGTGGCCCGCGGCAGGCATCGGCGGCCACCTCCTCCCCGGCGAGGACGTGGCGTCGAAGGTGCTGGCGGCCGTCAGCGCGGTGATCCTGTTCGCCACGGGAGAGGTGCACCGGCGGCGTTGGCAGCTCAGCCGGGACCGGGTGGAGCTGGCCCTCCTGCTGGCGTGCTGGCTGTCGACGGAGTCCATCGCCTCGCTGCGGCTGGGCGTGCTGTGGCGGCTTTCATGGTGGGACTATCACGCCCTCCTGCTCGTCGGGTTCGCCGGCGCGGTCTACGCGGTCGTGGCCGGATACCGGCGCAGCCGGACCGCCGAAGGCGCCCTCACCGGCGTGACGCTGCGGAGCCGCCTGGACCGGATCGAGCATGGCCATCCGGAGGCCGTGCAGTCCCTGGTCTCCGCCGTCGAGGCGAAGGATGCGTACACGCGGGGACACTCGACCCGGGTGGCCGAGCTCTCGGTGCGGATCGGCGAGCACCTGGGCCTGCGCCCGGATGCGCTCCGGTCCCTGGCCCAGGGGGGCCTGCTCCACGACATCGGCAAGATCGGCGTCCCCGACCAGGTGTTGAACAAGCCGGGCGTGCTCACGCCGGAGGAACGCGCGGAGATCGAGAAGCACCCGGTCGCGGGATGGGAGATCGTCCGCCAGTCGCCCTCGCTCCGGGGCGCACTCTCCGTGGTGCGCCACCACCACGAGCGCATGGACGGTGCGGGCTATCCCGACCACCTGGCCGGCCCACAGATCCCCCTGGAGGCCCGCATCGCGGCCGTGGCGGACGTGTGGGACGCACTGACCTCCGACCGGGCGTACCGCCCGGCGTGGGCCGCGGACCGCGCGCTCGACCTGATGATCGCGGGACGCGGAACCCATTTCGCTCCCGACCCGCTCGATGCCCTGCTGGCGGTGCTGGAAGCGGACGGCATCCGCCCAGTCGGCCGTCCTTCGTCGCACGACGCGACGCCCGAGGACTGCCACCCGCCGCGAGTGCGCGAGGTCACCCGGACCGAAGCTCGGTGACCCACTCCAGCAGCCGCGGAAGATGCTCGGCGTAGTGCTCGGCTCCGGCCTTTCGGATCCAGAAGGCCGCTTCCGGTGAGATCTCGTTGAGCCCCCGCAGCTCCTGGAGCATCCGGGTCCGCGCGGCCGCGGCCTGGGCGCGAACGGTCGGAAGGGGCACGTCCTTCATCGCCTCGAGGAATCGCTCGTTGAGGGCGTCCACGTCGATCTCCTCGGGGCGGTGCGTCCCCGCGCGGACCCGCTCCAGCACCACCCCGGCCTCGGCCAGCCAGGTGCCGATGTGCGCGAGCATGTCCTTCGCCGACCACCCCTCCGAGAAATAGCCGGGACGCTCGGCCTCCTCCGGCGTGAGCGAGTCCATGAGCTCGTGCAGCTCGTTCCAGCCGGCGTCCTCCCCGGCGAGCAGCTCCGGGATCGAGGGCGCCCCGCCGGCGTCGGGACGTGAATCCGTCGCATCCATCGATCCAGCTTGCATCAACCACGACGAGCCCGCATCCGAGCTCGCCTCCGCGCCCGCGCCCGGTGGTGTACACAGGAGCTCATGGCGTCCCGACGCAGCACGCGGGCCGGTCCGGACGGTCCGCTGGAAGCCATTCCTCCCGAGACCCGGGCCCGGCTCGTCCCCGCCCCCCGGCCCCCGTGGATCCCTCCCATGCTCGCCACGCTGACGGCCAGGCGTTTCTCCGATCCGGGCTGGATCTTCGAGCCGAAATGGGACGGCGAGCGGTGCCTGGCCTTCCGGCACGGGCGAGCAGTCGAGCTGCTGTCGCGGAACCGGCGGCCGCTCGACGCCCACTACCCGGAGCTCGTGGACGCGCTCGCGGCCCAGGGGGCGGACGACTTCGTCGTGGACGGCGAGATCGTTGCGTTCGAGGGGACCCGGACCAGCTTCGCCCGGCTCCAGCGACGGATGCAGATCTCCGACCCCGAGAGGGCCCGGCGGGCCGGCGTCCCCGTGTTCTTCTACCTGTTCGACCTCCTGTACGTGGACGGGTACGACGTCACCGGCCTGGGCGTGCGTGCGCGGAAGTCCGTGCTCCGGCGGCTCCTCCACTTCCACGACCCCCTTCGGCTCACGCCCCACCGCAACACCACCGGTGAGGCCTACTGGCAGGAGGCGTGCCGCAAGGGCTGGGAGGGCGTCATCGCGAAGCGGGCCGACTCCCCCTACGTCAGTGGGCGCTCGAGCGACTGGCTGAAGTTCAAGTGCGTGAACGAGCAGGAGTTCGTGATCGGCGGGTACACGGACCCGAAGGGCTCGCGGATCGGCTTCGGCGCCCTGCTCGTCGGCTACTACCGGGGAGACGACCTCGTGTTCGCGGGCAAGGTGGGGACCGGGTTCGACGACGAGACGCTCGAGCGGCTGTCGGGGCGGCTGGCGTCGATGGAGCGAGGCCGCCCGCCGTTCACCGTGGGCCGGCTCCCCAGGGCCGGCGTGCACTGGGTCCGGCCTGAGCTCGTGTGCCAGGTCGGCTTCACCGAGTGGACGCGGGAGGGCCAGCTCCGCCATCCCCGGTTCATGGGGTTGCGGGAGGACAAGGGCCCCCGCGAGGTGGTCAGGGAACGCCCGGTGTAGGCGCATCATGACGACGGACGCTCGGCATCCGTGAGGACGAGAGGGGGGCGATGGGCGACGCGGGGCGCGTGGGCCCGATGGGGCGTCTGGTCCGGACACTCGGAGGAAAGCGCTGGTTCACCCGGGTCGGCCGCGCGGTGGTCTTCCCGGTGGACGCCTGGCGGTGGCGCCGGACCGGGCGGGCGCCCGTGCATCGGGACTTCCCCCATCTCGTCCTGGTCACGACGGGCCGTAGGACGGGGGCCCCGCACGCCGTGCCCCTGCTGTACCTCGAGACGGCGCGCGGTCCCGTTGTCGTCGGCTCGAACTGGGGGCGGGACCGCCACCCGGCCTGGTCGTCCAACCTCCTGGCCAACCCCGCTGCGGCGGTGCACGTCGGGCTGGAGCGCCGCGCGGTCGTCGCTCGCCTCGCCTCCGACGAGGAGCTGCGCACACTGTGGCCGCGCCTCCTCGAGCTGTGGCCGGCGTGGGCCACCTACGGAGCGTGGACGGATCGCGAGTTCCGCGTGTTCGTCCTGGAGGCCCCACCTGCCCATTGACCCGCTGGCGACGCCGGGTCACAGTTGCGGCGGGGGTCTGCACAGGGAGCGGGACCATGACGCGCCCACGCGTGTCCGTGGCGGTCGCCGTGCTCGCGGTGTTCCTAGCGGCGTTCGGCTATCCGGGCCAGCAGGCCGCGGCCGCGTCGCGCCACTACCGGGGCACGTGGAACGGCGACACGTCGCAGCTCAAGGTGATCTCCTTCCAGGTGAACACCCACAACGCCATCACCTCGGTGGAGGTCCAGTACCACATCTCCGGGAAGAAGGACTGCGGCTTCACGCGCACGGAGACCAAACGGTTCAAGCCACCCGTCGCGATCGAAGGGTCGAGCTTCAAGCTGTCGTGGGACGGGTTCACGGTCCGGGGGACGTTCACCTCCGCCAAGACGGCGAAGGGCTCCGTGAACGCGGCCGACAAGGCGAAGGGCTGCTCCGGAAAGACGAAGGAGACGTGGGCGGCGGGAAAGGGTGCTCCCCGCGCGGACGTGTACGAGGGCTCGTGGGAGGGACCCGCCACGTTCCAGCTGTCGAACGGTGGGTCCTTTCAGGACGACATGGGGTTCGAGGTCGAGGGGGACGGCATCACCTCGGTCTTCTTCCCGTACATTGGGACGCCTCGAAAGGTAGGGTGGCCTCAGCTCCCATGGCGAGGATCGAGCACTACGAGTTCGGGCGGATCCGGATCGACGGCCAGGACTACTCCCGCGACGTGATCGTCCTCCCCGACCGCGTCGTGCCGAACTGGTGGCGCCGTGACGGGCACTCCCTGGTCGTCGACGACCTGAAGGAGGTCCTCGACGACCTCCCCGGAAACCTGGTGGTGGGGACCGGAGCCGACGGGCGGATGCGCCCCGATCCAGATGCGATCGAGGTCCTTCGCTCCCGCGGCATCGACGTGGAGGCGCTCCCGACGCCCGACGCGGTCCGCCGCTACGAGGAGCTCGGCCCCGAGCGGACGGCCGCCGCGCTCCACCTCACCTGCTGATTCCGGCCGGGTCCGCCGGGCCTCCTCCGCCGTCGAGCTTGACTCCGCAAGAGCATCCTCATCACAATCCTCCCCGCCCGGGGGGCGACCGGGCCATTCGGCGGCTCGGGATGGGGGAGGCAGGGGGTGTCGGAGTCGGTGTACGCACCTGTCCTCGTTTCACGCCACATCGATGGCGAACCGGCTCCCCACCAGCACTGAGCACGTGGCCACCCGCGTCCTCGCCGTCGAAAGACACGACGGTATCGGCGTTGGTTCGCATCGTGCCGCGCAGGCGCTGCTCCTCCCGGCGTGTACCGCGCTGCTCGCATATGGGGTGTTCGCCGACGGCGCATTCTTCTGGCCGCAGGCCAGGATCCTGACCGTCTCGATCCTCGTGGCGGCGGCGATTGCCGCTCCATTGGCGTTGCGGCAATCGTGGGCCGTGCTCGGGGCATCGGCCATCCTGGCGATCGGCCTCGTGGTGAGCGCGTGGGTCAATGGCTGGCCGCCGCAGACGGTGGGGCTGTTCGCGACGGTCGGTATCGCCGCCGGTTTCTTCGTCACGGCGGCCGGAGTCGTCCTGCGGGGGCAGCGCGACCAGCTGCTGGAAGCGATGTGCTGGCTGTCGGCCCTCGTCGCCGCCGGAGGCTTCCTGGGGCTGAGCTTCCACGCCGCGCCGTGGGCGCTGTGGGCCACGGAGATCTGGCGCGACTCCTCGGCCCTCGGCTACGCGAACGCAACGGCGCTGGCATTCGTGATGATGCTTCCCGCCGGGATCCTCCTCGCCGCCCGGAAACCCAGCCTCGGGGCCCGCCTGGCGTTGTACATGAATCTCGTGGGCTTTCTGTCCACCCTGTCGCGAGGGGGGGCGCTCGCTGCCGTCGCCATGGTGGCGAGCCTTCTCTTCCTCGGACATCGCTCCGTCCTTCGGCCGCTGGCTCGACCGCTCGCCGGGGCGCTGGTCGCGCTGGCGGGCGTCCTTCCATCGGCGTCCGGGAACGCGTTCCCGGTACCGGCGCTCGGTTGCCTGGTGGCCGGGGGCGTGGTTGCGGCGCTGCCCCCAGCAGGGATCCGCCGAGCGGGCGGTCGACGGATCCCCATCCCCGTTCTCGCAGCGATCGCGTCGACGGCCACGCTCGCCGGACTCCTGGTCCTGTCACGAGGGCTGAGAACCGGCCTGGTCCTGTCGCGGTGGCACCTCCTCGGAGATGCCCGTATTCACACGTGGACCGCGTCGCTCGGGGCCGCGCTGGCACACCCGGTCTTCGGGACCGGACCGGGAACCTTCGGGCTCATCGAGTCCGGCTCCGACGGGACCCTCACGCTCACCCGGTATGCGCACAACGAGTGGATTCACGCCCTGTTCGAGACCGGGATGGTGGGCGTGCTCTGCCTGCTCGGAGCGCTGCTCGTGCTGTGCCTGTGGGCGATCCGCAGGCGCCGGACCGCCGATCCGTTGGTGTGGGCCGCCGCTTTCTCGGTGTCGGCGGCGTTCGTGGCACAGGGTACCGTCGACTTCGTCTGGCACTTCCCGGCCCTGATCGCCGTCGCGTTCACGTGGCTCGCGATCGGGACGGTCGTCCCCCGATCGAACGGCCTCGAGGAGGGGTCATGAGGAGCTGGATCGCGCGTCTCCCCCTTCTTGCGGCGGTCGTCGCGGGCTCGAGCGTGGCGGCATTCGCGTCGCCTCCCGTCGGCGTCGCTGCCGTCGCTTCCTCCGGGCCGAGCGCGTACTCCGCGCCGTGCGTCGGAGAGGTCGCCCCGCAGGCCGTGGCCCCCGGCCAGTTCTCGGCGCCTGGACCGCTGTCCCCGCCAAGCTTCCTGTCACCGCCCGGGCTCCTCTCCGGTCCCGTGACGCTGTGCGTCTCCCACGCGGACCTGGCCGTCGCCCTGAGGGGTCGGCGGACCCGGTCCGTGTCGGAGAGGTGTTGCTCTACGAGATCACCGTGACGAACAAGGGCCCCAACGAGGCCGCCAACGCGACCGTCGTCGATGTGGTTCCGAAGGCGGCGAAGGTCCTGTCGGCCACGTGGGACTCGGGGAGATGTCGCCCCGTGACGAAGCGGCGCTGGCATTGCGACCTGGGAACCCTCCGGCTCGGGCTCCAGGTGGTGGTCACCGTTCGGGTCGTCTTCACGGAGCCGGGGATCGCGACGGATGTGGCCCGCGTGGGGACGGACAGCTGGGACGGGGTCCCCGAGAACGACCACGCGTCCCTGACCTCGCACGCCTTCCCTAGGTCCGCAGGCCCCTCCCCGGAGGCCTGATCAGAAGAAGGCCGAGCGGCGGGACATCAGGTTGCGGTACAGCATCTGCTGGATGTGGTCGCGGATGCGGTCGGTCATCTCGAACACCAGCATCGCGTCCTGCCACGCGTCCTCGTCGAACTCCTCGGTGTGGATGGGCTCGCCGAACTCGACGATCCATTTCGACGGGAGCGGGATCGCTCCCAGCGGACCCAGCCACGGGAAGAACGGCGTGATGGGGAAGTACGGGAAGCCGCCCAGCTTCGCGATCAGCTTGGCGTTCGCGATCATCGGGTAGATCTCCTCGGCCCCCACGATGGCGACCGGGATCACCGGGACGCGGGCCCGCAGGGCGAGCTCGATCGCGCCGCCCCGCCCGAACCGCTGGAGCCGGTACCGCTCCCGGTACCCCTTCCCCACGCCCTTGTAGCCCTCGGGGAACACACCGACCAGCTCGCCCTGCTGGAGCATCCGCAACGAGTCCTCGGGGCTGGCCAGGGTGTTGCCGCTCTTGCGGGCCAGCGGACCCACGAACGGCATGCGGAACGCGAGGTCCGCCGCCAGCAGCCGCACGTGGCGGTGCCGGGGGTGGTGCTCGTAGACACCGAACTTCATGACCACCGAGTCGACGGGCACCGTTCCCGAGTGGTTCGCCACGAGCAGCGCCGCTCCCTCGTTCGGGATGTTCTCGAGACCCCGCCAGTCGATCCGCCAGTAATACCGGTCCAGCGGTCGCAGGAGTGGCGCGAGGACCTTCTCCGTCAGCTCGCGGTCGAACCCGTACTCGTCAATCTCGTAGTCGCCGGTCATCCGGCGGCGGAGGAACTCCAGCGCGGCCTGCACCGTCTCGGCGTCGAACGGGCCGATGCGCTCGTGGGGCTGCGGCAGGTGCACGCGGCAGAACCCGCTGTCGCCCACCGCCCGGTTCCGGCACCGCCGGCCGGCGCCCGTGATGGCCTGGCACCGCCCGGGCTCGGCGACCGCGCGCGATTCCCGGATCGGGATGACGTCGGCCACCTAGGTCTTCGCCTTCTCGAACCGCTCCTGGCCCTTGCGGCGCAGGAAGTCGTACACGTCGCGTTCCCACCGTTCGACCTGGGCCGGCGAGACGACCTGGCGGACCCGCCGCGCGGCCACGAAGTCCTCCAGCGCCTGCCGGGTCGTGTACTGCGGCGTGAACCCGAACTCGGCCTTCATCCGTTGCGTGTCGACCACGCGGCCGTACACGAGGAACGGGAGCTGGTCCGTGGGAAAGTCGACACGCCCGGTCCGGCGGAGCAGGTTCGCGACCGGCTCGGCCAGCTGGAACAGCACCGGGATCGAGGGCCGCCCCACCAGCCGCACCGCCTGCGACAGGTACACGACGCCGTCGGCCGCGACGTTGAAGATGCCGGGATGCCGCTCCAGGACGGAGCGGTACAGCACCTCCAGGGCGTCGTCCTCGTGGATCAGCTGGAGGCGGGGGTCGTAGCCGAGGGCCGTGGGGATCGCCGGCAGCGAGAAGTAGCGCGTGAGCGTGGTCTCGATGTCCGGCCCGATGAAGTTGGCGAACCGCAGGATCGTCACGTCGACGTCCCCGCGCCGCCGGCCGAAGTCGCGGGCGTATCGCTCGATCTCCGCGGAGTCCTTCGCGTAGCCGTGTCGCGGCGTGGACCGCGACGCCATGGCCTCCGTGAACACTGCGGGATCGCGCGGGTCGGCACCGTACACCGCCGTGGTGGACTTCATCACGAACTTCGTGACCGCCTCCGCCTTCTGGCACGCCGCCAGCAGCTGCATGGCGCCGATGACGTTCATCTCCTTCATCGCCGAACGGCCGCCGACGCGGGTGGGCGTGGTGACGACGTTCAGGTGGACCACGGTGTCCACCTCCGTGGTCTGGAGCACCTTGACGACGAGCGGGTTGCGGATGTCGGCCCGGACGTACTCGGTGCGGTCGAGGTCGACCTCGGGCTCGTCGAGGTCCACCCCCACCAGGTACTCGACGTCCGGGTCCTTCTCCAGGCGCTGGGCCAGCTTCCCGCCCAGGAACCGGGAGATCCCGGTGATGAGGATGCGGTGGGCCACGTTCCTCAGCCTACCCGACGGGCGGCTGCACGGCGCCCGGCCACTCGTCGCGCAGGATCGCCATGCGGAGCGTGTCCCGGTATGCCCCGTCGTACCAGGACTGCTGGCGGAGCCGGCCCTCCTCCACGAACCCTGCCTTCCGGTAGGCCCCCACGGCGCGAGCGTCGTCGGCCAGGACTTCCAGGCCGACCTTGCGCATGTTCATGTCCCGGAACGCGTACGCCACGATCGTCCGAACGGCGTCCTGTCCGTATCCCCTCGCCCAATAGTCCTTGCCGAGCCTGATCCCGAGGTCGCACACGCCCGCGTGGTGGTTGATCCCGTGGAGGCCGCAGATCCCGATGAGCTCCCCGTCCACCTCGACGGCGAACCAGGCGCGATCGGGCCCGGCCGAGGAAGGGTCCCGCTCGAACTCGGCTTCCACTTCCGACCGGGATCGCGGCACCGGCGGACGGCTGTCGGCCCGCGACCGCACCTCGAAGGCATCGATCAGCTCCCACAGCCGGGGGGCGTCCTCCTTCTCGATCGGCCGCAGGGTGACCCGTTCGCCCTTCAGCATCCGTCCCTCCCGCACGGACTGTACCGATCGGTCAGGTCGAGGGGGAGAGCAGGACCTCGTCGCCGGCCTCGAGCCCCAGCTCGAATGCGGCGCTGCCGAGGTTCACCACGAGCGCGAGGAAGCCCGCCGAGTCGACGGCCAGGCCCACCTGACCCTGCTCCAGGTCGGCGAACGTCCGGATGCAAGGCACGTCGAGGGTCCGCTCGGCGGTGGACACTCGAAGGGCCGGAGCCTCCCCGAGGCCCGCGGCCTCCAGGTCGCCTGCGCTGGCCGCCAGCTGGACGTTGCCGAACCGGTCCACCGCGAGGACGGCGCACCGCAGCCCGCCGCCGGTCGCGACCGGCTCCGGGATCCACAGCCGGGCCAGGTCGTCGACCGGCACGTCGGGGCCGAGCTCATCGAGGGGCATGCCGTTCGCCACGTGCGCGGCGGCCGGCGCGAACACGTCGCGGCCGTGGAAGGTGGGCGACACCGGGTGGAGCAGGACGCGTTCCGAGGTGATCTCGACCGCCCGGGCCGCGCCGCCGAGCTGCTCCCACGCCGGCGCCAGCAGTCCGTTGTCGGGCCCCACCAGGGTCGCGCCCGACGCGGTCTCCACGGCCAGCGCCCGCCGGACGGTGCCCACCCCCGGGTCGACGACGGCCAGGAACACGGCTCGCTCCGGCATGAACCGGGCCGACGCGGCCAGGACGAGCGCCCCCCGCAGGACGTCGTGGGCAGGCACGGCGTGGGTGAGGTCCACCACCGGGGCGTCCGGGGCGATCCCGGCCATGACGCCGCGGCAGACGCCGGCGTATTCGTCCTCCAGGCCGTAGTCGGACAGGAACACGATGGGCCGGGCCACGATCCGGACTCTAGAGGGGAGACGCGGGAACGCGCAGGGCTACCGGCCCTGCTGGCGCCGCTGCCAGCGGGTCTTCTTCAGAAGCTTCTTGTGCTTCTTCTTGCGCATCTTCTTGCGCCGCTTCTTCACGAGGGAAGGCATGTGTCCGGAGAGGATACCGGAGGAGGGCCCATCGGGCCCGGCCGCCGCCTTCCGGAACCGGTGCCGTAGACTCGCGCTCCGCATGGGAAGCCCCCGGCAACGCACGATCGCCGCCCTCCTCGTGGTCGCCTCCCTGGCACTGCTTCCTGCCTGTTCCGGCGGTTCGAAGGGCTCGTCCACCGTGCAGCTCCTCATCGCCGTCAACGCTCCGTTCTCCGAGGACGCCTTCGTGGGCCGGACCATCGCGAACGGCGTCCAGCTGGCGGTCGATCAGATCGAATCGCGGGGCGGCCTGGTCATCGGGAACCTCCGGTACCGGTTCGTCGTGAAGCGTTACGACAACGGCCTGTCGGCGGAGCAGGCCGTTCGCAACGTCCGGCAGGCAATTGCGGACGGTGCCGTGGCCGTGGTGGACGAGGGCACCGGGATCGACGCGTCCTGGGAGGTGGCGAACGGAGCCGGCCTCCCGATCTGCATCACGTACCAGGGGGGCGAGGGCGAGGTCGATCCCCGGGCCCGCCCGAACGTGTTCCGCATCGCCCCCACCGACCACGGGATCGCGTTCCGGTACGCGGAGTACCTCATCCCGAAGGGGTTGAAGGTGGCGCTGCTGACCGACGACACCGGATACGGACAGGAGGGATCGGTGGCCCTGGCCGACGCGTTCGGGCACAACCCGGAGGCCGTTGCCGCGAAGATCACCGTGCCCTCGACGGCGTCGGACGTCGCGCCGCAGGTCCTCCAGGCCCGCCGGTCCGGGGCCACCGCGTTGCTGGTGTGGGCCCGCGCGTCCACCATCGCCCAGGTCGTGCGGGCGGCCCGGTCGAGCGGATGGGACGCGCCGATCTACGCGCCCCCTTCCGGCGAGGACCCCCTGGTCCGGCAGCAGCTCGCCGACCAGCCGCAATGGGTGGACGGCCTCACGTTCGCCGCGGGGCGCATGACGGCGGAGCGCGGCCCTGGACCGTTCCTCCGCTTCCAGCGTGCGTACGAGGAGGCGTTCGGCCGGGACGACACCGGCGTGAAGACCCCGTCGGGCCGGGAGGTGTTCCAGCCGCCGGACTACGCGATGTACCCCTACGACTTCGTGAACCTGCTGGCGAAAGCGCTCCAGGCCACCGGCGGCGAAACCGGCCCGGCGCTGGTGCAGGCGCTGAACGAGGTGGAGACGCGCGGCGCGAACGGCGACGAGCGCGGGTTCAACGAGAAGAACCACGAGGGCGTGGTGGACGACGACGTGTACTTCGCGGTGTTCGAGGGAATGACGTTCGCGCCCGTGAAGGACGACCCGCTGTCGTCGACGCTCCCGGTGATCGAGCAGACCGGGTAGGATCTGCCGGCGGCTCGGCGCCGGCCACACGATCCAGGGGAGGGAAGACTGGTGAGACGCGCGCTCGTGGTGGTCCTGGCCCTCGGGCTGCTGCTCGGGGCCTGCTCGAAGAAGAGCGAGACCGAGACCGAGACGGAGCCGGCCGGCGGCACGGGGAGCTGCGGCGCGGCGCCGACCGCGCTCGCGAACATCCCTTCGGACATCCAGGCGTTCCCGGGGCCCTCCGACCTCACGATCACGGACGTGGAGGTCGCCGGGCCGTCCACCATCGTGTCGGGCTCGATCGACGGTGGCCTCGACGAGGTGTTCGACAGCTACAAGACCGCGTTCGACCAGGCCGGCTACACGGTCACGTCCTCGGAGAAGGAGGAGGACGACGCCGAGGTGAACTTCTCCGGCAACTCCACGACCGGACAGGTCAAACTGTCCGTGCCATGCGAGGGCCGAACGGACGTGAGCATCACCATCCGTCCCGCCTAGGACCGGCGTTCGTCCGGCGTGCCAGCGCCGCGGTCGCCGCGGCCGCATTCGCGCTGCTCCCCCTCGCGGCCCGGGCCACCGGCGCCTCCCCGGTGGTGACGGTGAAGCTCCCCACCGAGGCCGACGCGGTGGCGGTGGGGGCGGGCATCGAGGGGATCCTGAACGGCCCCAGGGGGATCGAGACGCGGATCCCCGGGCCGGCCACGGACCGAGAGGAAGTCCGGGTGTCGTTTGGCCTGGACGGCGCGCCGGTGGCAGTTGTCGACGAGCAGCGCCTGGTCCTGTCGGGCCTCGGCGACTTCGAGTTCAAGCTGCCCGGCCCCGCGAGCGACGTGCAGGCGCTCCCCGGCTCGGCGTCGGAGCCGGGCCTGCGCAGAGGGGCCGTGCTGTGGCAGGGGTTCTCCTCCGGCCGGAAGGCCCTGGGGGCGACGGTCACGCTCCTGCCCGAGCAGGAGGCCACCCGGCTCCCGGTCCGGGTCCGGCTGTCGATGACCGTGGACGGACGGCCCGTCACGCCGGGGCGGGCGACGTCGGGCGCTCTGCTGATCAGGCTGCTGGTCGAGAACACGTCCGCGGTCCCCATCCAGGTGATCGACGGCGGGATGGATCCCGCCGCGGCCGCGCCCGTGCTCGACGCGATCAGGGACGACCTCCGGCACGGGGAACGCCCGACGCCGGGCACGTCCGGCATCCCGGCATCCGTGTCGGTCGAGGAGCCCGTGACCGTTCGCACCGCCCAGTTGGAGGCGCCGATGCGGGTGTCGGGCTCGATCGCGCTTCCGTCCCGAGCCGCCACCGTGACCGTCGTGGACCACGGGCGGACCGTGACGGGTGACGGCGGGTGGCCCGAGATCGAGTTCGGCGCCCTGCTGGGGGGCGGTGAGCCCCTCCGGCTGGTCGTCGAGCTCCGGGCGGAGGTCCGGGGTCTTCGGCTGCCCCGCGTGGGCATGACAGTCGAGCCGGCGCCACCGGCGGCCGGCTTCCTCCGACCGCCGGCCGGCCAGACCTGGGTTGACGGGCTGCGGCGCGACCCGGGCGCGTTCGACGGGCGGAAGATGCTCCGCCTGGTCCTGGACACCATGTGGCGGACGGCGCGCCTTCGGCAGTTCGACGCCTACCTCGGCAACCCCGACTCCCTGGGGCCGTCCCGCACGACCTATCGGTTCGTGCTGGCTCCGCCGTCGTCGGCCGCTGAGGCTCTCCCCGAGGTACCGGCCGGCGGGCCGCTGCGAACGGCGGCCGCGATCGCGGTGGTGGTGGCGGTCGTCCTCGGCGGCCTGGTGGCCTGGAGCCGTTCCTGATCCCGGCCCGTGGTCAGGGGACGGGCGACGCGGACGGGTTCAGGGGAGAGGTGGAGCCAGCGGGGCTGGGGAGGCCGGGGAGCCCCGGAGCCTGTTCGGCGAACACCAGGAGCATGCGCGAGAACCCCGGATTGCAGTACTCGGAGACGGCCTTGAACGCCCCCACCCGGGGCGCCTTGACGAACTGCTCCTCGATCTCCCCGGGCTCCGCGTCACCACGGCCCAGCACCCAACCCGATTTCGGCCACTGGAGGAGGACGAACCGAGTGAAGACGTCGAGCGTGACCGGAACGATCATCAGCACGCGGTGGTACCCGTTGGAGTCGGGGATCTCCCGGTACGAGTACGTGCCCGGCGGGAACGGCAGGTCCGGGGGGAGCCACGACGGAGTGCGGGTGTGGTCGGGGAACACGCACGCCGGCAGGTTCTTCGGCACCACGGTCGGCCTGGTCAGGCCGCCGGGAGCCCCCGGCGACGCCGCCGAGGCGGTCCCCGGCGGAGCGGTCGTGCTCCCCGCGGCGCACGCGGCGACCAGCGCTGCGAGCGCGGCGGCAGCGACGGGTCGGAGCACGGATCGGGCGAGCACGGCCCGCTATACTCCGGCGACCCTTCGCCCACCGTCAACACAGCGGTGCACTGAGTCGTCGGAGCGAGCGTGTCCCTGATCGTCCAGGTGGTGGTGACGGGCCTGGCCGCGGGAGCGGTGTACGGGCTGGTGGCGGTGGGGATGTCGCTGGCTTATCGCCTCACGGGGGTCGTCCCGTTCGCCCTCGGCGACCTGGTCGGGGTGGCCGTGTTCGCGACGCTGGCGATGGCCGCGGGGACGGGTCCCGTCACCGCGACGAACGTCCCGGGGTGGCGTTTCACGCTCGCGGTCGTCGGCGGCGTGGCGGTGGCCGTCGTGGCCGGCCTGCTCTTGTACTTCCTGGCCGTGCGGCCGTTCGTTCGGAGGCGGTCCGCAATCGGATGGGTGGGCGCGATGGTGGCCGCGGCGTTCGCGCTCCACGGGTTCCTGGCGGCCGCGTTCGTCCGACAGTCCTACGTGTTCCCCGACCCCCTGCCGTTCTCGCGGATCGGACGGGGCGGCGCAATCTCGCTGGGCGGAGGCACCACCGTCCAGGCCAGGGCGTTCTTCGTGATCGCGGCGGGCGTGGCCCTGGCGGCGATCTCGGCGGCCGTGCTCCGGCGAAGCCGGCGCGGACGGGCCCTCCAGGCCCTGGCCCAGGACCTCGACGCCGCCGACGCCGTGGGCCTTCCGGTGGACCGGCTGCTGGCCGGGGCGTTCGCGGCGATCGGGGCGGTGGCGGCCCTGGCCGCCGTCGTGGCGGCGCCGAGCGCGCCCGTGAACGCCGACACTGGGGCGCTGCTCGGGCTGAAGGGGCTGGCCGCCGCGCTGCTCGCCGGGTTCGGTTCGCCGTGGCGGTCCTTCGCCGCCGGATTGGGGATCGGCGTCCTGGAGACCGCGGTCTCGTCCCTGCACGTCGGCGGGTTCCGGCTGGGCCCGTCCTGGCGCGACGTGGTGCCACTGGCCCTGGCGGTCCTCGTGGCCGTGGCGTCCCGGCGCGTGCGGGGCGATGCGGCAGCGGTGGAATGACGCGGCGCGCCGGTGGCTCCGTGACCCGGGCGCGCCGGGAGCTCGCGGCTGCACTGGCCGGGGCGGGGCGCGACCTCCGGGCGGCGTGGACCGGTCGGTCCTGGGCATGGCTGGGGGCGTTCGTGGCGGCGGTGGTCGCTCCGGTGCTGCTCGGCCAGTCCCGGACCGGCGACGTCGCGGGGTGGCTGTGCACCGTCCTGGCCGCGGTGGGATTGAACGCGGCGGTGGGCCTCGGCGGCATCCCGCTCCTCTGCCAGGGCGCGTTCATGGCGGTGGGGGCGTTCTCGGTGGGGCTGCTCGTCGCCCGGGCCGGGTGGGACCCCCCGTCCGCGGCGCTCGCCGGCGTTGCTCTGTCGCTCGCGGCGGGAGCCGTGGTCGGCGTGGTGGCGACCCGCCTGCACCAGGCCTCCCTGGCGGTGGCGACCTGGCTCGTGGCGTGGCTCGTGGGCCTGGCCCTCACTGCGTTTCCCTCCCTGTCGGGCGGCGCACAGGGCCTGGTGGTGGAGTCCCGCCCGTTCCGGGTCCTCGGCCTGGGCCCCGTCGTCCGACTGACGCCGGTCGGCCTGTACGAGACGGCGCTCGTGCTGGTCGCGCTCGCCCTCGCCGGGTACCACACGACCGCCCGGAACCGGCCGGGTCTGGGCTTGGCTGCCGTCCGGCTGGGCCCGAGCGCCGCTGCCGCTCTCGGGATCCCCGGGCCCCGCCTGGAATGGGGGGCGGTGGCGGCCGCGGCAGGGGTGGCCGGCGTCGCCGGCGCCCTGGCCGTGCAGGTGGCCGGCGTCGCAGATCCCGCATCCTTCGGACCCCTCCGCTCGGTGGAGCTGTTCGTCGCCGTGCTCCTGGGGGGCGCCGGGACGGTACTCGGTCCCGTGATGGGCGCGGCCGTCCTGGCGGCGCTCCCGCGCCTGTCGGGCTGGATCGGCTCCGGATTCGGCGTCGAACGCGAACGCTTCGAGCCCGTCCTGGCCGCAGTGCTGCTGCTGGCAGCGCTGGTGCTGGGTCGCGGGGGTCTGGTCCGCGTGGCCGCGACGGCGTGGCGGAGGCTGCGGCCCCAGGCGCCCGCGCCGGAGCCGGCCGTGGCGGTGGCCCCCCCTCGCGAACGAGAGGACGGGACCCCGCGAGCGGGCGGGAGCGGGGACGGGCCCGCGCTGGAAGCCACGGGCCTGGCCAAGCGCTTCGGTGGCGTGGTCGCGGTGGACGGCGTGGACCTGTCGCTCCGCCCCGGCGAGATCCAGGCGCTGATCGGGCCGAACGGCTCGGGGAAGTCCACCCTGCTTCGGCTCCTCGCCGGTGCCCTCCGGCCCGAGGCCGGCTCGGTCGTCCTCGGCGGCCGCGACGTGACCGCGCTTTCCGCGACCGATCGGGTGGCCGCGGGCATCGTGCGGACACTTCAGCGAACCGTGGTCTTCCCCGAGCTGAGTGCGCTCGACAACGCCGTCGCGGGGACCGAGGCGCGGCGGGCCACCGGCGGGGCCGTCCGGACGCTGCTGGCCACGCCGCTGGCTCGGTCGGAAGGCCGGCTCGCACGGGAGCGGGGCATGGCCGCGCTCGACGCGGTGGGCCTGGCCTCGCAGGCCGGCGTCCCCGCCGAGCGGCTCTCGTCCGCCCAGCAGCGGCTCCTGATGGTTGCGGCGGCGCTGGCATCGGACCCCCGCGTGTTGCTGCTCGACGAACCCGCGGCCGGGGCCTCGGCGGCCGACCTGGACCGCCTTGCCGGGATCCTGGAAGCGCTGCGAGCCGGGGGAATCGCCCTGATGGTGGTGGAGCACAACCTCCGTCTCGTCCGCCGGACGGCGTCGCGCGTGACCGTCATGGACGCGGGGAAGGCCATCGCATCCGGCACCGCCGACGCCGTCGCGGCGGACGCGGAGGTCCGCGCGGCCTACCTGGGCCGGTCCACCCTGTAGCGAGCGGGGCGCCCCGAGATCTCGATCAGTCGGTCCCGAACAGGTTCCGGAGGTCCACCCGCTTCGCGCGGTACTCCTCGTCCACCCGAACCGAGCCCAGCCGAAGCGCCTTGGGCGCGTCGGCCACCGGGGAGATCAGCCGGAGGATTCCCTCTTCCCCGGAGTGCTCCAGGAAGCCGATGCCGAGGTACCCGCCCTCACCGTCGGCCAGCCCGACCACCAGCCGCTCCAGCTGGGTGAGGTCGAAGAAGGCCGGTAAGGCGGGCATGAACACCGTCGGCTTCACCCGCCACCTCGACGGCGACTCACCGAAGTATCGCCGCATGGCGTCCTCCCGGTTCGCGGCGCGCTGCTCCACGGAGGTCGGCGCCACCGCGGGATGCACGCCGAGCGCCACGACCTCCGTGGCGAAGAACCGCCGGATGATGCCGAGAAGCGGGTCGAGCTCCTCTCCGCGCTGGAGCCCCACCACCAGGTCGGGCCGCACCAGCTCGAGCTTGTGGTACTTGAGCAGCTGCCCGTAGACGCCCGAGACGAAGCCGCTCGTGTCCACCACCACGAAGTCCGCCCCCAGGCTCTCCCGGGCCAGCGTGAGCAGGCGCGCCACCCCCGTCACCACCGGGAGGAGGTTCCCCTGTGGGGACGTCGCCCCGACGAAGTAGCAGGCGTCCGCCTGGGCCAGGCGCTCGCGGTCGAGGTCGTCCTCGGAGGTGACGAGCTTCAGCCCGATGGTCGTTGGCGGCCCGACGGTCTTCTGCCCGAGGTCGGCATCGACGTACGCGGCCCGCTTCCCGGCCCCCAGGGCCGCCCGGATCATGCTGATGGAGAGGGTCGTCTTTCCCGTGTCCAGCCCGCCGATGAGGACCACGGTGCCGTACTCGGCCCCGGCCCGCTCGGCGAGCGCCGTGTGGTCGTCCACATACGCCTCCGCAGGCTCTGGCGGCCCCTTCGCGGGAGGCGTCGCTGCAACGGGTGGATGTGGGCTACGCGGTCGATCGGAGGCTGTCGTTCGGATCCCGGGCCCCGCCGCACGGGCGGGACACGCTGGTCGATCGGATCCGGACCGGAACTCTCACCTGCCCTCTCTTTCCAAGTTCGTCCTCGGATACCCACATCGGATGGAGCACACCTGCTGTCGCAAGCGACGAACCTCGTCGATCAGGAGTCTTCGCCCGCGGGGATTCTACTTGCGCCGCAAGGACCTCGGAAAGGACGGACGGTCGGCGTGCGCGAGCGAGGGGAAGACGAGCTCGACTCAGGGAAGGCGGGCGGCGACGGCCTGGAAGCAGGGCCAGTACGCGTCGGGACGGACGTTGTCGTCCATCACCACGACGGTCTCGGTTCGGCCCAGCTCCTTGGCCACGAGCAGCGCCGGGTCGTTCACGTCGGCGATAGAAACGGTCTCGATGCCGGCCTCGATGGCCGCCCCCGCCCACCCGTGGTCGGCGAACACGAGGTCGGGCCGGACCTCCTCCAGCATGATCCGCATGGGGTCGCCGCTGTGCGTGTGCAGCGCCGAGGCCCGATCGGTCAGCATGGCCACCCCATGGAAGTAGCGGATCTCGCGATGGCGCCCAGCCTCCCGCCACGACACCCCTTCGGCGGGGCGAAGGATGGCCACGCCGCGGTGGGCCAGGAGCCGGCCGACCTCCGTGTACAGCTGGATGAGCCCGGTGGGGTGCCCGGTGGCCAGGACCACGCGCTCCTCGCGCCGGCAGGCCAGGGCCAGCCTTTCCCCCACGGCCTCGCACGCCGCGAGCACCGGCTGGGGGTCGACCCGGACCGGTCCCCATCGAACCAGGGGGTCCGGCTCGAACCCGGAGGCCCGCGCCACCATGGCCAGGACCTGGCCGCGGTCGAACCCGTCCAGGCCGGTCAGGCCGAACTGCGACCGGGGATCGCCGTCGCACAGCAGGCCGATCTTCCACAGCACGTTGTCCATGGGATGGCTGACCACGCCGGCCATCCCGCCGTGGACGAGCGCACGGAGGAGCTCCTCGCGAGGGTGGTCGGCGGGCTCCCACCGGTCGTCCGTCTGCGGCAACGTGCTGCGCTGTGGTTCGATTGCAGCCATCGATCCCACCATAACAGCGCCTGAACGGAGGGCTCCCATGACGGAACTGTCGCTCGAGGGCAAGGTGGCGGTGGTCACCGGCGGCAGCAAGGGCATCGGCCGGCAGATCGCGCTGGCCTTCGCGGAGGCCGGCGCCGACGTGGCCGTCGCCGCCCGGGGCGCCGACGACCTCGAGCGGACGGCGAAGGAGATCGAGGCCGCCGGGCGCCGCGCCCTCGCCGTTCCGACCGACGTCGCCGACCCCGCGGCCGTCCAGGACCTCGTGGACCGGACGTCGGAGGCGTTCGGAGGGTTCGACATCCTCGTCAACAACGCCGGGGCCGCGCCGTTCCTGTCCACGATCGAGACCATCCGCCCCGACGGCTTCGAGAAGTACTTCCGGATCAACTTCCTCTCGGCGTTCCACGTGACCCGCGCGGCGGCGCCGGTGCTGCTCGGCCGGAAGGGGGCCTGCGTGCTGAACGTGGCCTCGGTAGCGGCGTTCATCGCCAACCCCGGGCTCTCCTACTACGGCACGGCCAAGGCCGCCCTGGTGAACCTCACGAAGACGCTGGCCCTGGAGTGGGCGTCGGCGGGGATTCGGGTGAACGCGGTCGCGCCGGGCTGGATCGAGACCGAGATGAACGCGACGGGCCGCCAGAACGAGGCCTGGAACCGCCAGGTGCTGTCGTCCATCCCGCTGGGGCGGTGGGGCCGCCCGGAGGACGTGGCGAACGCGGCCCTGTTCCTGTGCTCGCCGCTGGCCTCGTGGATCACGGGCTCGGTCCTCGTGATCGACGGCGGCCAGACCGTGTCCACCCTCATGGGGCAGTGACGGCCGTGGAGCTGCGAGGAGCGATCGCGGTCGTCACCGGCGCCTCGGCCGGCATCGGCCGGGCCACGGCGTGGGCGCTCGGCGGGGCCGGGGCCCGGGTGGTGCTGGTGGCGCGGAGGGAGGAAGTCCTCCAGGAGGTCGCCGACCATATGGGGAAGCGCGGGATCCAGGCGGTCGTGGTCCCGTGCGACGTGTCCAAGCGGACCGACGTGGAGCGACTCCGGAAGCGCGTCGCCGACGAGCTCGGGCGGCTGGACGTCCTGGTGAACAACGCCGGCATCCGGGGCGGGGGCAGGTTCATGGACATGCCCCTGAAGCGCATCGAGGAGATCACGAAGGTCGACTACCTGAGCGTGCTGTACTGCACGAAGATCCTGCTGCCGCTGATGCTCGAAGGGGGACGGGGCCACATCGTCAACGTGGCCTCGCTGGCCGGCCGCTTCGCCACGCCCGGCGCGTCGGTCTATGCGGCGGCGAAGCACGCGGTCGTGGCGTTCTCCGAGTCGCTGCACTTCGAGCTGGAGCCGCAGGGCGTTCTGGTCACGTCCGTGAACCCGGGGTTCGTGGAGACCGAGGGGTTCCCCCACGACGACCTCGACCCCCGTTTGGTGATGAAGCCCGAGCGGGTGGCCCGGGCCATCGTCACGGTGGTCCGCAAGGGGATCGCCCCGGAGCTGTCCGTGCCCCGATGGGCGGGTCCGCTCGAGCTGTTCCGGGTGGCCACGCCTCCGCTGTACCGGTGGGGCATCCGACGGATGGCCGCCCGAGCGATCCGTCCGTCCACACCGCGCTCGGCCGATTGATCGTTGCGGCGAGCCGGGCAATCCGGTACAAGTGGGCGGTTTCCCGGCGACCGAGGGAGTCTTCCGTGAGGCCAGCGCCCCGACCTCTCGCTCACGCGCGTGTCACCACCCGCGTGGCGTGCGCGGCCGTGGCAGCGACGTCGCTCGTCGCGACGTGGATCGCGGCGCCGTCGGCGAGCGCGGCCCCCAAGACGACGACCACGTTCTCCCTCTCCACCGTCCCGATCGCCGTGCAGGACTACACGATGAGCCTGTTCGTCAACGAGACCGAGGGCGCGGCGACCCTCTCGCTCACCGTCATCTTCTCCAGGACCGCGGGCACGAAGCGGCACCCCGTCCAGACCCATTCCTACTCGTTCACCCTGCCGGCCAGCGAGTTCGGGGTGAACGACAAGCTGACCGATGTGTCGGTGGACACGGGATCGAGCATGGCGAAACAGGGTGCGATCACCATGACCCTGAAGCACCTCGGCGACAAGCAGACCTCGACGACCCCGTGCGTGACGACCGTCAGCCGAACGGGAACCCTCTCCGGCCTGTTCAAGCTGGTCGCCGACACCACCTACTTCCACACGGTCAAGAAGCAGGAACTGCCGGCGTCGCTCACCGAGTCGACCGCGAAGAACGGCTGCGGCGGCGGCTCGAGCTCGCAGTGCTCGGCCGGCACCACCCTGGTTGCCAGCAACACCAGGCGGGGGATGTTCCTGAACGCGAGCCGCACGCCCTCCGAGAACGGCCCGCCGACGGTGTCGGAGGTCGTGAGCTACGTGCAGGGGGGCACCGGCACCATGCCCGCGACGGTGTCGCATTCGATCCAGGTGTCCGGGGCCACGAAGAAGGCGCTCGTGCCCTCCACCGACCTGACCACGGCATCGCTGAAGGGATCGCCCGGCAAGCCCTTCCTCACCGGCGAGGTGGCCTACACCGGGCATCCGCCGACGGCCGGCGCATGCAGCAAGGACCTCAACACCTCCACCTCCACGGGAACGGTCTCGGGAAAGCTGGTCGCCCACTTCGACTCCGTGGGGAACCAGGGATTCACCGGAGGGAAGAAGGTCCTGGCGACGCTGACCCAGGTCGCCTGATCGCCTCACCAGGTGAAGCGCTCGGCCGCGGACGAGGGGGGATCGGCGAGCGTGTGGGGCAGCCGTTCCCCAGATTCCTCCTCGGCCCGGGCCACCCAGTCCGCGGGGAGCCCGTCGGGCAGCTTCGCCTCCGCCATCTCGGCGAAGTAGATGGTCCACGCCCGAGGCACCACCCGGGCCCACTGGTAGCCCCCTCCCCCGGTCGCCACCCACCGTCCTCCCGCCGCCTCGTGGGCCAGCTCGTGCAGGATCTTCGCCGCCTCCCGGTAGGACGTCGTGGTCAGCTGGAGGTGCGCGAGCGGGTCCGTGCGATGCGTGTCGCACCCCAGCTGGCTGACCAGGACGTCCGGCCGGAACGCCCGGACTCGCTCGGGGACGTTCGTCCGGAATGCCTCCAGCCAGCCGTCGTCGTCCGTCATGGGCTGGAGCGGGACGTTGACCTTCGTGCCTTCCGCTTCGTCGCCGCCCCGCTCGTCCTCGAACCCCGTCCCCGGAAACAGGTACCGGCCCGACTCGTGCAGCGAGATCGTCAGCACGCGGGGCTCGTTCCAGAAGATGGCCTGCGGTCCGTCGCCGTGGTGCACGTCCACGTCGACGTACGCGACCCGCTCGACTCCCTGCTCCAGGAGCCACCGGATGGCGATGGCCGGGTCGTCGTACACGCAGAACCCCGACGCCCGCGACGGCATGGCGTGGTGCAGCCCGCCTGCCGCGTTGAACGCGTGCTCGGCCCGGCCGGAAAGCACTTCCTCCGCCGCCTGGATCGACGCGCCGGCCACCGCCGCGGCCGCCTCGTGCATGTTGGCGAAGATGGGGTTGTCGCCGGGGCCGTAGCCGTAGGCCCACCAGTCGCCCCGCTCGCCGTGGCCGGCCCGCTTGGTCGCGTCGACGAAGTCGGGCGTGTGCACGAGCTCGATCTCGTCGTCGGTGGCCACGCGGGCTTCGACCTCCCGGACGTTCTCGCGGTCGCTGATGCCGTAGGCGCGAATGAGGTCCCAGGTCAGCAGGACCCGGGCCGGCCGGAGGGGATGCTGGGGGCCGTGGTCGTACCCCCGGGCCTGGGGGGCCAGGCACAGGGCCACGGATTCGCTCACGCCCGGACTGCCGCGATCGCGGCCGCCGTCCGCTCCACCAGGAGCCCGCGCTCGTCGTCGGAGATCGTGAACGGCGGCCCCAGCATCACCAGGTCCCCGTTCGTGCCGTCCGCGCATCCCGTGCTCGAGTACAGCAGGAGCCCGCGGTCCCGCGCCGCCGCGACCACCCCCTCGGTGACCTGTTCCAAACGGGCGTGGGGCTGCTTGGAGCTCCGGTCCCGGACCAGCTCGATGCCGACCATCAGACCGATCCCCCGGACGTCCCCGACGGACGGGTCCTCGGCCAGCGCAGCTCCCAGCTCCTTCCGGAGGAGCTCGCCCTGGGCCTGTGATCGCTCGACCAGCCCGTCGTCGCGGAGCCGTCGGAGCACGGCCCGACCGACGGCGGCTCCCACGGCGTGGTGCGAGTACGTGAAGCCGTGCACGAACCCGCCCTCCCGCACCGCGTCGAACACCGGGCCGCTGGCCACACATAGGCCGAGCGGCCAGTACCCGCTGGAAGCGCCCTTCCCCGCGACCAGGATGTCCGGGCGAACGCTCCAGTGGTCGCATCCGAACCAGGCCCCGGTCCGGCCGAACCCCGTCATCACCTCGTCGGCGATGAGCAGGACGCCGTGCCGCCGGCACACCTCGGCGACGGCCGGCCAGTAGTCGTCCGGGGGGACGGCGGCGCCGAGCGTCGCGCCGGCCACGGGTTCGGCGATGAAGGCGGCGACCGTCCCGGAACCCGCCTCGATGATGGCCCGCTCGAGCGCGTCGGCGTGCGTACGTCCGCACCCCTCGGGATGCGGCGGCCACGGGCACCGGTACTCGTAGACGGGGGGGACGTGCAGGGCCTGGCCCAGCCACGGGAGGTACGGCGCCCGCAGAGGCTGTCGCCCGGAGGCGTCGAGCGCTCCCCGCGAGTTCCCGTGGTAGCTCCCCCACCTGGCGATGATCCGGTGCCGCGCGGGTTCGCCGCGGGCCAGGTGGTACGCCCGGGCCAGCTTGAACGCGGTCTCCACCGCCTCGCTGCCCCCGGACACCGGATAGACGCGCGGGCCGTCCATCGGCAGCAGCGGCGCGAGCTCGTCCGCGTACGCCTCGAGGGCCTCCGTGGTGAAGGCGGTCCCGTGCACGTAATCGATCCGCCCGGCCTGCTCCGCAATGGCCCGGACGACCGCCGGGTCGCCGTGCCCCACGTTGACCACGATCGCGCCGCCCGCCCCGTCCAGGTACCGCTTCCCGTCGGCGTCAGTGATCCAGCACCCCTCGGCACGAACCGCGGTCGGCATCGAGCGGCCCAACACGCGCGGGAAGACGTGGCTCATGCCAACCGCCTCACAACTCGTCCGGATGGACGACGAATCCCAGTCGCTCGGTTCCACGGCGCAGACGTCGATCGGTCGTCACGAGTCGGCATTCCAGGAGCGAGGCCAAAGCAACGTACTCGGCGTCGTACGTTCTGGCCCACCCCATCGAGTCGGCGATTCGCCAGGCCTCAGCTCCCAGCATGGGATGGGTCCGAACGGCGATAGGTGCCTCCTCGATCCCTCGCAGCATGCCGTTGGCGAAGGCCTCCGACAGCTCACCCCGCCACAACCGCTCATGGAGGCTCGATCGCGCCTCAGACCACATCAGCGGTGGGGCCACCAGGTCCTGGGAGCCGAATGCGGCGAAGCCCCTTCCGAATTGAGCGGCCTCGAGGACCGCGCTGGCGTCCAGCACCAACATCAGTGGCTCTGTCGCGACCGGCGAACGACGGCCGCCCAATCCACAGGGGGCTCGCCGGTCAGCGTCTCCTTCCATTCCGGTGGTCGCGGGACGGGTCCTTCGTCCACCAGGGAGTCGAGATCGCGCTCGTCGATCAGGTGCTGGGTCCCGACCTTCTGCGAGCGCAGCTTGCCTGCGCGGATCCACCGGCGAATCGTCTCGGGATTGCGACCCGTTCGCCTGGCCGCTTCCGGCACGGTGAGCATCGTAGTTGCATGCTACAACATCATCGAGAGTAGGCGCCCTCGGGATCGAGCTCCTCGCGGATGAGGCGGAGCTCCTTGTCTGTTGGGGCGGGCGTCCCGGCGATACCCTCGGCCGCGCGAAGCTCCCAGCCGGTCGCGGCCCGGACCTCCTCCACGGTGACCCCCGGGTGCAGGCTCAGCAGCTCCATCTCGCCGCTCGGCTCGTCGAACCCGTAGACGCCGAGCTGCGTCACCACGGACGTCGGGCCGGCTCCCCATCCGGAGGGACGTTCCCCCTTCAGGTGTCCCGGGCTGGTGGTGAAGTCGATCGTCTCCACGAACGAGCGCTTCGACTGGGGCATGATCACGAACACCTTCTTCGCGTTGATGGCGATCTCGCACGCGCCGCCCGATCCCGGGAGCCGCACCTTCGGACGCCCGTACTCGCCGATGACCGTGGTGTTGATGTTCCCGAACCGGTCGATCTGCGAGGCACCCAGGAACCCCACGTCGACCAGCCCGGCCTGGAGGTAGTAGGCGAACAGGTCGAACATGCTCGTGATCATGGTGGCGCCCGTGACCAGCGTCGGGTCACCGATGGACAGTGGCAGCCGGGCGGGGTTCGCCCCGAACACGCCCGACTCGTAGACCATCTCCAGGTCGGGGCTGATCGTCCGCTTCGCCAGGTTCACGGCGATGTTCGGCGGACCGACTCCGACGAAGCACACCCGCTCCCCCGCCAGCAGCCGAGCAGAGGCGACGATCATCATCTCGTTCGCGGTGTATGGGCGGTCGGCATCCGGCACGCCGCCAAGGATATCCGGACTGGTTTTCAGCCCGACGGCGTCGACCGGGTCGGCCTGCACAGCCGCACCGCAAGGGGACTCATCCCCGTCTCCACCGAGGTGCTCCCGACAGCCACGGCCTCACCGGAAGGAAACGCCACGATGCCGCCCAGCCGGCCACCCTTGATTGGGCCACCGGGCGGCGCGACGAGCGACCAACTGCGGCCGTTCCAGTGCAGGGCGTACGCGTAGGAGACTCCCTTGTCGGCCGCCCACACATCGTCGGGTCCCACGGCGTCCACCGCGTCGAGACCATACGGGAGACTGGAGGGCAGGTCCTTGACCAGGCCCCAGGCCGAGCCGTTCCAATGCATGACGATTGGGATGACTCGGTCCTTCGTTTGGTCGAACCCGCTCCCCACGGCCCACACGTCAGCCTGGGACGTTCCGGCCACACCGGAGAGCCAGGCGGAGTGCCCGTCGGCGTCGGGAGTGGGGACCACCGTCCAGGACGCGCCGTCCCAGTGCATCACCAGCGGGAACGTCGAGAACCCCAGCCGCGCTGATCCCACCGCGCGCTGTCCCACGGCCCACACGTCGTCCGGACCAACGACGTTGACGTCGTTCAGAAGCACGGAAGGGGAGTCGATCTGCGGGGGGGCGACGATGGACCACGATGAGCCGTCCCAGTGCTCGATGAGCGCACGGGCGTGACGGCCGCCCTCGTTCGTCGTCCACCCGGCCGCCCAGACGTCGTTCGGCGCGGTTCCCGTCACCGCGACCAGCACGTTGTGCCTCCATTCCGAGTCCACGAAGTTCGGGCTCGGTACGACCGACCATCGGACCCCATCCCAATGCTCGACGAGCGACCGGGCAAACTCCGTCGTCCGGTCTCCGACGGCCCAGACGTCCGTGGCCGACAGGGCGGTCACGCCGACGAGCCCGGCACCTGGAACGCCGGGGCTCGGCATGGTGCTCCAGCTCTCGCCGTTCCAATGCTCGATGACTGGATGAGTGGGGTGTCCGATCGCGGAGCCCACCACCCACATATCGTCGGGCGATACCGCGGCCACATCCGACAGGAACGTGCTATCGCCGACTCGGGGAAGGGAAGAGCCCGACCAATCCCGGGAACACACGCCCTGCGCCGGAGCCGGACGATGCACTCCGCCGAAGGCGCGAACTCCCCCGAACGCGGCTCCGGCGGCCAGCGCGATCCCGAGAAAGGCCGTGCCGACCGTTCGCATTCGCCGCCTCCGGACGCGGCGAAGGAGGAGGTCGGACGGTCCGGCAGGTGACGCCCGAAGCTCGTCCAACATCGACCGGAAGAAATCCTTGATGTCCTCATCCATCAGAGTCCTCGCCTCCCTCGTGCCCGACCATCCCGCGGAGGACGGCCACTCCTCGCGAGACGAGCGACTTCACGGTCCCGACAGAACAGCCCAGGATCTCGGCGATCTGCGCCTCCGGGAGGTCCTCGTAGTAGCGAAGGACCAGTGCGGCCCGGGTGCGAGGCGGCAACCGAAGGAGGGCGTCTCGCATGAACTCGCGGGTCCCGACACCGGCATCGGCCGGCGGTGCCGGCGGCCCCACCCCCGCCTTTCGCTCCAGGATCGCGTGCTCGACCCGACGCCGGCGGAAGTGCATCCGTGTGAGGTTCACCACCGTCCTCCGCAGATAGGCGGGGAACGCCGATGGGTTCCTGAGGTCCGCGAACTTCCCCGCCAGCTTCACGAAAGCGTCCTGGACTAGGTCCTCGGCCAGGATCCGGTCGCCGGTCAGGAGGTAGGCAAGCCGCAGGGCCTCCGGAGCGTTCCGCGCGTACAGCTCGGCGAACCGGCCGCCCTC
>WNFU01001571.1_pt1 | contig 33866 bp, 34 predicted proteins | sample 5400121 | NCBI WGS metagenome assembly WNFU01 (sample SAMN13153360, study PRJNA577476) | soil metagenome | isolation source: 100 cm soil or saprolite under grassland replicate 1 | place: USA:California | collected 2016-06-15
CGTGCCAGCTCAACGTGGGGTTCGTCTTCTCGGCGGACGGTGGCGCTTCCTGGAGCCCGCCGGCCCACCTTGCCGGACCGATGCAGCTGTCGTGGCTCGCCAACACCAACCAGGGTCGAATGGTCGGGGACTACATGGGGACCTCGTATTCGGGGACGAACGCCTTCCCCGTGTACGCGGACGCCTCGATGCCCGTTGGAGGGCTGTTCCAGGAAGCCACGTTCACGACCCAGGAGGCGGCGTTCTCGCAGGTGGGGCCATTCCGCCTCGCGTCCAGCGCCGGAGCCCACTCCTTCCCCCGCTATCACCCACCAAAGACGGCCAATTGATGACGGCGATGTGATGTGACCGAGGCATGGGCGACCAGGCTCGTCCGGAGCCCCCGCCCGCCATCGGGTGGGGGCTCCCCGCTCTTCGGCCTGGACAGGCCAACGCGAGCGCCTCCGGGGAGGGGGATGATGCCATGTGACGTCCGTCTGAACGTCCCGTCGGACCTGGAGGCGCTGCCTCCGTCCTCCACGGTCCGGTAATTCACACGGAGGTGAGGGGAGGCGAAGGCGTCATGTTCCGGTACGTGCGATGGATCGGCCTCATGGCCGCGATAGCCGTCGCCCTGACCGCGGGAACGGCGTACGCGGCCAGCGTGTTCTTCGCCCGGGGGCCCTCGAGTCCTTTCGCGGGGACGAGATTCGACGGCGAGCTGTACTCGCCGACCAAACGGATCTATTTCCTCGGTTTCAGGACCACCGGGGGTGCCACGGACGGCTCCATCTGGTACTACGACGTCGCAGCCAAGACGTATACGAACACGGGCACGGTGATGCCCGTTCCGATATCGAACTACGGGATCGCCGCGCTCAACGACCCCACCGGGCTGGGCTTCCACGTCTTCGGTGGACGAGACAGCGTCGGCAGCATCATCACCACCGTGCAGGTGTACTACCCAGCGACGAACACGACCGCGGTCATCGCCACCGACCCCTGGCCGGGCAAGACCCCCGCCGGCTGCGTGAGCCTGCCGGGCATGGGCGTCGCCGTCATGAACAACAAGGCCATCGTCATGGGGGGCGCGTCCTTCTCCTCGGCCGGCTGCGTCGATGACAACTCCGCCCAGACGTGGATCTTCGATCCGATGGCTCCGGCAGGTTCGCGTTGGACCCAGGGGCAGGACCTGAGCCAGGCCCGCGGCTATGTCACCCCAGCGGTGCTCGGCACCGATGTCTACGCCATCGGCGGAGACGTCAACGTCGCGGGAACGCTCTTCGCGCAGCAGACGGTGGAGGCCTCGGCGAGCGGCACGAGCGCCTGGAACCCCCGTGCTCCCATCACCGAGCCGTGCGACGAGTCGCAGGCGTTCGGCTGGTCCTCGGGCTTCCTGGCCAACACCATCATCCTGGCCGGCTGCGGCCAGTGGCCGGTCGCGCTTCCCGACGTCCTGCAGTATGACGCCGGTGCCAACACCTGGGCGATCGTGGGCCGTCTCAACGACAACCGCCGCAATCACGCAGGGTCGTGGCTAGGAGCGGCCGCCTCCTCGCCCATGTACATCCTCGGTGGATACGGAGAAGCCTCCGGGTTCATCGACCCCATCCAGTCGAGCGAGATCGGTCCGGCCACCACCCGCACGGTGCTCGGGGGCGGTTCCTCGTCCGCACCCCAGGCCGGGGCCGGCGTATCGACGACCTGACGAGACAAGACGTGCTTCACCGGTGCGGCGCACGAGCCCCGTGCGCCGCACCCTGTACGGGTGATCAGGGCGAGGGGGCTTCGGACGGGAGCTCCGTCGGGACCTCGATCGGCGTGGGCTCCTGGCCGGGGATCTGGATGATGTCCTGCTCGACGTCCGCGGTGTAGGAGAAGATCTTGCTGCGGTACATGACCTTGACGGCAGCTCTTGCCCACCTTGATGCACGAGCCCAGCCCACAGCCGGAGAGCGACTGGAAGGACGTAGGAGCGTCCTTCCAGTTGTTCCCATCGCGGTACTGCACGGTGTCGTGGAGCTTCTCCACGATCACCTGTACCTCGGCGGCATTCCGGATCTTGATGGTCCCGGACACGATCAGATCCTTGCCGAACCGTTTGACCTGGTGAGCGTCCTTCCACACCTCGATGCTGGGCCGGCCCGGGGGAGGCGAGCCCGAACAGCCCTCCTTCAGGTTGACGCTGGCGACCTTGGGCTTCACCCAGGCCGTGGTGGTCACGCCGACGGAGACCCCGGCGGCCGCCTCCACGCCCAGCCTGATGGCGCGCCGGCGGCTGATCACGCGTTTGGTGGTCACGACGGTCTTCGGCATCCCTTCGGGGATCGGCATCTTGCTCCGCTCGACACGCACGCCAGGAGCATTGTCCCCGATGCGGATGGGCCGTCCATACGCGTCCCATCGTAAACGGTGTACGCCGATAGAGGGCCTACGTGGAGCGCCGTAGCCAAGATACGCAGGCCGGTGCATGAGCGGCGCAAGACCTCTCCCCTACACTCCGACCCCTGCAGGAGCAACCGCTCTCCGGAGGGAGAAGAGAGCTTGACGCCCCAGCCTGCCCACGACGACTCAGCCGCGATCGGGTGGCCGGGCCGGATCGTCGCCCTGGTGCGCAGGGACGTTGTCCTGGTCCTCCTTGACGTTGCCATCATCGCTGTTTCCTACCTGGCGGCCCTGGTCCTTCGGTTCAACGGGTCGGTACCGCGAAACTACTGGCAGAACTTCCGCTGGTTCGTCGTGATCGTGACCATCGTCCATCTCCTCTCCAACTACCTCTTCGGTCTTTACGGGCAGATGTGGCGCTACGCGAGCGTCCGCGAGGCCCGGCAGGTGGTCCTGTCCGGGGCCTTCGCCGGCGCCGTCATGATCTCGACCGCCTGGCTGTTGGCGACTCGGAGGTTCCTGCCGCTCTCCGTGATCATCCTGGGCTCGGCCGTGTCCCTCATGGGGTTCGGGGGGATCAGGTTCCAGAGCCGGCTGTTCGGCTGGCGGCGGCGGTCGGCCGACATCGAGTCGCGCGTCCTGATCATCGGTGGGGGAGACGCCGGATCGATGGTGTTGAAGGACCTCCTGCACAATCCCTCGCTCGGGCTCCTTCCCGTCGGGATCGTCGACGACGACCCCAGGAAGGCCAGGCTTTCCCTGCACGGGATCCCCGTGCTGGGGCCGCACACCGCCATCCCCGCGCTCGTCTCGAGGCTCAAGGTGGATCAGGTCCTTCTGGCCATCCCGTCTTCCACGAGCGACCTCGTCCGCGACGTGGCCGGCCTGTGTGAGCAGGCGAGCGTGGCACTTCGGGTGCTCCCATCCATCCGCGAGGTGGTGGGCGGAAGGATCACCGCCCGTGACATCCGGGACCTCCAGATCGAAGACCTCCTCGGGCGCCAACAGGTGTCCGTCGACATGGAGGCGGTGGCCGCGATCGCGCGGGGACAGCGGGTGCTGGTTTCCGGGGCGGGCGGCTCGATCGGCGCCGAGATCGCCCGGCAGGTCGTGTCCTTCAAACCGGAGTCGGTGGTGCTGCTTGACCACGACGAGACCCACCTTCACGACCTCATGACGGAGTTGCACGGCCACCCGGAGGTCCAGATCGCCCTGGCCGACATCCGGGAGCAGGACCGGGTCATCTCTGTCTTCAACCAACATCGTCCCCAGGTGGTCTTCCATGCGGCCGCCCACAAGCACGTGGACGTCCTTGAGATGCATCCGGAGGAGGCCCTGGCCACGAACATCATGGGGACGGCCAACGTCACGGACGCGGCCATTGCCACTGGCGTTCGACGATTCGTGCTGATCTCCACCGACAAGGCCGTCCGGCCGGAGGGCGTGATGGGGGCGTCGAAGTGGTTCGCCGAGCAGATCGTCCGCTCGGTGGACGGGGGCTGCGTCTTCTGCGCCGTTCGCTTCGGCAACGTCCTGGGCAGCCGGGGGAGCGTCATCCCGACGTTCCTCCGCCAGATCGCCATGGGTGGACCGGTGACGGTCACCCACGCCGACATGGCGCGCTACTTCATGAGCATCCCGGAGGCAGTGCTGCTGGTTCTCCAAGCCGCCGCCCTCTCCCAAGGAGGCGAGGTCTTCACGCTCGACATGGGCGATCCCGTCAACATCCTCGAGCTGGCCCGCCGGCTCATCCGGCTCTCCGGGAGGGTCCCCGGGCGCGACATCCCCATCGAGTTCATCGGGGTCAGGCCGGGAGAGAAGCTGGTGGAAGACCTGGTCGACCCGGCCGAGGAATCGGTTCCCAGCGAGCACCCCGGCATCGTGGTCTCTCGTCCTCCTCGCCCGCAGCGAGCGCTCCTCAAGCAGGCCATGCGGGAGATGGAGGCGCTTGCCCGGGGGGGACAGAGCGACGAGCTCGCCGTCAGGATGAAGACGCTGGCCCCGGAGCCGGCCCATGCCCAGGTGGTGGGGGTGGCCAGATGAGCCTCCGGCTGGGAACGGTCGTCGCCCACCGGGAGACGATGGTGGCCGAAGGCGTGGCGGCCGCGCTGTCTCGGTACTCGAACGTGGCTCCCGTGGCCGCCACCACGTCCGTGGAGGAGCTGATCGGTTGGGCTGACCGGATCCAGGCCGCCGCCCTCGACCCGTATCTTCCCGGGGCCGAGGCGGCCGCGGCCCAGCTGCGCCGCAAGGGGGTCCGCGTCGTGTTCCTCGGTGGGAGCGGGGAGGACGACGGGCTGCGCGTGTCGACGGGCCTGCCCGTCGCTTCGCTGGCCTCCGCCCTGTCTCCTCCCACCAACGGGTCGGGCGCCGCTTCCCCCCTGCCCTTGACCGAGCGTCAGCGAGAGATCCTCGCCCTGGTGGCGCAAGGCCTCGCGGGCAAGCAGGTCGCCAGGCACCTGGGCATCAGCCCGAAGACGGTGGAGCGCCACAAGACCAGGATCTTCGCCAGGCTCGGCGTTCCAAACCAGACGGCCGCCGTGTCGCTCGCGCTGACGGGTGGACTCGAGAGGAGCGTTTCGTGGACCCCATCGAATATATAAGGGCGGTCCGCCGACGGTGGGTGCTCGTCGCCGGCGCGGTGGGCGTGGCGATCGCCCTGGCCTGGGTGACCACGAGCGTCGCCCCTGTGGGGATCGGCCCGCCCGTCCGGAGGTATCAGGCCACCACGGTCCTTCTCAGCACGGGTGGGAACGGCGTGGGCAATCTGAAGACCCTGGCGGCGATCGTCAACATCCCCGATATCTCCAAACGGGTGGCTGACGACCTCCATTACACGCAGGGGGATCCGGCCGCGCTTGGGTTGCAGATCACGGCCGTCGGGGACACCGATGCCGGCCTCCTCAAGATCAGCGGCACCTCCACCGATCCCACCTTCGCCAAGGGCCTCGCGGACAAGTTCTCGGCAGAGCTGCTGGCCTTCCTCCGAAACCGAGTCCAGTCCACGAACGAAGCGGAGGAATCCGCAATCAACAAGCAGCTCGACCGGCTGAAGGATCAGATCTCGAGGCTCGACGGGAGGATCAGCCGGACCCGGAGCAGCACCGAGTTCGAGCTCCTCACCGCCCAGCGCAATGCCAAGGTCCAGACGTACGGGCTCCTGGCCAACCAGGCCCAGCAGCTCGCGTCCACGGCGACGTCCACCTCCGTCGGGCTCCTGATCCTGCAGGATGCAGTGCCGCTCCTTCTGCCATCCCCTTCAACGTTCCAGCCTCCCCGGAGCCGGAATTCGAGGCTGATCCTGGCCGCCCTGGTAGGCCTGCTCGGAGGTGTCGCCCTGGCCCTGGTGCTGGAGCGATTCGACACCCGCATCCGGACCAAGAAGGCAGCGGAGAGGCACTTCGCCTTGCCGGTCCTGGCCGAGATCCCCTTCATCCCCAAGCGGAAGCGGCGTCGGGTCGCGGCCGTCGTACCCTGGAGGAGGTCCCGGGAGGACGTGCCGGTCATCCTGCCCTATTTCCCACGGGTCAGTGACTCGTTCCGTCTCCTCGGGGCGGGCATCTCACGGACTGCCCTCGCCCGTCGCTCGGGAGCGGGCGGTCCATGGACGGGCCCGGTCGGCAGCAGGAACGGGTCCGGTGCCGTCATCCTGGTGACCAGTCCCGGACCGGCGGAAGGGAAGACCACCGTCGTGGCCAACCTGGCCATGACCTTCGCCCAGGTCGGCAAGAGCGTCCTGGTGATGTCCTGCGACTTCCGCCGTCCCCACATCCACGAGCTGTTCGGCCTGGACAACACTGCGGGGCTGGTCGAGGCACTACGGTCGTCGGATCTGGATCAACCGGTCCTGGACGGCCACATCAAGCAGACTCCCATCCGTCACGTTCGGCTGGTTCCGAGCGGCGGCCACCCGAGGAACACTGCGGCCCTGCTCAGCTCGGAGAGGATGCGGGCCGCCCTGGAGGAGGCTCGCCGGCAGGCGGACATCGTCCTGATCGACACCGCGCCGCTCCTGGCTTCGGCGGAGGTCACCCACCTCTTCCCGCTCGTCGACGCCGTGGTGGTCGTGGCTCGGGCCAAGCGAACCACCGCCGAGATCGCCGAACGGGCCAGTGAGCTCCTCAAGCGGCTGGAGGCCCCCGTCGTCGGTGTCGCGCTCAACGGGGCGACGGAGGTTCCCGTCCCCAGCAGCTATTACCGCCACTACACGCAGCCGATCGGCCAACCTCGAGCCAACGGGCCGCGCGATGGCCTGAAGACCAATGGGCAGGGTGGGGTCGGAGCGAAAGAGGAGCGGGGCCGAGTGGGGGATTCCCCCCTCTAGTGCGTCACTCGGACGCAACCTAGGCTACAGGCTGGGTGTTTATGCTCGCTTCGAGGGAAGAGGTCATCGGCAGCCTCGTCCGATACACGGACTGGTGGCAGCCGAGCACCTCGTCCCTGCTCCAAGTGGGGTGGGCTCGCCGGGACACCGACGTCGGAGACGGCATCCGGCGGGGCCTACTCGAGACCCTCGACGAGCGGGCCGAGCTCTGCCGGCGGATGCGGACGATGAACGAAACGGATCGGCGCATCCTGTTTCTCTGGTACGTCAAGCAATTGTCGGCACAGGACATCTCCAAGGAAGTAGGGATCTCCCGCCGGCAATGCTTCAGGAGACGCGCCCGGGCCATCCGGATCCTCCTGGGCGAGGAGGTGCGGGAGCGGACCGTCGCGCCCCGGTCCGTCGCGCCCCGGTAAGCGCTGCAATTGCTTTTCGCACGCCGAACGCCGCTGGTGATACCCCGGGAAGGACGCCACTGAAGAACACCGCACTCATCCGCAGACGGATCCTGGCGAGGCGTGCCTGCGTCGGGGTGGTCGGACAGGGATACGTCGGTCTGACCCTCGCCTGCATCGCCGCAGAGGCGGGCTTTCCCGTCACCGGCATCGACACCGACGCGGCCCGCGTGGCCCAGCTCGCGGAGGGACGCCTGGTGGTACCCGGCGTGCTCCCGGACGTGTTTCGAGCGGGTGTCGCATCAGAGCGATTGGCCTTCACCACGGAGACCGGGGGCCTGGCTGAAAGCGACATCATCGCCATCTGCGTCCCTACCCCTCTCAGGAACGAGATGCCCGACCTCTCCTTCGTGGAGAGCGCGTGCCGCGAGGTGACCCAGCACCTGACCCCGAGCACGGTGGTCATCCTCGAGTCCACGACCTACCCAGGGACCACCGACGACCTCGTCATGCCCATCCTGGAGACGTCCGGGCTCCGGTCGGGAAGGGACTTCCTTCTCGCGTACTCGCCGGAGCGCATCGATCCCGGCAACCAGGAGTTTCCTCCGCGATTGATCCCCAAGATCGTGGGCGGCTCGACCCCCGAGGCGACCGGGGTGGCCACCCTCTTCTACAACCAGATCATGGACAAGGTGGTCACCGTGTCGTCCTGCCGGGCTGCGGAGCTGGCGAAGCTTCTCGAGAACACGTTCCGGCACGTGAACATCGCGCTGGTCAACGAGATGGCGGTGCTCTGCCACGAGATGGGGATCGACGTCTGGGAGGTCATCGACGCCGCCGCCACCAAGCCCTTCGGGTTCATGACGTTCCAGCCGGGGCCGGGCGTGGGAGGGCACTGCATCCCGCTCGATCCGACCTTCCTGGCGTGGCAGATCCGCCGGGATGCCGGACATCAGTTCCGCATACTCGAACAGGCCCAGGACATTAACGCCCAGATGCCCGGGTACGTGGCCTCCCGCATCAGCGAAGCCCTCAACGAATCAGGGAAACCGACGAAAGCGGCGAACGTGCTGATCCTGGGGGTTTCCTACAAGCCGGACATCGCCGACATGCGCGAGTCGCCCGCTCTGAAGACGATCAATCACCTCCACAAGCGCGGCGCTCACGTGACCTTCCATGATCCGTACATATCCGAGGTGATGGTGAACGGCACCGTGCTGCATCGCACGGAGCTCACTCGCCGAGCCGTGCAGTCCGCCGACTGCGTTGTCATCCTCACGCCGCACAGGGTCTATGACCTGGAATGGCTAGCCGAACATGCCCAGTCCGTCTTCGACGCGCGAAACGCATACCGCGACTTTCGGAACCCCAAGGTTCAGAAACTGTGAGGCTGGGATGACCCGCCTGGCCCGGTCGTCGTCCATCCCATGGAGGCGGATCGGCGACGATGTCATCCTGGCCCCGGCCGGGCGAGACGACTTCGATCAGCTCTCGGGGACGGCCGCCGTCGTGTGGAGCTTCCTCGAGACGCCGTGCAGCCCGGAGGACCTCGTGAGTGAGCTGGCCGAGACGTACGCGGTCCCCCCGGAGGGGATCGGCAGCGACGTCAGGGCGCTCGTCTCCGACCTCATCGAGCGTGGCGCCGTCGAGGAACTGGCGGAGGCCGATGACTGAGCCGCTGGACACCGAAGGGATCGTCCGGCGGATCGCCGCGTTCGGGCTCCCGGTCGGGGATGGGCACGCATCGCCCCCGGCGATCGCCGAGGAGGAATGGAGCCGTGTCCTGCCCTTGCTGGAGTCGTACCGGATTACCGGGTTCGCCGTGGCCGGCGTGGAGGCCGGCTGGTTGGAGCTGAGCACCGAGCAGGCCGACGGGCTGGTGGAAGCGCACCGTCGGGCGATGCTCACCCCTCTCGCAGTCGAGCGGGGACTCCTGGAGATCTCGGGCGAGCTCGAAACCGGAGGGGTCGAGTTCGTCGTGCTGAAGGGCCCGGCACTGGCGCACACCGTGTATCCCGACCCGTCCTGGCGGTTCTTCGGAGATCTGGACCTGCTCGTTCGGGGACGGGACTGGCGGAAGGCGATCGCCATCCTCGAGAGGATGGGATACCGCAGAAACCTCCCGGAGCCGCGGGCCGGCTTCGACGAGCGGTTCGGCAAGGCCTCAGAGTTTCGGCGGGCGTCGGGCATCGAGGTCGATCTCCACAGGACCCTGGTGGTAGGCCCCTTCGGTCTGTGGATCGAGCCCGACCTCTTGTTCGATGGAACGACCGAGCTTCAGCTCTGGGATCGAGCGCTCAGGCGGCTGAATGACACGTTGCTTCAACTCCACGCCTGCATGCACGCATCGCTCGGCTGGTGGCCTCCACTCAAGGTCCCAGTGCGTGACGTGGTCCAGGTGGCTTACTTCGGCGACGTCGATTGGAACAGGCTGGCCGATGTGGCGGCGCGATGGAAGCTCCGAGCGGTGGTGCGTTACGCGTTTCAAGTGGCTGCCGATCGCCTCGGCGTGGAGCTTCCTCCGGGTGCGGGGGGGGCACTGGCTACACCTCCGAACCGCCGCGAGCAACGTGCGCTGCTCAGTTATCACGCCGGCCGACGATCCCACGGCGGACACGAGATCTCAAGTATCCGCGCGATCCGGGGCCCGCGGGCCAAGGCCGCCTACGTCCGGGCGCTCATGTTCCCCAGCCGGGAGTTCCTTGCCGCCCGGTCGGGGACGAGGCGGCCGTCCTACCTGAGCCGCTGGGCCATCCCCATCCGGTGGCTGCTCCGGTGGCGTGGGGTGTGGCCTCGCAGGTCGCGCTGAACCATTGTCCATGCGCGTCCCCCACCTCGTGAACACCGGCCAGCGACGAGGGGCGGAGACCTTCGCCGAGGGGGAATGGCTGCGAACGGAGACGGCTGCGGCCGAACGGTGCCGCTCCCGTTACGACATCAGGCCATCGCGGGAAGTGACCGTGTACGAGCAGCTCATACCCCAAAGGGCGTGTTCACTCAAGTGATCGGACGGGACGACCTCCAGAGCAGCGGTTCCCGCAATCTCCAGCCATCGACGATCAAAGTCCTCGGGTTCGCCGCCATCGTCTCATTCGTGATCGGCCTCATGTTCGCGGCCAGCAACTACGACGCCCTGGTCTCGATGTTTCTTGGGGTCGGGCTGATCGTCGTCTCGCTGCCCGCTCTCTCCCGTGAGGCCGACAGGGAGAAGGACAGCCGGCTGTTCTGGCTGCTCGTAATCGCCCTGGTGGTGAAGCTCGTCGTGGGGGCGGTCGGGCAACTGTACGTGATCAACGAGGCCTATGGCGGGGTGGCCGACGCGAACGGATACTTCGACGCTGGTTGGACCCTAGCTCGGCATTTCCGCCAGCTGAATTTCGAAACCGGCTTCACCACGCTCATAGGGACCAACTTCGCCAAGCTCCTCACCGGCATTGTCCTCACCGTGATCGGGTCGGCAAAGACCGGTGCCTTCATGTTCTTCTCCTGGATGGGCTTCTGGGGCCTGTTCCTCTTCTATCGGGCCTTCGTCATTGCAGTACCGGAAGGGCGGTCCCGGAGCTACGCGCGACTGGTGTTCTTCCTGCCCTCGTTGGTGTTCTGGCCGTCGGCCATCGGGAAGGACGCCTGGATGGTTCTGGCGGTGGGGATCGCCACGTTCGGGTGCGCCCGGATCCTGACCGGCCATATCGTGCGTGGGCTCGTCATCACCGGCATCGGGATGTGGATGACCGCGATGATCCGGCCATACATGGGCGCGATGCTGGGGCTCGGACTCGCCGCGGCGTACATCGTGCGCCCGCCCCGTGAGGACCTCCGGGAGCTCGCGCCGGTGGCGAAGGCGATCGCCCTGATCGTTTTGATGGGGGTGGCCCTGGTCGTGGTCGGTCGCAGCGAGAGGTTTCTTCAGGACCGGGGATTCCAGAATCCCACGGACATCAACTCCTCTCTCGGGAATCTGCAGCAGAGAACCTACACGGGCGGCTCGAGCTTCGTGCCCTCGTTGCTGACCTCACCCCGGCGAGCACCGGCCGCCGTCTTCACGGTGGTGTTCCGGCCGGTCCTGACGGACGCGGAGAAGTCCCAGGAGTACATCGCCGGGCTCGAAGGAACGCTGCTGCTCCTGTTCGTGCTCGCTCGGACCCGATGGATCATCGCCGCCCTCCGAAGCGTGAGGCGGCAGCCCTTCGTTGCACTCGCCGTCGTTTATACAGGGCTCTTCGTTCTCGGCTTCTCCTCGATCGCGAACTTCGGCATCCTCGTGAGGCAGCGCTCCAGCATGTTGCCCCTACTCCTAGTGGTCCTGTGCATTCCCCCACGGAAAAAGCTGCTGGAGGCGAGCGAGGAACCGAACCTGGCAAGAGCTACATCGTCTCGTGCATAGCCTCATCAGGTCGCCAGGCGGCCACGTCCTGCTCGAGAGTTCGGACCGACCGGGCCGGCTGATCGACATGGTGGGCGCTGGGCTCTTTGCCGGGTACGGCACCTGGATATTGGTGGCCTGGGCCCGGTCCGGAGGTTCGGCGGTGCCCGCACTGGGACTCCTGCTCGCCTGCGGCCTCGCTCTGGTGGCTGCGCGCAGCATGGGCTCGTTCGCACGGCTGGTGGTCCCCTCCGCCGCGCTCGCAGCAGCCCTCCTCGTCGCCGCTGGGTCGCGGACGGGAGTATTCAGCGCTTCCCCCCTCTCCGGTCCTCTCGAGTACGCCAACGCCGACGGGGCATTCTACGTGCAGGCGGTCATCGCCGGTCTGATGCTCGCGTTCGGCGCCGGACCTCGGCTGCTCCGAGCCCTCGGTGGCACCGGAGCCCTGTTCTTCGCCGTCCTGCCGTTTGTCATCCACGCGATGGCTTCGGCGGCCCTCCTCGTCGTCCTGCCCGCGATCGCCCTGGGCTCGGCCGCGCTTGGTCCCAGGGCAGCCCGGCTTGCCCCGGCGCTTCTAGGGGTGGCATTCGTAGGAACCGTGGGGGTAACGATCCTGGCCGGGGCCACGTACCCGCCGCCGCTGGGGCGCAGCCTCTTCCAGCGCTCGGCCTTACGACTGGTGGACGGAGAGAGGCTGTCCTTCTGGCACGACGCCTACGAGCTGATGAGAGGCCATCCATCGACAGGCGTCGGGCCCGGGCGGTATTCGGCCGTCAGCCCGAACGCCCTCAGGGATCCGGACGACCGATGGGCCCACAACGAGTTCCTTCAGCAGGGCGCCGAGGGCGGGGTCATGGGTCTGATATTCCTCGCGCTGGTCTTCGTGTGGGGGTTCACCCGGCTTTCGGCAGGGCTCTCTCCTGATGCCGTCATGCTCCTCGGCGCGGCGTCGCTTGCAGCCCTCGGCATCCATGCGAGCGTTGACTACGTGATGCATTTCCCAGCCATTCCCATCCTGTCCGCATCTCTCGTGGGAACAGGGATGACCGATCGACGATGAGCTTTCCAGGACGGCACCGCGACTCCGAGGCCGGACCGGCTCCTGCCGGCTCCGAACCCAGCCTGGCCAAAGCGGCCGTCGGGGGCGTGGCCTGGGTGGGCGCGTCCTACCTCATCACCAGGGCCACCCTGCTCGTCTCGACGGTCATCCTGGCCCGGGCGCTCTCACCGACCGACTTCGGCGTCTACGCGGTCGCCCTGGCATTCATCACCTATGCGGAGGTGGTCAACGACCTGGGCGTGGTCCAGGCTCTGATCCTGCTTCCCGGCGACCGCCGGCGAAACGACGCAGGCCTGATGGTCTCGTTCTCCGTATCGGCCCTCCTCGTCACGGCGGCCATGATCGCCGCGCCATTCGTTGCTCGCTTCTTCGGACAGCCGAACGTTGGCCCGATCCTTCGCGTGCTGTCCCTCTCCCTGCTCATCCGCGCGTGGGGCCAGGTCCCGGACGCAATCCTGATCAGGGACCTCCGCTTCAAGGAGCGCTTCCGGGCAAATGCCGGGCGGGCCTCGATACAGGGTGCCGTCTGGATCGGGCTGGCGATCGCCGGGCTCGGGGTGTGGGCGCTCGCCCTGGGCTACCTGGCCGGGTATTTGGTGAACAGCGCGATCCTATGGAGATACGTGGACTACCGGCCCGGCCGCTCCTTCTGGCGAGTCAGATGGTCAACGATCCGGCCCCTGCTCACCTTCTCGGCCCCGCTTGTCGGGTCCGTGCTGCTTCTGGCCCTGATCAACGACGTGGACTACCTGATCGTGGGTCGCCGACTGGGGACGACAGCTCTGGGCTACTACACCGTCGCATTTCGGGTTCCTCAGATGGTGATCAGCAACTCCTTCCTGGTCTTCTCACAGGTGCTTATCCCTGTCCTCGTCCGGGCCGGCCTTGACCCCCTCCGCCTTCAAAGGGGCTACCTGAGGACGCTCCGCCTCCAGACGACCTTCGGGTTCAGCGCGGCGGTCGGTCTGGCGGTCGTGGCGCCACTGCTCGTGCCAGTCCTGTTCGGGGCTCGGTGGGCTCCAGCCATCTTGCCGATGGTGGGTCTGTCGCTCTATGCGACCGTTCGATCTCTTGCGTGGGGAGCCACCGATGTCTACAAGGCGATGGGGCGTCCCCGCTTGGCGTTCCTGTCCTCGTTCCTCTGGTTGCTCGCCCTCGTTCCGGCACTTTTCCTCGGTTCCCGGCTCGGCATCGAGGGGGTGGCCTGGTCGCAGTTCGGAGTGGCCCTGGTCGCCGCACTGGTCATGCACGAAACGGCGATCAGGGCGATGAACCTGTCTCACCGAAGAGTCGCCCTCGCCCTCGGTCCGGCGATGCTGGCCGCACTCAGCACCGCCCTCGCAGCGGGGGCGATCGGGCTCTGGCTTCCCTTCCCCGGGGCGATTCGGCTGGCGGCCGCCGTGATCGCCGGGGCTGCGGCGGGTCTGGCCGTCTTGCATATGGCAGATCGCGAGTACCTACCGAGGATGCGAGCCCTCCTGCTGCCCAGCCGAACCATGACCGCGCCGCAGTGGGCTGAGGAAGAGGAGGTCGAAGCAGAGGCATGAGCCCGAATGGCGTCCTATTGCTGTACAAGGCGCTAGGCCGGGGAGGAGCCGAGCAGTTGTTGCTCAATTCTGCGCGGTACCTCGACACGACGGACTTCCGTTACGAGGTCGCCTACATCTTCTCCCAGCACGAGGACTTCGTGAGTGATCTCCGGGATGCCGGGCTCCCGGTGCATTGCCTGGGGGGTAGGGAACAAGCCGCCTGGATGGGGCGTCTGCGGGCGCTGGTGCGCCAACGAAAGCCGAAGATCGTGCACACCCACTCTCCCTATATGGCCGTCGGGGCGAGATTGCTCCTGAGGCGGCCCAGAGGACCGCGCCTGATCCATACTGAGCACAACGTGTGGGAGTCGTACCACCCCATGACGCGCAGGGGGAACCTGTTGACCTTCCCACTCAACGACCACGTCTTCGCAGTTTCGGAGCACGTTCGACAGTCCATCCGCTATCCGGCAGCTCTGCGCTTTCTGCCCATGCCACCTTTGGAAGCGCTCTATCACGGGCTCGATCTGGCCTCGATGGACGGGTGGGAACGAACAGAAGGCATCCGGGAGAGCCTGGGCGTCCCGAAGCACGCGCCCGTGATTGGGACCGTGGCCAACTTCAAGCCACAAAAGGGACATCGGTATCTTCTCGAAGCCGCCGTGCGCATCCGTCAATCCTTCCCCGAGGCTCGATTTGTTCTCGTTGGGTTCGGACCCCTGGAGGGGGCTCTTCGGCGCCAGGCCCGGCAGTTGGGACTCGAAGACAACGTCATCTTCACCGGCTCTCGCAGCGACGTGCCCCGTCTGACGGCAAGCTTCGACGTGTTCGCCCTTCCCTCCATCTACGAGGGGCTGTCGATCGCCCTCGTCGAGGCCCTGGCAGTCGGGACCCCCGCGGTGGTGGCGAAAAGCGGCGGAGTGACCGAGGTCGTCACGCATGACGTGAATGGGATCGTCGTTCCCCCGCGCGATTCGGTCGCTCTGGGCAATGCCATCGTGTCGCTTCTCGGCGACCCCCCTCTCCAACGCAGGCTCGTGAAGGCGGGGAGAAAACGAGCTCGGGACTTCGATATCAAAGCGGCGGTTCAGCGGATCGAAGAGGTCTATCGCGGGCCGTCGAGGAGGCCTGAATCGGTCACATCCGCCGGTTCCCCGAGCTGACGTAGTCGCTCTCGTTGTCCGCTTGCACGAACAGAAGCGTGTCGCGAGGATCGACCATGGCCACGTTGTCGATCACTGACGCCCGAGTCGATTTCGCCAAGTTGACCAGCACTCTGGTCCGGGGATCCCGATCGAATCGTACCTCGTTGCTCCTCACGGTCGCGTCCTGCGACTTCGTGAAGGAGAACGCCGCGTACGGGCTCTGTTGGGCGATCAGGCTGTTCCGTTCGATCGTGAACGGACCTCGGAGAGCACAACCGGATGGAGGAATCACCCAGAACAGCGGCATCCCACTGCCCGCCTCCATGACATTGTCCGCCACGTCGATGCTCGACACGCCTGCGTTGCATATCCCTCCATTTGTCATCCAGGGGAGCCGGGCGGCGCCCGTGCGATTCCCGGTGAACCGAACGTTGTCGATGGGCAGGGTCGCCACCTGAGGCTCCAAGTTGAGCAGCGCATAACGGACCTGTCCAATGTAGTTGTTCTTGATCGTGACCCTGTCTGCACCTGTTATGGCGATGCCACTGCGACCGTTTCGCTCGAAACGCGAATTCTGCACGGTGATATCCCGTGCTGTATGAAAGGTCCGGACCCACTCGGGCTCGATCGTCACGAAGTCCCCAAATACATCGTAGGCCTGTACGGAAGTCAGAGTGATCTGCTCCGACCCGCTTATCTCCCACGCAGCTTCCCACTGTAGCTTGGCCTGGAAGGCCTCGTCGCCGATTCCTGCCTTGGGGTTCGCACCCTTTACGGTCATGTTCATGAAGGTGATGTCCTTCGACAGGTACACACGGACATGGGGAGCAGTCCCCACAGTGTGGTACTTCCCATAGAGAGTCGTGCCGTTCCCCGCAAGGACTAGTCCGGTTCGGCGAGAGATCGTAAGGGTGCCATCGATCCGGTAGCACCCGTTCATCGGAAAGATCAGCGTCGAGTTGTCTGGGACCGTTTGTATCCAGCTGGAGAGTGCTGCGGTCACGTCACGCGAGCAATTCGAGGGAATACCGGAGGGGACCTGATCTCCTTCGGGCACGGGCGCCGAGGACGGCGGGCCTAATGGCTGCCCGGCCGGGGCGAGAGGAGCCGATCCCTGAGAACCAGGCGCACCCCAGGCGGATCCCGCCGGCAAACGAGACGGGGAGGTCGCCGTCCCCGGGGCATTCGAGCGGGGCAACGTGGCGGTGGATCCCTGTGGCGCATGAGATCGTGACATCGTCTTGTCCCGAGCTTTGGCGGAATGGGATGCGCCGATTGGGCTGCCGTCGCTCGGTTCCAAGAGTCCGACTCGCTCCAACATGCCGGATATGGGAATGCCCCGGACAGAAGGAAGCAGAGCCATGACGATCAGCACCATGGCGGCTCTAACGAACACACGCCGGTGCTCCGCCCACCAGACGGTCGATCGATCCTTTGTCCGCGACCCCTTGAGACTGGGATGTGGGGGAGCGACTCGCGGACTCGGCACGGTTGAAAGTAAGCGGGGCGCCTGCCTGCCGGGCAAGAGACCCGCTCCGACGAGATCCCCGGTGTTCACCAGCACGGAGGCCCCGCGATCCCTTCGGCCTGATACCAGGGTGAAGGGGATCCCAGTCGACCGGATCCTCTCCCAGAGCGCGTCGGGATCCGTGTTGGTGAGAGCGGCCGCCTCGAGAAGCGTCAATGTTTCGGAGAGATGCTCGGAGGTCTCGCGTGGCGACTCGGAGCCGGTGCCTGTTGGTCTGTCTCTGAGCCTCATCCCGCGTCCCTCGGCGCCGCTGTGCATGACAATCACGTGGGGGCTCCGATGATATCGACGCGAGTGAAGAAAGGACGAGTCCCTTCGATAGCCCAATTGGCAGCATGGCTTCCCTAGGCCAATGGCCATAGCCGGCCTACCCCACGCGGATGAACTGTGCGGAATACCTGCTACGTTACCCGGCGGACTCAGCGTGAACGAATCAACCGCCTATCGAATCGCGCATGTCACGACGGTCGACTCCACCCTCCGTTTCCTCATCCTTCCCCAACTGATTCGTCTGCGGGACGAAGGGTTCGACGTCTCGGCGATCAGCGCGCGCGGTCCCTGGACCGGCGATCTCGCCGCCGAAGGCGTTCGTCATATCCCGTGGTCTCACGCAACCCGCTCGTGGAATCCGCGGGCCGACGCGCTCGCGGCGTGGGAGCTGCTGCAGATCTTCCGGAGGGAGCGATTCCATCTCGTACACACGCACAATCCTAAGCCTGGGATCGTGGGACGCGTGGCGGCCCGGATGGCCCGGATCCCCTTCGTCGTGAACACCGTTCACGGGCTGTACGCGACAGCCGACGACCCGCCTTGGAAGCGCCTCCCGGTGCTCGCCCTCGAGCGACTGGCGGCGAGGTTCTCTGACTTGGAGCTCTATCAGAGCGCAGAGGACCTGGATTGGGCCAGGCGGAGGCGCCTCGTGGCCAGCGATCGCAGCGCCCTCCTGGGGAACGGCGTCGACCTGTCGCGGTTCGATCCGTCTCTCGTTTCCCCAGAACGGTTGCAGGCCCTTCGGGCAGAGCTGGGGATTCCCCAGGACGCGCTCGTCGTCGGGATGGTGGCCCGGCTCGTGGTGGAGAAGGGGTATCGCGAGCTGTTCGCCGCTGCCAAGCTGGTTCGAGCGGCCCATCCGAGCGTCCGGTTCTTGGCCGTGGGTCCCTCCGATCCCGAGAAGGCTGATGCCCTCACTGCGCGGGAGATGGAAGAGGCCCGAGAGCGTGTCGTCTTCGCGGGCTGGCGAGGCGATGCAAGAGATCTGCTGGCCCTCATGGACGTGTTCGTCCTGCCCTCCTGGCGGGAAGGCCTTCCTCGGTCGGCCATCGAAGCGGCGGCGATGGGCAGGCCGCTCGTTTTGACAGATATCCGGGGATGCCGCGAGGTGGCCCGGGCCGGCGTGGAGGGATTCCTTGTCCCGCCGCGAAAACCCGATCGGCTCGCGGAAGCGATCCGGCAGCTGGTCGCGGACAGGTCCTTGAGGGAACGGATGGGAGCGGCGGCTCGCGTCCGAGCCCTCGCGCGCTTCGACGAGCGGAAAGTTACCGACCTGATCGTCGAGCGCTATCGCTCGCTGCTCGCCGGGGCCGGGAGCCGGAGAACCAGTGGTCGCGGCAGGCCTCGCCCGCTGGTCCCACGATGAAAGAGACCATCAAACGAGCCCTGGACATCCTGCTCGCCGGGATCGCCTTGATCTTGCTCGTGCCGTTCCTGCTCCTCATCGCTGTCCTGATACGGCTGACGATGGGCAAGCCGATCCTGTTCGTTCAGGAACGGCCCGGGCGCCACGGGAAGATCTTCCGTATCTACAAGTTCCGGACGATGCGCGATCTCGTTGGCTCGCAGAGCAGACCACTCCCTGACGACGCGCGGATCAGCAGGATGGGCAAGTTCCTCAGGACTGCCAGCCTCGACGAGCTCCCCGAACTCCTGAACGTCTTGAGGGGTGACATGAGCCTCGTCGGCCCCCGACCTCTCCGGGTCGAGTACCTTGAGCTGTACACCCCGAAGCAGGCTCGTCGACACGAAGTGAGGCCTGGGATCACGGGCTGGGCCCAGGTGAACGGGAGGAATGCGGTGTCCTGGGAGAAGAGGTTCGAACTCGACGTGTGGTACGTAGATCACTGGACGCTCGGTCTCGACGTCAGGATCCTCGGGCGCACCGCGATGAAGGTCCTTCGTGGCGAGGGGATCAGCGCGCCGGACCACGCGACGATGCCCCCCTTCACCGGATCCCGCTAGGTCCGGGAGCGCGATGCAGATGACGTCTGACCGTGCCGAGGCGTTCAACGTCCTGCTCTCATCGGCCGGGCGCCGCGTGGCGCTGCTGAACATCCTCCGCCGCACGCTGCGGGAGATGGATCTGCCCGGGAGCGTCTTCGCTGCCGACAGCTCGAAGCTCTCTTCCGCGTTTCACGCCGCCGATCGGGCGTTCCAGGTGCCCCCCTGCGCGTCCGCCGAGTTCGTGCCCGCCATGCTCGACATCTGTCGCAGGCATGGCGTGAGACTCCTGGTCCCCACGATCGACCAGGAGCTTCCCGTCTATGCGGAGCACCAGGCGCGCTTCCGGGAGATCGGTACGACCGTGGTCATCTCCAGTCCCGAGGTGATTGCCCTGGGAGCGGACAAGGACGAGACCCATACCTGGTTCGTTCAGATGAAGTTCCCCACTGTCGGCCAGGCACGCGTCTCCGAGGTCAAGTCCGATCCGGAGCGCTGGCCCTTTCCCCTCGTGGTGAAGCCCCGGCGGGGGAGCGCATCGATCGGGCTGGCGGTCGTGGCCGATCTCGTAGAGCTCGACATCGCGACGCGGGGCCGTGAAGAGTTCGTCGTTCAGACCCCAGCCCGAGGCGACGAGTACACGATCGACCTCCTCGCCGACGAACGAGGCAGCTGTGTTGGCGTCGTGCCGCGGCGTCGGATCGAGGTTCGCTCGGGAGAGGTGAGCAAGGGAGTGACCTCGCGCTCAGACGCGCTCATCGAGCTCGCCAGATGCATCTGTGAGGCCCTCCCCGGCCCGTACGGCCCACTGACGATTCAGGTCTTCATGGACCGATCCACCGGTGAGACCCGTGTTATCGAGATCAACCCGCGCTTCGGAGGCGGTTTCCCCTTGAGCTGGCAGGCGGGGGCCGCGTTCCCCCGCCGGATGATCGAGGAGATCCTCGGCATTGAGCCTGGAACCCCCGTCGACCGGTGGAAGGATGGCCTCGTCATGCTCAGGTACGACGAAGGCGTCTTCGTCGATTCCGCCGCGGCCGGGGTCTGAGCTGTGTCGGAGATCCGGTGCGTCGTCTTCGATGTCGATGACACGCTGTACCTCGAACGGGACTACATCCGCAGTGGGTTCGGGTGCGTAGGGGGATGGGCTCGGGACAACCTCGGAATCGACGACTTTGCCGAGCTCGCGTGGCATGCCTTCGAGGAAGGAACTCGCGGCTCGACCTTCGACGTCGTTCTGCGACAGCGCGGCATCGACCCCACTTCGGAGCTCGTCGGCAGACTCATGGGGTTCTACCGGAGCCACGAGCCCGACATCGAACTCCTCCCCGACGCCAGGGAATGCCTGAAACGGTTGGCGGGGCGGCTCGCGTTGGCGACGGTGACCGACGGTCCGCTCGAGAGCCAGCGGGCCAAGGCTCGGGCGCTCGACCTGGCCCGGTGGGTCGATCCGATCATCTTCACGGCCGAGCTGGGGGCTTCTTTCTCCAAACCGCACATCCGGGGGTTCGAGGTGGTGGAGGAGATGACGGGGTGTTCGGATGAAGAGTGCGTGTACGTCGCCGACAATCCCCTGAAGGACTTCGTCGCGCCACGAGCGTTGGGCTGGAAGACCGTGCGGGTGCGGCGCCCCCAGAGCTTGCACCAAACGGTCCCCAGCGGAGCCGACGTCGATCTGGAAGTGACGGACCTCTCGGACCACCTTAGGCTGACCGGGCCATCTGCTGGTGGCACGCATGGCGTGATCGGCTCAGTCTGAGAGCCTCGCCTCGAGGGCCAAGAAACAGCACCTGACTCGAGCTTGTCCTCGCACAATTCGGTTGACGACTTCCATCATCGCGTGGAAGCATCTTTGGCCTTCCCCGACGGAGGACCCCAATGGAAAGCAGGCCAGTCGGTAACCGGGGCATGCTCTGCATCTCGATCGACCTCGAACTGGCCTGGGGCGTCTGGGATGCTGTGACTCCGCAATACATCTCCAAGTGCCTCGCACTCGAGCGGCCAATCGTGAAGCAGATCCTCACACAATTCGCAAAGTACGGGATCGAAGCCACCTGGGCCGTCGTCGCGCGCCTGCTCGAGCCATCTGCCTCGAGCGATGCCCAGGCCTGGTTCGCACCGGATCTCATCGAGACGATCCGGAAGGCGGCGCCGCGGCAAGAGATCGGCTCACACACTTACGCGCATGTTTGCTTCGGCAAGATGGCGCGGGATGCGGTACGACACGACCTTGAAGCCGCGGCCCGGGTGCATCGAGGGCATGGCCTCGACTTCCGCACATTCGTGTTTCCTCGCAACGCCATTGCATACCTCGACGAGCTGACGCGGGTCGGCATCAAGGTGTTCCGTGGCCTTGACGTGGGCTGGCAGACGAAGCTTGCATCGCTCGGCGAATCAGCGCGGCGGCTGGCCAACCTCGTGGACAAGGTCGTGCCGATTCCGCCAAGGTTGGTGCAGCCCCGACGCCATCCTGATGGATTGGTCGAGCTGCCAAGCTCGATGCTGCTGATGAGCCGCAACGGCCCACGTCGGGTGATCCATCCGAAGGTGCTCGAAACCAAAGCGGCGCTCGGGTTGCGCGCGGCTGCCCATACGGGCGGCGTCTTCCATCTTTGGTTCCATCCATCGAATTTCTATTACGACACCAAACGCCAATTGGAGGTTCTCGAGGCGATTCTTGCGCGGGCGTGCCAACTTCGCGACAACGGCCAGCTTGAAATACGCCCCATGGGAAGCTTCTCCGATGTATTCGATTAGGCCATACGCTCCGGCCGACCGAGACCGGCTCAGGGAGCTGGTCACCAAAGACGTCTGGGCCCACCGACCAGCCGAAACGTTCGACCGCCGATGGTGGTGGCGCGAGCCGGAGCCTCCCCTGCTCGTCGCGCAGGATACGCATGACGGCGAGCTCATCGGCTTTTGCGCCTTTGTTCCGTTCACCCTCTACTCCAAATCGAAGACCACCGCTGCGGCTTGGTACGTCGATTTCTTCGTCTCCAGCCGGCACCAGCGAAAGGGGATCGGCAAGGCGCTGACCAGGGAGGTCATGGGTCGCTTTCCCCTGACTGCCGCGTTGTGGGCGACCGAAGGCTCGTGGGCCGTTTTCCAGAGGCTCGGGTGGACCGATCAGCGGTTCGTGGACATCTTCCTGAATCCGTGGCCCATGCTCCCGATCGTCGGGCGTGGCATGATGTCGAGACGACGCCGGTCCCACCCGGGGGTGCGCCTCGACGTTGCACCGATCGGTGAGACTCTTCCGCGTCCTCACGAGATCGACGCACTGTGGCTGCGGGTGCGCGATGGGTACGAAGCGCTGGTGGTGCGGGATTCGGCGACGCTGACCGCGCGGTACCGCCAAAGACTCGGCCGGCAATATACGATCATGCGGGCATATCGGGACTCGCAGCTGGCCGGCTACATGATCGTGAGGCCGTTGCCGCGGGGCTCGCTGCGCCCGCTGCGGCGCTTCCCCGTAGGTCTGGTGGTCGACTATCTTCTCGACCGGGACGACCCGCCGCTGTTCGGGCTCATGCTCGATGCGGCGTCGGCGAGACTCATCGCTCAGGGCTCTCGGTGTGTCGTGTGCCTCTCGACGGAACGGCCCTTCCATGTCCCATTGAAACGAAGAGGCTTTCTGTCTGCTGGGACACCGCTGGTCGGCCGAAAACTGTCGCGCATGCGGATCGCCTTCACGTTCTTCACGTCGGGTGAGGCCGATCGGCCGCCGTCTGATTGGATGCTCACGTTCGCCGACGCAGACTCCGACCTCACGTGGGGATCATTTCTGGAGTGACGACGAGTTCGGTCTTCACGCGACGGCCGCCTCCCTGAGCGTCTACGTCCAGTCGCAATAGACGAGCTACGTTGAGCGGTTGTTGCGCAGGTGGGCACTCTCGCAGGTGGGCACTCTCGCAGGTGGGCACTCTCGCAGGTGGGCACTCTCGCAGGTGGGCACTCTCTAGGACACGAGGGGGTCACCTGGGGTGCCTGTTCACCGGCGGGCGGCCGGTTTCATCGGATTTTGTCGCCCCCTACGGGTTGGTGCTATCGACGATCAGGCCATAACGGACCGAACGCATTCTTTCTGCACGGGCAATCACCATTCTGGCCATTGAACGCTACCCGCGTGCCGGGGCGCCACTCCGGGGGACTGGAGGCTTCGTGGCCGTCTACGTCGCTCACCATAGCCGAACTACGGCGGGCGGCGGTTGGGAGGGCGCAAGTTCTACGGTATCCACGGGGTGAATGAAGATTCTGGTCACCGGCGGCGCCGGTTTCATCGGATCCAACCTGGTCGAGGATCTCGTTTCCTCGGGCCATGAGGTGCGGGTTCTCGATGACCTCTCCACGGGCTCGCTCGACAACCTCGCCGACATCCGGCCGCCTCCAGACGCGGTCGTCCAGGACATTCGGGATACCGAAGCCGTGTGGGACGCGATGAGGGACGTGGAGGTGGTCTATCACCTAGCCGCATTGCCCTCGGTCGCCCGGTCCGTAACCGATCCAGTCACAACGCACCAGGTAAACGTCGATGGGACTCTGAGCGTCCTCCAGGCCGCCCGCCGCGCCCGAGTCAGGAGGATCGTGTACGCCTCGTCCTCCTCGGTCTACGGCAATACCCCACGTCTCCCCAAGGACGAAGCGATGCCTCTGGCCCCGCAATCCCCATACGCGGCGTCGAAGGCCGCGGGGGAGGGGTACTGCCGCGCATTCACCCACGCCTATGGGTTGGAGACGGTGTCGCTTCGGTTCTTCAACGTGTTCGGCCCACGGCAGGATCCGAGCTCCGAGTATGCGGCAGTAATCCCACGGTTCATTCACCGTATGCTCGCTGGTGGGTCACCAGAGATCTTCGGGGATGGCGAACAGAGCCGGGATTTCACCTTCGTGGCCGACGTCGTGCAGGCGCTCCGGCTCGCCGCCGCGAGCGGGCCGGAAGCGGTCGGGCAGGCCGTAAACATAGGGTGCGGCGCCAGGACGAGCCTGCTCCAGCTGGTGGCCATTCTCAACAAGGTGCTCGGCACATCGATCTCGCCGGTGTTCTCCGCGCCCCGCCAAGGCGACGTCAGGCATTCACGCGCCGATGTCACCCGGGCCGAGCGGCTCCTGGGCTACCGACGGGAGGTCTCGTTCGAGGCCGGCCTGGCCCAGACGATCGCCTGGTTCGCCGGGCGAAACAGCGTGACCGAGGCGGTCCGGTGAGCGTTCAGCCCCGGGTGGACCCTCCGGCCATCATGGGCGGGTCCCCAGCCTTCCCCGAGGGACTTCCGTTCATGCGACCGAGTGTCCCGGACGAGGAGGCCATCCTGGGACGGCTGAAGACGATCATGCGATCCGGCATGCTGACGAATGGCCCCTTCGTCAGAGAGTTGGAGGAACGGGCGGCCGACTACCTGGGGGTCCAGAACTGCATCGCCGTGAGCTCGTGCACGGCCGGCTTGATGCTGGCGCTGCAGGCGGCGGAGCTATCCGGGGACGTGGTCCTGCCGTCGTTCACGTTCGCCGCCACAGCTCACGCGGCCGCTTGGAACCAGTTGCGCCCCGTCTTCGCCGATGTCGATGCCCACACACTGACTCTGTCGCCCGAGGCCGCCGCCAGGGCCATCGGGGTCCGCACCTCGGTCATCTTGGCCACTCACACGTTCGGCACGCCGTGCGAGGTCGAAGAGCTCTCCTCCCTGGCTCGGAGCAGCGGTGTCAAGCTGCTCTTCGACGCTGCTCACGCCTTTGGATCCCGCCGGGCCGGGACCCCGGTGGGCGGGTTCGGCGAGGCCGAGGTGTTCAGCCTCTCCCCAACGAAGGTCCTGGTGGCGTCGGAGGGCGGTCTCATCGCCACCAACAACGACGTTCTGGCCGAGCGCTGCCGGATCGGCCGCGACTACGCGAACCCGGGGAATTACGACTGCCTGTTCGTCGGGCTAAACGCCCGGATGTCGGAGATCCACGCCGCCTTCGCCCTGGCTTCACTCGAGGACCTCGAGCCGCGCATCGACCGGCGAAATGAGCTGGCCGAGATGTACAAGCAGGCCCTTGCCGACGTGCCCGGTATCAGCTTTCCCACCGTGGCCGGGTCGGATCGGAGCACCTACAAGGACTTCACCGTCCTGGTGGAGGCCTCCGAATTCGGGATCGACGCGGCCGAGCTGGTCAACGCGCTGGGAGAAGAGGGGATCCAGACGAAGCGGTACTACGCGCCGCCGGTCCACACGATGCAGGCATACCGGTCCCAGGCAGGAAAGAACGGCCAGCTGCCCGTTACCGAGGCCGCCGCCCGGCGGGTTCTCACGCTCCCGCTGTGGAGCTCGATGCAGGGCCCGGAGCTGCTGGGGGTGGCCGACACGGTCAGCCGGATCCAGCGGTACGTGAGCGCCGAAGGCTAGGAACTTCCAGACGCCTCGGACCTCAACCGTTCCTCCTGCCGGCTTGTCACGCAACGTTGGGGAAGAAACGGCAGGTCGGGGCGCAAGAAAGTTACGGCGGATGACCGAGGATCGCTCTTGGGAAGAGCCCGACGCTCCGCTAACTCTCAACCCGAGGGAGGTTCTCGGCTTCCATGCCCAAGCCCGAGGAGGTCTCAAGGAAGGGCCTTACCCGACGCGACCTCCTCAAGCGCGGGGTGGTCGCCCTAGCCATCGCCTGGTCGGCGCCCGTCATCCAGAGCATCAGGACCCCCGCCTACGCAGCCAGCCCCGCCATCCGCACCTGCTGCCAGTGCGTCACCGGCGGACCCTCGAACGAACCTTGTGAGTCCAACGGATTTACCTGCGAAGCCTGCCAGCGGTTCTGCGTGGGCAAGGGCGGGGTACTCAAGTACGCCCGGGGCGACGGCTGCTCATGCATCCAGGGGGTTTGCACGGGCTCCAATGGTCCGTGCGACCCGCAGTCCTGTCCCTAGCAAGCCGCCAAAGGGCACGGTCCTCGGCCGAGTGACGTAGCCAGACTACGCTGCGCGCAAGATGAGCGTCGCAGAGCGCCTCCCTAGAGTGTGAAGCCCGCTTCGGGGACAAGGCGACGGAACCGGGAGCCTCGGAAGGAGGAAGCTCGTGAACCTCGGTCCCACTGAGCTCATCATCATCTTGGCCATCGTGCTCCTGCTCTTCGGAGGAAAGAAACTGCCAAGCCTGGCCCGATCCCTGGGCAAGTCAAGCAAGGAGTTCAAGAAGGGAATGGCCGAAGGGGCCGCAGAGGACGAGGAAGACAGCCAAGTTCAGTCCTAAGCGAAACCACCAGCGCCCGATTATCCTAGAGGAAGCATGTTCAACGTCGGTCCCACCGAGCTCATGGTCATCCTGGTGCTGGCTCTCATCGTGTTCGGGCCCAAGAAGCTTCCCGAGATGGGGAAGTCCATCGGGAAGGGGCTCAGGGAGTTCCGTAAGGCCCAGATGGAAATCCGCAACGAGATCTCCGAAGGGCTCAGGGACACCCCGAGCTCGCAGCCAACTTCCCCCGCCCCCGACGCTGGAGCGACGGGCACCCCCGCATCCGATGGACACAGCACGGCCGTGGCGGACGGCAAGGGCACGTCGGAACAGCCCTCAGCCTGAACACCCCACCTCCTTCTCGAAAGAGGAGGGGTGAAGTGGCGCCGCGACGAGAAGAAGAGCTGACCTTCCACGGCGAGGGCAACAAGAGAAGGCGCCATGGTCGAGGCATGCCACGAACGGTAGGCTCCACGTCCGACTCCCTGGTCACCGTTCCGAGCCTTCTACCCGCCACGCTCGGTCCCCGGCGGCCATCCGGCCGGCCAGCACCCCGGCCGCGCCCGCGGCCAGGAAGAACTCGGGGTCGTCGGCCACCCTCCTGCCCATCGACGTGGGTTCGATGCCGTTCTCGGCCAGCAGGTCGAGCGCGGGCAGGCCGGTCGTCTCGACCAACTGATGGCGTTCCTCCAGTCGCGCGTCACGAAGCGAATCCCAGATCATCCGGCGCCGGTCCTCGTCCTCCAGGGCCGGGACCGCGACGTGGACCGAGACCAGGGCCACCTTCGACAGGGCCGTGATCGAGTGGTGCGATACCCCGCGGTGCCTGTCGCGGGGGTCGGCGAAGCTGATCCGGAGCGCGGCCACAGGACGCCCCCCCAGGATCCCCACTGCGTTCAGGGTCATGGCTGACTCGACGTCGGAGGCGCCCCATGGAGTTCCTGTGCCAGCGTTCCCGGGGCCGTCGCTCACTATGAGTACGTCGGCTCCTGCCACATGTCGCCCCGCCAGGAGCCCCGAGAACACGCTCACGGCCTCGAGGTCCCCGCCGAACGCCTGGCCGGTGGTGATCACGTCCGAAACCAGGCCGGCATCCCGGAGAGCGGCGGCCTGGCGTGAGAGCCCGGCCGGCAGGGCTGCCCCGTCAGTCATGACGTAGGCCACCCTGGAGGCGCCGCCGGCCCGCGCTCCGGCCACGGCCGGACCCACCATCGAGTGGAGGGGCACCCACACCACGGGGAGTCCGTTCAGCTCGGAGGCGGACTCCATGGTCGCTCGGTGCGGGCTTCCCTCTTCCTCTGCCGTCTGGACCGACACCTGATGGGGGGTGTAGCGGAGCTTCATGGTTCGCCCGGGCCCGGTCGCCTCGATTTCCTCGGACCCCTCGACGGCCACCACGAAGTGATCACCTCCGGTGCCCAGGCCGAGCCAGACGGCCGTCGTGTTGAGCACCACCCGATCCCCCCGACCAACCGGCCCAACCAGCGCGGGGTAGGACACCGCCCTGGCAGGCTCGCCACCGACGTCGACCATCAGCTCGACGGCGCCCTGCCGCTCGGCCAGTACGTCCAGGACGATCCCGCGCCGCGTCCGCATCCAGGGACCCGCCATGACGGGGATTATCATCACTTCCCCGAGGGCTGCGAGAGGAACGATGCGAAGGACTGGCGAGCGGTTCCAGGACCTCGTGGCGGAGGCGCTGGACGACCTGCCGGCGTGGGTGCTGGATCGCCTCGACAACGTGGAGGTCCTGGTGGAGGAGGAGCCTCCGCTCGACCAACCCAACCTCCTCGGGCTGTACGAGGGGATCCCGCTGACTCGGCGGAATTCAGGGTATTTCGGCGTCCTTCCCGACCGGATCACGCTTTTTCGCTCCACCATCGAGGCGGTGGCCGGGGACGACCAAGCCCTAAGGCACGTGATCGCCGACACCGTGGTCCACGAGGTGGCTCACTTCTTCGGCATATCGGACGACCGGCTGCGAGAGCTCGGGCGCGGCTGATGCACCCACTGGAGCGCCTGATCAATCTGGTCGCTCTCCTCCTGGAAGCCCGGCGGCCACTCACCTTCGAACAGATCCGTTCGCTGATGCCCGCCTACCAGCAGGGCGACGTGGCGGCGGCCAAGCGCATGTTCGAGCGGGACAAGGACACCCTGCGCGAAGTGGGCATCCCGGTCGAGCTGGCCTCGACCGATGCCTGGGAGATAGAGCAGGGCTACCGCATCTCCAAGGACGAGTACTACCTCCCCGAGGTGAGCTTCACCCCCGACGAGGTATGGGCGCTGTTCGTCGCGGCCCACGCTCCGGGGGAGAGCGGCGATGCCGAGCTTGCATTCCAGAAGCTCTCCACGGGCGCAGAGACCAACGTGCTGACGGCCATGACCGAGCGGACGGCCGCGCCGGGAGCGGACCCGTCGGGACCGCACCTCGGAGCCATCGCCGACGCGCTGGCCCGGCGGCGGGCGGTGCGATTTCGGTACCGCCCAGCGCAGGGCAAACCCGCCTCGAGGGAGGTCGACCCGTATTCGTTGGTGTTCCGGGGCGGACACTGGTACCTGGCGGGCAGGGATCGAACCCGGGGCGAGATCCGCTCCTTCAGGCTCTCGCGCCTCCTCTCCCCGGTGAAAGAGATCGGACCGGCCTCCTCGCCGCCGGAGGGGTTCGACGCCTCGGCCCTCCTGCAAGCGGGGCCGTGGGGACTGGGGCAGCCGGCGGCCCGGGCACGGGTGGCCTTCAGTCCGAAGGTCGCGTGGTGGGCGGTCCGGGATGTCTCCGGCGCCAGGGTGCTGAAGACCCGCAGGGACGGTTGGGTCGAGGTCGACGTCCCGGCCAGCCAGAGCGACTCCTTCGTGTCCTGGATCCTGTCCTTCGGTCCGGACGCTCGCGTGTATTCGCCGAGGTCCATTCGCGATCAGGTCGTTGCCCGGCTCGAGGCACTGGCCGTGCATGGCTAGGCCGGCCGCCGCTCGTCACACGTCGAGGGCATCGGATCGACTGCGTCGCCTCCTCGTGGTCGTGCCGTACGTAGTTCGCCATCCCGGGGCACGGTTGGAGGAGATCTCCCGCCTCTTCGGTCTCGGGGAGCGCGAGTTGCTGGAGGACCTCAACCTCCTGTTCGTCTCCGGCCTCCCACCTTACGGCCCGGGCGACCTCATCGATGTGCAAGTCGAAGAAGGGCGGGTGTGGATCGGGATGGCCGATTACTTCTCCCGGCCGGTCCGTCTGACCCGCTCGGAGGCCCTGGCCCTGTACCTGAAGGGAAAGGCCCTGCTGGGCGCACCGGGGCTGGAAGAAGCTCCCGCGCTCGCGTCCTCGCTGGAGAAGATCGAGCAGGGCCTGGGGCAAGATACGCTGGAAAACCTGGCCGGCCGGGTGGAGGTGGGCGGCGGAGGCCACGCCGCGGCCGCCCTGGCTGCCGTTCGCCTCGCGGTCGAGCGTCGGGAGCAGTTGGAGATCGAGTACTACACGGCCGCCCGGGACGACCTCGCGACCAGGCGCATCGACCCCGAACACGTCTTCTCCTCCATCGGGAACTGGTACGTGGTGGCCTGGGACCACCTGGCGGACGCCGAGCGTCTCTTCCGCGCCGACCGCATCCGCTCGGCCAAGGCCACAGGCGAGACGTTCGAGCTGCGCGGACTCCTGGGAGCCGGCCGCCCCCTGTACACCCGCTCGACCCGGGACATCCCGATCAGGTTGGTCCTGGCCCCCAGCGCGCGGTGGGTGGCCGAGTACTACGAGACCGAGCGGGTCGCCGAGCAGGAGGACGGCAAGATCGAGGTCACGCTGCCGGCCAAGGAGCTGGCCTGGGTGGCCAAGCTCATCCTGCGCCTGGGGGGCGAGGCCACCGTGCTGGGGCCGGGAGAGCTGGCCGACATGGTTCGAGATACCGCCCGCCGGACGCTGGCGCTTTACCGGCGGCCTTCCCTCTGATCGGATCGCGCCCGAGCTATCGGGGCAGGTCGGGCCCCTTCTTGCCTCGGGGTCGACCCGGGACGAACGGCTCGGTTCCAGTATGGACTTTCGGCCATCTCAAGAGCCGTACCGGCCCGGCCGATATGCGTGGTGAGATGACCACCATCCGGACGACCTGCCCTCGCTGTGGTGAGGTCGACATGACCCCCGAGGCCATCCTCTTGTCGATCCGGGATCAGCGAGGCGAAGGTTCCTATCGCTTCTCCTGCCCCGAGTGCCTCAACACGATCGAGAAGCCGGCCGACAGGAAGGTCGTCGCCCTCTTGCTCTCGGCAGGCGTCGAGCTCGCCGATGCCGGCACCGAGGGCTTGGATCACGAGCCCGAGTGGGAGAGTTACGAGCCGCTGGAGGTGCATCCGGGCGGCCCGCCGTTCACTGTGGACGACCTGATCACGTTCCACTTCCTGCTGAAGGACGACGAGGAGTTGTCCAGGCTCCTGCCTCGAAGCTAGGGTTCTCCCCCCCTTACCGGGGCACCTTCGCCTGCTATCCTGCGAAAGTGCTCGTGGTCGCTGTGTTGCTGGCCATCGGCCTCGCCTCCTTGGGGCTGCTGGCGGTCCTGGTCATCGCATTGGTCCGCCACGTGAAGCTTCTGGCTTCTTCCCTACGGCGGTTCCAGGACGAGGTGCAGCCGATCCTCGAGGAGATCCAACAGGACTCGGCGAGCGCGCAGGACAAGATGCAGAGGATGTCCCGATAGGGAAGGCTCGGCTGCCCCGGCCTTTCGGACAAAGACCGATCGATCCCATGCCAAGAAGACCGACATCACGTACGACCCTCACGATCCAGGTGATCGGATGGCGCTGAAGCTGCGGCGGTTCCGTCGGGAGCAGGACTCCGATGGGACCATGACCATGATCGAGCACCTGGACGAGCTCCGGACGCGCTTGATCACGTCCATCGCCGCCATCGGGGTGGGGATGATCGGAGGCTGGTTCCTCTTCCGGCCGGTGTTCAACGTCATGCAGCACCCCTTCTGCGACTTCATGACGGGGCATCCCAACCTGGCGCCCAACCCCAAGGACCCGTGCCGGCTGGTCTATCTGTCTGTCACCGAGCCGTTCATCATCAAGATCAAGGTCGTGGCCTTCCTCGGGATAGCGCTGGCCCTCCCCGTGGTCCTGTACCAGTTCTGGCGGTTCGTGACGCCGGGCCTCACCGTTCGGGAGCGCAAGTACGCGATCCCGTTCGTCCTCTCCTCCCTGTGTCTGTTCGCGCTGGGCGGGTTCTTCGCCATGCTGACCTTGCCCAAGGGTCTGGGTTTCCTCCTGGGATTCGCCGGCACCAAGAACGTCCTGGCTGTGCTGTCGATCGGGAAGTACCTCGGGTTCGTCATGTTGGTGATCCTCGCGTTCGGGGCGGCCTTCGAGTTCCCGCTGATCCTGATCTCGTTGATGCTCGTGGGTGTCCTGAGCAGCCGACAGCTCCGACAGTGGCGTCGGTACGCCCTCGTGCTCATCGCGGTCATCGCGGCGGTGATCACTCCCAGCCAGGACTGGTTCACCATGTCCGCGTTGATGGTCCCCCTGATAATCTTCTACGAACTGTCGATCGCGATCGGTCGGATCCTGAAGAAGTAGCAGGGGGACAACCCGAGTTGGCCATCAAAGGAAAGGGGCGTACGCGCGGCCGTCGTGCAGTGGCCGCCCCGCCCAGGCGCGGAATCGTCGTACGAAAGCCTCCCATCTGGCGCCGCCGTTGGGTGTGGCTCGCCGTCGGGATGGTGGCGGTGGCCGGCATCGTGGCCGGGGTTCTTGCCGCCGTCCACGCCCACGGGGTTTCCACAAGGAAAGCCCGCGAGCAGAATGCCGTTGCCCGCTACCTTAATGCGTTCCGCCTTCACCTCCCCCAGGACCGGACCCCCATCCCGCCCGACGCCATCGTCATCTTCTCGTCCGTGCAGAACGATCTCGACAACTTCAAGAACCTATCCTCCGCCCAGGCCGAGCAGAAGGGCAAGGACGTGGCCGCCATGGCCACGAAGTCGGCGGACGGTCTGGAGAAGGTCCGGATCGCGGCGCTGATCCCCGAAGAGTTCGCCTCGGATCGCGGCGAATTGAACGAGGCGCAGTTCCTGATCGTCCAGTCCTATCGCCTGTACGAGCCGATCGGCAATCTGATCCAGGCGGCGGCCACGGCCTCCGGAGACGCACGGCAGGCCCTCCTCGACCAGGCGCGATCGCTGACGAACAGGTCAGGCGCGCTGTTCGACCGGGGCTATGTCAAGATCGTCCGGATGGCCAACCGTCTGGGCCTCCCCATCAAGACAAAAGTCCAGCCCGTGCCGCAGGCCTCGCCCGGGAACCCGAGCCCCACGCCGTCGGCCACCGCCTCGCCCTCTGCGTCTCCGTCGGCGTGAGCTAATTCGAGCGATCCCATGGCGGTCGTGGTCGTCGCGAACCCAACGGCCGGCCGCGGCAAGGGCGCAAGGCTGATCCCCAAGGTCGATGCGCTCCTGCGCTCCCTCGGCGTCTCGCACACTCTTCGCATATGCGAGGGCGCCGACGATCCGGAGCGGCTGGCCAGGCTGGCCGCCTCCGACGGCGCCGAGATCGTGGCCGCACTCGGCGGGGACGGACAGGTCGGAGCTTGCGCCAACGGCGTGTTCGGAACGAAGAGCGCTCTGGCGGTCATTCCCGCCGGCGCCGGCAACGACTTCGCCAGGCACATCGGCCTGGACCGCAAGGACCCACTCGCTGCTATCCGGCTCCTCTCCTCGCCTTCGTTCAGGACGATCGACGTGGTGAAGGTGACCACGCCGGAACGGCAGCGCTACTACGTGAACATCGGGGGAGCGGGGTTCGACTCCGAGGTCAACGAACACGCGAACAAGGTCCGTCGGCTCCGGGGAACCCCCAAGTACGTGTATTCGACGTTCGTCACGCTCGCTCGGTTCACTCCCGGCCAATTCGTGGTGACGGTGGACGGGACGGAGCATCCGTTCATGGGCATGATGCTCGCCGTGGGGAACGGGACCTCGTACGGCGGAGGGATGCGGGTGACGCCCGACGCCCGCTCCGACGATGGGCTCCTCGACGTGTGCGTGATCCAGGAGCTGCCCAAGTGGCAGTTCGTCACGACGTTCCCGAAGGTGTTCTCCGGCAAGCACGTCGAGCATCGAGCGGTCACCATGCTCCGGGGGAGGGAGATCGAGATCTCGGCCGACCGCCCCTTCCAGGTCTACGCCGACGGTGAGCCGGTGGGACAGCTCCCGGCCACGTTCTCGGTCGTTCCATCGGCGCTCCGAGTCGTCGTCCCGCCCGCTTCTGGTTAAGGTTTCCCCTATGGCGGATGGATTGCTGTTGCTGCACGCCTTTCCCCTCGACGCCTCGATGTGGGCGCCGCAGCTCGCAGCGAGACAGGGCGAGGTGGCCGTGGTCGCGCCGAACTTCCCGGGGTTCGGTGACGCCCCGCTGGCGGGTGAGGTCTCCACGATGGACGAGGCCGCCGAGCGCGCCGAATCTGAAGTGGCCGCCTCCGGGCTCGACCGCGTGGTCGTGTGCGGCCTGTCGATGGGCGGGTACGTGGCCTTCGCGTTCTGGAGGAAGTTCAGGGCCCGGGTCGCCGGACTGGTCCTGGCCAACACGCGGGCCGGCGCCGACGACGAGGCTGGCCGGGAGCGGCGGCGGGCCCTGGCTCAGCGCCTCCGCGCCGAGGGGAACGCGTTCCTGGTCGACTCGCCGCCACCGCTCCTCTCCTCAGACCCGCCCGGCGAGCTGTGGAGCCACGTGAAGTCGATCATCGCCGCCCAATCGGCCGAGGCCCTCGC
>WNFU01001402.1_pt1 | contig 33845 bp, 24 predicted proteins | sample 5400121 | NCBI WGS metagenome assembly WNFU01 (sample SAMN13153360, study PRJNA577476) | soil metagenome | isolation source: 100 cm soil or saprolite under grassland replicate 1 | place: USA:California | collected 2016-06-15
TGTACTCGGGGTGCTCGGACAGCGCGAACTGGGGCGTGATCCAGGTCACGGGTGGGAGGCGGTCGTTGCGGATGTCGTCCATGACCTGCTGCACGGGGAACACGTGCCGGTGCCACTGCTTGGGGTCGTCCCGGATGTGGCGGACCGCCGCGTACGCCGACCAGATGTACCCGGACCGGGGGGACTGGTCCCACCGCACCGGCGGGGCAGCGTAGTACGCCCATGGGATGTCCTCCTTCGACAGCAGGTCGCCCTCGGTCGAGAAGTCGAAGCACGGCGGCAGGAGCTGGATCCGCCCCTCGGTATCCTCGACGGGCACGAGCTCGCTCTTCGGCGCATCGCACCCCCACGTCTTGTAGTTGCCGCGGTCGTCCGAGGGTGGGGGATCGGGGTTCTCGACCGTGCCCCCGGACGTGGCCGCGATGGTCATCAGGTGGTTCGGGAACGACGGCCCGTTCACCGAGGCGAAGAACCGGTCGCCGAGGACGAATTCCTTCGCCCAGTGCCAGTAGTTGGGGAGCTGGTCCGGGTAGAGCTGGGTGTAGGCGTAGAACTTCCCCGCCCGGACGCCGAAGCCGTCCATCTTCCCGCCGTCGTACGCGAGAAGCGCGGCCTGCCGGTCGTGCGGGAGGTCATGAGGCACCCGGCCGCTGGTGCCCCGGGTGAGCTTGCGCCGCAGGTCGCGGTCCCAGCCGTATGTGGCTCCATCCGCTCCCGGGAACCTGCCGAACAGAGAGTCGAAGCTCCGGTTCTCCTTGATGATGAACACCACGTGCTTGATCGGCCACCGGGTCGGGAAGCGGGACGCCGACCCGTGAAATTTCAGCGACGAGTCATCGTCGGGATTCGCTCCGGTGCAGCCGGAGGAGACCGCCCCCAGGACCGCGAGCATCGCGATGGCCGACCGGGCCCGGCGGGCCCGATAGGGAACCTGCCGGGGGGCCGGCGCGGCGGTCCTTGTCCGAGGATAACCCTGCATCCAGGCTCTCACGGGTAGAGCGGGCAAGTCAGGATATCGGCCGGATCCCCGGCTGTCCCTGGGAGGACCGGGTGGCCATGTTCTGCCATGTAGCGCCATGTGGCGCTCCGTGCCCGAGAGAGGGAGCCAGGGCGACGGGCTCAGCTTGCGGCGTTCGCGTCCTCGGCGCCCTCGGGTCGAGGACGCCTGCGACTCGAGGCCCGCCGGCCCGCGCCCCGGATGGCAAGAGGGACCCATCCCAGCGCCGCCACCGCCAGGGCGACGACTACCCCCTGTCCACCGGTGAGAGAGACTCCCACGCGGTCGGCGCCGTAGCCCCCCAGCGCGAGCGTGGCGATCCCGAAGGTGGGGGCGCAGGCCACCCGCTCGACCCATCCGGTCGGAAGAAGGCTGGCCGACCACCCCAGGCCGGCTACGGCGAGGGAGAGCAGGGTGGCCAGAGCCAGGGCGACGAGGGTCCCGTTGCGAGGTGGATCGGGGAGCCGGGCCAGAGGCATCCTCCCCCCGGGCGGCAGCGGCCCGTTCAGAATGGCCACCCCGGGGGCCACTCTGGCCCCGGGATGGCTGGAGACGAACGAGCCGAATTGCGTCGTGAACGCCTTCATCACAACGATGACGGGATCGCCGGCCGCCACCCCCTTGACGCTGTCCCACAGAGTGGCGGAGGTCTCATTGAACAAGGGATCGTCCCCGACCGAGGGTTTGCCCGCCAGGAAGTTCGGAGCGGTGCCCAGATACACGTAGAGACCAGAGCGTTCGCCGTTCCGGAGCCACGCCGCCGTCCAACGGTAGGCCGGGGCCACGCCGAACAGGGTGGCCCCGCCCTCGCTGGGCCTCATCACGAGCAGCACCACCGGTCGATTGGCGGTGTACCTGACGGCGTAGTCGGCCACGGTCGCTGTCTGGACGAGCGCCCTTTGGGACAGGAACGGGGCCCGCACCGAGAGGATCCGATACGCCACCAGGCCGGACCCGAGCAGACCAGCCATGATCAATGTGACCCCAGCGACCGTGCCGACGCGGCCGAGCCGCTCGCTGGCCAGACGCCCCAGAGCCATCAGGCCCGCGGCAGCGAGGATCGGGATCCCGTAGGCGAACGGCAGCAACCGGTGCACGGGCACGGACAAGCCCCATTCGAAGAGCAGGATAGCCCCGAGCCCCACCGCCCCCCACACCAGCAGCAGGATCAGGCCGAACAGCCGACGCCGGGTCGGGTTCATCAAGGCCAGCCCGCCTGCCCCCACCGCGGCGAGCGGCCCCAGCACGTCCAGCCGGAACTTCGAGGACGTCCGAGCGTACGCGACCACCATTTGCGCCCGGGGCAGCTTCGCCACGTGGGGCGCCCCGGGGGTGAGCAGGAAGGCCGCGCCCCCCAGCACCGCCGAACCGGCCAGCAGCCCGGTCACCCTGGCCGCCGGGGTGTCGATACTGTGAGTTCCACCACGGAGAGCCCGCAACGAGCTCGGCACCAGTGCCACAGTGAACACAGCGAGGACCACCGCGAACAGCACGGCGAAGTTCCAGTGGACGATAGCAGTGGCGCCCAGCAGCAGGATGGCGGCCGCAATGGCCGGTCGCCCGTCGGCTGTGAGGACCACAGCGGCCGCGCCGGCAAGCAACAGGGCGTCCGCCATCAGGTTGTCCATGTGCCCGATCGCGGTGAGGACGGTGCTGGTCGAGCCGCCCACCAGCAGGGCGTAGACGGGTGCGCTCCACGCTGGTTCCTCCAGAGCTGCCCTGGCGAACGCCGACGCGGCCAGACCGATCACGACGGAAGCCACGGCCGAGAGCACGAAGGCCAGCCGCTCCGGTCCGATCCCTGTCGCCGAGTCGAGCAGGGTGGCGATCACCGGGTACCCGGGGCGGTCCGGGTTGGCGGTGAGGGGCGGGGGGAACGCGTTGGCGAGCGCATCGAGGCCTCCACCGGCCACGATCCTGGCCCTGGCCAGGTACTGTGGGGCATCGTTGCCCACGGGGACGTGATACCGATTCGCGAAATACGCGGAGAGATACAGGAACAGCAGGATGCCAACGGCGGCGAGGATGGCGGCCCCGAGCGCTGTCAGCCGAAGCGGGCTGAGGGCCCCGGCCGGCGCATCGTCCCCTTGAGCGCCCTCGCCCACGTCGGAGCCCGTGGGAGCCCGGGACATCCGCACGCGCCCAGACTAACAAGGTGCTGTCCTGCAAGGGCGACCGGTGTGGGTCGCGGAGCGCGCCCGGCCGCCCATCCACCGTTCATGGCGGAGGCCGGGTGAGACGCCCCCCGGGGCGGCCGGCCCTCCGGACGCTAGCCGGAGGTGCGGCCGCTCTCCTGGTCGCGGGCGGGACCTGCTCGAAGTCACCCGATCCGGGGCCCTTCGCCAAGATCGACCACGTGATCATGATCATGCAAGAGAACCGATCATTCGATTCCTACTTCGGGACGTTCCCGGGCGCCGCCGGCATCCCGATGCGCAAGGACGGCACGCTGCGGGTGTGCGTCCCGAACAGCCGATTAGGCACGTGTGTCGAACCATTCCACGACCCCAACGACTCGAACCTGGGCGGTCCGCACGACTTCGACGACGCGCTGCAGGATGTCGCAAACGGCCACATGAACGGCTTCGTGGACTCTGCCTACGACCAGCCCCTGGGCCTGCTCAACGGCGCCGCCGGCCCCGCCGGCAGGCTCCGGGCATCCGTCTGTTCATCCAATCCCAGGCGCCCGATCTGCGCCAGTCCCGACCTCATGGGGTGGCACGACGCGAGGGAGATCCCGAACTACTGGACCTACGCCGAGAACTTCGTGCTGCAGGACCACATGTTCCAGCCGAACTTCGGCCCCAGCGAGCCCGCGCACCTTTACATGGTGAGCGGATGGTCAGCGTCGTGCTCCGATCCCCGGGACCCGGCCACGTGCGTCACGAACCTCACGACTCCCGACCCGGAGGTCCCCCGGGCCCAGGACGACGAGCCGGATTTCGCGTGGACCGACCTCACATACCTGCTCCACGAGCGCGGGGTGGACTGGGCGTACTACATCGACCCGTCGGACCGGCCCGACTGCGACCAGTTCGGCGCGATCTGTGGGGCGGACGGAATCGTCGGCACGCCCAACCTGTGGAATCCCCTGCCCGACTTCGTCACCGTGAACGACAACCGTCAGCTCGAACACATCCGGCCGATCGCCGATTTCTTCCAGGCCCTCGAGGACGGCACGCTGCCCGAGGTGGTGTGGATCATGCCGAACGCCGCGAACAGCGAGCACCCGCCGGCCAAGGTCAGCGATGGGCAGGCATGGGTCACGTCGCTGATCAACGCGGTGGGGAAGAGCTCCGCGTGGGAGTCGTCGGCGATCTTCGTGATGTGGGACGACTGGGGCGGGTTCTACGACCATGCGGTCCCGCCGGGGACCCGCGACGGGCTCGGGTACTCGATCCGGGTGCCGGCGTTCATGGTCAGCCCGTACGCGAAGCAGGGGTTCATCGACCACCAGACGCTGTCGTTCGACGCTTACCTCAAGCTCGTCGAGGACCGGTTCCTGGCGGGCCAGCGGCTCGACCCCGCGACCGACGGGAGATGGGACCCCCGACCGAGCGTCCGGGAGGACGAACCGATCCTCGGGGACCTCACGGTGGAGTTCGACTTCTCGCAGGAGCCGCGTGAGCCGCTGATCCTGCCGACCCGGCCGCCGCCCGGCCCGGCCTCGATCCGCGGCACCTAGTGCACCGTCCAAGAAGTCCCTTGGCATTCGGACCCGCCTGCATCCCGAATGGCGGCGTCGCTCGTCGCTTGATGCGTACCAGCAGGTACGCGGCGCTCCTCGACTCCTTGCCCCGCGGGCGCGGTGGCGTCCTCGGTGCGCCAGGGACTTCTGAAACGGGGCCCTAGCGGCGGTGCGTCGCGAGAGGCTGCTCCGCGCCGCCGCCCCGTTCGCAGGGCCAGCGCTCATCGTGGCCGCGGTGCTGGTGGTGGACCACGCGTTCGCGTTCGGCGGGAAGCTGACGAACCAGCACGAGGACGTGCTCGGGCTCACGCTGCCGACGTACTGCTTCCTGGGCAAGTCGCTCGCGGCCGGGCACATCCCGCTGTGGAACCCGTACTCGCTGGCCGGGCTGCCGTTCGCGGCCGACCCGCAGTCGGGATGGACGTACGTGCCGGCCATGCTGCTGTTCTCCACGCTGTCGTGCGCCTCGGCGATGCGGTGGTACGTGGTGCTGCAGCCGGTGCTGGCCGGGCTGGGGATCTACTGGTTCCTGCGGAGCGAGCGGGTGGGGCGGCCGGCGGCCACGGTCGGCGGGCTGACGCTGGCGCTCGCGATGGCGGCGTCATACATCGGGCTGTCCATCGCGATCGCGGCGGCACTGGCCTGGACGGCGCTGCTGCTGGCGGCGGCGTCGCGGTACTGGCGCGCCGAGACGTGGCCGTCGCGGCTGGGGTGGCTGGCCGTAACGGCGCTGGCCGGCGGGCAGCTGGCGGCTGCGTACGCGAGCGACGGGCTGGCGTACGGGATCGGCGCGGTGGCGGCGTACGTGGTCGTCCGGGTGATCGGCGACCTCCAGGCCGGGCGGTCGTGGCGGCTCGTGCTGGGGCTGGCCGGGATGCTGGCGGTGGTGGGCCCGCTGGTGAACATGGCGTACTTGGTCCCGCGGTTCGGGTACCTGTCGCGGGCGACCGTTGGGCTGGGGTACGCGCATCTGGTGCAGCTGCAGTCGCGGCTGACCGGACTGCCGTCGCCAGTGTACCGAGCGAAGGGGGTGCCGCCGCAGTGGCCGCTCGGGTTCACTGTGTCGCCGGGGTCGTACGTGGCGGTGGCGGCGCTGGTGCTGACCGGTGCGGCGTTCTTCACTCGACGGCGTCGCGGCCTGACGCTCGCGTTCGGAGTGATCGGGCTGGCGTCCTGGCTGCTGTCGACCGAGATGTTCGCGGGGTGGGCGAGGGAGCACCTGCCACGCGTACCGCTGGTGGACTTCTACCTCCACGACCCCCGGCGGTTCCGGTACACGGTGGTGTTCGGGGCGGCGGTGCTCGCGGGGCTGGGGCTGCAGGCGTTCCTGGAGGCGCGGTCCACGCGGGAGCGGGCGCTGATGCTCGCCCCGGGGGCGGTGGCGTTTCTGGCGCTCCCGCTGGTGTTCGACGTGCCGGGGGGGCACTCGGGGGTGTGGGTGTTCGGGCTGCTGGCCGGGGGTGGGGCGGTGGCGACAGCGGGGTGGCGCCCGGCCCTGGCGCTGGCCGTCCCGGCAGTGGTGGCGGTGGAGCTGGTGGCGGGCGGGCTGTCGGGCCAGTCGGTGCCGTACGAACGGGCCGGCTTGGGGCTCGCGGTCCAGGATCCGGGAGCGTTCCCGGGTTTGCGGCGCCCGGCGATCGACGCGGGCGCGTACACCACGCCCGACGCGATCGCGCGGCGGATGCTCGCGGAGGGCGGCGGCCGGTTCGTGACGTTCGACCCGCCGCTCATCCACGCGCGCGACGGCTACCTCCCGCTGCAGACTCCCGAGTACTGGAACCTGGAGGCGAACGGCCGCGGCATGCTGTTCGGCCTAGAGGACATCGGCGGATACAATTCCGTGGCGCCGATCCCGTACTGGGCATACTCGCGCGTGGCCGACCCGCACCCCACCCGCTACAACGTGACCTTCTACCGCCACCTCACACCGCAGATTCTCGACCTCCTCGACGTGAGGTTCGTGGTGGGCGTGTTCCGCAAGGCCCCGGTGCCCGGCCTCGAGGAGGTGATGGCGGACGGCGACGTGACGCTGTACCGGGTGACGCCGGCGTCCCTCGCGCTCGTCGACACGGGACAACGCGAGCCCCAGCGCTCGACGTTCGTCGCCGACTGGAACGTGGTGCCGACGGCGCAGGACGCCCGAGAAGCCTCGGCAGCGGGGGGGCTCGACCCGAGGGCCGAGGTCGAGCTCCAGGAGGACCCCGAACTGGGGAGTCCAACCGCGGCCGCAGAAGGCGGAACCGCCGAGTTCGACTCCACCGGCAACCAGTCGGCTCGAGTGGCAGTCCAGGCACCCACAGCGGGCATCGTCCTGATCCGGATCCCATGGGACCCCCACTGGACCGCCACCGTCGACGGCGAACCCGTCGAGGTCCTCAAGGCCGACGGCTTCCTCCTCGCCGTCGCGGTCCAGCAGGGCTCCCACGAGGTCGTCATCGCCTACCGCAACGGCAGCATCGGCATCGGCCTGATCCTCACCCTCCTGTTCCTCGCCGCGATCCTTGCTCCGGCTGTTGTCGGCAGGTTTCGAGCCAGCCGGAAGCAGCCACGAGCCTCCTCGCAAGCGGCACGAAGCAGCAGCGAGTGAGCGCATTGCCGACCGTCTACCTACTCGGCTGATGGGGACCTTCTCGACTCCTCACCACGGACGGACGCTCTTCCGTGTCAGCAACCTTTCGTGGGAACCACCTCGAGTGCACTAGGCAGCGCAGAGGGTCTCTTCCTGGCTCGGATCGGTGCTCGGCCCGCGGGCCGTCGAGCCCGCGAGTGGCACGGGATCCAGGATCAGCGGGGGGAGTGGGTCCGTGTCGAACCTGAACTCTCCCACGAGATTGCCGAGCCCATCGACCGTCTCGCGCACCGTCGGGCGAGGATCCGGGCGCCCGTCAGTCTTGGGGTTGAGCCGCTTGCCGTTGAGGAAGAGGTCCTCGATGAGCTTGAGATAGGCATCGAACGAGAGCCTCTGATGATCGATCGTCCCAGGGCGGACCCAGGGACTGATGACGATGCCGGGGACCCGGATGCCGTAGCCGAGCTGATCGATCCGGCGGGGCGAGACGTGGTCGTAGAAGCCGCCCCAGTCATCCCAAGTCAGGAATATCGCCGTCGAATCCCAGTCTGGTCCCTCCATCGCGGCGTTGATCACGCTCGTGACGTGGCACATGCCCCGCCAGATCTCGTGGCGGGCGCCGTCCGGGTGCTCGCCGACGCCCTCGTACGGCACGACCCACGACACGGCGGGAAGGGTCCCGTTCGCCGCAGCCTCGTAGTAGTGAGCCTGTCCCGTGATCCTTCTGACCTGGAAGTTCTGCCGGACCGTCGTGAACCACGGCAGGGGCATCTGCGCAGTGTGCGTGCGGTACGGGCCGGTCGGACAGGGAGGCTTGATACAGGTGTCGTTGCCGACGTAGTACGCCCACGTGACGCCGGCTCCGTGCAGCAGGTACGTGATGTCGGTCCAGCCCCAGAGCGGCTGATCGACTCGCGGGTCCATCTTGTGCCGTTCCTCGGCCAGCACCAGATCGGATTGGCAGCTCATCGGGTGCCGAGGGTTGGCGCAACTGGCCGACCAGCCAGACACCAGGTACAGATGTGCCGGGAGAGTCCACGAGTCCGCCGGCGCGAACATGCGGTCCTGCAGCACGAAGTGGTCGGCATATGCCCAGTAGTTGGGGATCTCCTTGCGGGTGTGGTAGCTCATGACGTCCGGCTGGCCCCCGGGCCCGGTCAACTCAGAGCAGCCGGGGTCGTCCCGGTGGATCGCGCACCGATCGCGCGCCTTGACCAGCGCCCGGACGAACCCGTCCATCTTGCCGCCGTCCACGTCCATCTCTGAGGCGCGCTCGTTGTGCGGGCCGCCGACCTGGCGCTGGTTCAGGGAGTGATAAGGCCGGACGCAGCGATGCAGAATCGGGTCCGGCGCGCAGACGGTGGGACGCCCGTCGACCATCGGGATGCCGTTGGCTCCCGGATAGGTCCCGAAGTAGTGATCGAACGATCGGTTCTCCTGGACGATGAAGATGAGGTGCTTGATGTGACTCCTCGCCTGTTCGAGCGGTGACGGCTGTGTTCGCGACGGCGACGAGCTGGAGATCAGCGAGATGGAATCGGACGGAGAGCCGGCCCCTGCTCCCGCCTCGGCGGACGCCGCAGACACCGCGATCAGCGCCATCCCTGCCAGGAGAACCGAAGACCTCTTTGCCTTGCCCGCGAACGACATTGGCGGATACTACGCCGGTCGGTTCGACCGATGCACCCCAGAACAACAACGGGCGAGGCTCGGCCCGCCGGTCGATGAAACGCCCAAACCGCGCCGGACACACACTGCAACAGCTGCGCCTGAACGTCGCGTCGGCATCCTCGCCGCGAACTCATCACGCGCTCGTCTGACTCGCGCCGGGAACGGGCGAGGGGTCGCGATCGAGGACGAACCGACGCTTCGCGTCAGGAGGGCTTGGGTGGAGCGGGGGGTTCGGGGCGGTCGCCGGCGGCGAAGCGCTGGAGGGCTTCGGCGAGCTCGGGGTCGAACACTGTGGGGAGACCTCGTTCCCGTTCGGCCAGGAGAGCATCGGAGAGGTCGCGGTCGAAGGCCTGGAACACGTTGGCGCGGTCGGCTCGGAGGCTGGCTTGAGGGTAGCCGGCGACGTGCTCGGCCAGGGTCAGGGCCCGGTCGAGAGCCTGGCCTGCGGGGACGAGCTCCTGGACCAGGCCCATCTCGTAGGCGCGTCTGGCGTCGATCCGGACGCCGGTGACCAGCAGGTACAGGGCGTTGCCGGTGCCGACGATGCGGGGGAGGCGCTGGGTGCCGCCGTCGACGTAGGGGACGCCCCATCGCCTGGACAGCGCGCCGAACTCGGCTGTCGCCCCTGCCACCCGGACGTCGCACCAGCAGGCCAGCTCCAGCCCACCGGCGAAGCAATACCCCTCCACCGCGGCGATGGTGGGCTTCCCGGGGTCGAGCGAGGAGAACCCCATCGGCCCGGTCCTCGGGGCATCGGGACGGCCGATGAGCTCGCCCGCGGCCTTGAGGTCGGCGCCGGCGCAGAACGCCCTGCCACCGGCGCCGGTGACCACCAGCACGCGGGCCTGGTCGTCACCGGCAAACGACTCCACGCCCAGCGTGATCAGCTCGGCGGTCTCCCCGTCCACCGCGTTGTGGGCCTCGGGCCGGTTGATCGTGAGGACCCACACCCGGCCCCGCCGCTCGACCTCCACCTTCGCCACTGGCGCTCCTCTCGATCGGTGATGATCTTGACGGGTACTGACGATCCGGGGGCCCGAGCAGGGTTCGAAGATCCGTGCCCTGCACGAGTCGCATCGCCAGGTACAGGACCCCGCCGCCTCACCGGTCTCGTAGATCGAGACGATGTTGGGGTGGTCGATGGCCGCGGCCATCCTGGCTTCACGGTCGAACCGCGCCCTGAACGGCGGCTCCCGCGCCGCCTCGGAGGCCACCGAGCACTCGGCCCGTCTGCGGATCTTGGCCCAAGGTGGCCGGGTTGTATCACAGGGGTCCCCGTGCGGGAAGGGGGATCAGGGACAGGCTGCGGGGCCGGACGTCCCCCGACATCTCATGTCTCGCCTGATCTCGGCGTGCAACGGTCGGACGTCCGGATCGTTGGAATGAGATCCGTCGCCGAGCAGGTTGTCCAGCTCGGCGGGATCCGAGCGGAGATCGTAGTACTCGCGGAACACCACCCTCCCACTGTCGCTCAGCCACTCGATGTAATGGAGCCTCCTCGTCCGGATCGACGCCCATGATCGGACGAGAGGGTACGAGCGGTCGCGTCGGTACTCCAGGAAGAGCCGGACGCGCCCCGATGACTGAAGCAGGGACCGCCCGTCGAGCGGGACCGTGAGGTCCGGGGGAACGCCGGCGGCCTCCAACCATGTGGGCGTCAGATCGACGTTCGCCACGATCCTGTGGTCGACGGTGCCCGGCTCGATGTGTCCGGGCCACCTGGCCATGAGCGGGACCCGGATCGACTCCGTGTACGGATAGCGCTTGCCGGTGATGGCGGCCTTGCCGGACTCTGAGTCCCCGCGATCTCCGGCCAGGCCATGCTCACCCCACAGCCAGCCGTTGTCGGACATGAAGACCGCCAGCGTGCTCCTCTGTTCCCCGAGGCGCCGCAGCGTCGCGAAGATCCGCCCCACCTGGTCGTCCACGGACATCAGCGTGCGGAGCTGGTCCGCCCTGTTCGACAGGATCCGCCGCCGGGGCACCGTGGGAGCGCCGGTGACCCAGGGCGGCTTGTCGGACCTGTCTCGTTCCCGCATGGCCGGACTGCGAACCAGGGCGGGCACGGGAGCGTCGGCGTATCTCGGGTCAGGCTCCCATGGGTCGTGCGGCGCGAACGTCGCGAAGTACATGAACCAGGGCGTGGAATCGTGGCGTTCGAAGGCCCGCAGGAACGAGACGGCCTCGTCACCGAGGAACGTGGTGGAGTACCGCTTCACCTCGCGACGATCGCCGTCGACGTTGAACTCGGAGCTCGTGTAGCCCGTGTCGAAGATGGCCCACCGGTCGAAATTCGGCGGATCCCTGTCCAGAGGCCAGTTGTTGAGGAACTTCCCGGCGATCGCGGTGAGATAGCCCGCGGCATGGAGCGAACGGATCACCGTCGTGGACTGGTCCAGCCTGAGAGCCTCGTGGTTGTTGAACACCGCCGCGTTGTGCGGATACCGACCCGTGAGGATCGAGGCCCGCGATGGGCAGCACAGCGGCGTCACCACGAAGCCGTTCACATAGGTGACCCCATGCTGCCGGAACAGCCGCTCTGTATTGGGCATGACCGAGAGCGACCCGATGCGCTGGTCGTCCGTGACGATGAAGAGGATGTTCGGCGCATCTCGGCTTGCGGCTCCAGGGCTGACCGCCGCCGGGCTCGTCGGCGCCGGGCTTCGTGACGTCTCCGCCGGCCCGGATGAACCGGAGATGCAGGCCACGAGCGCCAGCGCACATCCGATGGCCAGCGGCGCGATCGGTCGCCTCATCGATGAAACTCTCGGAGCACACCGGCGCGGCGCGACCGTTCGACGCCGAGGCCCCTCCGGCTCATCCGTCACCGGTCGGAGCACGTGGCGGCGCCGAGTCGAGCTGGTCGAAGGTGCACTCCTCGGGGCGCTTGTCGTCGCGCCAGCGCAGGAACGTGGCGGCGTGGCGGAAGCGGTCGCCCTGGAGCTTGTCGTAGCGGACCTCGCACACGAGCTCGGGACGGAGCGGCACCCACGGCAGCTCGCGCTGGGTCCAGCGTGACGGACCGCCGGGAGCCCGCCCCTCGCCGAACGAGTGGGCGTCCTTCTCGTACTTCGCCAGCTCGCGGCGAAGGCGCAACCGTTCGGCCGCGCTGAACGACGACGTATGCCCCACGAAGTGGAGCACGCCGGCGTCGTCGTACAGCCCCAGCAGCAGCGACCCGATGCCCTCGTCGACCCGGGACGGCCGGTACGCTCCCACCACGCAGTCGGCGGTCTTGATCCGCTTCACCTTCACCATGACCCGCTCGCCGGGGCTGTAGTTCATCGACAGCTTCTTCGCCACCACCCCGTCCAGGCCGAGCGGCGCGAACGTATCGAACCACGCTTCTGCCTCGTCGGGGTCGCCGGTCTGGGGCGTCAGCAGGACCTGCGCCGACCCCGGCCCCGGAACCCCCTCGCCATCCCTTCCCGCCAGCATCGCCTCGAGCTCGCGCCGTCGTTCGGCGAACTCGACCTCCATCAGCGACCGGTCCCCCACCGCCAGCACGTCGAACGCCACGAACGACACCGGCGTCCGCTCCGCCAGCATCCGGACCCGCGACTCTGCCGGGTGCAGCCTCATCTGCAACAGGTCGAAGTCCAGCCCCTCGCTCCCCGCCACCACGATCTCCCCGTCCACCACGGCGTCCGGCGGAAACGTCGAGGACAGGACCGGGAGCAGCTCCGGGAAGTACCGGTTGAACGGCCGCTTGTCCCTGCTCTGGATCTCCACCGAGCCGCCGGACAGGAACACGATGGCCCGGAACCCGTCCCACTTCGGCTCGTACACCCACCCCTCGCCGCGCGGCAGCTCGCGTTCGAGCTTGGCCAGCATCGGTGCGATGGGCGAGGAGAGCGGCATCAGATCGCCGCGGCGGCGTCGCCGCTCGCCATGTCCACCACCCGGAGCCCCGCCAGGAGCCCGTCCGCGGTGACCCCAGGCGGATAGAACTCCGACAGCGACCGGATGAAGTACGGCGGCAGGTGGCGGAAGTGCAACGCCGCCGTGACCCTCACCTGCTGGCCCCGCTGGAGGTCGCCCAGCTGGAACAGGTACGGCATCGCCGGGAACGTGCCCGGCTGCTCGATGAGCTTCTTCGGGTCGTCCGGGTCCGGACGGCCCGGGTATCCGGGCGGCCCGATCGGGGCCATCGCGATCTGGTCGAACACGAGGTGGCGGTGGGCCACGATGTCCGGCAGCTTCGACTGGTACGCCACCTCGTGCCGGAGCTCGTTCCCCTGCGGGGGGCCGTCCGTGAGGATCTTCTGCCACGACGCCAGCCACGGGTCGCACGACCCCGCCGGCAGCGTGGCGCCATCCGCCAGCTGGATGGTCGAGTCCTCCGAGTCGAACGCCTCGAAGTCCCTGGCCACCCCGGCAGCGGGGGAACCGCCGGGCTCCGGCGTAGCGGAGGGCTCTGGCGTGGGGGTGGCGGGCGGGCCGCCCGCGGCGATCTCCTCTCGGGCCTGTCCGATCATGCTCCGGGCCGTGGGCCCGTAGGAGCCGAACGGCGCGGCGTCGAGATACGAGCGGAGGTACCCGATGGCGGATCGGGGGCGGTCCAGGCCCTTCAGCAGGATGGCCCCCTTGTAGAACAGCGCCGGCGGGTAGCCCGGGTCGACCTGCAGAGCGCGGTTCTCGGATGCCAGCCCCTGGAGGGGCCGCCCGGAGAGATGCAGCAGCAGGCCGTAGTTCGCCAGCGCGTCCACGTTGTCCGGCTGGAGCTTCAGCGCGGCCGAGTACTGGCGGAACGCGTCGTCGAACCGCGCCATGTCGAGGTACCGCTGGGCCAGGTTGAGGATGGCCGCCACGTCGTGCGGGTGCAGGCGGACCTGCCGCTCGAAGTACGCCACCGAGCTCCCCTGGTCCAGCACGCCCTCCACCCCGCCCCGGTCGTGCAACGACCGCAGGAGCGACGGGACCAGGCCCACCGCCAGCGCGGTGGCCGCGACCAGGGCGATGGCGACGTACCGGGCCGGGCTCCGGCGGAGCCGAACGCGCTCCGGCGCCTGGTCCTCGGCGCGGCGCCGCTCGTCCAGGGCCCGGAGGACCCTGGCCATCCGACCCTCGGTCTCCTCCCGGAGACGGGCGTAGTCGTCCCCCTCGACGGCGCCTGACTCCCGGGCCGACTCCAGGTCCTTCAGCGTGTACAGCAGGACCAGGCGGCGGTCCTCCAGCGGATCGGCCGGCGGCTCCAGGACCGGGATGGCCCGGCGGCGGTACGGGTACACCGCCCCCAGCAGGGCCACCGCGGTCATCCCCACCATGGCCACGATGGTCACAGCGGCGGTCACGGGACCTCCTCCAGGTCGGCCAGCTCGCGATCGATCCGGGCCCGCTCCTCGCCGGTCAGCCGGACGCCGGGACCGGGCGGCTCCCCGCCGGGGGCCTCGCCCGCGGGCCCCTCCTCGCCTCGCGGCGGTCGTCGCCGGCGCCGGCGGAGGACCGTGAACGCCACCGCCCCGCCCCCGGCCACGGCCAGGGCCGGCGCCCCCCACACGATGAACCCCAGCCCTCCCGCGGACGGGGTGAGCAGGATCCACCGCCCGTACTTCGAGACGAAGTACGCCCGGATCTCCGCCGGCGCCTGACCCGCCTTCAGGCGCCGGGAGATCTCGCCCCGCATCTGCCGGGCCAGCTCGGACGGCGAGTCGGCCACCGACAGGTTCTGGCACACCGGACACCGGAGCTCGGCGGCGACCGACCGGACCCGTTCGCTGAACGTGGGCGGCGACGACGGTCCGCGCGCCGCCGCCACGGCCAGCGCGACCGCCGCCACCGCCACGGCCGCGAGGACGGCGACGGCCCCGCCCCGCAGCCTCACGGGAGCCCCAACATCCGTCCGAGCTCCCGGGCCAGCAGCGGATACGAGGTCACGCCGATCTGCTTGTGCGCGATGCGTCCGTCCGGATCGACGAACACTGTCTCCGGGACACCGGTCACGCCGTAGTCGAGGGCCGTCCGCCCGCCCGGGTCGACCAGGTTCGGCCACTCGACAGGAAACTCCCGCAGGAACCCTCGGGCCCCGGCGATGGGGTCCTGGTACAGCACCGACAGGAACACCGCGCCCTGGTTCCCGAATCGCTGCCACGCCGCAACCAGGTCCGGGTGCTCGACGCGACAGTCCACGCACCAGCTGGCCCAGAAGTTCAGCACGACCGGGTGGCCCCGGAGGTCGGACAGGCGGACCGTGCGGCCGGTGCGGAAGTCCCGCAGCGTGAAGTCCGGGGCATCCCGGCCCACCAGGCGGTTCGCGCTCTGCACGTCCCGGGGATTCCGGCCCAGCCCGAATCCCAGGAGCGCCGCGATCAGCACCACCGGCACCAGGCCGGCCACCACCACCCGCCACCTCCGGTCCGGCCGGACCTCCGGCGCGGGCGAACCGGCCGGCTCCACGTCGCGAGGCTCGTCGGTCACGCCCCCACCTCCGCGGGTTCGGGGACGGACTCGGCCTCGGCCCGGTCCGGCCGCTCCTGCCGGCGGCGCCGCCGGGCCGGCCACAGCGCGACGATCCCGCCGAGCACGATCACGGCGCCCCCCACCCACAGCCACATCACCCCGGGGGTCGAGAACAGCCGGAACGTCGCCGACGTGCCTTTGGGCTCCATCGACTGCAACGAGGCGTACAGGTCGCGGAAGCCGTTCAGGGGAGTCCCCTTGGAGATGGACGGCGTGCCGATGAGCTCCGTGGTCGACGGGTACCGGTTCAACGACGGGATGAGCACCCCGTCCGGCCTCCCGTCACGGAGGATGGCCAACGTCGCTACGTACACCACCCGCTGGGGCTGGGGATCCACCCGGGCGCCGTCGTATCGGAGCGCGAGCCCGGCGAACTCGACCGACTCCCCCCGGGCCAGCGTGACGTCCCGCTGCGCGGCGTACGACGACGACCACGTGATGGCCACCACCGCGATCACCAGGCCCAGGTGCGCCACCAGCCCGCCGTACAGGCGGCGGTTCCGTCCGACGGCGGACGTGACCGCCCGGAGCCGCGAACCGCCCAGGGCCCGGCGCTGGGCCCGGACGCCCCGGGCCATCTCCGACAGGTTGCCCACCCCGACGAACGCGGCCAGCCCGAACGCGCCGACGGCCACCTGACGGCCGACCCCGGCCGCCACCAGTCCCACGATCGTGAGCGCGCCGGCCCACACCGGCACCCGCAGCCGCTGGAGGAGCTGCCGGCCCGAGCCCACCCGCCACGGGAGCAGCGGCCCGATCCCCATGAGGAACAGCAACAGCAGGGCCACCGGCGCCGCCGTCCGGTCGAAGTACGGCCGGCCCACGGAGACCTTCGAGCCCGTGATGGCCTCGTTCAGCAGCGGGAACACCGTCCCCACCAGCACGGTGGCCACCAGCGCCACCAGCAGGACGTTGTTCCCCAGGAACACGCCCTCCCGGGACACCGCCCGGTCGATCGCCGACTCCGAGCCGAGCTGCTTCGACCGGGCCACGATGAGCCCGAAGCCGGCGCACAGCACCACCAGCAGGAAGCCGAGGTACATCGGGCCCACCGCCGACTCGGCGAACGAGTGCACGGAAGACAGGATCGAGCCGCGCGTGAGGAACGTGCCGAACACCGTGAGCCCGAACGTCCCCACGATCAGCGACAGGTTCCAGACCTTCAGCATCCCCCGGCGCTCCTGGACCATCACCGAGTGCAGGAACGCCGTCGAGGCCAGCCACGGCAGCACCGCGATGTTCTCCACCGGGTCCCACGCCCAGTACCCTCCCCACCCCAGCACGGCGTAGGACCACAGCATCCCCAGGAACAGCCCGGCGGTGAGGCACACCCAGGCGAACAGCGTCCACCGCCGGGTGATGCGGATCCACTGGTCGGACAGGCGACCGGTGAGCAGGGCCGCCATGGCGAACGCGAACGGCACGGTCAGGCCGATGAACCCCACGTACAGCATGGGCGGATGCGCCGCCATCAGGGGGTGGTTCTGCAACAGCGGGAGCGTGCCCTGCCCGTCGGCCGGGGTCCGGGGAAGCGTCCCGAACGGGTGCGTGGCGAACGTGATCAGCGAGAGGTAGAACGCCGAGACCACGAACATGGTCCCCAGGGCCCAGGGGAAGGTCTCGGGGCGCTGCCGCCGGAACCGCAGGGCCACCGCCACCAGGAACCCGGCCAGCACCAGGTTCCACAGCAGGAGCGATCCCTGGTCCGCCGACCACAGCGACAGCACCTTGAAGAAGGTTGGGGTGGCCCGGCTGGAGTTGGCGGCGACATAGCGGATCGAGAAGTCGTTCGACAGGATCGCGGCCATCATCGTGACGTTGGCCACCACCACCAGGGCCAGCAGCGAGAACGCCGAGGTCCTGCCGCTCTCCACGAGGACCGCGTTGCGCGAGCGGGCGCCGGCGAACGAGGCCACCGCACCGTAGATCGCGATGGCGAGGGCCAGACCGAGAGCGAACGTGCCGATGACGGATGCCATCGGCCCCAAGGTTACCGGGGAGCCCTCGCTTGCGAGGTGGCTCACCTCCGACGGCCGCCGGATGGCCCTCGTTAGCGGAGGCGGCGCCCGAGCCCCCGCCGGGTGGGCGAACCGGCCATGCGATTCGGGCCACATCGTCGGATTGAGGGCGCTCCGCTCCTGGGGCAAGATACGGGCCCAACACGAGGGAGGGTCATGCGCCCCGTCCGTGTCGCCGTGATCGACGAGCACGAGATCTTCCGCCGGGGGCTCGTCACATGCCTCTCGGACGATCCGACGCTGGACGTCGCGGTGGACCTCGCGTCGGGACCCCTCGAGTCGGACGTGGACGTCGCGGTGGTCTCGCCGGCCTCGGCTGCGACCGTGGATCTCACCTGTCCCCTGGTTGTGTGCGGCGAGCCCGACGCCATGCAGCCCCTGGGCCCGGTCAACCGGGTGATGGCCGTCCTGCCCCGGAGTACGCTGACCCCCGACCAGCTGATCGGAGCCGTCCGGGCCGCCGCCGCGGGGCTGCGGATCGACGAGGGCCGGAGCGGGAGGGTCCACCCCGGGCGGCTCGATCACCGGCGCCTCGAGGTCCTCCGGCTCCTGGCGGACGGGGCCGACACGCAGCAGATCTCCCAGCAGCTCCGGTACTCCGAGCGCACCATCAAGGGCCTCATCCAGGACATCGAGCGTGAGCTGGGCGCCCGGAGCCGGGCGCAGGCCGTTGCGCGCGGCATCCGCGAGGGCCTGATCTGACGGACACCCCGATCGGGCAATGCCGCCGCACGTTCGGGAAGCCGCGATGCGCGCCCGAACGGAGGTCCGGCACGTCCGGCGGGCGCGGTGCCTGCTCGGGAAGGTGAGCTCTGCCCGGAAGACAGACCGCTCGGGCCTGGATCGAGCGGGAGGACGTGTGGTGGCATCCGTGGGGTGGAGGACGCTCCCGCCCGGGTCTGGGTCGACGACCGCAACGCGATCTTTCGCCGAGGGATCGTCGCCTGCCTGTCCCTCGACGGCTTCCGGGTCACCGGCGAGAGCGCCGGGCTCGATCCCGCGCCCGATCCCGCCCGGATGGACCTGCTCCTGTTCGACCTGGAGGGCGACGGTCTCCAGCGCGCGGTCCGGCTGTCGTCCGGCACCGCAGTCCGTCTGGTGGGCATGGCCCGGGCGGCGCAGGAGCGTGCCCTGCTCGACGGGGTCCAGGCCGGCCTCGCCGGCTTCCTCGTGCGAAGCGAGCTCACCCCCGCCGGCCTCGCGAGTTCGCTCCGAGCAGTCGTTGCGGGGAACGGCACGCTGCCCACGCCGCTCCTCGGGCGGCTCCTCGACACGCTCGCCCGCGGCGGGTCCCGGGGGTCGTCCGGCCACCTCGCCGTCCGGGAGCTCGGCGTCCTCCGGCTGCTGGCCGAGGGCGACGACACGAAGGACATCGCGACGAAGCTCTCCTACTCAGAGCGGACCGTGAAGAACATCGTCCACGACGTCCTGGTGAAGATGAACTGCCGGAGTCGCGCGCACGCCGTCGCGCTCGCCACCCGGCAGGGGGTCATCTGAGTGCCCCCCGCGCTCGCCCGCGGGCGGCGCCGCCGGGGCGGACCGTAGCCGTGCGGCGGGGGCCACCCCAGCCCTGGGAGACGTTCGCCGACGGGATCCTCGGCACCGAGGTCGCGCTGGGGGGTCTCCGCCGCGGCGGCGCTCCTCGAGCGTTCCCCGGGCTCCACGTCGACGACGCCGACGTGGACCGGCTCCTGGCCGAGCTGTGCGGCCTGGACGACGCGGCCCTGGGTGACGTCGGGGCACGACGGGCGCGACGTGCGGAGGCCGTCGACCGGCTCCGCGTGGAGCTTCGTGCGTCCCTGGACGACGGCTCGCACTTCGCTGGCCTCGTCCGCCGCGCTCGACTGTCCCGGGACGAGGCCGAGATCCTCGCGCTCCTCGCGGCCGTGGAGCTCGACGAACGGCGCCAGCGGCTGGCGGTCCACCTCCAGGACAGCGTGCACCTGCCTCGCCTGACGCTCGGAACCCTGGACCGCGTGTTCGATCCTCCGCACGCCGGCGCCAGGGCCGTTGCCCCGGGATCGCGACTCGTCCGGGCCGGGCTGGTGGACGTGGAGCCGACAGGACCGTGGGCCACGCGGATGGCATCCGTCCCGGCCAGAGTGACGTGGGCGCTCGCGGGCGACGACACCTTAGACCCGGACCTCCCGTTGGGAACCGAGCTGTTCGAGGCGCGCAGCCCGGACGCCGACGCGACGCTGGTGCTGGCGGTCGGTCCGGACCGCGCCACCCGGCTCGCCGCGGCCGCGGATCGATGCTCGGGGGCGAGGTTCCTGGTGTGCACGGTCCCGGACGCGACGCCGGCCTGGGATGCCCTGGTCCGGGAGGCCACCGTGACCGGCCTCGGGGTCATCCTCGAGGCGGTCGGCGAGCTCTCCGCGGAGGCCCGGGAGCGCATCGAGCGGGCAGATCACCTCGCATGGGCCGTGTCCTCGGCGGCGGAGCTCGCCATCGAGTCACTCCCCCGGCGGCCCTGGATCGAGGTCCGGGTCGACGACGGCGCCGCCGGCGACGACGACTGGCGCCGGGTCGTGGGCGACGGCCGCCCACCCGCCCATCCGGTCGGACGCGAGCAGCTCCGGCTGATCGGCATCGCGGCCAACGCCCTCGGCGGCGACGTTGACGCGGCCGTCCGGCGGCTGGCGAGCGGCCATCTCGACCGCCTGGCCGCGCGGATCCGGCCGGCCAGGGGGTGGTCCGACCTGGTGGTGCCCGAGGACCACCGGGAGCAGTTGGAGGAGCTGGTCGCCCGGTATCGACACCGGGGGACGGTCCACCGGGCGTGGGGGTTCCCGTCTTTCCCCTCGCCCGGGCTCGTGGCCCTGTTCTGCGGGGCCTCGGGCACCGGGAAGACGCTCGCCGCAGAAGTGGTGGCGGGCGAGCTCGGCCTGGACCTCTACAAGGTCGACCTCTCCTGCGTGGTGAGCAAGTACATCGGGGAGACCGAGAAGAACCTCGAGCGGATCTTCGCCGGTGCCGCGGCGGGAAACCTCGTGCTGTTCTTCGACGAGGCCGACGCGCTGTTCGGGAAGCGCTCGGACGTCGGCGACGCACACGACCGGTACGCGAACATCGAGGTCGCCTACCTGCTGCAGCGGCTCGAGACCTACGACGGCATCGCGATCATGGCGACGAACCTGCAGCGGAACATGGACCAGGCGTTCCTCCGCCGGATCCACGTCGTCGTGGAGTTCCCGGTGCCGGGCGAAGACGAGCGGCGCGCCATCTGGCGGCTGTCCTTCCCGCCCGGGGCCCCCATGGAGGAGATCGATCTCGACTTCCTCGCCCATCGGTTCCGGATCACCGGCGGGTCGATCCGCAACGCCGCGCTGACCGCCGCGTTCATCGCGGCCGACGCGGGCGCCCCGATCTCGATGGAGATCGTGATCCTCGGGCTGAAGCGCGAGTTCCAGAAGCTCGGCCGGCTCCGCACCGAAGTGGAGTTCGACCGCTACTTCGACCTCGTGAGGGAGGAGACCCATGCTGCACCTGTTGGATGACACGGTCGAGGCCTTCCTCCGGGCCGTGGTGCCGCTGCCGGCCCGCCAGGTCGACGTCTCGTTCCAACCCCCCGACAGCGAGTGGGGGGCCGGCGTCACGAAGCCGACGGTCAACCTGTTCCTGTGGGACGTGCGCGTGAACACCGAGGAGCGCGAGGCGGGGATGGAGTTCGTCGAGGAGGACGGGGTCCGCGCGTGGGGGCCACCGAAGCCCCGAGTGGACTGCCGGTACCTGGTCACCGCGTGGACCACGGAGGTGCAGGACGAGCATCGGCTCCTCGGCTCGGTCCTCACCGCGCTCCTCGGCCAGCGGGAGATCGCCGCGGAGCACCTCCAGGGCGCGTACGCGGACGTCCGACCCCTTCCCACCGTCTCAGCGGCGCAGCCCGGCGGGAACGGCAACCCGGACCTGTGGCAGGCCCTCGGCGGCAAGCTCAAGCCGGGGCTGGACCTCAAGGTCACCGCCACCGTGGACGCCAGGGTCATGCATGAGGCCGGCCCGCCGGTCGAGCGCTACGAGATCGAGGTCACCGACGTCGACGACCCGGGGAAGTCCGATCGCGTCCTCACCGTGGCCGGTGCGGCCGAGGGCGCCGACGGAGCGACCGTGGCGTCGCCGCGCGGGCGCGCCACGGCCGACGACGAGGGACGGTTCCTCATCCGGGCGGACGAGGGCGACGAGGTCATCGTGCACGGCGAGACCGCGATGACGAAGAAGGTCCCCGCCAAGGGAGCGCTCCGGGTCGACGGGTCGTCGCGCAAGCGCGGCTGAGCCCGGTCACTCCTCCATCCACCGCTCGGGGATCTTCCCGGCTCGCAGCGCCTGCAGGATGAGCTGGATCTGCAGCACGGTCGCCGCCTTCAGCCGCAGGAACCGCACCTGGAGATGCGTGAGGAGCTGGACCTCCTCGAACAGGACGTCGATCCCCGCCAGCTTCGCCTGCTGCTGGAGCGTCTGGAGCACGGTCCCGGAGGTCTCCTGAAGCTCGGTCAGGAGGCCGTTCACCTTGGCCAGCATCCCCTCGCAGTCCTTGGCCAGGATCGACTGCAGCGACGCCACGTCCGTCGCCGCGATCTTGGACCGCGCGTAGAGCATCTTGAACTGCCATTCGAGCTCCTCGAACTCCGCCGCCCGCACGCCGCCCCTGGCGAGTCCCAGGTTGGCCATGTTCGTCATGCGGTCCCCGTACTTGCCGATGGACCGCATGGCGGCGGCCATGTCGCCGCGGGTCATGGCCTGGCCGAGCTCCTCGACCGCGTGGTCCATGTGCGGCATCTGGTCCAGTACGGACGTGTACCACCCGGGTTCGAGCATGTCGCCGGTGAGGCGCGCGGCGAGCTCCGCCTCGCGTTCGACCGCGAACTTGCGGACGCCGCCGTAGGACACGTAGGCGCCGCCCCCGGCCGCGTTGACCTGCGCCTGGCGCTCGGCGATCGCGATCGCCCGCTGCTCCGCGGTGACGACGTCCTTGCTCGCCATGGCCTTCTCGAACTCCCCGTGCAGCTTGTCGATGTCGGCCTCCGCCACCCGGATGTCCTCCGGGGACAGCAGCTTCACGCCGCCCGCGGCCTCCGGGACTCCCAGCTGCCGCATCTGAGCCATGACCTGCTGCTCGGCCACCTTGTCGCCCGCGGCCCTCGCCTCGGTCAGCCGGCCGTTCCAGATCAGCTGGCTCTCGACCGCGGCCTGGCGCGCCGCCACGCGGTCGCGCATCTGCGCGGGCAGGGTCTCGTACAGGAACATCCGCCGGGGGTCGGTGAAGAAGTCCGCTGCGAGCAGTTTCCGCATCTGGTCCGGGGACATCCCGGTCCGCCCGGCCAGGTACGACACCACCTTGGCGCGGTTCTCCGCGGCCTCGGCGCCCAGGAAGTTCCAGTCGAAGTCGTTCTCGAACGACCCCACGGTGCCGGTTCGGATCGCCTGTTCCTCCGTCATCAGGCCGCGGATCTCGGCGCCGAGCACCCCGTCCCGCCACGCGAGGAGCTTGTTCCCGGCGACCGATGTCTTGGGGAGCGTGGCGGACAGGGTCTTCCAGTCCATGCCCGCGGCCCTCAGCGCCTCGGCGGGCCCGAGCACCTCGATCGCCCCGGACAGCACGGCGTCGGCCTGGGCCGGCTCGAGCGTGGCGAGGGTCTTCAGGGCCTGGCCGAACTCGCCCGCCTGCGGGGCCACCTTCACGGCCGCCGCCCCGGCGGGCGGCCGCTCGAGCGCGGACTCGGCGTGCTGCGACCAGTCGATCTCGATCTTCAGCTCCTTGGCCTCCCGGTCCAGCCAGGGCCGGTAGTCCGGGCCGCCCTTGGGGGTCGCCCCGATCCGCTCGCGGCGGATCGCCCCGCTCTTGGCGTCCTTGAACTCGACCCAGAACGGCTGCTCGGCCGCGGGGTCGTAGCCGAAGCTCGTGTACATCGTCTTCCCGGTCCGCGGCTCCTGCCACCGGATGACGCTCGAGATCCCCGCGGGCGGCTCGACCGGCGGCGTCCTCCCCCAGTACGGGTGGAGGAGGACGTCGTAGTCCTCGATGGAGGGGTATCGGGCGATCTCCCAGCCGCCGCCCATCGTCGGGTGGTAGTGCTCCGCGAAGTGCCACCGGCGACCGGCGAACTCCGGGTCGGCCATCCAGCCCTTGCCCTCGGCGCCCATGGTCTCGACCGTGCCGGGGCTGCCCTGCACAACGAGGTGCTCCCCCGTGTCGAGGTCCACCCAGATCCCGGCCTCGCGGTGGGGGTCTTCGAAGATGGACTTCGCGTAGCTCGCCCTCGCCTCTTTCTCGGTCAGGCCGTAGTGCACCAGGCCCTCGGGCCAGTCGTCCGTGGCCGGCGCCACGACCCTCGTCCCGCGAACGCTCTGGTACCCCTTGGGGCGCATGCCGGCCGCGCCGCCCGGTCCGGCCGCCTCCGGCGACTTCGCATATGCGGCGATCCGCTTGCCGACGTCGGATTCCCCCTCGACGTAGCCGAGGAGCTCCGAGGGCTGGAGGCCGGTCCGGCGAGCCGTCTCGGCCACCCCGAGCTCCGCGACCGATCGTTCGACCAGCGACTTCGCCTCGGACCGGGTGATCTCCTTGGCGGCGACCCGGCGGGTCATCGCCTCGAGCCCGGTGATCTCGGCGGCCGCGGCGCCGGCGGAAACCATCCCGGGGACGAGCCCAGCGCGGGCCGCCTTGGCCCAGCGCGCGGCCGGCCCGGCCACGTTCAGGAACGCGAAGATCGTGTCCAGGATGGCGCCCAGGAACGCGGCCTTGGCCTGCCCCGGGTAGACGATCTGCATTTCCTCGTCCACGGCGCTGCCGGAGGCGCGCGCCATCGTGTAGTACTCGTCCCACTTCTCGTAGGCCTGGTAGGCACCGATGCCGAGCCCGACGCCGGTGGCCAGGAAGAACGTGGCGCTGCCGAACGTCGCGAGCTCGGCGATGACGAACGCCGCCATCGCGAGCGTGGCCAAGCCGAGGTCCTTCCAGAACTCGGCGTTCTCGAAGTCCTTGACGATCTGCTCCGCGACGGTCTGGCGGAGCGGGTCGTCCCACTTGGTGCCGGACGGGGCCGCGACCATGCCCTTGATGAGCTGGTCGTGGATCGGCTTCATCTTGAGCCAGAGGTTCTCCCCGGGCTCGAGCTTGGGATAGGTCTTGTTGATGTTCTCCAGGACCTGGTGCAGCGTCGCGGCCACGAGGGCGCGGGCATCGTCGGGGGATGCCTTGGCGAGCGTGTCGAGCTTGTCCGCCTGCGCGATCGCGTAGATGGCCGGGAACCGGTTGGTGAAGTCGGCGATCTCCAGCTGGAGCATCTCGTGCGCCTGCTTCACGCCCTCGTACCCGACCATGACGAAGCGGGACCCGGGGTCGGTGCCGGCCTCGAGAGGGGGGTCCTTGCCGGGGAAGTAGAAGGCGATCATGTCGCCCGGCGACTGCACGCCGCCGATGTCCGAGTCCCCGGCGAAGCCGTAGACCTCCCCCACGTACGGGACCTCCGGTGGGATGTCCGGTTCGAACATCTGCACGAACCGGATGTTCGTGTGCTCGCCTCCCACCTGACGCGCCGCATAGCCGACCGGGACGTGACGGAGGTCGTCGAGGGCTTTCTTGGCCTCGAGCAGCTTCTTGGCGACCGCCTGGACCTCGGCGACGTGGATCTCCCGCTCGGGCGCGACGTCGGAGATCGGACCGGACTTGGGGATCGCGCTCTCGGCGCCCCCGACCTGTTCGAGCTCGCCGAGGACGAGCGAGGAGTTCTTGGCGAGGTACGTCCTGGCGAGCGACTTGATGTCGGACTCCCAGGCCCGCTCGATCGCCCGGACCGGTTCCGCCTGGGCGACGATCCCGCGCGCGTAGGAGCCCTTGAACAGCTGGAGGTTGTCGGCGGCCACCTGCAGCAGGTCGTCGCCGAAGCTCCGCCACAGCATGAGCTCCATGGTCGGCGCGTCGGCGATGGCCTGCGTGCCCGGAGCCGGCCGGATCGGCCACGAGGGACCGACCGCCCCCAGGATCCTGATGAGCCAGATACGCTCCTCGAACGTGGCTTCCTTGTAGTCGCCCTTGAGCATGAGCTCGTCGATCCGGCGCAGGAGCGAGATGGAATCCTTCTCGGCGAGCGTCGCCTCGACCCGCTGCCGCGGCGACATGTCGGCGACGATGTCCGGCGGGAACACCGGCTTCCCGCCCTGCATGGGCGGGCCCGGACCCGGCTCCGGCTGCCGGTGAACCATCGCCCCCGGATCCGACCGGCGTTCGATCGAACGGCCGGGCGCGGTGCCGTTCGCGGCGACGGCACGGCCGACGGCCCGGGCCTCCCGCTCGGCCGGATCGAGCGGGTCGCCGACGGATGGCTCGGACGGCTCGCCACCCTGGGCCACGTGCGCAAGCTCGTGCGCCAGGGTGTCCCTTCCCGCCTCCACTTCGGGCGCGTACGCACCCTCGCGAAAGTAGATGTCGTGGCCGACCGTGAACGCTCGCGCCCCGAGCCCGCGGGATGCCCGGTCGGCATCCGGACCGGTGTGGATCCGAACGCCGTCGACGTCGACGCCCAAGGCCCGGCCCATCTCGGCGCCGACCTCGGGCGGCAGCCGCCGCCCCTCCGCGAGCGACCGGCCCACCGCGCGGTTGCTGAGAACCGGCCGCACCGGTTCCAGCGCGGGCCGCTCGGCGTCGGGGATCGGCACGTCCGGTTCGCGGTCGGGTGACCGAGCCCGCTCCATCCAGGCGACGCTAGGTCCGACCGGCCCCGGCGGACAGTGCCTCGCGGGCAGCCTTTCGGGCACGGCCTCGACGCCGTTCCCGGTGGCAGATGCCCCGAGGTCTGCCCGTTCGCTTCTGTTCGCAGCGGACATGGCTCCCTAGCCTTGGCAGGCGTTGAACGCTTTCGGAGGGGAGAAGGGTGCCCCGCGTGCTCATCGGTGACTTCGGTGCCATCGCACGGCTGGGGCTCCGGGAGTTCCTCGACGAGGAGGGGTTCGAGGTCGTGGCCGAGGAGCGTCTGCCGGGCGAGATCCTGGAGCGCCTCACCGAGTTCCGCCCGGACGTCGTGGTCCTGGACCTCGACACCGCGGGCGGGCTCGACGTCGCGAGCCGGATCGCCTCGAGCTTCCCGGCGGTGAAGGTGATCGCCTGCTCCTCCGAGGAGCCCAGGATGCGCGTCTACCCGCCGTTCCACCACGGCGAGTCGTACCTGTCGGAGCTGACTCCACGCCTCCTCGCCGACACGGTGAGGGGCTAGAGCGGAAGGAGGGCCCATGCCCACGTATCTGTCGCCTGGTGTGTATGTCGAGGAGGTCGATCGCGGCTCCAAGCCGATCGAGGGCGTGGGGACCGCGGTCGCCGCCTTCGTCGGCTTCACCGCGCGCGCGCCGCAGGACGACCCGTCCGACCCCGACGGCATCAAGCCCCGGCTGGTCACGAACTGGGCCCAGTTCGAGGCCCTGTACGGCGGGTTCGTCCAGGGCGCGCTGCTCCCCCACGCCGTGTACGGCTACTTCAACAACGGGGGCGGCACGTGCTACGTGTGCCGGATCCCCAACACGAGCGGCGGCGGCGGCGCACCGACCCGCGCGCTGCCCTCGGGGGCGAAGGGCGAGCTGCAGACGCTCGAGGTCCGCGCGCTGGAGGCCGGCGGGGCCCTGGAGGTCGCCATCGAGCCGCAGCCGGCTGGCGAAGGCGAGCAGCCGTCCACGTTCACGATGAAGGTCCTGGCCGGCGGCCGCGAGGTCGAGTCGTTCTCCGACCTGACCTTCGGGAAGGGCAACCGCAACGTCGAGACCGTCGTCAACACGGAGTCCCGGTACGTCCGCGTGAAGGCGCCGCAGGTGAGCGGCGCCACGCTCGCCGAGCGGATCCCCGCGGCGGGGAGCTACGCGCTGGAGGCCGGGTCGGTCACCCCGATCGAGGTGTCGGGCGGCGACTTCGAGGGATCGGAGACCGACCGCACGGGGATCCGGGGACTCGTCATCGCCGACGAGGTGACGATGGTGGTCGTCCCCGACCTGGTGACCGCGTGCACCCGGAACGGGCGATTCGACCTCGACATGTTCAAGGCCGTGCAGACGGCCATGGTCACGCACTGCGAGAAAGCCGGCGACCGCATGGCGATCCTGGACTCGCCGCCCGGGATGAACCCGCAGCAGATCAAGGACTGGCGGTCCGGCGTCGCCATGTACGACTCGAGGTTCGCCGCGCTGTACTACCCCTGGATCAAGGTGGCGAACCCGGCCAGCCGCAACGGGGGCATGGTCACGGTGCCGCCGTCCGGCCACATCGCCGGCATCTGGGCCCGGAACGACGACACGCGCGGCGTCTGGAAGGCCCCGGCGAACGAGGTCATCCGGGGCGCTCTCGACCTGGAGTCCAAGGTCACCAAGGGCGAGCAGGACCTGCTCAACCCGATCGGCGTCAACTGCATCCGTCCGTTCGGGACCCGGGGGATCCGGGTGTGGGGCGGCCGGACGCTCTCCTCGGACCCGTCGTGGCGGTACATCAACGTCCGGCGGCTCTTCAACTACGTCGAGGAGTCCATCCTGCTCGGGACGCAGTGGGTGGTGTTCGAACCGAACGACCTGGATCTGTGGCAGCGGGTGAAGCGTACGGTCCACGCGTTCCTGCTGGGGCTGTGGCGCCAGGGAGCGCTGTTCGGGGGCACCCCCGAGCAGGCCTTCTATGTGAAGTGCGACGAGGAGACCAACCCGCCGGAGTCGGTGGACGAGGGCAAGCTCGTCGTCGAGATCGGGATCGCCCCGGTGAAGCCGGCGGAGTTCGTGATCTTCCGGATCAGCCAGTGGCAGGGCGGCGGCGGGGCCGCCGAGTGAGACCGTGATCGCCCGAGCGAAAGGGAGGTGAGTCGAGGATGCCGGACACGCTGACGACCTTCTCGTTCCACGTGGAGCTCGACGGCATCGACATCGGATCGTTCAAGGAGGCATCCGGGGTCGACTCCGAGACCGAGATCGTCGAGTACAAGGAGACCACCAAGGACGGGAAGATGCTCATCCGCAAGCTCCCCGGCGCCATGAAGTGGTCCGACATCACGCTGAAGAAGCGGATCGACCAGAAGAAGGACCTGTGGAGCTGGCGCAAGGAGGTGGAGCAGGGCGACATCGACACCGCCCGGCGGAACGGGTCGATCGTCCTGTACGACTCCAGGTCCAAGGAGGTCGCCCGCTGGAACTTCATGAACGGGTGGCCCTCGAAGTGGAAGGGCGCGGACCTCAACGCCGGCGAGAACGCCGTGGCCGTCGAGGAGATCACGATCACGCACGAGGGAATGGAGCGCGCATGAGCCTCCAGACGGAATTCCCGTTCACGTTCCCCAAGGGCTACGTCGACCCGCACGGGACCCTGCACCGCGAGGGCGTCATGCGGCTGGCGAACGCGAGCGACGAGATCGAGCCGCTGCGCGACCACCGCGTCCAGGAGAACGAGGCGTACCTCACGGTGATCGTCCTGTCCAGGGTCGTCGTGTCGCTGGGGAGCCTCTTGCAGGTGACCCCCAAGACGATCGAGGGGCTGTTCGTCTCGGACCTCGAGTATCTCCAGGACCTGTACCGGGCCATCAACTTCGGCGACCGGCCCCTCCCCGACAGCGTGCCCGCGAACGGCGGGCCGGTGGAGGTGGTCGCGTCGGGGGGGGTCTGATCCGGTACCCGGTGGACGAGCTGTGGGGTGAGATCAGCTACCTCGCGTACCACCTCCACTGGGAGCTCGGCACGTTGATGGACCTGGAGCATCGCGACCGCATCCGCCTGGTGGACGAGGTCGCGAGGCTCAACGAGCGCGCGCTTTCGGAGGCCGCAGGTGGCCAGTAGCGGAAACGGCAGCCGGACCATGGACGCCCCCTTCACGGGCCAGTTCCTCTTCAGCGTGGACGGCATCGGGGAGATCGGCGCGTTCACCGAGTGCACCGGCCTCTCGGTCGAGGTGGGGGTCGAGGTCGTGAGCGAGGGCGGCCAGAACCACTTCTCGCACAAGCTTCCCGGGCGGATGACGTGGCCGAACATCGTGCTGAAGCGCGGGATCACGGACGCGGACAACCTGTTCGAGTGGTTCTGGAAGACCTCGGGTGAGGGGTTCCAGGGCCAGGGCAACAAGCTGGAGCGGACGAACGGCGAGATCGCGGTCCTGGACGCCGCCCGCCAGCGCGTCCGTGGGTGGAAGTTCGAAGAGGCCTTTCCCGTGAAGTGGAGCGGGCCTTCGTTCGCGGCATCGTCCTCCGAGGTCGCCATCGAGGAGCTGGAGATCGCGCACCATGGATTCCGTCCGTCCTGAGCGAAGGCGGGGGCCGGCCCTCGGCGCCAGGTCCCGGGCGACGTCGTTGTCCTCGTCCATCGCGGGCCGAGCGCGCCCGTCGAGCGCGTTGCGCGGCGGTCGCGGCGGTGGGGCCGGGGTCGTCGGTGTGGTCAGGGTGGTCGGGGACCATTCGCCCGGCCGCCCCGGTGCGGTCGGGCGGACCCTGGCCCATGTGCCTCGGGTCCGCACGCGAGCCGCGGCCGCGTGGACCCGTGGCGTGGCGTCCCGGCCCGTGCTCGGTCCGCCGCTACGCGCGGGGTGGTCGCGCCGGTCCGACGACGGCCCGGGAGGTTCCGGACCCGGCCTGCGCCGCGGCGCAGCACCCGGCGGTCTCGTGCTCGGTGGGAGGGGGAACGAACACCTGACCCCACGTCGGCAGGATGCGACGCGGCGGCCGGGTCCCGGCGGCTCTTTCGTGAGTCTCGCCGGGGACGCCCGGTCCGTGCGCCGGACGGTCTCGGACGGGCGGATGCGGGCGACCGAACCCGGGCCCCGCGTGCCCTCCCCCCCGCCGTATGAGGCTCCTCCAGGCCGGCCCCGCTCTCTCGGACGAACCCAGCCGGGCCCCACCGCCGATCACTCGCCGGTCCCGGGAGACGACCTCCCCGCAGCCGGGAGCCGGCGGCCGGGAGCGCTCACGTCAGGGTCGCGGGGCCGCCGGACGCGGGAGGCGGTGATTCGTCCGAGGGCCCCCTCCATCAGACCGCAGCCCCTCGAGCGGGCTCCCCCCTCGCCGAGCCATCTGCGGGCGGCGGAGTCCGGTGCCCAGGGGAGTGCCATCGCGCGGCAGGGGCCGCCGATCGCCCGCCGCTCCGGAGCCTCCCGGCCGACGGGTCGGTCCGCGCCGGCTCCCGTGCGTCCGGGGCAGGGTCCCGCGGATCGGGGCGGGCCGGCGCCAGCGCCGGCGCCGGCCCATCCGGCACCGCCGCGGCCTGCCACGTCCAGCGAGTCGGTGGACCGGCCGCGGCGACTGCCCGAGTGGAGCCGCCCGATGGTTCGGGCGATCACCGGGCGCGACGACCTCCCCGATGCGGTGACCGGTCCCGGGACGCGCCGGGCCCTTCACGCGCTCCGGACGCCCGCCGCGACGATCGGGCGCACGGTCGCGCTGGCCGAGCCGCCGTCGCGGTCCCCCCGGTCGCTCGGGATCCTGGCCCACGAGCTGAGCCACGTGGCCGACCGTCCCCGGACGCCGCGCCTGTTCGGCGAGTCGCTGCTCGACGCGGGGGAACGACGCGCCCGCGCCGCCGGGTCCGCAGTCTCCTCGCTCGCCTCTCGGTCGGCGTCGGAAGCTCTCGGCGCTTCGCCGGTGTCGTCCCTTCCGGTCGGGGGGGCCGCCGGGCTCGCCGGCGCCGCCGCGCGCTCGCTCACCTCCGCGGCGCCGCGGCTCCCGGAAGGGGTCCCCGGCCTGCCCGCTTCCGTCGGGGCAGTCTCGGGTGCGGCGCGCGAGCTCCGCGGGCGGGCGGAGGCTGCCCTTCCCGCACTCCCCTCTGCCGAGGAGATGGACCGGTCGCTCCTCGCCCCGATCGCCGGGATGGCCGGGCAGGCCCAGCAGGTGGCCTCCGGCGCCGCCTCCGACGCCACCGGCCTCGCGGAACGAGCCGGGAGGGCGGCCCGTGAGCTCGGGGGAGAGGACCCCACCGCGTACGCCAACGACCTCATCGTCGCGCTCGAGGACCGGCTGCTGGCCGAGATCGAACGCCGCGGCGGCCGCTTCGCGGGGCTGTTCTGATGGACATCCCGGGAGGCCTGGAGCGGGAGGCCGAGAGGGTCGGTGGTGCTGCGGCGCGACGGGCCGGGCAGGTCGCGGAGCGGGCGGTCGAGGACGAGATGGACGAGGCGCTCGCCGGCGGTGAAGAGGGCGCCGCGGGATCGGAGGAGGGCGCCGCGGCGGACTCGCCCGCGGAAGCTGCAGAGCCCGGCGGCGAGCCGGGGGCGGCCGGAGCCCAGCAGGGGAGCGCCGCCGCGGCTCCGGTGAAGGCGTTCATCGAGCCGGAGCGGGGCGAGACCATCGAGTGCCTGTTCAACCCGGCGGAGTTCACGATCGCGAAGTCGAACCAGTGGTCGGAGGTGAAGGCGCCCGGCCGGAACACCCCGAAGCTGACCTTCGCCCAGGGCCAGGCGGGCACCATCACCATGGAGCTGACGCTCGACACCACGGCCACCGGGGAGCCGGTCACGAAGTACACCAGCGCCCTCCTGGCGCTCATGAAGATCGACGCCGAGCTCCCCGACTCGAACAACAAGACGAACAGCGCCCGCCCGCCGTACTGCGTGTTCCATTGGGGGAGCTTCCATTCGTTCAAGGCCATCATCCAGAGCCTCAACATCCGCTTCACGTACTTCGCGGGGGACGGAACGCCGCTCCGGGCGAAAGCCCAGGTGTCCTTCAAGCAGTTCGAGGACGAGGAGGCCTACGGCCCGCAGAACCCCACCTCCGGCACTCCGGAGACGCACACGGTGCACTGGGTGTCCGCCGGCGAGACGCTCGATCGCATCGCGGCGGTCCGGTACGGAGACCCGGGGCGGTGGCGGCTGCTCGCGGAGGCGAACGACGTCGTGGACCCCCTCGAGCTGGAGCCGGGGACGCCGCTCGTCGTGCCCGACCTGCAGGCGGTGAGCCGTGGCTGACCGGAGCCTGGACGCGGCCGCCATCACCGTCGACGGCCAGCCCATGCCGGAGCAGCTGTACGAGGTGCTGGCGTTGGTGCGCGTGGAGGAGTCGATCCACCTTCCCGACACGTTCACCCTGCGGTTCGAGGACCCCCACTTCGAGCTGTTCGACCGCCAGACGTTCGGGCTCGGGACCCGGATCGACATCGCGTTCTCGTCGGAGTCCGACATGGTCACCGTGACCCGGGGCGAGGTCACGGCCCTCACGGTGGAGCCCGGCCCCAGGGGCCGGCACCAGCTGGTCGTGTCGGGGCTCGACGCGACCCACCGGCTGGCCCGGGGGCCGAAGTCCAGGAGCTTCCTGAACATGACCGACGCCGACATCGTGTCGCAGATCGCCGCCGACCACGGGCTCGACACCGACATCGACGCGACCACCGAGGTGAATGCATACGTCCTGCAGCACAGCCAGTCCGACTATGCGTTCTGCAGGGACCGGGCCGAGCGGATCGGCTTCGACCTGTGGGTGGCGGAGGGGAAGCTGTTCTTCAAGCGGCACGCGGAGGCCCAGGAGACGCCGCCCACCCTGACGTGGGGAGACAACCTCCTCGCGTTCCGGGCCCGTTTCGCGTCCGCCGAGCGGTGCGACGAGGTCACGGTCCGGGGATGGGACCCCGCGGCGAAGGCCGCCATCGTCGGCCGGTCCGACCAGGGCGATGCGGGAACCACGGCCCGGGCCGCGACGGACCTGGCCGACTCGGCCCGCCGGGCCTTCGGCCGCATCACCAGGTTCGCCGGCCAGTTCCCCGTCTCGAGCCAGTCGGAGGCCGACGCCCTGGCCCGATCGCTGCACCTGAAGGCGTCCGGGGACGAGGTCACGGTTCGGGGCGAAGCCAGGGGGAACCCGCTCATCGCCGCGGGTGCGAACGTGGAGCTCTCACAGGTGGGCGACCGGCTGGCCGGCACGTACCGGGTGACGAGCGTCGAGCACATGCACGGCGCGGACCTCGCGTACACGTCGCGCTTCGTGTGTGGCGGCAAGGACCCCGCGGCGCTCGCCGATCTGGTCGCGGGGGGCGCCAACGGCCAGGCCAAGCGGGGGTGGGGCAGCCTCGTCGTCGGCGTCGTCACCAACGCGGACGACCCGCAGAGCCTCGGCCGGGTCAAGGTGAAGTTCCCCACGCTCACGGACCAGGACGAGAGCGACTGGGCCCGGGTGGTCTCGCCGGGCGCGGGGTTCGATCGCGGCCTCCAGCTCATCCCCGAGGTCAACGACGAGGTGCTCGTCGGCTTCGAGCACGACGACAAGCGGCGCCCGGTGGTGCTGGGGGGACTGTGGAACGGGTCCGACACACCCCCGGGAGCCAAGGTGAACGGCGGCAACGTCGAGACGCGCGTGTGGAAGAGCCGGAACGGCCACCTGATGGAGCTCGACGACTCGCCCGTGGACAAGGGCTCCATCACGATCTCGCACGGCGACGCGAAGAGCTCGCTCCACCTCGAGCTGAAGGAGAGCGCGCTGCGAGCGGAGAAGAAGCTCGCGATCTCCGCGGACTCCATCG
>WNFU01001403.1_pt1 | contig 33844 bp, 35 predicted proteins | sample 5400121 | NCBI WGS metagenome assembly WNFU01 (sample SAMN13153360, study PRJNA577476) | soil metagenome | isolation source: 100 cm soil or saprolite under grassland replicate 1 | place: USA:California | collected 2016-06-15
GACGTGTCGTCGAGCACTCGGCGGATGTGCGCGCGCTCGAGCTCCTCCAGCGTCTCGTCCCGTACCGGCTCCGCGCGGGCCGCGCTCGCGGGCACCAAGAGCTCGCTCGCGTCCAGCACGCCGTCGCGCGACATGATCAGCGCGCGCTCGACGAGGTTCTCGAGCTCTCGAACGTTCCCCGGCCAGTCGTAGGCGCGCGCGCGTTCCATGAACGTCGGGGAGATTCCCTCGACGGTCCGGCCGAGCTTGCGCGCGGTCCTCGCCACGAAGTGCTGCAGGAGGTCAGGGATGTCGTCGCGTCGCACGCGCAGCGGCGGCAGGACGATCGGGAAGACGTCGAGCCGGAAGTAGAGGTCGGCGCGAAAGCGTTCGGCGCCCACCTCGGCGTGCAGGTCACGATTCGTCGCTGCGATGATCCGCACGTCCACGTGCAGGGTGCGCGCCCCGCCGATGCGCTCGAACTCGTGCTCCTGCACCACGCGCAGCAGCTTCGCCTGGGCCTCCGGGGGCAATTCGCCCACCTCGTCGAGGAACAGCGTGCCGCCGTCCGCGAGCTCGAACCGGCCTCGGCGCTGCTGGACCGCACCGGTGAAGGCGCCCCTTTCGTGGCCGAAGAGCTCGCTCTCGACCAGCTCGCGCGGCAGGGCGGCGCAGCTGATCTTGATGAGCGGACGCTCGCGGCGCGAGCTCCTCGCATGGATCGCGCGCGCCACGAGCTCCTTGCCCGTGCCGGTCTCGCCCTGGAGGAGCACCGTGCTGTCCGTGGCCGCGACCTGCGCGATCTGCTCGCGCACGCGCTGCAGCGCGCCCGACTCACCGATCAGCGCATCGTGCTCGGAGCGAGCCTCCTCGACCAGCAGGTGGATCGTCGCCTTCGACCTGCGATGCGCCTCGATCTCCCGCCGCAACGCGATGTGGGTCCCGACGCGTGCGAGCAGCTCCTCCGTCTGGAAAGGCTTCGTGACGTAGTCCACCGCCCCTTCGCGGAACGCGCGCACCTTCTCGAAGGTCTCGGTGAGCGCGGTCAGGACGATGACGGGTATCGCGCGCGTCGCCTCGCTGGCCTTCAGCCTGTGGCACGCCTCGTAGCCGTCGATCCCCTTCATCATGACGTCGAGCAGGATCAAGTCCGGCTGCGTCCGTGCTGCCACCGCGACGGCCTCCTCGCCGCTCGACGCACTCGTGGTGAGATAGCCCGCCACGCCCAGCTCCTGCTCGAGCAGGTCGACGTGGAAGGGCTCGTCGTCCACGACGAGCACGGTTCCGGTGCTAGTGGCCAAGATGCCTCGCGAGCTTCTCGAACAACGCGGCCTCGTCGATCGGCTTCGTCAGGAAATCATCGCACCCGGCTGCCCGTGCCCGCTCCTCGTCCCCGCTCATCGCGTGCGCGGAGAGCACGATCACGGGAATGTGCGCCAGCAGGTCGGGATTCAGCTCGAGGTCCTCCACGATCAGCACCGTCTTCATGACGACGACGATGCCCCGTAGCGAATGGGCAGTTTCAGCGTGAACGTCGATCCCGCGCCGGGCGCGCTCTCGGCGTGGATGTCGCCACCCATGACCCGGGCCAGACTGCGGGCGATGGCGAGGCCAAGCCCCGTGCCGCCCTGCTCTCGCGTGCCGCGAGCGTCGGCCTGCTCGAACTCGTCGAAGATCGCGTCCAGCTTCTCGGGGGCGATGCCGATGCCCGTGTCGACGACGGCGAGCTCGATCGAGCCGTTCGCGGCGCGCGCGCGAACCTCGATGCTGCCGCGCGACGTGAACTTCGCGGCATTGCTCAGCAGGTTGATGACGATCTGCCGGAGCTTCTCCTCGTCGACCCACATGAGGGGAAGCTCACGCTCGAAGGCCTTGACCGGGGTGACCGTCTCATTGATCAACGGCTCGACGGTGCGCATGCACTGATCCAGCAGCGTCGCGAGCCGGACCTCGTCGGGGTGGAGCTCGATCCGGCCTGCTTCGATCTTGGCGAGATCGAGGATCGCGTTGATCAGCGAGAGCAGGTTCTGCGCGCTCGCGAGGATCTTCTCGAGATTCTCGTACTGCTTCGGCTCGAGCCGCTCCTGCGAGCGGCGCATGACGATGCGGGAGAAGCCGATGATGGCGTTCAGCGGCGTACGCAGCTCGTGCGACATGTTGGCGAGGAATGCGCTCTTGTGGCGGCTCGCGATCTCGAGTTGCCGACTCTTGTCCTCGATCTCGCGGTACAGCCGCGCGTTCTGGATCGCGATCACGGCCTGATCGGCGAAGGTCTGCAGCAGCGCGATCTGCCTGTCCGGAAACGGCCCGGGCTCGGGCCGACCGATCGCGATGGCGCCGATCGGCGTGCCGTCGCGCATGAGTGGAATGCACACGACGCTGCGGAAGCCCCATCGCCCGGCATGAACCCACTGATACTCGGGGTCCGTGGTCGTGTCGTGGATGGCGACGAGGCCGCGCGTGAGGACCGCTCGGCTCGCTGCCATGCCGCGATCGGGCGGGCGGGGGAAGTGCCGGCGGAGAGCCGCCATCCCCTCGGGATCGTCCATCGCCAGGGCCGCAACATGGAGCAATGCACCGTCGAACGTGAACATGTTCGCGGCGCTCGCGTCGCAGAGCTTCCTCGCGGTCGCGACGATCGTGTCGAAGGGCACTTCGGTGGGCGACCGCGAGATCACGCGCAGGATCTCGCTCGTCGCGGCCTGCTGCTCGAGCGCGTCCGCGAGCTCACGCGTGCGTGCGATCAGCTCTTCGTCGGCCATCGGACCAGGATCGGCGATCGACCTGCGGCCTCAATGCGTCGGAGGAGGGATCTCCTGCGTCGGCGCTTGCAGGTCCTGCTCCAGGATCTCGTGGACCGAGAAGGCCCGCAGCGCCTCGCGCAGGAACGCGACGTGGTGCTCCTCCTCGTGGAGTCGCTTCTCGAACTCGGTCTTGGAGTCCGCATCGCCCGCCGCCTCGGCGAGCTCGGCGAGCAGGTCCCACCCTGCGGTGTCGACGTGCTCTGCCGCGAGCAGGGCGTGGAACAGGTGCGGGAGCTCGGGGTCCTTCTTGATGACGCGCTCGATTCCCGCCACCTCTCGGGCGATCAGCCGAGCGAGCTCCGTCCTTCGCTTGGGGTCGCCGCCGAGCTTCCGGATGCAGTCCTCCAGCCACTCCTCGTGTCCCTTCTCCTGATTGCGGACCGCCCGCATGCGCGGGAGCATGTCGGAGAGCACGCGCTGCTCGCGCTCGTGCGCCTGGCGACCTCGGTCCTCGCCCGCTCCGCTCACCTCCTCGCGGATGTCGTCGTGCATGCCGCGGGAGGCGTCCTTCCGGTAACCGCTCACGCCATACGTGGTGTAGTCGCCGTCGATCGAGTGGGTGCGCTTGCTCGTCGCCTGGAGCATGCGCTGCAAGACCTTGTCGTAGAGCTTCACGCTCGCGCGCTCGAAACACAGGCGCTCCGCGAGCACGTCGATGACCCTGTCCTTGTTCTTCAGTGCGAGCTTGTCCATGCGGACCTCCCGCTGGAACCTAGAGTCGAAGGACGGAAGAGACCTGGGCCAGTTGGGGTCCCGCGGCCAGCGTCCGTTCGATCTCCGGGGGACGTGGACGGCGGCTGCCGCTCTGGCCGAGCAGAGGAATCAGCTCCGATCTCCTGAACCGTCCGTCATCCGCGCTCGGAGGCACTCTTCAGCGCCTTGATGTCGATCTTCTTCATCTTCAACATGGCTTCCATGGCCCGCTTCGCCTTCACGGGATCCGCGTCGCCGAGCAGCTCGCCGAGCACGGTGGGGTTGATCTGCCATGACAGGCCGTACCTGTCCTTGAGCCAGCCGCAGGGCCCTTCTTCTCCGCCGTCGGAGAGCTTCTTCCAGTACTGGTCGACCTCTTCCTGCGTGCTGCAGGCGACCGAGAACGAGATGGCCTCGGTGAACTTGAACTGGGGCCCGCCGTTCAAGGCGATGAACTCCTGCCCCTCGAGCTCGAACGTCACCGTCATCACGCTGCCCTTCGGCCCAGGCCCTGCTTCTCCGTAGCGCGTGACCTTCCCCATCCTCGAGTTGGGGAAGATCGAGACGTAGAAACGTGCCGCCTCCTCCGCCTGGTGGTCGAACCACAGGAACGGGCTGATCCTCTGCATCGGTTCATCCTCCTCTCGCGTTTCGTCGCGACACGGACCGCACGTCAATGAGCTAATCGGTCGAGAGACAGCGCGCTCTCGACGGCGCTCGCGATCTTCCGCGCGCCCCGCGCGCCCGGGTGCCGCTCGAGCAGGCCCGGCAGCAGGTCCTCGGGGTCGAGGTCCACGCGCACGTAGGGCAGCGCCTGCCGGACGAAGAGCTCGTCCACGATCCACGGCTCGTCGCCTTCGTCGTGAAGGCAAGCGCGACCGTAGTTCGTCATGACGAACAGCGGGATCGCCCCGCGCGCCCGCGCCGCCTCGGCGGTCGCGCGGAGGACCGCCGCCGTGACGCGCAGCGGCTCGTCCCCACGGTAGGGCAGCCGCTCGAGGAGCTTCATGAGCCTCGGACCGCTCGCGGCCGGCAGCGAGACGAGGCTCCCGTCCGGGGCGAGCCCGAGCCGTGGGCGCCATCGGTCCACGTTCCGCTCGATCTGATCCGTGACGAAGACGGTCACGACCGCGAGCGGACGGTCGAAGCGCGGGAGCGCCTCGAGCACCCGCCCGTGGGCCTGGTCGTTGCCGTACCCGACCACCGCCAGGTTCACGGTCTGCACCCCGAGGTCGCGGCCGACGAGGTGGACGAACGTCTCGTCGTACGGCAGCCCGTAGCCGAAGGCGATCGACTCTCCGGCGAAGAGGATGGTGGGCCGGGCGGGATCGGCGCGACCGTCGCTCGAGGCGGCGCGATCGCCGTCGGCGTCGACGGCGTACGCGATCGGGCGGTCGCCGACGCGCGTCCACGTGGTGCGGCCCGGGAAGTACGACCAGCCGAGGCGCGGGTCGAAGCGGGTCATCGGCGCCTCGCGGCCGTCCGCGGGCGGTGACCGCGCCCCGAGCATCAGGCGATCGTGCTGCCCGCGCGCGACCAGCTCGCCGACGCAGAGTGCCGCCGCGACGGCGACGGCGATCTGCGCGACCGCGCGCGCCTGCTCGCGGCCTGCTCCTCGGCCGTGGAGGCGCTCCGCCCGGCGCGCCAGGACAGGCCCGAGCTTGAGGATCGCGAACAGGCCGAGCGCCGCGGCAATCCACGGGACCGCGCGCGCGAAGACCCACGTGCCGCGGCTCGTGGCGCAGTAGGCGCCGAGGACGTGCCGCTCCGCCCAGTGGGCGTCGGCGACGAAGGACCAGCCGACGAGTGCGGCACCCCCGAGGGTGGTGAGCACCCTCGCGACGAGGCTCGCCGCGCGGGGGGTCGTCTCGTGCACGTGCATGCCCTTCCAGGGGGTGTCCCTCACCGCGGGCCACCGGCATGTAATCGCCATGGACGAGCACCGCGCGCCCTCGGTGGAGCGGATCCTTCGACCGCTGCACCGGTGGGTCTGGCGCGACGCGCACCGCTGCGCGCGCAAGCTCCTGAGGTTCGCCGCCACGGAGGCGGACGGCGGGCGCGATCTGTCGCGCGCCGCGGAGCTCACCGCCGATCCGCTCCTGCGCAGGCTCTTCCTGCGTCACGCGATCGACGAGTCTCACCATGCCGAGCTGTTCCGCGCGCGCGGTCGCACGATGCGCGCCGCGCTCGGCGGCGAAGGCGGCTCGTTCGAGGCGAGGTGGATCACCCCCGGCGAGCGCGGTGGCGACGACCTGCGCGTCGAGGACGAGGGGGACGCGTCGCTGCTCGCCTTCCTCCACCTCTCCGAGAAGCTCGCCGCCGCGCGGTTCGCGGTCTACCGCGAGGTCGTCCGGGACGAGGAGACGCGCGAGGTCTTTCGCCGGATCTTGCGCGACGAGGTGTTCCACATGCGCTACACCCGAACGCAGCTCGAGCGCATCGCGCCCGCACGGCATCGACGCCACCTGTGGATCGCGCGCGGGTCTCGCCTCTGGAAGGGCTACCTGCGCGTCGCGACGGCGGTCGCGGGCTGGCTCGGCACCCTCGTCCTCCTCGCCCAGTACTTCCTCGTCCTGCCGCTCTTCGCGCTCGCGGCGAAGCGCGCAGCGCGCCGGGAGCGCCCCGGCTGGAACGAGCCCGAGCGGCGCGAGCAGCCGGGGGCGCTCGAGCGCCAGTATTGAGAGCGCAATGAGGATCCTCGGCATCTCCGCGCACTACCACGACTCGGCCGCGGCGCTCGTCGTGGACGGGGTGCCGGTGTGCGCGATCCAGGAGGAGCGGCTCTCCCGCCGCAAGAACGACGCCGCGTTCCCGCTCGCCGCCGTCGAGTGGTGCCTCGCCGAGGCGGGCCTCGAGCCGGACGCGCTCCACGCGGTCGTCTTCTACGAGAAGCCGATGCGGAAGCTCGAGCGCATCCTCGTCACCCAGCTGCGGGCGTTCCCGCGGTCGTGGCGGAGCTTCCCGCAGGCGATGAAGAACACGCTCGGGGAGAAGGCCTGGGTGAAGGGGATCATCGCGTCCCGCCTCGGGGTGCCGCCGCGCAAAATCCTGTTCACCGAGCACCACCAGTCCCACGCCGCCGCGGCCTTCCTCACCTCGCCCGCGCGCGAGGCGGCGATCCTGACCGCCGACGGCGTCGGCGAGTGGGCGACGCTCACGGTGGGGCGCGGGTCGAGGGCGCCGGACGGCGGGTGCGCGATCGAGCTGCTGCGGGAGCTGCGCTTCCCGCACTCGCTCGGGATGTTCTACTCGACCTTCACCGCCTTCCTCGGCTTCGAGGTGAACGAGGGTGAGTACAAGGTGATGGGGCTCGCCTCGTACGGGAAGCCGCGGTTCCAGGAGCAGGTGCGCGCGATCCTGCGGCCGACCGCCGACGGCGCGCTCGAGCTCGACCTGAGCTACTTCGACTTCCACACGTCGGGCCGGCGCGCGTGGTCCTCGCGGCTCGTCGAGGCCTTCGGGCCGCCGCGGTCGCCCGACGAGCCCATCGACGTCGCCACGCCGGAGGGATCGCGCTGGGCGGACGTCGCGGCGAGCGTGCAGCGCGTCCTCGAGGACCGCCTCGTCGAGCTCACCCGCGCGCTGCGGCGCGAGACCGGGCTGCGCGACCTCTGCCTCGGCGGCGGCGTGGCGCTGAATGGCTGCGCGAACGCGCGCATCCTGCGCGAGTCCGGGTTCGACCGCGTCTTCGTGCCCCCGGCGCCCGGGGACGCGGGCTGCGCGCTCGGGGCCGCCCTGTACGCCGACCGGATCCACTTCCGGTGCCCGGACCGACCGGTGCCCGACCACCCGTACTGGGGCTGCCCCGTGGACCCGGACGAGCTCGAGCGCCTCGCGCGCGAGGACGGGCTCGAGGTCGAGCGCGCCTCCGCGGATCGCGAGCTCCTCGAGCGGGTCGCGGAGGAGCTCGCGAACGGCCGCATCGTCGGCTGGATGGACGGCCGGTGCGAGCTCGGCCCGCGCGCGCTCGGAAACCGCAGCATCCTCGCCTCGCCCGTGAGCGCCGAGATGCGCGACCGGCTCAACCGCGAGGTGAAGTATCGCGAGGAGTTCCGGCCCTTCGCGCCGGCCGTCCCCGCCGAGGTGGCGGACCGCTACTTCGACCTCCCCCCCGGCGGCGCACGGCTGTGCCGCTTCATGTCCGGCGTGTTTCCGGTCCGTCCCGAGTGGCGCTCGCGGCTCGGTGCGGTGACCCACGTCGACGGGACCGCGAGGGTGCAGGTGGTGGACGCGGAGGTCTCGCCCCGGTTCCACGCGCTCCTGCGCGCGTTCGGCGCCCGGAGCGGGATCCCGGTGCTGCTCAACACCTCGTTCAACCTCTCGGGCGAGCCGATCGTCGCGCGCGCGGTCGAGGGGTACTCGACCTTCCGCCGCTCGGGGATCGATCTGGTCGTCGCAGGTCGGTGCATCGTCGGGAAGGCGCGAGCGAGCGGCGTGCGCCTCGAGGAGGAGGCGGTCTCGTGATCCGAAGGCGTGGCAAGCTCCGGAGCGGCGCCCTGGTCGCCGCGAGCATCGTGCCCTCCACGATCGACCTCGTGCGCGCGCTCTGGCAGGACCGCGCCCGGAAGCGCTGGCTCGTGCCGCTCGTGGTCTTCCTCGCCCTCACGGCGGTCCTGCTCCTCCTCGCCGCGAGCGTCGAGGCGCTCGCGCCGTTCATCTACTCGATCTTCTGATGGCGAGCCTCCCGCCCGAGCTGCTCGCGCTGCTCGCCTGCCCCTCGTGCGGCGCCGCGCTCCACCCCGATCCCGCGGGGGTGGGCTGCGGCGGCTGCGGCCGCTCCTTCGAGGTCCACGGCGGGATCCCGCGCCTGCGGCGCGAGCTCGAGCGGCGCGTGGAGGACGTCCGGGAGTTCTACTCGGCCGCGCCGTTCCCGGGGTACCCGCGACGCGACAGCTACGCGACGCTCCGCGCGCGCGCGGAGCGGAGCGCGTTCGCCCGGCTGCTCGACGAGGCGATCGCGCCGGACGCGAAGGTGCTCGACGTCGGCTGCGGGACCGGTCAGCTGAGCCTCTTCCTCGCGACCGGCGACCGGCTCGTCATAGGTGCGGACCTGACGCGCGCCTCGCTCGAGCTCGCGGCCGAGGCGGCGAGGCGCTTCGGCGTCACGCGGGTGCACTTCGTCGAGACGGATCTGCGAGAGCCGGGCCTGCGCCCAGGCACGTTCGACGTCGTGACGTGCTCCGGGGTGCTGCACCACACGCCCGACCCCGAGGCCTCGTTCCGCTCCATCGCGCGGCTCGTGCGCCCCGGAGGGCTCGTCGTCGTGGGCGTCTACAACGCCTACGCGCGGCTCCCCCACCGGGTGAGGAGGGCGGTCGCCCGCCTCAGCGGATATCGCTGGTTCCCGCTCGATCCGGTGCTCCGCGACCGCGCCGCCGAGCCCGCCCGCCGCGCGGCGTGGGTGCGAGACCAGTACCGCCACCCTGAAGAGCACCGGCACACGCTCGCGGAGGTGAGGCGGTGGTTCGAGGGCGGCGGGATCGCCTACGTGCGGACGTACCCCAGCACCGTGACCGGCGAGCCGGCTGGCGGCCTGTTCGCCCCGGCTGCGGACGAGTGGCCGCTCGAGAGCGTGCTTCACCAGCTGTCCTGGGCCTTCACGCTCGGAAAGGAGGGCGGGCTGTTCGTCGTGATCGGGCGCTCGCCCGGGCGTCCGGACGATGCGGATGGCCCCGTGCGCACCGGAGCATGCAAGATGGCGCCGTGAGCGCACCTCGATTCGACGCAGCGTACTACCGGCGGTTCTACCGCGGACCGGGTCGCGTCCACGGCGCGCGGGAGGTCGCGCACCTCGCGAGCGGCGTCTGCGGGATCGCGGGCTGGCTCGGAGTCGAGCTCCGGACGGTCCTCGACGTCGGGGCGGGCACGGGGCTCTGGCGGAGCTGGTTCCGGCGCCACCGGCCGCGGGTCCGGTACCGGTCCGTCGACGTGTCGCCGCACGCCTGCGCCGTGTACGGGCACGAGCACCGGGACATCTCGAGGTGGCGTGCGGCCGAGCGGTTCGACCTCGTCGTCTGCCACAGCGTGCTCCAGTACCTGTCGCCGCCCGCGGCCGAGCGCGCCATCGACCACCTCGGCTCGATGTGCCGCGGCCTCCTCTACCTCGAGGCCGTGACGACGGAGGACCTCGCGGTGCTCGACCCCGCCGCGACGGACATGGCGTTCCACGCGCGCTCCGCGCGCTGGTACCGGACCCGCCTCACCCGGCATTTCGTGCAGATCGGCGCGGGACTCTGGGCCTCCGCCCGGAGCGGCGTCGCGCTCTACGCGCTCGAGGCGCCGCCGGCGCGCCCGGCGCGGCGCGCGAGGTAGCCCGCGGTCGCCTCCGCGCCGCCGCCGCGGAATTGCCGCCCCCGCCGCGGCGCGGTAAACGGGAGCGTGCTGCGGCTCCTCCTCGTCTGCGCCGGTGGCGCGCTCGGCTCGGGCGCCCGCTACCTCGTCTCGACCTGGGCGGCGCGCGCGATCGGCGCGGACTTCCCGCGCGGAACGCTGCTCGTGAACGCGACGGGGTCGTTCGTGCTCGCGCTGCTGTTCGCGCTGCCCGGGAGCCGCGTCTCGCCGGAGCTCCGCCTGTTCCTCGGCGCGGGCGTCCTCGGCGGCTACACGACGTACTCGTCGTTCAACACCGAGACGATCGCGCTCCTCGACCAGGGGAGCGTCGCGCTCGCCGCCGCGAACCTCGCGCTCACCGTCGTCGGCTGCCTCGCTGCCGGCCTCGCCGGCCTCGCGCTCGGCCGCCTCCTCGCCGCCTGACTCGGCCTCGGACGGCGCGGCGGATCGCGCGTGTACCCCAGAGCGGTGCGACCGTCCGCGAGGATGCGCAGCGTTCGGGTGAACTCGAATTGGGAGGGGTCTATGCGGAAGGGCGCGTTGTGGGCGGTGATCCTGCTCGCTACCGGGGCGGCGCGCGGGCAGGCGGAGGATCAGCAGGACCCGCAGCAGCAGGGCGCCGCCGACGACACGGCGCAGCCGCCCGCAGACGCCGGATCCCCCCGGGCGACCGCCGACGACACGGCGCAGCCGCCCGCAGACGCCGGATCTCCCCGGGCGACCGCCGGCGGAACGGGGAGCGCGGCCACGGTCGCCGCGCCGGGAACGGCCGCGCCGGGATCGAGCGACGCGTTCGATCGCGCGTGCGTCGATCTCCTGCACGGGAAGACCCCCCAGGGCGACAAGGCGATCAGGGCGCTTCGCGAAGCATGCGCGAACCTCATGGCGGGGCGCGTGGATGAGAAGCTCGAGGCCGAGCAGCGAACGCAGGCGCAGCTCTCCGCGCGCGAGCACCTCCGGCTGCAGGCGGAGGGGCGCGTGCAGCCCGGCCAGTCCACGGCCTCGCCTGACCCGGGGCAGGGCGTCCTCGCCGCGTTCGGCTCGGCGGCCTCCGAGCTCGCCAGCCCCAGTCGCACGAGGACGATGGGCATGCGCGCGCGCGGCCCGGTCTCGTACACGCTCGTGACGAACCCCGTCGGCTGGTTCAGCGGGCTCGGCGTGAACGCCGAGCTGTTCGGGGCGTTCCCGGCAGCGCCGAAGTTCTCCTGGGTCGCGGGCGCGCGCTACTCCGAGGCGGACGCGACGAACGGCACGGCGTCGACCTTCGGCGGGATGGCCGGGGCGGACCTGTTCATCATCGGCCGGAACAACGAGGGCCTGCGGATCGGGCCGCGGCTCGAGCTCGCGGCGGGGCGCGAGCGGTTCCAGGGGAGCACGACCTTCGCGCGGCTCGGGATGTCCGGCGAGCTCGGGTACAACTTCATCGCGACGAACGGCATCACCGGCCTGCTCGCCGCGGGCGTCGGCGGCCGGGTCGCGGGGAACGACAAGAACGACAATTTCGCGTCCTTCGTCGGCGGGGAGTTCGGGCCGTACCTGAAGGTCGGGCTCGGCTACAGCTGGTGAGGAGGGCCCGCCGCGAGCCCGAGGCGGGCTGCGTCCTCCGGGGTGTTGGCGTTCTCGAACGAGCGGCCCGCGGGATCGACGAGCCGCCACTCGGCCTCTTCCACGATCCGCGCGCGGACCGCGGCTGCGACGTCGTGCAGGGACGGCTCTCCGTCCGCGAGGAGCGCCTCGAGTGGCGCGAGGCACGCGCGGGACCAGAAGGCGTGGAGCGGCTCGAGCCGGCCGGCGGCGCGCACGAGGACTGCGTCGGCGCCTTCCCGCCGCGCGGCGAGGAACGAGATCGCCCCCTCGTCGAGGAAGGGCATGTCGCAGCCCGCAGCGAACACCCACTGTGTCGTCGCCGTCGAGAGCGCGGCGTGGAGGCCGCCCGGCGCGCCGCGCCCCGCGACGAGGTCCGCGAAGACCGGGGCGCCGAGGGCGGCGTACGGCGCGGCATCGTTCGCGACGACGAGCGCGCGGCCGAACAGCCGCAGGAAGAGCGCGATCGAGCGCGCCGCGATGGGTTCGCCGCCGACGCGGAGGAGCCCCTTCGCGACGCCTCCCATGCGCGTCGCGCGGCCGCCCGCGATGAGGGCCCCGGTGCAGTCGTCGAGCCTCGATTCACCCATCACGCTCCGAATGGTAACGCGGAGCGGCAAAGGGAAGGGGCGTGGGCTGGCACCCCCCCCTGGTTTCGGGTAGAAAGTTCCCCCCCGTGACTTCAGAGCAGCGGATCGAAGCTTTCCGCGCGTTCGTGGCCAAGAACCCGGACGACGCCTTCGCGCGCTATTCGCTCGCGATGGCGCTCCGCTCGGCGGGGCGCGGTGCGGACGCCGCGTCGGAGTTCGAGCAGCTCTGCGCGAGGAAGCCGGACTACGTGCCCGCCTACCTCATGCTGGGGCAGACGCTCGAGACGCTGGGCCGGGACGCGGATGCGGCCCGGGCTTACGAGGACGGGGTCGCCGCGGCGACCGGGGTGAACGACATACACGCGCGGAGCGAGCTCGGCCAGGCGCTCGAAGCCCTCCGCGCTCGAGGAGCAGGGAGATGAGTCCAGTGGATCCGAAGGACGTCGCGAACACGCCGGGAGAGCGGGAGGCGGCCGACGTGCAGGCCTCGCTCGGCGGCCTCATGCGCGGCAAGCGCGCCGTCATCACCGGCGTCGCGAACGATCGGTCGCTCGCGTGGGCGATCGCGCAGGCGTTCCACGCCGAGGGCGCGGAGCTCGCCTTCACCTACCCGGGCGAGGGGATGGAGAAGCGCGTGCGGCCGCTCGCCGAGAGCCTCGGCGCGAAGGCCATCGTCGACTGTGATGTCGCGAAGGACGAGGACATCGACCGCACGGTCGAGGAGATCCGGAAGGTGTGGGACCGCGTGGACGTGCTCGTCCACTCCATCGGCTACGCGCCGCGCGAGGCGCTCGACGGCCGCTTCACGGACGTGACGACCCGCGACGCCTGGCGGATCACGTTGGACATCTCGGCCTACTCCCTCGTCGGCCTCGCGCGCGCCTTCAAGCCGCTCATGCCGCCGGGCGCGAACATCGTCTCGCTCACGTACTACGGCGCCGAGAAGGTGGTCCGGAACTACAACGTGATGGGCGTCGCGAAGGCGGCGCTCGAGTGCGCGACCCGCTACCTTGCCGACGACCTCGGCAACGACGGGGTCCGCGTGAACGCGATCAGCGCCGGCCCGGTGAAGACGCTCGCCGCCGCGGGCATCAAGGGCATGCGGAACATGCTCGCCGAGAACGCCGACCGGACGCCGCTCCGCCGCAACATCGACCACGACGACGTCGCCCGCGCCGCGCTCTACCTCTGCTCCGACCTCGCGAAGAACGTGACGGGCGAGGTGCTGCACGTCGATGCCGGGCAGAACATCATCGGCGTCGTGTCCATGGGCTAGGGAAAGCGGCCGCGCCGGGCGGGCTCGCCCGCGAACGGGTTGAGGCGCCGCTCGTCGCCGACGAGCCCCGCCGGCCCGTGGCCCGGGTAGAAGCGCCCGTCGTCGCCTTGATCTCGGTCGGGGTGCCCGTGCGTGCAGAAGATCCGGCGCACCGTGAAGCCGCCCGGCTCGCGGAGCGCGAGGAGCTTCGCCGCCTCCCCGCAGGGGTCGACGAGCACCGCCTCGCCCGTGCGGTCGCACGCGGCGAGGTACGGCGAGGTACGCGGTCGCCGCGAACGGGCCGACGACCGCGCGCCGGACGACGAGCATCGACTAGTACGAGAACGACGAGCCGCAGCCGCAGGTGGTGCGAGCGTTCGGGTTGCTGAACTTGAACCCGGCTCCCTGGAGCCCGACGACGTAGTCGATGGAGACGCCCTGCAGGTACATGGAGCTCATCGGGTCCACGAAGAGCTTCACGCCCTCGAGCTCGAAGGTCGCGTCGCCGTCCTTCGCGTCCTTCTCGAAGTCCATCGAGTACTGGAAGCCGGCGCAGCCGCCGCCCATGACGCCGACGCGGATGCCGTAGCCGCCGAGCCCTTCGCGCTGCATCGCGTCCTTCACCATCTCGATCGCCTTCGGCGTGAGGGAGACGGGTGGGGAGTCCATGCCGAGATCGGCGGGGGTCGGGGTGCTCGGCTGCTGGGTGATCGCGTCCATGTGTCTTTGGGCTCCGTGGCGGGGTCTTCCCGCGATTGACGAAACGCAAGAAGCATAACAGCGGGGTAACCCCGCTTCAATGCGGCGCGCCCCGAGCCCTCGAACGGGTCGGGGGTACGATTTCCTAAGCCCTTCCGGAGAGATGCCGTCCGCCGTCCACCGGGAGCACGGCGCCCGTGACGAACGGCGCGTCCGCGAGGTAGCGGACGGCGGCGGCGACGTCGGACGGATCGCCCGTGCGGCCGAGCGGAATCCGCTTCACGAGCGCGCGGCGGAGCGAGGCGGGATACGACTCGGGCCACAGGACCGTCCCGGGCGCGATGGCGTTCACGCGGACGAGCGGCGCGAGGTCGAGCGCCAGGCACTCGGTCAGACGGACGAGCGCCGCCTTCGACGCCGCGTACGCTGCGTGGCCGCGCCACGGCACGAGCCCGCCGCCGACGTCTGCGACGTTCACGACCGAGCCTCGCGAGGCGCGCAGGAGGGGGAGGAGCGCCTTCACGAGGAGGAGCGGCGCGCGCGCGTTCAGGTCCATCTGCGCGTCGAAGATGGCTGCGTCGGTGTCCTCGACGGCGAGCGCGTCGAAGCCGGCGGCGCCGTTCACGAGCAGGTCGAGCCGCGCATGGCGCGCGCGGAACGCGGCCGCGAGGGTCGCCGGGCCGTCCGCGAGCGCGAGGTCCGCCTCGAGCGCCGTCTCGAAGCCGCGCGGCCGGTGGGTGCGGTAGTGGGCGGCGACGCGCCAGCCGTGGCGGGCGAGGTCGCGCGCGATGGCGTTGCCGACGCGGACGCCGGCGCCGGTCACGAGCGCGACGCGCGCGCGCGCCACGGCCTAGCTCCCGCCCCCGCGGGACGGGTCCCAGGTCGGCTCGTCGCGCCGCGCGCGCCGGTTCGCGATCCGGGCGGCGACGAAGAGGAAATCGGAGAGCCGGTTGAGGTACGCGAGCACCGTCCGGTCCACCTCGACCTCGTCCGCGAGCGAGACGGCGCGCCGCTCGGCGCGGCGGCAGACGGTCCGCGCGACGTGGAGCGCCGCGGCGGTGCGCGTACCGCCCGGTAGCACGAACCGCGTGAGCGCCGGCAGCTCGCCGTCCCAGCCGTCCATGGCGCCCTCGAGCCGCGCGATCCAGGCCGCGTCGACGGGCGGGATCGCCGAGCGCGCCTTCGCGCCGTGCGGGGTCGCGAGCTCCGCGCCGACGCAGAACAGCTCCGCCTGCACGCGGGCGAGCTCCGCGTCGATCTCGGGGTCCTCGACGAGGGCGCGCGCGGCGCCCACCGCCGCGTTGAGCTCGTCTACCGCGCCGTACGCCTCGACGCGGTGATCGCTCTTCTTGACCCGTGGGCCCCCGAAGAGGCCGGTCTCTCCGCCGTCGCCCGTCTTCGTGTAGATCTTCACCGTCCGGACACTATCGGAGGGGTCGGGCCCGCACAACGCCCGCGCGAGCACGATGGAATCGGTCTTCGAGGGAGAGGCGCTCCTGCGCGTCGGCCGCGCGGCGGCGAGGCGGGCGTGGGCCGAGGGCATGACCGTCCTGCGGCCGGACGGGGTCGTCGTGCCGATCCCGCTCGTCGCGGAGCCCGAGGTCCTCTCTCGCGCCGCGCTCGCCGCGGCCGCGCGCGAGGCGCAGGCGATCCTGTCGGGCGCGGTGAAGCTCGCGCGCACGCTCCTCGCATCGGGGGACGCCCGCGACCGCGCCGCGCTCGTCGAGCCGTTCTCCGGCCTCGAGGCGGAGGCCATGGCGCGCCTCTTCGACGCGCCGCTCCCCGTGATGGTCGCGCGGGTGGACTTCCTCGTGCCGCAGGCGGGCGGCGCGCCCCGGGCGCTCGAGCTCAACGCGACGATCCCGGCGATGCCGGCCTACGCCGACCTCGCCGCCTTCTCCTGGCTGCGCGCCGCCGCGCGCGAGCGCGGGCTCTCGCCCCGCGCCGAGCGCGCCCTCGTCGCGCGCTGCGGGAGCCACATGGAGCGGCTCCGCGAGGCGCTCGTCGCCGTCCACCGCGCGCGCGGGGGCACGCGCGAGCGGCCCTCGATCGCGGTCGTCTCGCGCCCCGCCGACGCCCAGGTGGGCGAGCTCACCCGGCTCGTCGCCCACCTCCGGCAGATGGGGCACGAGGCGGCCCACCTCGTGCCCGCCGAGTGCGAGCCGGAGCGGTGGGACGTGCTCTACCGCCACGTGTGGGCCCACCGGGTCGATCCCGCGGCGCCGTTCGCGCGCGCCCTCCGCGACCCCGCGCGCTTCGTCCTCGTGAACCCCGTGAACGGGCTCCTCGAGGCGAAGGCGCTGTTCGCGCGGCTCTCCGAGTGCGCGGAGGACGCCGCGCTCGCGGCCCGGGCCGGGCTCGACGCGGACGAGCGGGCGGCCGCGGCGCGCCTGCCGTGGACGAGGCGGCTCGACGCCGCGCTCGCCCCGCGTCTCGTCGCGGAGCGCGAGGCCTTCGTCCTGAAGCGCAGCTGGGACTACGGTGGCAAGAGCGTCCACCTCGGCGCCGAGACGGCGCCGGAGGCGTGGGCGCGCGTCGTCGCGGAGGCGGCCTCGGACGCGCGCGGGGGCGGCTTCGTCGCGCAGGAGCGGATCTTCGCGGTCCGCAAGCCCGCCACGCGGATCGCGCCCGAGGGCGTGACCCACGGAGAGCTCTACCGCGATCTCTCCACCTACTGCGGCCTCGGGCCCTCGCGGCCCGACGGCTCCGTCGTCCGCGCCGCCGCTTCTCCGATCGTGAACATCCTCGGGGGCGGCGGGCTCGCGCCCGTACTTCCCGCGGACGTCGTGGAGGCGCTCCGGTGATCTCGGGCGAGAGCCGACCCACGCGCTGCGTGATGGGGAGGATCGAGCCCGGCGAGGAGGTCGTCGCCGCGCTGCGGGAGCTCGCGCGCTTCGAGAAGATCGACGCCGGCTTCGTCCGCGCGCAGGGCGCGGTGGACGGGTTCGAGCTCGCCCGCTACGACGCGGCGGCGCGCGGGTACGTCGCGGCGGGCGGCGCGGACGGCCCCGCCGAGCTCGTCTCCCTGCAGGGGAGCGTCTCGCTCGAGCCGGGCGGCCCGGGCGTGCGGCTCTGGGCGGTGCTGGCGATCGGCGAGCCGGTGATCGGAGTCCCCTCCCGAGTGGAAGCCGGGTTGCTCGTGCGGGCGCGCGCGGTCTACGTCGAGTTCGCGATCGACGTGCTCGACGACGGCGATCTCGAGCGGCGCGCCGACCCCGCTACGGGGCTCCCGCTCTGGCGTCCGCCGCGCCGGCGCTGACCCCGTCGGGGAGCGCGAGGTCCGCGACCGAGGGGATGGCGCGGTCCACCTCGACCGGACGGCCGCTGTGGTCCGTGTCGAGGTGAACGACGAGCGCGCCGGGCCACGCGCGCGCGTAAGCGTTCACGTGGGCGGGCTCGTTGTCGAGCGCGAGGACCGGCTGCCCGAGCCCACCGACCTCGTCGCGCGCGATCGCCTTCCAGGCGTCGTCGCGCAGCGCCTCCCCGGGCTTCATGAGGAGGAAGACCGCCGCGCCGTCGGGGAGCGGGAACCCGACCCGCCGCCGAACGTGCAGCGTCCCTGCCAGCATCGTGGTGGGCCGGCCGGTGACGTAGGCGATGCGGCAGCCGGTCGCGCGCACCGCCCGCGCGAAGGCCGCGGCCCCCGGCACCGGGACGTCGAGCCGGCAGTAGCGGCTCGTGAAGAAGCGCTCCTCCCAGAATCGCCGGAGGGGTCGGGCGTGCAGGTCCACCTCGCCGCGCGAGAGCCCGGCGTTCCGGAGCGCGCGCTCGAGGTCCCAGCCCGCGAGGTGCTCGGGCGCCGCGAGGCGGAGCGCCGGGAGCCCGGCGGCCTGGCCGTAGTCCCGCAGGATGCGCGCCTGCCGCGGACGGTTGTCGAGCAGCGTCGAGTCGAGATCGAGCGCCGCGATCGCAGTGGGTCCACCCTTTCGCGCGCAGGCCAGGGCGGCCAGCAGCACGGCCGGCTGGTCTTCGCGGCGGGAGCGGCGGGGCACGAGGTCCACCTAGCTACTCGGCCGCGGCGAGGAAACGCTCCCGATGTGGGTGGCGGATCGGCGCGCGCGGCCCGCATTTCGGGGCGCGCGCGATCTCGGCTAGTCTTCGGGCCTCGTGGCCGCGCCCTCGAAGATCCTTGTCGTGGACGACTCCCGGACCCAGCTCGAGTGGCTGGTCCAGGTGCTCCGCAAGGAAGGCTTCGATGTCGCGGAGGCGCGCGACGGCAAGGAGGCCATCCGGCAGGTTCGCGCGTCGCCGCCCGACCTCGTGCTCCTCGACATGGTCCTGCCCGACATGGATGGGCTCGAGGTGCTCCGGTTCATCAAGGCCCGCACCGAGGACTCGTTCATCCCGGTCATCATCCTGTCGGTGAAGTCCGACCTCGACTCGAAGGTGACGGGACTCCGGATCGGCGCGGACGACTTCCTCGCGAAGCCGTTCGCGGAGGCGGAGATCCTCGCGCGCTGCGCGGCGATGCTCCGGATCAAGCACCTCCAGGAGAGGCTGCACGACGTGCAGCGCAAGCTCGAGGAGCAGTCCATCACGGACTCGCTCACGAGCCTCAAGAACCGGCGCTTCTTCGACGAGCGGCTCCACGAGGAGTTCCGGCGCGCGCAGCGCTACGGCGACTACCTGTCGCTCATCATGATCGACCTCGATCACTTCAAGCAGGTGAACGACCGGTTCGGACACCCCGTCGGCGACACGGTGCTGCGCGAGGCGGCGGCGCTCATCCGCGCCTCCATCCGTGACCCCGACATCTGCGCGCGCTACGGCGGCGAGGAGTTCGCGGTCATCCTTCCGAAGACGCACATGACCGGCGCGCTCGCGGTCGCAGAGCGGATCTGGCGCGAGCTCGGCGCGAAGGATTACGTGCTCGGCACCGGGGGGCCCGGCGCGCCGGACGCGGAAGGCGCCGCCGCGCGGACGATCCGGATCACCGCCTCGCTCGGCATCGCGTTCTATCCGTCGAAGGACATCACCTCGGGCGAGCTCCTGCTCCGCTTCTCGGATCAGGCGCTCTACGAGGCGAAGCGCGCGGGCCGGAACACGATTTGCCTCTATCAGGCCGCCGCCTACCGGTACGAGGCGTCGAAGCCCTGAGGCGTGTGCAGGCGAGGGTTCGTACGCCCGGCTGACCCCGGTCAAGGCAACCCCTCATGCGGGTATGAAATGACCCGGGTGTGCATCACACCCGCAGCGCGCTCCCCTCATCACCGCGAAAACACGACGACCCGGGTCCGAACGCCCTGGCGCCCCCCATGCACCCCGCTCGGGCACCCATGGTGGAGGTCGAGGAGAGCGCGGCCGGGTCCGAGCAGCCCGAGCCTGTCCCCGAGACGACGCTGCTCGTCGTCGACGACGACGACAACGTCCGTCGTGCGTTGCGCCGCGTGCTGCGCCGTACGCGGTGCCGCGTCCTCGACGCGGCGGACGCCTCGGGCGCCCTCGCGCTCCTCGACCAGGAGCCGGTGCAGGTCGTCGTGTCCGACTACCGGATGCCCGGGATGTCGGGGGTCGAGTTCCTGCGCATCGTGAAGGAGCGCTGGCCGCGCATCCAGCGCGTGCTCCTCACCGGCCAGGCAGACTCGACCGCGATCGAGGAGGCGGTGAATCGCTCCGAGATCTTCCGGTTCATCTGGAAGCCGTGGGATGACGGCCACCTCCTCATCACGATCCAGAGCGCGATCCACCAGTTCTGGATCCTCGAGGAGAACTCGAGGCTCCAGGCGCTCGTCGGCGAGCGCAACTCGGAGCTCGAGCGGCTCAACCGCGACCTCGACGGGAAGCTCGAGGCCCGCTCCCAGGCCCTCATCCGCGCCGCGCAGGAGTGGCGCGCCTGCTTCGACGCGATCGGGGACCCGCTCGCGATCATGCACGCGGGCGGCTGCGAGGTGCTGCGCGCCAACACCGCGTTCGCGCGCGCGGCCGGCGTCGCGCCCACGATGCTCTCCGCGCTCCGCTGCACGGATCACGCGTACGGCACGCTGCCGTGTCCGTCGCGCTGCCTCATGCCCGCCGCGGGCGCGGAGCGCGAGGCGCGCTTCGGCGAGCGGACCTGGCTCGTCCGGTCGTTCCCGTTCGACGCGGGGGAGCCCGGGGCGGTGGTCGTCGTCTTCAAGGACGTGACGGACGAGCGCGAGGTCTCGCGCCGCCTCTTTCACGCGGAGAAGATGTCGGCGGTCGGCCAGCTCGCCGGCGGCGTCGCGCACGAGATCAACAACCCGCTCGGCGGCATCCTCGCGTTCGCGCAGCTCATGAGCCAGGAGGAGCGGAGCGCCGAGGACACGGAGAACCTGCGGCTCATCCAGGACGCGGCGATGCGGGCGAAGCGGATCGTCGAGAGCCTGCTCCGGTTCTCGCGGCGTCCCCGCGACGAGGAGAAGGGGCCGGTGGACCTCGCGAAGGTCCTCGAGGACGCGCTGTTCCTCGTGCAGCCGCAGCTGAAGGACGGGCGCGTCGACATCGCGCGCCGCTTCGCCGGCGCGATCGCGCGCGGCAACGCGAACCAGCTGCAGCAGATCGCGCTCAACCTGCTCGTGAACGGGATCCAGGCGATGTCCGGGGTCGGCGCGCTGACGCTCGGCTGCGGGCCCGCCGGCGCCGGCCGCGTGAAGCTCTGGATCGCCGACACCGGCCCGGGCGTCCGGCCCGAGCACGCGAAGCGGATCTTCGAGCCTTTCTTCACCACGAAGCCGGAGGGGCAGGGCACAGGGCTCGGCCTCTCCATCTGCTACCAGATCGCCGAAGAGCACCGCGGCACCATCCGGCTCGAGCCGTCCGACGGGCGGGGGGCCTGCTTCGTGCTCGAGCTGCCGGCGTTCGAGACGTGACCATTCGAGAGCGAGGGGACCCGATGGCCGACACCCAGGAGACGACGAGGCGCGCACGCGTGCTCGTGGTGGACGACGAGCCGACGCTGCTGAGGGCGCTCGAGGCGCTGCTCCGCCGCAAGGGCTGCGAGGTGACGGCGCTCGAGTCGCCGATCGCCGCGACGCAGCAGCTCGCGCAGGAGGACTTCGACGTCGCGCTGCTCGACATCAAGATGCCCCAGCTGTCCGGGCTCGAGCTGCTCTCGGCGGTGAAGCACCGGCGCCCGGAGGTCGAGGTCATCATGATGACCGGCCACGCGACCGTCGAGACGGCGCTCGCGGCGGTGAAGGCCGGCGCCTACGACTACCTCACGAAGCCGTTCGAGGACGTGGAGCTCGTGGCGCGCGCCGTCGGGAAGGCGGCGGAGCGCAAGATGCTCTTCGACCGCAACCGCGAGCTCGAGACGCAGCTCCGCGAGCGGAGCGGCTCGGCGCCCGAGGGGCTCGTCGGCAGCTCCGGCGCGATGCGCGAGGTGACGCGCATGATCGAGGCGGTCGCCTACAGCGCCGCGACCGTGCTCGTCACGGGCGAATCCGGGACCGGCAAGGAGCTCGTCGCCCGCGCGCTCCACGCGAAGAGCCCGCGCCGCGCCCACCCGTTCGTCGCGCTCAACTGCGGCGCGCTCACCGAGACCCTGCTCGAGTCCGAGCTCTTCGGGCACGTGAAGGGGGCCTTCACCGGCGCGCAGCGCGACTCGAAGGGCCTCTTCGACGCCGCGGACGGCGGCACGATCTTCCTCGACGAGATCGGCGACATCCCGCCGCCGACCCAGGTCCGGCTGCTCCGGGTCCTGCAGGAGGGCGAGATCAAGCGGGTCGGCGCGGCCGACTCCGTGCGCGTGGACGTGCGCGTGATCGCCGCGACCCACCGCGACCTGCCGAAGCTCGTGAAGTCCGGCAAGTTCCGCGAGGACCTGTTCTACCGCCTGAACGTCATCAACATCCCCCTGCCGCCCCTGCGCGAGCGCGTCGAGGACGTGCCGCTTCTCGCGCACCACTTCCTGCGCCGGTACGCCGAGCGGCTCTCGAAGAAGGTCCGCTCCGTGGCGCCCGAGGCGCTCGAGCTGCTCTCCAGCTACCGCTGGCCGGGCAACGTGCGCGAGCTCGAGAACGCGATCGAGCGCGCCGTCGTGCTCTGCCGCGCTGAGACGGTCCTCCAGGGCGATCTGCCGCCCGCCATCACCGGACGGACCGCTCCGCTCGTCCGCGAGGCGCCGCTGAACGGCGACGAGGCCGCCTGGCTGTCGCTCTCCTACGCAGCGGCGAAGGAGCACGCGCTGAGGCGCTTCGAGAAGGGCTACGTCGACGCGCTCATGAAGGCGTGTGACAGCAACATCTCCGCGGCGGCCCGCAAGGCCGGGATGGACCGCTCGAACTTCAAGCGCGTGCTGCGGAAGTACCGCAGCGACGTCGAGCCGGACTCCGGCGACGAGGGCGACGACCGGGCGCTGGCGTAGCGACCCTGAAGACCCCGTTCGTCCTGAGCGTAGCCTCGCCGCAGGCGAGGGGAAGTGCGGGCGCGCCCTCCGTGTGCGGACGAGATCACGCGTCCCGGCGAGAGAAACTCGTGGGTGGCCGCAAGCCGATCTCTTCACGGGCGCTTCCTCTTCGCGGACGCGCCTCGGCCGCCGCACTCCTCGTTGCCCATCCCGTTCACCCTCGGGCGCGTCCCCCTCGCGCATAGGCGCCCTTCGTACGGCCCCACTCCGCCGAGATGTGACAAATCACGAGCCCCGACCCTCTCCCCCGCTTCGCGGGGGCGAGGGAGATTCGATCGATCGGACCGCCGGCTACGGGAAGAGCTGCTCCGCGAGGCGCGGGTTCGCGGCCGCGCGCTCGGTCGTGAAGCGCAGCAGCGTCGCGTCCTTCGCCCAGACCTCGACCGCGCGCGGGAACCAATCGCCCCCCGACGGCGAGCCCCAGCCGAGGAGGCGCACGTCGAGGAGCTCCTTCCCTTCCGGCGCGACGAGCCGGAGCGGCTGGAAGCCGTCCTTCGAGACGAAGAGGAGCGGCTTCGCGTCCTTCGCGCGGCCGCCGACGACGTACGCGATCCGGCCGTCGAAGCGGCCGAGGGTCGCCTCGCCGAGCCCGACGCCGCGGCGGGTGAGGAGGCCCGCGAAGACGTCGGACGCGTCGCCCGAGGTCGGCGCGGCGAGGAGCGTGCAGAGCGCGCGCGCGAACGCGGCGACCGGCGGCAGGTCCGCGAGCGGGCCCGTGACCTTGCCGTCGCGCACGGCCGCGAACGGCCGCTCCGCCTCGGGCGCGCCGGGCCGCACGATCTCGAGCCGGCAGCGGCCGGGGACCTTCATGAGGAACCGCGCGGGAGCGCTCGCGTCGCCGCCGGCGCCCCGCGGTGCGGCGCCGGCGATCCGCTCGGCCGCGTTGCCGCGCGCGACGAGCGATCCCTGCACCTCGAGCGCGTCGAGCGAGAGCGCGGCGCGCCGCTCGCCGAGCCGGCGCAGGATCCCGGGGACGGGGAGGATGTAGGCCGCGGCCGGGAGCGCGGCGGCGAGGCAGAGCGCGGCGGCGGCGCGACGGAGGGCGCTCACCGGGTCACCTCGCGCAGCCACGCGCGCAGCGCCGGCGCGAGCTCCGGCCGCTTCAGCGCGAACGCGATGTTCGCCTTCAGGTAGCCCAAGCGGTCGCCCGCGTCGTAGCGGTCTCCCTCGAACTGGTACCCGAGCAGCCCCTCCTCGCGCGCGAGCACCGCGAGCGCGTCGGTGAGCTGGATCTCGCCGCCGACGCCGGGGCTCACCTGCTCGAGCACCTCGAACACGCGCGGCGGCAGCACGTAGCGGCCGATCACGGCGAGGTTCGAGGGCGGGTCCTTCTTCGGCTTCTCGACGAGCCGGTCGATCTTGATCGTCCGAGGGTCCACCGCGGCGCCCGCGGCGATGCCGTAGAGCGCCGTCTCCTCGCGAGTCACCTCCATGAGCGCGACCGTGCCGAGCCCGTGCCGCTCCCAGCAGTCGGCGAGCTGCTTCGCCCCGGGCACCGGCGCGTCGATGACGTCGTCGCCGAGCATGACGATGAACGGCTCGTCGCCGACCACGTCCTTCGCGCAGAGCACCGCGTGGCCCAGGCCGAGCGGCTCCTGCTGTCGGATCATCACGACGTTCGCCATCTGCGCGATCGCCCGCATCTGCTCGCGGAGCTCGTGCTTGCCGGTCCGGTCGAGGTGCGCCTCGAGCTCGCCGGCGATGTCGAAGTGATCGACGATCGAGTCCTTCCCGCGCGCGCAGATGAGGATCACGTCGCGCACGCCCGCCGCGACCGCCTCCTCGACGATGTACTGGATCGTGGGCGTGTCCACGATCGGGAGGAGCTCCTTCGGGACCGCCTTCGTCGCCGGGAGGAAGCGCGTGCCGAGGCCCGCGGCGGGGATCACGGCCTTGCGGATCTTCTGCGTCGCCATGTTGGGCGGCAATCTAGCACCGGACCGGGGCGGCGGGCCTCCTCTTCGAGGCCGCGGGCTCAGCGCTCGCCGCGCTCCGCCTCGGTCTTGCAGTCGATGCAGAGGTCCGTGACCGGTCGCGCCCGCAGCCGCGCGGGCGAGATCGCGCTCCCGCACACGGAGCACTTGCCGAACGTTCCGGACTCGAGGCGCGCGAGCGCCTCCTGGATCTTGCCGATGAGCTTCCGGTCGCGGTCGCGGAGCCGGAGCGCCCAGTTGCGGCCCTCCTCGGCCGTGGCGCGATCGTTCGGATCCGGGATCTCCTCGCCGCCGGTGCCGGCCATCTCGTGCACCGCCTGCGTGCCATGGCCGACGAGTGACACGAGCTGCGACTCGAGGACGCTGCGGTACCGCTCGACCTCGCGACTGCGCATGGAGGAGACCTCCTTCCCGTCGATCGACGCTAGCGCGATCCGCCCGCCGCGCGAAGGGGCGAGTTCGCGTCCTTGCCGGGGGCGCTCCCTCTCCGTATCCTCGCCGGGTGCACGCACGGACCCTCTCCGCGATCGTCCTCCTCACCACCGGAAGCGCCCTCGCCGCGGAGCCGCCGCCGGCCGGCGGAATCCCCGACATCGCGGGCCCCCGCACGCTCGGCCTCTCCGCGGGCATCGGCACCGCCGCCGGCAACGACGGCCTCTACCTGAACCCGGGCGCGATCGCCGCGCGCAAGCGCTACTCGGTCGAGACGGGGCTCATCCTGGACCGGCGCGGGCCCGACACCGTCGATCGGTTCCTCGGCGGCTCCATCGTGGACTCCCAGAGCTCGCCCGTCACCGCCGGCGTCTCGTTCCTGCGCGCGGAGCAGGGGACCTTCACCGGCAACATCGTCCACCTCGCGCTCGCCGGGCCGATCGCGGACAAGCTCTACCTCGGCGTTGGCGGCAAGTACCTCTCGGTGCGCGGCCCCCGCAACACGTCGGCCGCCACGGTGGACGCCGGCGTGCTCTGGCAGGTCGCGGACCTCGTCTCGATCGGCTTCGCGGGATACGACCTCGTGCCCGTCGGGAACGACGCGGTCGCGCCGATGGGCGCGGGCGCCGGAATCGCGCTCGGCAACGACCGCTCGCTCCAGGTCACCGGCGACTGGCGCGCCGACTTCGACCGGCGCGGGAAGACGACGAACCGCTGGGCGACCGGCGTCGAGGTGCTGCTCGGGCGGCTCGTCCCGGTGCGCGCCGGGTGGATCAAGGACGAGACGCTCGACACGCAGTGGTGGTCGATCGGCGCCGGCCTCGTCACCCAGAACGGCGTCGCGCTCGACATCGGCTACCGGCAGAGCATGGACGATCCCTCGGCGCGCACCATCGCCGCGACGCTGAAGCTGTTCCTGCTGCAGTGACGGGGCCGCCGCCCCGATGATCACCCGCGCTCGATCGCGGGGAGGACCACCGTCGCGCCCGTCGCGCCGTTCTCGCCGCGCCAGACCGGCAGGCCCCACACGGCGCGCACGCGCTCGGCGGTGAGGACCTCCGGCGGCGCGCCCTCCGCGACGACGCGCCCGCTCGAGAGGATGACGACGCGATCGCAGGTCGCCGCGGCGAGGTTCAGGTCGTGCAGCACCGCGACGACGCAGAGCCCACCCCGGGCCGCGAGCCGCGCCATCCGCATCGCGGCGACCTGGTGGCCGAGGTCGAGGAACGCGGTCGGCTCGTCGAGGAGCAGCACGCGCGGCTCCTGCGCGAGCGCGCGCGCGAAGAAGACTCGCCGCCGCTCGCCGCCGGAGAGCGCGTCGAGCCGCCGCTCGGCGAGGTGGACGAGGTCGCAGGCCTCGAGCGCGCCGTCCACCGCGCCGCGGTCGAGGCGGTTCGGCAGCGCGAGCAGCCCTTGCCGCGGCGAGCGCCCCATCATCACCGCCTCGCGCACCGTGAACGGCCAGGCGATCCGCGGCTCCTGCGGGACGAGCGCGCACATCCGCGCGATCGTGCGGCGCGGCGCGGTGAACGGGTCGAGCCCGGCGAGCCGTACCGTGCCGCGCGCGGGCGCGAGGAGCCCGGCGACGAGCCGGACCAGCGTCGACTTCCCGGCGCCGTTCGGGCCGAGCAGGCCGACGAACTCGCCGGCGCGCGCGGCGAACGAGACGCCCGACACCGCGTCGGCCGCGCCGTAGGCGAAGGCGGCGTCCGCGACGTCCACGATCGGGTCGGGCCAGGGCGGCCCCGCGGCCGCGGCCGTCACCGCGCCGCCTCGGGGCGCGCGCTGCGCCGGAGGAGCCACAGGAAGAACGGGCCGCCGAGGAACGCCGTCACCGCGCCGACCGGCGGCTCGGTCCCGAGCGGCATGAACGCGAGCCGCGCGAGCGCGTCGGCGAGCACGAGGAACGCGGCGCCGAACAGGGCGGACGCCGGCACGAGGAGCCTGTGGTCGGGGCCGACGACGCGCCGGACGAGGTGGGGGACGATGAGGCCGACGAAGCCGACGAGGCCCGCGAGCGCGACCGCGGCGCCGGTCGCGGCGCTCGCGGCGAAGAACACCCAGACGCGGGCGCGGCGCACGTCGAGGCCGAGCGTCGCCGCCTCCTCGTCCCCGAGCGTGAGGAGGTTCAGCTGCGCGGAGAGCGCGACGAGGATCGCGACCGCTGCGAGCACGACCCCGGCGCCCCACGCCTGCGTCGCCGCCGACTCGTAGCCCACCGCGCCGACGAGCCAGTACGTGAGGCGGCTCGCCTGCTCGGGCGGAACGAGGAGCTTGAGGAGGGTGATGACGCCCGCGACGAACGCGTTGAACACGATGCCGACGAGGAGCGCCGCCTCCGGTACGAGCCGCCCCGCGATCCGACCGAGGCCGAAGACGAGGAACGTCGCGAGCGCGGCGCCGAGGATCGCGCCCGCGGCGACCGGCGGCGCAGCCCCGAGCGCCTCGCCCGCCGCGCCGGCGACGCGCGCGAGCGCCGCCGAGGCGACGAGCACGAGGGAGCCGCCGAGCGCGGCGCCCCCGGAGACCCCGAGCACGAACGGCTCCGCGAGCGGGTTCCGCAGCAGCGCCTGGAGCGCGGTGCCCGCCGCGGCGAGCGCGCACCCGACGAGCGCCGCGACGAGTGCGCGCGGCAGCCGGAGCTCGAACAGGATGGCCCGGTCGGGCTCCACGGCCGCGAGCGCGGCACGGAGCGAGATGGGCTGGGCGCCGACGAGCCCGGACGCGGCGACGGCGAGGACGACGGCGAGCGCGCCCGCGCCGAGCGCGAGCGCGACGCGCACGCGGCGCGAGGTCACCGGCCCGCCTCCGGGTGGATGCCGCGGCAGAGCGCCTCGAGCCCGCGCACCATCCGCGGCCCGGGCCGGATGAGGTCGTCGTTCGAGATCCGGACCACGGCGCCGCGCCGCACCGCGGGGATGGCGGCGAGCCGGCGGATCCCCTCGGGCGCCTCCTGCGGCGCGGCGTCCACGACGAGGTCGGGGTCGTCCGCGACCGCCTTCTCGAGCGGGTAGACCGGCCAGGGGACGTCCCCCTCGACGACGTTCCGCGCCCCGCACACGCGGAGCAGCTCCTCGGCGAAGCTCTTGCGGCCCGCGACGATGAGCGGCTCGCGCCCGACGACGAAGAGGACCCGCTTCGGCGCCCGCCCCGCCACGCGCCGGCGCACCGCGTCCACGCCGGCCGCGAGGTCGCCCGCGAGCGACGCGCCGCGGGCGGGCTCGCCGAGGACCTCGCCGAGGACCCGCGGCGCCGCGAGCACGTCGGCGAGGCCGTCGATCTGCAGGGCGAGGATCGGGAACGGTCGGCGCGAGGCGCGCGACAGCTCGGAGATCTTCCGCACCGGGCCCGCGGCGCTCCCGTTCGTCACCCACACGACGAGGTCCGGCTGCAGCGCGACCACCGCCTCCGGGTTCGGATCGAGGTAGCCGCCGATGCGCGGCAGCCGCGCGACCCGGGGATCGTCGTCGAGGCGGGTGACGCCGACGAGCCGGTCGCCGAGCCCGAGCGCGAGGATCACGTCGGTGAGGCTCGGCGCGAGCACGACGACGCGCCGGGGCGGCGCCGCCGGGCGCGGCCCGATCCAGACCGGGCCGCCCTCGGCGAGCGACTTGCCCGTGGGGCGCAGCTCGTCCCCGCCCGCGCGCGCTGCGCCCGCCAACGCGACGAGCGCGAGGGCGGCGGCTAGGGACCGCACGCGATGTCCGCGGCCATCGCCCACCCCGCGGAGCCCGCCGGGCAGACGCCTGCCGCGACGGTGCTCGTCGCGCCGGTCGGATCGAAGCGGGCCACCTGACCACTCCACGAGTCGGTGACGTATCCCATGCCGCGGCAGAATGCGACGCTCCAGGGGCTCCAGACGCCCGCCGACGCGACGTCGATCGGGGTCCCGACGATCGGCGTCCCGCCGGAGACGTCCACCGGGATGACGCTCGCGATCCGCTCGAAGGATGGCGTCGCGAACCAGCTGCAGGCGACCCAGAGCGTCGTCCCCTGCGCCGCGATCCCGCCCGCGTTCTGGCACGCCGCGCCGAGGTCGATCGACGAGAGCGCGTCGGGGTCGAGGGAGTCGATGACGGCGAGCTTCGACGGCCCGGCGGGCTCGGTGTAGCCGTAGGGGCCGAGGCCGAGGTTCGCGGTCGTCACGTAGACGCGATCGCCGACCGCGGCGACGCCGGTCGGAGTGGCGAGGGCGCGGGGCGACGCGAGCGACGCGAGCGAGATGCGCTGCGTGACGACGCCGCGAGGTCCGGAGAAGTCCACGACCGCGATCTCCTGGCCGCCCGACTCGGCGTCCTTCCCCGCGAGCGCGACGTACGCGGTGTCGCCCACGAATGCGGTCGCGCGCGGGTTCGAGCCCGCCCGGGGAGAGAGGACCACCTCGTCGACGAACTCGCCGGTGTCGCCGCGCATCACGACGAGCGTGCCCGCGTCGGAGTTGGAGACGTACAGGCGGCCGCCGTGCATCGTGAGGTTCTCGAGGTCGCCGGCGCCGAGGAGGTGCTCGTACCCGGGGTCGCGCAGCGGCGCGCCGAAGGTCGTGACGGAGTGCGAGAGGGAGCTCGAGACGTGGAGCCGCGGACCGTCCACCGCGAGGTACACCGGGCCGTCGCCGGCGGGCTGCGGGATGCCGGAGCGCAGGCCCGCGCTCACCGGACGGACGTCGTCGGTCGCGAAGCACGCGACGTAGAGGTCGGGCGCGCAGGTCCCCGCTCGGCAGCTCTCCCCGCGGCGGCACTCGTTCCCGCAGGCGCCGCAGTTGAACGGGTCCGAGGCGCGCACCACGCACGCGCGGTCGCAGGCGAAGGTGCCTTCCGGGCACGCCGCGGCGCAGCCGGTTCCGAGCACGCCGTCCGCGCGGCAGGTGTCCGTGCCGCCGCAGGCCCGATCGCAGGCGCCGCAGTGGCCGGGGTCCGTCGTGAGATCGACGCAGGCGCCGCCGCACGAGGTCGCGCCGTCGGCGCAGGCGCACGCGCCGGCGTCACACTGCTGGTGCGTGCCGCAGCGGACGCCACATCCACCGCAGTTCGCCGCGTCGACGTCGGTGGAGACGCACCGGTCGCCGCAGAGCGACTGGCCCGCCGCGCAGACGATCTCGGCCTTGCAGCCCGGGAGGGCGAGGGCGACGGCGAGCGCCGCCGCGGAAGCGAGAAGGTTCTTCACGGCGTCACCTCCGCCCGGCTCCCGGCGCGCAGGGCGAGCATGACCATCCGTCCGGGCATCGGGTTCCCCATGGGATCGAGGAGCGTCTGGTCGTCGAGGAGGTTGCGGACCTCGAGGTGGACCGCGACGGTGTGCGCGCGGTTCAGCGCGAGGGAAGCGCCCGTGTTCCAGAGCAGCGTCGCCGGGACCGGGATCACGTTGCGCGCATCCTGCCACTGCGCGCCGACGTACTGCGCCTCGACGTGGAGCGCGACGGGCCCGGGCGCGATCGACGTCCGTGCATAGAGCCGGTGCCGCGGCCGGCGCGGCAGGTCGTTGCCCGCGATGCCTTCCGGGCCGCGGAGGTTCTCCGAGCGGAGCCAGGTATACGCGCCCGAGAGCGACAGCCCCGCGAGACGCCGCACGGGGGCCGTCGCGGCCTCGGCCTCGACGCCGCCGAGGAACGCCTTCCCGGTGTTGAACGGCTTCAGCCGACCGAACGACGCGGGCTCCCACACCACGAGCTCGCGGTAGAGCGTCGCGTGGCCGCCGACGCTCGCGACGCCCAGCGGTCCGTCCACGACGAGCGCCGCGTCGCCGCCGGTGCCCTGCTCCGCCGCGAGGTCCGGGTTCGGCTGCGCGAGCCCCTGCTGCAGGTACAGCTCGGCGAAGCTCGGCGGGCGGAACGTGCGGCCCGCGCTCGCGCGGACGGAGAGCGGTCCCCAGAGGGCCGCCGAGATGCCGAGCTTGCCGGAGAATCCTTCGAACCCGCCGACGCGGTCCACGCGGGCGGCGGGGGCGACCCGGATCCGTCCGGCCGCGAGCCGCACCTCCTCGGAGGCGGCGGCCGACAGGCGCGGACGCGACTGCGTCCCGCCGGCGGCCGCCGCGTCGATCCACTCCGACTCGGCGGTGGCCTCGACGCGCAGGATCCCGGCCCGATGCTCGAGGAGCGCCTCGCCGCCGCTGGACGCGAGGCCGCCGCGCTGCGGACGCGATGTCCCGCCGAGCGCGGCGAGGCGGGTCTCGAGCTGATCGAGCCGCAGCCCGCCGCGCGCCGCGAACGAGAGTCCCTCGAGCGGGCCCGGCGCGACGGCGCGGAGCGCGACCAGGGCGCGCGCGTCCTGCTGCCAGTCGCGGGAGCCGTCCGTGTCGAACCCCGGGTTCGCCGCCAGCTCGCGCCGGCCGCCGGACAGCTCGGCGACGCCGTCGAGCCGCACCGAGCCGAGCGGCACGACGAGCTTCGCGAGCCCGCCCCCGCGCACGTTCCCGTTGTGGCCGCGGGTCTCGTCCCGGCTCGCGCCGGACGCGAGCGACTGCTGGGGATCGAAGCGGTAGTCGAAGCGCCCCTCAGTCCCGTCCACCGTACCCGCCACGAGCAGCGTCGCGTCGCCGATCGCGACGCTGCGGTCGGCCGCGGCGGAGCCCGTGCCGAACGAGCCGCCCATGAGCTCGGCGGACCAGGTGCCGGGCGCGGGACGCCGCGTCACGACGTTCACGACGCCGCCGAGCGCGCCCACGCCGTAGTGCGCCCCCTCGACCCCGCGGACGATCTCGATCCGATCGATCCACGCGCGGGGGATGGACGAGAGATCGACGCCGCCGCCGAAGGCGGTGTTGAGCGGCACGCCGTCGAGCAGCACGAGCACGCCGTCCGCCGTCGATCCCCGGATGGAAGCGGTCGCGAGCCGGCCGAGGCCGCCGTAGTCGTTCACCGCCACGCCGGGCGCGGTCGCGACGAGCTCCGCGACGCCCTTCGCCTCGCCGGCGAAGCGGTCCGCGGAGATCACGGTTGCCGAGGCGGTCCGATCGCGCTGCGCTTCGGTGCGGAGGCGCCGGCCCACGACGACGATCTCGTCGGGGGAGGTAGGTGTCGGGGCAGCGGGCTCGACCGCCGCGATTGGCGCCGCGACGGCGGCGCTCGCCAGCGCGTGCGGATCGGGCGCGGCCTCGAGCGGGGGCTCCGCCGCGAACGCGGGGACCGCGAGGGTGAACGTGAACGCGACGACGAGGGCGCGAGCGCGCCCCAGGGCAGGGGACATCCCGTTCATGCGCAGGGTCTCCTTAGGACCCGTGACCGCGAGGCGGCGCACGATGCGCCGCCCGCTCCGAGGGAGGTCTCCTGGCTTCCGGGGTCGCGGGCAGCTTCGCTCCGCTGGCGTCCTCCACCTTCCCGCCGCGAACCTCCGCGGCAGTGGCGGCTACGTCGAGGGCGCCTGCACCCCGGCTACAGTGGCGGGACCGCGCCGGACTTCGACCGGCTTCCCTGATCCTCGGAGCGAGACCGGAGTAGCGGTTCCTCCGGCAGCCTGTCAAGCGAGGGGCCGATCCCTGGGGAGGCGCTCACGAGCGGCCGGGCCACGGCGGGTCGCGCTCCAAGCACGCGGGGATCCCTTCGCGGTAGGACGGGTACCCGATGGCGACCCCGAGCGCGTCGAACGCCGCGCGGCCGTCCACGCGACGCCCGCGCGCGGGGTCCCCCGTCGGAGGCGGAAGCGGTGGGGTGGGGAGCCCGAGCGCCGCGCAGAACGAGATCACCTCGCGCGGGGTCGCCGGTACGCGGTCCGCCACCGGGAGGGAGCCCGTCACGACGGACGCGAGCGCCGCGTCGCACAGCGCCGCGAGGTCCTCCACGTGGATCCTCGACACCACGCGGTCGGGATCGCCCGCGCGGCGCGGCGGGGCTCCACCGCCCGCGTGCAGGCCGCGCCCGGGCCCGTAGATCGCGGCGGGGCGCAGCACGAGCCACGACCACGGCCCCGCGGCGACCGCCGCCTCCGCCTCGACGCGCAGCGCCGCGGTCCGGGTCCGCGGCGCAAGGGGCGACGACGCGTCGACCTCCCGCTGCGCGCCATGGACCGACGTCGACGAGACGTACACGACGCGCCTCGGCCGGCCGGTGGCGGCGAGCAGCGCCGCGGTCGCGTCGACGAGCGCGCCGCCTCGGACGACCGGGGGAACGGTGCAGACGACCCCGAACCCTGGACTGCGCCGCGACGCCGCGGACGCGAGCGCTTCGAGCCCGCCGTCGCTCGCCGCGTCGAGCGCGAGCACCTCGGCGCCGGCGTCCGCGAGGGGGCCGAGGCTCGACGACGCGCGGGCGACCGCGAGCACGCGCACGCCGCGGGCGAGCAGCCTCGTCGCGACGCGCGCGCCGGTGAAGCCGCAGCCGAGGACGATCACGTCGCGCACGCCGCGGAGGATAGCGCGGCGGGGCGGCGCTTCCATCGCGCCCCGGGGCGAGCGCGAGATCCCGAGCGCGCGCACGCGCTTGTCCGGGTCTCTTGACACCTCGCCGCGCAAGGCGCTACGAGCCAACCTTCATAGTCGTCCGGGTGCCCATCACGGGCACGAAGAGGGAAGCCGGTGAGATTCCGGCGCGGTCCCGCCACTGTGAGTGGGGAGCCGCTCTCGAGAGCCACTCGGCGTGAGCCGGGGAAGGCGAGAGCGGCGCGCGAGGCGAAAGCCTCCGAACCCACGAGCCAGGAGACCTGCCCGGACTCGGCGAGGACGCCATGCCGCAAGGCTGCCGTCCCGCGGGCGCGGAGATCGCCCGCCGGGACCCCATCATCCGGAACCTCATCCTCCTCGGGGTCGCCCTGGCCGTGTGGCCGGCGCCCGCGCGCGCGATGCACCTGGCCGACGGGATCCTCCCGCTGGGATGGGCGGCGCTCTGGTCGGGCGTCGCCGCGGTCGCGGTGGCGATCGCGCTCGTCCGCTTGCGGCGCCGCACCGCCGACGATCGCCGTGTCCGGCCGCTCGTCGCGCTCGTCGCGGCGCTCGTGTTCGTCCTCTCGTGCATGCCCATCCCGGTGCCGATGGTCGGGACGTGCTCGCATCCGTGCGGGACGGGCCTCGCGGCGCTGATCGTCGGCCCGTGGCTGACCGTGCTCGTCACGGTGACGGCGCTCGCGCTCCAGGCGCTGTTCCTCGCCCACGGCGGGTTCACCACGCTCGGCGCGGACGTGGTCTCGATGGGGATCGCGGGCGCGTTCGTCGGGTGGGCCGCGTTCCACGCGCTCCGCCGCGCGGGCGCG
>WNFU01001404.1_pt1 | contig 33841 bp, 38 predicted proteins | sample 5400121 | NCBI WGS metagenome assembly WNFU01 (sample SAMN13153360, study PRJNA577476) | soil metagenome | isolation source: 100 cm soil or saprolite under grassland replicate 1 | place: USA:California | collected 2016-06-15
GGGCGCTGTCGCGACCGCATCGTGGTCCTGTCGAGCTTGGCAAGACCGCCGAGCCGATCCCGCTCGTCAATCCTGCAAGCGCAGGCAAACCAGGCCAAGACGTTCACACCACATGGCTTCGTGAAATATCGAGGCTAGGCTCGTGCCGACCTGTGCCAACTGGTCGATTCCTGCTGTCTTGGCGGCCGTCTCGTATTCGGCTGGGGTCAGCACATCAAAGTTGAGACTGGCTCCGCCTTGAGCGAGTACCTTGTCGATGGCCGCGAGCACCCCGGCGCGATACAGCTGTTCGGCCTCGATTAAGGCGGCGCCTGCTTCCTCGAATTCATGCCGACCGGCGAACCGGCCCGTGACGAGGTGGTTGAGGTCGACAACCTGCTCGGTGAAGGTGCTGTGGTCATGCTGTCGGCTGGACTCCATCAGCTCGGCAGCGGTCCCGGACTCAACACATCGTCGCAGTTCCACGGCGTACACCATCAGAGCATGACGACAGGAGTTCAAATGGGCCAGGATCCGGGCTGGGTCAGGGTTCTGCAGCTTCAACGCCGCTCGCGTGCGGTCGAGTAGGAGGATCAGCTCATCGACTCCACCGCGCTCAACCACTCGGGCGGCGGCGAGCGCGCCCGCGAGACCGGCCGGGCGCACGATATACCGCTCTTGGTTCGCCTTGGGCAGATAGGGCTCCAGAAAGCCCATCCCTTTCAGGTGTTCTAGGCGTGCCTCAAGGACATTCGAGGGAGTGTCGTCGCCCAGACGGCGCATGCCGTCGTGGATCTGCGCACGTGTGAGGCCATGCTGGGTCGGCTGGTCAGCAAAGACCGCGAGGATTCTCACAGCGATCTGTACGAGATGGGGATCTTTGACCACGGCACCCGTATTCTCCGCCAGCGGTGCGGCGAACGCTCTCCATGTCGCTAGCTGCTGGTTGCGTGCCAGTTGATACTGGTGGGCGTCGTCTAGGTTGAGCTGCTCGCCAAGAGTGGGATCCGTGCGGCCGGGGTGGATCTTCCAATCCCGTGAGGAGTCGAGGGGCTCGTCGGAGATAGGACTGCGAGACACCTGGCTTCCTTATTCAAGTGGTGTGTCGACGACCGGCGGGTGAGAGTTGTCGAGGATCTGGCGTGCCGGTTGCGCCAAACTCTTGTTTGGCTTGGTTATTCGGCGCCAGCATTGCCAAGGCATCGGCTAGACTCTGTAGCACAGTGTTCTGAACGGTTTCCTGCTCGCAGGAGCCACCGTGATGCGCGATCTCGCCTGCGAGGGGCCGCAGAGGCTCTGGCCCATTTACCGCAAGCTTGGCTGCAAGCTGCTTATCTCGGGCGATCTGTTCGGGCTTCTGAATCCGATGCGGTGCCGAGCGCCACAGCTCTAGATCCATTCCGACTGGATGCACAACGCGACCCAGTTTGCGGGTGAGGACATCAATGATCGCGATGCCATCTGCGTCGAGGTCGCACCATGCGGCCACTGGACGCGGTGCTAGATAGTTCAGTAGCGCCAGCAGCCCGCCGCTTGTATAACCACGACCCCACACACAGAGCCACGTTTCGATTACCTTTGGCATCGCGCACGCCTGCTCGAAGGTGTCGGAATTCTCAATTAGTAACACTCCGTCGGCATCGCAGCCGACGATGCCGGCCATCTGCAGGCCGTTGGCGGGAACGGCAACCCATGGCGCGGCCACCGCGGCATTGGCCGCCACGCGACCAACCTGCCACAGAAGTGGCCCCCGCAGCCGCAACTCGGTATCGGCCTTCGTCACAGCTTGGTCGAAGCTCATACCGACAAGGTTGGCAAAGGCCAGCTCCCGTTCGGTTGTCCAGCCCTTCGAATTGCGCCACGCCTGAGATGCCAGGGACTTCGCCGTAAACGACTCCCCCGTCAATCGTCGAGGCCACCAGAACGCCGCCGCTCTTACAGCGTCTTCGTAGACCCGCCATGCTTGCGTGAGGGTCGCGCTGTCTCCTGGCACGCGCAACGGCGTTCCCGACCCGCATGCGGCCAGCAGGGCATGCTCGGCCGCTAACTCCGCCACCGGCTCCATCAGCGCCAGCAGTTCCTTCCGAACCTCGCCCGGGTTTCGACGACCGCGGATCTCGTCGAGTCGGTCGACAGCCTGCGCCGCCCATGCCTTCGACAGACGCCAACTGAGTGGAATTGTGAGCTCAAGGTCGTCGCCGACACCGCACCGCAGCACGATCCCGCCGCACCGCACGAGTTCAACCGCCATCTCCCAAGCTCGTTGCTCATCCAGGGCACCGACCACTGTCGACCACCTGCGCCGGGTGACCTCGAGCACGAACGCCAACTCACGCTGCGACAGGCTTGCAGGCGGGGCGAAGACCTCCACCGACCCATCAGAGACAAGATCGACCTCACGGATCTTCAGACGACGACGACGGTCGCGGGGAGCATGTGAGCGACCATCACGACGAACCGGTACCGAAACGGCCATCACGCCGATCGGCAGTCCACCAACCGGCGCACGAACTCGGCCTTCCTTCTCTCCGAGTATTAGCTCCACGGCGCCCCAAAGCGGCACTGATCCGACACTCCATGCTCGACTCGTAAACAACGCAAGTCTACCCTTTGGCGACTGCTCTCTCGCGCTACGTTAACGAGTCGTCCGACATCGAAGGCGCAGTCAGGACGTTGGCGGATCGATCACCATTCGCAAGACCCCAATGACCTCTCCACCACGTGTCCACTTCTACCTACCACCTGTCCGGCGTGGACTTCCGCCCAGTGGAAGGCACCAGGTGGCGATGTCAACTTGCGCTGAGCTCCAGACCCAGTCACAGCAGGTCAACGTGGTAATACTGATGTGCGCGAGGAGGAGCTGGCCGTCGTCGGCGTGGTCTTGAAAGGACATGACGCACCTGTCGCCGTCGAAGACGCCGGCCGGGACCATGTAGGTGCCGGTGATGGTCATCACGTACTCGTCGCCCTCGGGCCAGAAACGGATGCGTCGACCCTTTGGGACAGAGGGCGAGCGCAGGCTCGTTTGGGACGGTGAAGGCGAGCACAGGCTCGCCCTCACTGAGGCGCTGGATGACGGGCGGTGCCGCCGACCGTGGAGTGGGCTGCTGATCCATTGCGGCGTGCTCCCTCTGGTTGGCGGATCTCGGGGACGGATGGTCAGTTAACGGGTCGGGCGGCGGCGTAGAAGTCGATCCAGCGCACCGGGACCAGGCGGACGGGGATTCCGGGCGCGGGCGCCTCGACCATGCGGCCGTGGCCGATCGCCATGGCGACGTGGTGGACCGTGGCGGGGTCGTGGGGTTGTTGGCGAAGAACAACAGGTCGCCGGCGTGGAGCTGGGTGGCGGCCACGTCGCGGCCGTGCTGTTGGAGCCATTGCCACTGTCCGGCGGCGCTCATGCGCTCCCAGTTCAGGCCGGCGTGCTGCCAGGCCCGCCAGGTCAGCCCGGAACAGTCGTAGGTGTCGGGGCCTTCGGCGCCGAATTCGTACGGCTTGCCCTGCTGGCTGAGCGCGAACGCGACCGCGCGTGCCGCCGCCTGTGAGTTGCGTGTTGAGGTTCCCGTTGAGGTTGCCGGTGAGGTTGCCGGTGAGTGCTGCTGCGGCGGTGAGGTTCCCGTTGAACGCGACGTTGAGGTCCCCGGCGAGGATGGCGGTGAGGTCTGCCAGTGCGTGGTTGCGGCGCCGGGCAGCCCGGCGGTGAGGTCCAGGTGCACGGCGGGCTGCCCGGCGTACTGCTGGCCGAGCAGCAGCCACGCGAGGCCGATGCCCAGCGACCACGCCGCCAGCGACCACAGCCGCCGGCCGCGTGGGCGGGGCTGCTGGATCATCGGCGTGCACCACCGCGGTCGTGGCCGGGGCTGGGGTTCACCACGGTGGCGGCCGGGGCCGCGGTGGACGTCCGGGTGGGGGTGACGGTCAGGAGCTGCCAGCCCTGCCGGCTGGCGAGCGCCACGAGCTGGCTAACCACGGCCACGTCCACGGCCAAGTGCGTGGCGTCGGTGGCCAGCAGCGCGTCGGCCTGGTGGTCGGCGAGCAGCGCCAAGGCGCGGTGCAGGCCGGGACGCTCCAGGGTGGTGCCGGACTGGTGCAGGTCCTCGATCCACTCAAGGACGGTCCAGCTGTGCACGGCGGTGGCGGCTTGGAACTTGGCGCGTTGGCGCTGCAGATGTCGCTGTCTCACCGTGCCGGGGTTAGCGGTGCGGGCGTAGCAGACGACCGCTCGCACGGCGGCAGGAGTGGCGGTGACAGCAGTCATTACGGTCCGCTCCCAGCCGGCGGTTCGTCGGCGAGGTGCTCTGGGCTGGCCGGCTGAACCGAGAGGTCGAGCAGGCGCGTCGCCAGGGCGGCCTCGGCCAGCACGATCGGGTGCAGGTCGCGGGGAAGCTCGCCCGGCAGGTCGAGGATCTGGTCGACCAGCGGCTCCAGCAGCAGCGCGAGAACAGCCCGCTCCTCGGTCGGCTCGTGCGCGAATCGGTGGAGCTGGTCGGGGTCGGCAAACTGCTCGGCGAACAGCTCGGCGCGTCGCCGTCCAGTTCGATGCGTGCCGACTGGCAAGGTGACTGGCGATACTGGCCGGGCTGGCGAGCTTGCGATAGGCGTGGTCAGTGGCGGGCGGCACGGCGGTGTGCAGCAGCAGCGCCACCGCGAGTACGTCAGCGGGATTGGTGGGCAAGGTGGGCTGTGGCTCGCTCATGCGGCTGTTGTCCTCCGGCGGGGTTGGGCAGGCTGCGGGTCAGGTGGCGATGGCGACGAGGGTGGCCAGCACCAGCGCGGCGATGGCGATGCCGAGGTGGATGTGCCGGTCCACCGGAGGGGTCCAGGTCTGGGCGGTGGCGGCCCATTCGGCGAGCTTGAGGGCGTCTGGGACCAGCCGGGCGAGCAGGCCGAGCGCCAGCAGGATCGGGGTTGCCCAGCCGTGGCTCGCGCTGACGGCAAGAGTCCAGGTAGTCAGCACCAGCAAGACGACCTGGCCGCCGACCAGCACGGCTACCAGGCTGGCCCATTGCCAGCTCGGGACTGGCCAGTCCGCCTGCTGGTGGGGGTCGGCGGCCGTCGCGGTGGGTAGCGGTCCGCCGGGCTCGGGTTGGGTCGGCCGGCCGGGGTTACTCGGGTCGGTCCCGGGGGGAGGCTGGCCGGTGTCCTGCTGCTGGTGGAGGTCGGGGAAGCGCATGCGGGCCTCCAGGGACGGGCGGCAGGGAGGCGGCCGGGTGGTCCGCTTCCCTGCCACGAGGAGAGGGGTCGGGGCTACTGGTGCAGCAGCCAGTCGATGAGCAGGTAGGCGTACGTGGCGGCCAGCACGCAGGCGACGACCCGTTGCAGACGCGACAGCTGCGGCGGCTGGAGGCTGGCGTCGGGCCGGTCAAGCTGGTGGAGCCAGCGGGCCAGGCCCACGGCATCACGCCCCAGCCAGATCGCCGCGGCGATCATCACCACCATGACCAGGGCGTTGAAGCGTAGGTAGGCAAGGACTGCCAGCCAGGCGCTCCCAAGGCACGCGGGCACGTAGGCGCCAAGCAGCAGAACCGTCTGGATGCGGCGGGCGCGGATGGTGGGTCGCAGCCGGCCGCGGTCAGCGTCGGCCGGGTCGTAAGTGAGGTCGGGGTCGTGGGGGTCGATGGTGGCGGGGACGGAGATTTCGGCGGTGTCCTCGTCGTCGCGGGGCTGGCGGCGTGGTTGGTTCTCGCGGTCGAACATCGCGCTCACGTGCGCTCCTTTGCTCGTGCGGGCCGGGAAGGTAATTCCGGCGGAATCAGCGGCTGTCAGGCGGCCTGGTCGCAGAGGTCGTCTGGCGGGCTGCAGCGGCCGGATCGGGTGATAGCCCAGCCCTGGACGGCGAGCTGGACCGCGACTGCCTGCCCCGACACCGACTTATGCTGGCTGCTGGGGGGTTGCCCGGTGGTGGCCATGCGGGTTCACCTCCCTTCGGAGTGGCGCTTGGACTGGCCGGACCGGACGGCTGGCCGAGGCCGTAGAGGGCGAACACGCGCCGCAGCGTGGCGGGCGGGATCCCGAGCGCTCGGGCGGCGGCGTCCGGGCCGTCGCGGCTGGCGAGCTCGGCCGCCACGCCGGCCAGGCGGCGGCCCTCCTGGTTCTCGCCTGCGGGCAGGCCCGTCTGGGAGGGGGTGCGGTGGGCAAGGTGCCGTTCGGCCTCGGTCTCCCCGCCCCAGATGCCGACCAGCGTGGGGTCGGCGCGGCCGACCAGGCTGCACTCCCACAAGATCGGGCACAGTGCGCAGATCGCCTTGGCGGCCTGGTGCCGCTGGCGCACGAGATGGCCGGGCTCGCGGCCGTGGTCGAAGAACAGCTCGGCGGTGGCCTGGGTGCAGGCGCCGTAGAACCGCTGCCTGACCAAGAACTGGCCGACCTGGACGCTGGCGGTCGGCGTGTGGACCGCCCGCCCCTGGCCACTGGGCTGCCCGTCCTCGCCACCCTGGTCCGGTTCCGCTGCGGAGGCGGGGCTGTCGGGCGGGTCGACCATGGCAAGCACCGCCTTTGGTTGCCGCTGGGCGATGGACGCCGGTAGCGGCGGCACAACGCGGCCCATCGCCGCGACGGCCGGAGCCAGCTCGGCGGCGACGAAGCGTAGGTGGCCGTGCTCGGTGCGGTGGAAAGGGACCTTGCCGGCAGCGGCCCAGTTGGCCAGGGTGCGGGTGGTCACGCCCAGCCATCCGGCGACCAGGCCGGGTCGCAGCAGCAACGCCGGATCGACCGGCGGACTTGGGGCGGCTGGGGACAGGGTGGCGACGGCGACGGGCATGGGGTTGACCTCGAAGCACACGAAGGGACCGGGGCTGGGAGACGGGGAGCCCACGACCCGCAGGCTCCCCGGCTGTGGGGGGTGCTAGCTCTGCCTTGGGGGCGGGGCGGGACCAGACGCCGCAGCCTGCGCTGCGGCGACCCACGCGACACGGGGATCTGAACCGTTGGGGGTGGACTGGCCGCCATCGCCGGCGGCCGGCGGCGGGGCGAGCGGGTCGTGGCCCATCGGGTGGTCCAGATCGACCTCGCCGACCGGCCGGGCGCAGCCGGGCGGGTTGGCCAGCGCCAGGAATCGCAGCGTCAGGACGATCGCGGCCGCGGCGCCCTGATGGAGCGCCTGCTGGTGCTCGGCCAGCCAAGCGCTGCGCTTGTCATCGGCGGCCTGGACGACGTCCAGTAGCGCCTGCTGGCGGCGGATCTCGCTCTGCACCTCGGTGAGCTGGCGGTCCAGCTCGGCCAGCTCGGCGTGGAGTTGGCGCACGCGCCGCAGGCTGATCAGCCCACGCACCCAACGGAGCTGCCCGACCTGCCGGTTGAGCTGCTCCTGCTCGTCCACCAGCAACGCCTGCTGGCGGCAGGCGCTCTCCCGGTCGGCCAGCACCTGCGGCACCAGGTGGACGTAGGAATCCGCCTGCTCGCTGAGCAGCACGGCCAGAGCCTGCTCGCGGCGCCGGTACAGCTCGGCGTCGTCCTGCCGCTCGGCGTCCTGGAGGAGCTGGCCGGCGGGCTGCATGCCGGCAAGCTCCTGGTCGGCCAAACGGCGCCGCGTGTAGAGGACCTCCCGGCAGGCCGCCTGGCGCAGCGTGCCGGCGCGCAGGGGGCGGCGCTGCTGGTTGAGCTGGTGGACCAGCCGCGTGGTGGCCCGCTCGATCTGGTCTTCGAGGTCCTTGCGGTGGCGGCGACGGATCGCCTCACACGCGGCGATGAAGTCGATCGTGTCGTCGGTGGGACGGTCGATCACGACCGCGCTTGGAGGATAGGCTTGCTGCTGGTCGACGATGGGTGCTTGCGTGGTCATCGTTGGCCTCCAGTACCAGGCTGCTGGTGCTGGCCGGGTGCGGGAGCGGGACGACTTGCTTGCTACGGCTGCGTCTCGCTCCTGCCCGGCGAACACTCGTCGTTTAGATGATCTGGTTGCTTTGCAGGGTCGGCGTGGGGCTGACCGTTGGGCGGCCCGCCGCCCCTGCGCCGGTCACGGCATCTCGGCCGAACGCGCCCGCCGGTCAGCCCCCTTGCCGCGCGTCGACCGCACTCGGCGACCGCCTCACCCCCTCACGCTGTTGGCGTCTAGGTCGAGGACGGCCTGGGCCGTCTCCTCCCGCGCCTGGGCGTCCTCATCCGAGCACCGCTGCTCGGACGGGCGCGGGTTGGGGCGGACCTCGAGCACCTCGACCGGACCGAACGTCGCTTCGAGGCGGAGCAGCGCCAGCGCGAGGTCCTGGTCGCGGTTGCCCTTGCCGTTGCGCCGGGTCACGACCGTGGGCCTCGCACGATCAGCCACTCGGGTGGGACACCAGCGCTGGCCCTGGAGGATGCGGGCGGCGTCACCGCGGCCACGGCTCCAGGTCGCCGGTGTGCCGCGCAGGCGGAAGCAGCCAGCCTGGCGGCGAGGCGCAGTCGGCGAACTCCCACGGCCCCCCCGCCTGGTCGCGCGGATTGGTCAGCTGCCGGGTCAGCTGAGTGACCCCGCGGACCTGCACCAGCACCAGCCGGGCCAGCGCCAGCAGCGCGGCGGTGCCGGCAAGGCTCAGCATCCCAACCGCGAACCCGGTCAGCAGCGTGTGCATCCAACCGTCCTCCTCGTGGCGGCGGTAACGAGCGGAGAGGACCGGAGGGGAGTCAGGGGGATTGCTCCCCTCCGGTCCGGTGTGGGGGCCTTGTGCTTCCCCTTCCCCGGGTCGGGTGTGAGCCGGGTACTTCGCAAGGCCCCGCGTCGGTGTGAGCAGTGGTAGGCGCCAAGGTGGTGATGGTGTGAGCCCGTCCTGTCCGGTCGCTCTCCCTCCCGGCGGGCACGGACCACACTCGCGGCGTGGTGGTGAGGGGAGTTCTCTGGCCCCATGCAGACCGTCGTTTCGGGGCATGGAAGTGGCCGTCAACCACCTCCCTTGCGGCGGGCACGCCGACCGCGGCCGAACACCACGCCGCCAGCGGTGCTGGGGGCGGCCCGGCCGGGCGGGGTCGAGGCGAGCAGGCCCGCTTGGACCAGCTCCGCAACCGCTTGCTCGATGACCGGCATCGGGTCGGTACTGGTGCTGAACAGCTCGCCGATGCCGATGACCGCGCCGGCCGGACGCGACAGCACCAACGCCAGCACGCCCCTGGCCGCAAACGACAGGCCCGGATCGGCAAGCACCGCGCGCACCTCGGGGGCAGTGATGGGCTGGCCCGGCGCGACCAGGCGCTCCGGCGCGGTTGCCCGCTGGCGACGGGTCATCGGCCGAACTCCATCCAGCCCAGGCCCACGCCCACCGCCGTCTGCACCAGGGCCACCAGCACGTAACGGCCGGGCCGGGTAGGCGGCAGCAAGGCGGCGGCGTGGCCGGCCCAGCGCCACAACGCCCACCCCTCCAAGGTGTAGATGCCAAGGAGGACCAGGGCGGCCGGGCGGGCGATCCCGGCGCCGTGCCAGATGGCCGGGACCACCACGGTGGCGTACACCACGATCAGCACCGCGTAGCCGACCACCAGCAGCACCAGCCAGCAGCGCCAGACGGCCAGCAGCGGGGACGGGGCATCGGCGGCGCGCATCAGGCGACCTCCGCCACGATCGCGGGGGGCGCCGACCCGACTTCCACCAGCCGGCCTGCCGGCGCCCCCTCCGTCGCGCGCCCAAGCTCCGCCGTGCCGAGCTTGGGCTGGCTGACCCGCCTGGCCAGCCGGGTCGCCTGAGCGAGCAACTCGTCGACCGCGGCCGGGTCCAGGCGGCAAAGTGCGTGCAGTAGGCTGTGGGCGGCGACCAGACTGCCGAGGATCTCGTGCTGCTCCTCGGTGGTGGCCGCGCTGCGCGTGACCGCCAGCGCCGCGGCGTCAAGGCGTGCCAGTGCGGCCTCCACCAGCGTCCGCTCACCCGTCATCCCGCCGGTCGTGGGGCTCATCGCCGCGCTCCCGCGGCCACGACTCCGATCTCACCAGTTGCCTGGCGCGTGCTGGCTGCGACTTGGTAGGCGCAGCTGGCCTGCTGGAAGGCGGCCATGCACTGGCGGGCGGTCTCGCCGTCGCCGCGTCGCACGGCCGCGGCCAGCACGTCGGCGGCGCGCAGGGCGACCCGGGCGGCCTGCAACTCGGCCAGCAGTCGCTCGCCAAGCGCGTCCGGCTCGGACTCCACGGCCTGGCGCAGCTCGAAGGCCAGCGTCAGGGTCTCCCAGGTGCCGCCGTCGTCGCAGGCGATGCGGGCGTCGACGACCTCGGCCGCCCGATCCAGCAGCGACCATAGGTGCGCGGCCTGGAGCATCGCTTCCTCGCGCTCCTGCTCAGCGAACCCGCACTCCTGGACGGCCTGGTCGACCTGCTCGCAGGCTTGCGCGGCCACCATCAGGGCATCCTTGAGGTCCGCCGCATCACGGGCATCGCACGGCAGGCAGTTGGGGGGACTGGCCAGCCGGCGCAACAACTCGGCGGCCCTGGCGTACTTCTCGGCCATCGCCGTCACCTGCGCCCCTCCCGGCTGATGCGGCGCCCACGGCAGCCAAGCCGGTCGGTGCACCGCCAGGTCTGCGCCCTCGCGGGCGACACCAAAGGGTTGGCGGGCTGGAGGCTGCGGTTGCCGACTCGTCCGCAGGCCAGGCAACGACGGACGCCGAAGCGGAGCCGAAGCCAAGTGCTCAGCGGAAAGACGGATAGCCGCAGTACTGAGACCACGGGGACCGCCGAGACGGTCGGCTCAGGCCGGAAAGCAAGCTCGGACCGCCCGCTCAAGGCTGGCGGCTGGCGGGTCAGACACCAGGCGTGGTAGTCGAAGACGCACTCGGCCAATGCCGCCCACTCTGGAACCTCCACGCCGGCCGCGTCCGCGGCGCGGGCCGCCTGCCGCGCCCGTCGAGAGGTGAGCAAGAACAACGAGGCGGCGTACGCCACGTCCGGATCTGTCCCGGCGTCAACGCGCGCTACCGGGCGGACGGCTGGCTCAGTAGGATGAGCCTGCATCTGGGTCCTCACGATCTCGATGCACTGGCCTCGGCGGGTCTAGCCACCCGCCGGGCCGCTCACGGCCTGGTCACATCAGACATGGGGCGGAGACGATCGACGCGTATCCCGGCCTCCTGGCATGTCACATCGTTCCGATAGGCTCATGGAAACCGACGCGGCATGAGAGCTGAAGAGCGTCGGAGAGTAACGCGATGGCAATCCGGGCTGTCGCGTTCTTGGTGATCTGCTGGCAATCAGCTCAGCAGTGCCACAACCGCCTCGTGATAGACCGCCTGCACCACGGGGATGGTGGCCACCTCGATGCACTCGTCGGTGCCATGCAGATTGCGGTAGGCCACGCCGAACCCGGCTGTCGCGTCAATGCCCAACGACGCCAGGAAGTTGCCGATATTGCTCGGCCCGGCCACCTTCCACTCCGGTGGTTGCTCTGCGTGCCGCCGGGACGCGAGTCTCAATGCGACCGCGATCGGCGAGTCGTCGCGCAACCGGAAGGCGGGCCAGCTCTCGGCGTAGATGATGGTCGTTGGTGCTGGCGTGGGCCGTTGCCGATCGACCTCGGCCACAACCCGCTCCAGGAGCGCGGCAGCCGCTGGCTTGTCGAATGTTGGCGTCAGCCGCATGTCCACGTTCACCACGCAGCGATCCGGCACGATCGAGTAGCCCTCACCGCCGTGGACCGCGGTCACCGTTAGCTTCGGCGGCAGTCCAAACGCTGGATCGATCGGTGCAGGCTGCCGATGTTGGTCGAGCTCGTGGACGAGCTGCGCGGCTTTGCCCACCGCGTTTCCGTCGCCCGGATCACCGGCGCCGGTGTGACCCGCTGTGCCGTGGGTGACCACCTCGGCCCGCAGGAAGCCCCGTCCACCGATGACGATGCGTCGCAAGCCCGGGTAGCCGATCATGACTCCGGCCACGTCGGTGGGAGCGCCCTCCCCTGTGAAGTACTGCTTGGCACCGTTGAACCCGCCGGTATGCTCATCGGCGTCGAATAGCAAGGTCACCGTGCCGTGCAGCTCGTCTAACCGGCGGTTGAGCCGCGCGGCGATGTGGCAAAAGATGGCCACCGCCGTCTTGCAGTCGCTGCTGCCTCGCCCGTACAGCCAGCCGTCTTCGATGACCCCCGATGTGGGCGGGTGGCGCCAGGCCGCCAGATCCCCGAACGGCGGGGTGTCGACACAAGCGTCCAGCACGTATCGCGGCCCCGGATGGGTGCCCTGCACGTCGCAGGCAAGCCCGACGAGTTCGCCCAGTGCATCGTGCAGCCGGCGTGCGGCGAGTCCGTGGCCGGTCAGCCAGGACTCGATCAGCTCAAGGATCGGCCCGTACGGGTCAACGCCGGCGCGGCTGGGAGTCCGAACCAGCCGCTGCGCTAAGTCCACCACGCTCGCGTGGTCCTCTGACGCGACGGCCTTGATCGCTGCGGATGCCGACGGGCTCGGCGGGCGGACCCTTCTGGTCCGACGCTGGGTGCCCACTGTCACCGAAGCACGTGTAGCGCGCGGACCGCCTCGGGCGTCTCCAACTTCTCCGCCGCGAAGTAGAGCTGCTTGACGTGCTGCACGAGTCCCAACGCCTGCCGGGGATGTGTCAGCACTACGCCAGCGTCGAAGTTCCCGGCGGTCACCAGTGAGGGGATCGTCACCACCGCCCTCCGCTCGCTGGCGACAAGAAAGCGCTCCGGCTCCCGGATCAGATTGTCAAGCATCCCCATGTGCAGCGTCTTCATCCCCTGCTCGCGACTGTCGGGATCACGCAGCTCCAGCAGGCGAAGCAGGTGATCCCTCAGCAACCGGTGGTGCGGCGGGCCGAACAGCACTCTGTAATGAACCAGTCGCGGCCGTTCCCTGAGCACCTCCTCGATCTGTTGGAGGTACGGCAGGTCTCGTGACCGCGACCCGGTCACGACAAGATACTCCCTGGCGTCTCGCACGACCTCCAGCATCGCCGCCAGCAGCGCGTCCACCGTCGTGACCACGTCGGCCGGTGTTGTCAAGCCGATCTGGGCGTTGTCCAAGTCGGGGCTGATTACGGCCAAGGCGGGATGACGCCGCGCATCCTGGTGGGCGAACAGCACTTCGGGTGGTTGGCCATAGATCTCGCACAGGTGCTTGCGGTACCGAGAGCTGGTCCTGCGCTTGCCAAGCTCCCAGGCACTGACCAGGCTCTCAGTCACGCCGCAGTGAGGATCTCGAGTGTCCAGCTCGCGCACGACGTCGGTCAGGACCCAGTTGCGATGCAGCCGGGCACGCCGCAGCGCGGACATGATAGGGGCGATATCCGATTGCTGGCGCAAGAGACTCGTGCCTTCCGAATCTGCCGATGTGGTCGGCGGTTCATTGTCCTCCACGACTAACTCCGTTGGTATCTCGCGCCCCGAAACCCTTGGCAGTACGACGATATTCGAACCCGCGTTCGAGTACCATCGCTCCCGTGACGCTCACTGTCCAAGTTCGGCTGCTACCCGACACCGCTGAGGGCTCATGAGGCGGCCCTCCAGGCCACGTTGGAGTTCGCCAAGTAGGCGGCCCCCTCGTCAGTGACGTGGTTACCAGCGAGGCGCCTTCCTTCCTACGACCTCCAGCGAATCAAGTGGCGAGACTTGGCCATCGCTGACGGGTCGTTGTCAACGAACACTCGCTCGCCCGTGAGGCGACGGGATTGCTCCGACCGTCGCGACGGGAGAGAATGCGGTCGTGCGAAATACGCCCGTAGCGATTTCGACCAGATCCCTGGTCTTGGGCATGGCGCACCAGGACGGCACCATCCTCGCCAGCGAGCTGGGACCTGTTGCCCAGGCGTGCGGGCAGACCCCGGAGCAGGTCCGCTCCTGCCTGCGGCGGCTGGTCGAACAGGGCCTGTTCGTTCGTGCCGGCTCGGGCAGGAAGGCGCGCTACGACGCAACCGAGCAGGGCTTGGCCACGCTGGGCGCGGTCGTCGAGCGCACCCGCCGCGCCTACGGCCAGGACCAGGCCGCCGCCGGCTGGGACGGGCGCTGGCGCCTGGTCGCCTTCGCCATCCCTGAGCAGCGCCGCCGCGCCCGCGACGCTTTCCGCGATCGGCTGTTGGCTCTTGGTGGCGCCGCGCTGCAGGGCGGCCTATACGTCTCACCGCACCCTTGGCACAAGGACGTACTCGCCGAGGCCGAGCGGCTCGGCGTCGCCGACCTGGTCAGCATGGCGACCACTACCGACCTTAGCGTCGGCGGCGAGCGCGACCCGATCCAGCTGGCCCGCCAGCTGTGGCCCATCGACGAGCTGGCCCGGGGCTACCAAGCGTTCTGTGAGGCGTTCGCCGAGATCCCTAGCGTTCTGGAGGAGCTACGACGGCGGCGCCAGCCCTTGCCCGACGAGGCCTTCCTGCCCGGCGCGCTGGCGATGGCCGTAGGCTTCGCCGAGGTCTTCGAGCGCGACCCGCTGCTCCCGACCGAGCTGCTGCCACAGCCTTGGCTTGGCCGCGCCGCACACGCGCTGCTTGCTACCAGCCGCCGCCAAGCGCTGGCGCTGCGCCAGAGCCCTGACCGGCCAGTGCTGTTCCGGCTCTATGATCAGGTCATCCAGGGCGTAGGAGAGGATGAGACATGAGATTCGGCATCTTCTACGAGCACCAGCTCCCGCGGCCGTGGGGGCCCAACGACGAGCATCGCCTGCTCACCGACGCCCTCGAGCAGGTCGAGCTCGCCGACCGGCTCGGTGTCGACTACCTCTGGCTTGTGGAGCACCATTTTCTCGAAGAGTATTCGCATTCCTCGGCACCGGAGGTGTTTCTAGCGGCGGCGAGCCAGCGCACCAGCCGCATCCGGTTGGGCCACGGGATCGTGCAGCTGCCGCCCGCCTACAACCACCCGGCCAGGGTGGCTGAGCGGGTCGCCACCCTCGACCTGGTCTCCGGCGGGCGGGTGGAATTCGGCACCGGCGAGTCCTCCTCAGAGGCCGAGCTGGGCGGCTTCGGGATCGACCGCGAGGACAAGCGCGCGCAGTGGGAGGAGGTGCTGGACGTCGTCTGCCGCATGCTGGTGGAGGAGCCGTTCGCGGGCCACCAGGGCAAGTTCCTCGACGTGCCGCCCCGCAACGTGGTCCCCAAGCCGCTGCAGCGCCCGCACCCTCCCCTGTGGGTGGCGTGCTCGCGCCGCGACACCATCCTTCTGGCCGCGACCAAGGGCATCGGGGCGCTGTCGTTTTCGTTCATCGAGCCGCCCAAAGCCAAGGAATGGGTGGACGACTACTACGCCACGCTGGCCTCCGAGGCGTGCGTGCCCGCCGGGTTCGCGGTCAATCCGCAGGTCGCCTGCGTGCTGCCGATGCTGTGCCACCGCGACGAGGACACCGCGATCGAGCGCGGCCTGGACGGGGCGCATTTCTTCGGCTATGCGCTGGCGCACTACTACGTGTTCGGCAACCACCGGCCTGGCCATACCAGCATCTGGGAGGAGTTCCACGCCAACCGGTCGGCGTTCGGCTTCGACCGCGAGATCGCCGCGCAGACCGGGGTGGAGCTGGGCGCGCAGCTGCTGCAGGAGGGGCTTGGCAGCCTGCGCGGCGCGATCGGCACGCCGGCGCAGCTGCGCGAGCTGATCCGCGGGTACCAGGCCGCGGGGGTGGACCAGCTGGTGTTCGTCAGCCAGGCTGGCCGCACCCGCCACGAGCACATCTGCGAGTCGCTGGAGCTGTTCGCCGCCGAGGTGCTGCCGGAGTTCGCCGAGCACGCCGACGAGCACGACCGGGCCAAGGCAGAGCGGCTCGCTGGCGCGGTCCAGGAGGCCTTGGCACGCCGCGATTCGCCCCACGACCCGCCCGCCGGGTACACGATCAACGCCTCGATGCAGTTCTGAGCAGGAGCGGTAACCGCGCGGCGGTCGCCGAGCTGCCGAGTCCGCCGTCAAGGAGCTCGGCCGGTCCAGGCCATTCCTCAAGAGAAATCCGCGGGTCCCCGAGGAGACGGCGATGAAGACGCGGTCGAACTCGATAGGCGACCCGAGAGCTGGCTGGCGTTCCTGGCCGTCTGCCGGAGCCCACATACTGCGATCCGACAGGCCGAGTTGACGCTGGTGGCGCCAGCCTGCTGAGGTCGACTATGCTCCTCCACCGATAGTAGGCGGGACCGTTCCCTGATTCCGATACTGACGGACCAGGGCAAGTCCCGTGGTCAGAATGCCTTTCGGGTGGGGTTAAGGGCGCGTGAGCGCCTGCGTGTTTGCGATTGTCGTCAGCGGTCACTCGCACCGAGGTACTCTCGGCACAGCCCGGGCCGGGTAGCCTCGGTGGTGGCATGGTCTCACGGGTTAGGGGAGTCGCACGGTGCCTGACGATCGAGTCGAGCGTGGCTTCGTTGCAGCGCTCGCAGCAGGGCGCGCCGTCCTGCTCTTGGGACAGGAGTACTCCTCGCCGCTCATGCATCAATTGCTCGCCGACGTTGCGGTGGTGTTGAACGCAGAGCGGGCCGCAGATCTCCCATCGCAGCTAGTTGGACGGGCGCAGCCAACGGATCTCCCGAACATTCGACGTGCCTTCAGCCTTCACAGTGCGCCCGACCAATTGGTTGAGTTGGCCGCCCAGCCGTGGTCGTTCGTCCTGACTAGCGCCATCGACTCGATTCCTTTGGAGGCTTTCCGTAGGGCTGCTGCTGCAGGCCGACGACTTCGGCTTCTGTTTCCAGGCCAGGCGAGCGGCCAGCTGACAAGACGGAGTGTGGACGCTCTCACGGTTATTCGGCTCTTCGGATCACTAGAAGAGCGAGAGGAGCGATACCTGCCTCCCTTGACGCCGCTGAGCCTGCGTCAGCGACGCAGGTTTGAGGTCACCGCAGTGCTGCATCAACTCCCGACCCTCGTTGGGCCGCATGGATGCCTTGCCATCGTCGGCGTGACGTCCGGTGACTGGCTCGACCTTGAGGACCTTGCTCTCGCGTGCTCCCAGCTGCCCGCCCAAAGCGTGCACTGGTTCGGCGATGGCGCGACTGTTGAGGAGCAATCGGCCTTCGGAGACGTCCTCGTGAGACATCCCGGGACTGTCATGGACCTGATTCAGCGGTGCTCGGGCTCACCAGAGGCTGAGGAGCTTGAGCGGGCGCGGTCCCGACTTCTGAGGCCAGGCTCTCGTACGGTGGAGGTCGGCGCAGCCGGGCGCCCCACAGCCGTACTTCAGCTGACCCCTGAGGAGTGGCGGAACGTCAGCCAAGTCGGCCTTCTGCTGGACGATGCCACGACGCGACCGCCTGCTCCGCTGGGCACCGAGGAGGCGCGTGAGGTCTTCCGGAGATTCCTCCGTCAGCCACAATATGTGCCGGATTGGGATGGAATCGCGAGAGGATTTCTCTTCGAGCGGGAGGCAGGCGCGGCCCTGTTGACGCATATTGAGCACACTGTTGTCACCCTCGGGTCGGTCCACGAGGGCTCCCTAACTGTTTCCCGCGGCCGTAATGGCCAGACTGGATCGCGTATTCCGATCCTCCTGACTGGCCCACCGGCGTGCGGGAAGTCCCGCCTCCTCCACTGGCTTGCCTATCAGCTTCGGATCCGTGGCCATGTAGTGCTCTACTTGCTGACTCCCGCTGGGCGAGTCAACTTTGAACCGGTTGAGCGTGTCTGTCGGATCCTTGAATCCAAGGGGGCGCCCGCTGTTCTCATTCTTGCGGACGGCCTCGATGTGGCGAGCTACTCCCAGCTGAATGAGCACTTGGCCTCGACGGGCCGCAACGCGCTCGTGATAGGGACCCGAAGCTCGTTCCAGTCCGATCAAGCTGCAAGCGACGATCCCCGGACGGAGTCGGAGTTCGCGCAATACCGGTCGGCGCCTGTACCCCCCCGCCTTACAGGGAGAGAGCTAGAGCGGTTTGGTTCATACCTGGCCGAACGAGGTTTCTCAGATGTATCGCTTCAGCAAAGCCAAATGGCGGATCGCTACTTCCTTCTCGTGCTGTATCGCCTCCTGCCTGACGCTCGAGGTAATATCTATCTGTCCCTGACCGGCGAATATGACAAGTTGCTCTCGGCTCTCGACAAAGTTCAGGCAGAAGAGAACGCTGAACTATCCAATGAATCCTGGAGGCAGCAGCTACAAGAAGTTAAGCTTCTGCTGTTCCCCAAAGCACTACCGGAATCTTCTGAGGAGCGCTCCCCCTTAGCACATGTGGAGGGCGCAGTTCAGGCAGTGAACCTTTGCCTATTCTGCGCGCAGATTGGCAAGCCGCTCCCACTTGAGTTGCTCTTCCGGACGCAGGGCCCAAGTTTTCTGCGAAGTTGTCACGAGTTCGCCGTTGCTTTGGAGTCCACAGCCCTCCTCCAGGAGATCGCAAGCGACAACGCTGGCATGATCGTCCTTGACGCGGACCACCCGGTGATGGCACAGCTCACTCTGGCGAGCGTGATCCCGAGGCGCTCTGACCAACTCCTCCTGATTCGTTCTCTAATTGACGCAGTTACCTGGGATGAGACCGCCTTTCCCGGTGATAGGCCGGACCAAGACTACGGCGTCGAGGTACTTCAGGCCATTGGACCGCGTGGCGTTGCAGAACGGGAGTTCCAGTCTCCACAGGCTCTTGAGGCGGTCGCCGCACTGCTATCTCGGATCAGGACGGAGCGTGGGGCGGCGCTTCCGAAGCTGCTTCTTCTCGAGGCGAACACACTGCGCAAGCTGGCCGATCGTCTATCGACGGATCATGAGACTGCACTTCGACGGTGCCGAGAAGCACTGGTGGTTTTGGATGTAGCTGAAGAGATCCTGTCGAATCGGCGGCCTACAATCGCTCGGAACTCGGAACTGAGAAATGTCCTCAACACACGAGCTGCAGTGCATGGCTTCATGATCGGCAACTACCTACGCGAGTATCGGCGCGTGGACGAACGGCAGCGGACGCAGCTCCGAGCCCACATTTTCGTTGCCTTGGACGAGGTCGAGCGCCTTGCTGGGAGGTCGCGTGGGCTGGGAACTCCCAGCTTCTACCCGCTCGACGTCACATTCTGGGCCTATCGCGACACGCTTGAGCAGCTACCCGACTTATCTGATGAGGAACGGGTGCGGCTCCTTGAGCGGATGGAAGAGGTCCTAGACTCGGCTCGGGAGGAACCGATTGAAGCCAATCAGATGGAGCGCTACACGCGTAGAGCCATCAATCTGGCCCAGTTGGAGGGGGACGTCGATCTCAGCCGCGAGATGGCGGCGAGCATGCGAGAGCGCGGAGACTTCAGCGGGGAGTGCCTCCTTGTGCGGTTGGAGGTATTTCAGCCCGGCACAAGAGTCGTAAAGTCGCGGAAGGCGGCGGCAGAGGGGTTGAGGCGGCTGGAAGGGCTCGGGCGCGAGGTGTTCGGTAGCCGCGAAGCGTTGGACCTCATGCATCGCCTTTGGATGGCGACGTTCCTCCCGGACCGACAGATCGGCGGGCCCGATCCAGTATTCGCGGCGTGCACCGAGGAGGAGTGGCTTCGGTGGCGGCAGATCCTTGAGGCTCGGATGCGCTTGGTGGAGCCCGGACACAGCCTGTTCCTCGGTTTTTGCCTCGCGTGGACTCTTTTCCAGCTGAACGAGCCCAGGATGGGGCTGCAGGAGATACGGGCTGTGGAGCCCCTGTCGAGTGGCAGCAGGCGGAGGGTTGGGTGCTTGGTGGTCTTTACAGAGGTAGACGGCAAGCCGATCCGATATCGAGGATCAGTCCGTCGGCGGGAAGGCGACGCGGTTGTTGTGTATGTTGCGCCCCTCCTCGCAGAAGTGCGCGTTCCTCCTGCTATGACCACTCGGTTCGCAGTACTTCCTCGAGTTGGTGACGAGGTTGAGCTTGAGATAGGGCTTAACTACCGCGGGCTTCTTCCATGGCGAGTAGCATAGCCAGCCGCATTGCGGGTGGGCGAGGCGATGACCCTGGGTGAGTGGCGGGAGGAGCTAGCGGACCCCGCTAGGTGGCGACATCAGTTCGGATCGCCGGAAGCACCTGTAGTAGTCGCGGCCTTGGATCGCGAGACGTTGGAGGCCATAGCTGCCATCCGCGAAGTCCTGTCGGGTCGAGGCGTCCGAGCATTCGTTGTCGGCCCGACTGGCGTCGGGAAGTCGGTTCTTCTTGGCGCGCTGATCTCAGAGGCTACGGCTCGCAACTACTCGATCACCATTGTGTCCGCAACTACCGATCCATCTGCTCTTCGTGCTGTGGCGCAAGGTAGTGTCCAGTTGCTGGTTATCAATCGACTGGACGAGCTGTCAGCCTCGGTAAGACGCGCGATTCGTGATAATCGGGGACGCTGTTCGGTCGGCGTCGTTGCCTCCGCTGAGAGCTTAAGTGCTGTAACGGCAGCTGCGTTGACCGAGCCACTCGATAGAGTGATCAATCTCCCACCTCTCGAGAACCGACCGCGTGACATTCTCGCGATATCTCAGCTCTTGTGGCCGGAGATCTGTGGTGAGGCCTCCGATCTGTTGAGAAATTGCCTGGATGAAGCCGCTGAAAACCTGTGCAAGGGTCCATATCTCTACGGGGTTAATAGCCTCCGCAGCGCGCTGGAGCAGCTGGCTGACGCGCTAATTACGTCGGGGGATTTGCGAGGAGGTGAGTTCCGCAGACTTATTGAAGCCAGGGATATTGCCGATGCGCTCCTAGCGTCCATCCGAGGGCAACACCTAGCGGCATGGGGGGTAGCTGTCGATGCAGTGATCGTCGTCGAGGGGTCGACAGATGCGACCTACCTGTCGGCAGCAGCATCGCTCGCTGAACAGGTGTGGGGATGGAAGCTGCTTGATGGCTGTCAGTTGTTGCCGGCGGGAGAGGAGCGCCGGGGTGGCGCGGGCGCGGTCTGGAGGCGTCTGTTTGAGCTCTCGGGTCGGTCCGTCGAGTGCGTGGGGTTATTCGACAACGACGATGTTGGGCGGCGCGAGTACACGATGGCCCGGAGGCAGAATCTTCGAGCCGAACTGCTGCCGGCGGAGTTCGATCGGTTGCGATTGCCGGATGAGCATCGCTGTCTCGAGATAGAGGATCTCCTATGCCTTCGGGTCCTCGATCGCTTCTACCAGGTGCACCCTCACTTTGAGCCGGAGGAGGTGCGTCTGCGGGTTGGCGGTCTACGACGGGTCGCGCCACAGGGCGCTGATAAGGAGGTTCTTGCTGAGTGGGCGTCTCGAGAGATGACGCTCGAGGAGTGCGAGCGTTTGATCTACGTGCTATGCCGTCTTCGGAAGTCGGTCGGGCTCCCCGTGCCGCGGAACGACATGGACAATTGGCTACAGGATCTATTGGCAGCCGACTGTTAACCAATCGCCGCCTTTAGATCAGATCTCGCCACCGCCTTCCCAGCCACATCGTCTGCACCTCACATCGACATACGTGTCGTCGTGCTCATAGTCCACTGAAACTCTTCCCTGGAACTCGCTCGTGGGAGCACCGCATTCTGGGCATCCCACGACGACTCCGATACCTGGCATCATCTCGTACTCAAGTCCCGAGTCCCAAATCGTTTGTTGGACGGCCTTGATGAAGTCTTCCTTGGACGCGAGCCCCGTGAGTTCGCGGACGATGCTCTCGACGCTCCGATTGTCATCGAGCTTCAACCACTTGAGGTGTTGAAGCAACGCGGGGAGTCCTGTGTCGTCCAGCCGTATTGGGACCACGCGGACTGATCCGTCGGCGAGTTGCCGAGCCAGCGCTGCTGCGAGCTCGCTGTTGACCCAGCGCGATCCTGCGGCGTTTTGAGACCACAGGACCAGCACGGTGTCCACCACGGCGAGCGCCTCGTTGACCTTGACGACGATGGAGTCGCCGGGCTTGACCTCCCAGTCATCGAGCCAAACGTCGACGCCAACAAGGCGGAGCTGGGCCGCCATGCGCTTGGCGATGTCCTTGTCCCCGCGATTGTGAGAAAGGAAGACATGCACGTCTCTACCATCCCACCCTGTCGATGAGTCGGTCACGACCCAAGAACGAATACCATATTCCAAGGAGACAGTCTGTCATTCCTGCCGAGAGGTGTCAGCTCGACTGAACCCACGAGGATTGTGGTCCTGCGCTCGAATACATGCCCAACCGACAACGCGGCAGTGGTCAGTCATCCGCTGGGTTGAAAGGCAACCGCGGGATGATAGTGGCCGATGCCGTGGTCGGTGACGTGCTCGTAGGTGTGGACAGTGCCGAGGGTGTTGAGGAGTTGGCCGAGGAGAAAGGCAAGGCCGGCAGGTCCGGCGATGAAGAGGTGGAGGTCGCCGATACGCCCGTACCGGCTACGGGCGGTCCGGATTGCGGCGATGATCTCATGGGCGAGGTCGGTGGCCTCACCAGGTTCCGAGAAGAAGTGTGGATGTGCGCTGGGTGGGTTGGCATAAACCCAGCCGCGGAACTCGGGAAGGCCGCTCGTAGCGCGGACAGCGGGGATTGTGTTCTCGCTGACGTTGATGAGGACGGCGAGATCCTCGCCGTCCGGCTGATGATCGCGGATGGCGATGTGGAAGTTGCTGTGCCGTCGTGGCTCAGCCAGGCAGTACGCGGTGTCGGGGCGACCGGGAGTGTGTTGCATCCAGGCAGCAAGCACGGCCCGGGGGGCGAGCAGCGTGGTACCGAGCGCGACGGCGGCGGGCAGCCCGACGAGCCCGCGGAACCGGAGCAGACGGCCAGGAGCTCGGCGAGCACTTTCGTCGGCGATCGCGTTGAGGGCGGGCAGCACGTGGGCGTGCCAGGCGCCCGCGTGGGCGTGGCGGCCGTCGAACCGATGGGTGAGATCAACGGTGAGCGCGGCGTCCGGCCGATGGACGACGGGGCCACGCGTGTACATGTCGATGACGAGAGGAGCCTCGGCGGGGATGGTGGTGTTGACGGCAGCGACGCGGCGGGCGAGCACGCGGCGGGCGATGGCGGTGGCGTCGTCGTCAGTGATCGGGTCGTGGTGGACCCGGGCGAGGTTCCATGTCCCAAAGTCGTTAAGCGTCGTGCGAGCGAGTGCCGTCCGTGCAGCATTGGTGTAGTCAAGACCGCCCGCGGCGACCGGCACTAGGTAGAACCCGTCTCCGCGTTCGGCGCGGTCTGTCAGCATGGGGATCTCGATCCCGGTCATGACAGGGCTGTCGGCAACATCGGGCGTGATCCAGAGAACAGCGCTGGCGGTGCCAGGGTCGGCGAGCGCTGCGCGGAGCGCGGGTTCGAGCGGCTCCTCGTGCAGATCGGTGAGGTCCTGCCATGTGGGTATGCCGTGGTCGTGAAGCGCAGCGATGATCTGGCGGATCTCGGTGAGGCGGGACCGTCGATAGCTGACGAAGCATCGGCCGGTCGGGTCGATCGGCGCGGGGGCGGTCATGTGCTCTCCAGCGCCCGGTGGCCGTCATACCTTGGCGCCGTAGCGACCGGATCGGCGCGGAATGAGGGCGTAGGCCGGGTCTCACGGGCGGCGGCGAGCAGGCCCGCAGCGGTGAGCGGCGCATCGGGGAACGCGGCGAGCACCGCCGTAGGCACCAGCCGCTGGGTGAGGTCGGAGTAGGTGAATCCGGGTGTGCCGTCATGCGAGCCCGTGAGCGCGACGAGTTCGGCGATGTCCGCGTCGTTCGTGTCCGTGCCGATGGTGTAGGTCCGCAGGACGGCTTCGCGCTGAGAGGCATTCGGGCGGGTGAACAGGAACGGTTCGGCGGAGCGGCGCTGCACGGCCGGGTCGATGGCGTCGAGCCGATTCGTGCACAGCACGATGACGGCGGGCATGCGGTCGCGGGCGAATTCGTCGATGCCGCGGATGAGAGCGTTGACGCCGGCGCGGTCCTCGTGGTGCATCTGGCCCTGCTCGCGGCTTTGCGCGAGCGCGTCGGCCTCGTCGATTACGAGGATGAACGCCGACCGGGCCTTGCCGGTCTGGGTGGCGCGCTTGGCCTCGGCGACGACAGTCGCGAACGCATCGCGGACGAGTGTCGTGATCTCCCCGACCAGCCCGGTGCCGCGAGTGGCCAGGCTGAGCCTGTAGGTAAACACGGGGATGCCGACGGCGCGGGCGAGCGGGTCGCCGAAGCTCTCAGCAAGCGCGGTCTTCCCAGTACCGATATCGCCCGCAAGGATGAAGACCGGGGGCCGGTCGAGCAGCGCTGCCGCAGCGGGCACCACCTGGCCGTGATGGCGGCGGCTCCAGTCGGCGAGCCGGTCCGGCGCGAGCCGGATGATCGCCTCCTTGACCAGGCGCTCCTTGACGATGTCGAGGCCGACCAGGCTGGCGTACCAGCGCTGTGCATCCTCGTCGGGAAACTCAAGGACAGGCTCGAACAGGTCGTTCGAGTCCGCCCAGCCACGATCGGTCACTGGTCCTCCGTGATCAGGCGACGAAGACGGTGCGGGTGAGCGTGGTGCCGTCGCGGCTATAGGCGCGCTCGCCGGTCCAGACGCCGGCGCCAGTGCCGGTCTCCGGCGCTCCGGTCCGGCGGATGGGCAACGTCGCTTCCACGGCGGCCTGCTCCTGGGGCGTCAGCCGGCTGAACGCGGCAGACTTCGCCAGGTACGAGTACCAGGAAGCCCCGGTCGTGTTCGCGTTGGCGGGCACACCACCCGGGTTCATGTCCTGTAGCGTGTTGGACGTGGTGGCCACGTAGCGGAGCCGAAGCGCCCACTCCCACGCGCCGTACGCATCCCGACGGCGCAACCCATAGTCGACCCGGTCGAGGTAGCCGTCCCGCAGGAGCAGCGCGGCCTCCGCGGCGTAGTCGTCGATGTCGACGAGGTCGGGCTCGCCGTAGAGCCGGCTCATCGAGCGCAGATCGGCGGCGATCTTGCTGGTGAGATACCGCGCCGACGTGATGGTGAACGTCGCCGTGCGCGTGGTGCTGTAGCTCACGTCACACTCCGAATCCTGGTCCAAGGACCCGCTTCCAGCAGGCGACAGCCCGGCCTTTGGTGTCGGCGTATTCGGCCTCGGTGATGGTATCGAGGGCGTCGTGGGCCGCCGCGACGAGCCGGTCGCTCTCTGCCAGCGTGTACCCGTCGACAATGTTGTTGTCAGGGTTAACGGGGTCGAACACCTCGATGGCTGCGCCGGTCGGGCCAGGCAGCTCGGATGCCTGGTAGTAGTCGTCGAACGCGATCCGGTCGGCGAGCCGGGTGCGGACGATGTAGGCGAACACCTGCTCCAGAGCGGTGGGATAGTCATCAAAATCCAGGCGCTGGCCGCGCCAGCCGTGATCGGCGAGGTGGGCGACGAGCAGTTCAACGAGAAATGACTTGCAGCGGAAGGCACCGTCGAGCCGCTTCCGCTCGCAGACCCACGCCTTGAGCAGGCGGATGAGCTGGGCGTAACCCGGCCCGTAGACGCCCTTGCGCCGCCTGATGAACTCGACGTGCAGGCGGATCGAGGTGAGGACGCGCTCGCCGTCCGGGGTGACGAGGTAGCCGCGGTCGTCCGGGTCGCCCTCATAGATCACGGGAGCGACGTCGACCTTCAGGCCGCTGGCGTGGAAAAGGATGCCGACGGCGTGGTCGGACGGCTGAAAGTCCTCCGGACTCTTGGTGTCGCCATAGATCTCGATGAGCCGGTAACGCAACCAGGCGAGAAGCCCCGACTCGGGGGCGTCCGCGCCACCAACGGCAGCGGCGCGGACGTAGGCGGCCATGTCGGCGTCGGACGAGCCCTTGAGGGCGGTGCCCTTCGTGACGCTGCCAGACCCACGGATCTTGACTAGGTCGTAGTCGGGATGCTCGTCGATGTAGTGCTCCAGCCGGCGTCTGAGGTATTCGAGTTGGGCGCGTCGGTCGTTCACGACCGCCTTGGGTAGGTTGACCTTGGCATCGGCATACGCGGCGATGTCGGCGTGGCCGATGATCGGGTCGCGGGGCTCGGGGGCGGTCATGGCTGACTCTCCTATAAGCGTCGGCCGAGCCGGCTCGACGGGAGGCTAAGTGTAGCGGGCTGGCAGCAATCCGACCACAAGATGTTGCGATCACCCGGATGGAATCCACCACAGGTTGTAATCCAGGTTCGGCTCAGGTTCACGTAGCTTCGGCCCACGATTGCGGTGATCCGTGCATTTGCTGTCGGCTTGTCAGTTTGGCAACACATGGCCAACTGAACAGCGCCGAGGATGCGATTACAAAGGCAGTGTCGCCTGAGGAATCACCGACTGGCCCGAGAGTGGGAGAGTTGCCTCACCTGAGGTAGTGGGAGGGAACTTCCACTACTGCAAATGGTGCTCCACAAGCCAGCAGTAGTCGATGCCGAGACGGTCGGCGAGCTCGACCTGCTCCAAGGCGTCCTTGAGCAGCCGGTGCTCGTCATCGGGCCCCCACGGCCGCGGGAGCTGGTGCTCGTAGAAGATCCCGAATCGCATGCTGGTCCGTAGTCTGCGCTGTTACCGGGGGTGACAGCGACAGCAACGGCATCGCACCGGGGATCTCGAGAAGTCTCGCGGGAGGCGCGTACGCCGCCCGGCGACGAGCCGCCCGTCTCGCAAAATAGGCTGATCCCGAGCTGATCCCGAGCTCCTCATCGCTTGGTGCAGCGCGTTAACGTCCGGCCGTAGTCGAGCCTTGGAACCCGATCCACAGGATCTCCAGCAGGACGACCGTGCCGCAGCGTTCGTGGGCCAGATACTGGCAACTCGCAACAAGGTGCGAAGCTGACGTTTAAGCAGAACTGACGAGAGCGCCCACAAGCCTTGCAAGCCAGAACGTGCAGAAGTAGACTTCGCAATCTGCTTCACTCAGGCGTTACCACTCATCACACCGCACTGGTCGCAAAGTGGGCACTCATGGCAGCGCGCTGGCTTCTTGGACTCAAATGCTGACAATTGCGCTCTCTGGCGTACCTGTGCGATGGCCAAGGGGGGTCTTGGTCGCCTCGTCGAGCAGGCCGACAGGACTAGGTGCATGCCTCCTCGGTACGTGGAGCGTCAAGATGCCTTGCTGGATCGGCCCTTGGGTTCGATGCCCAGTGATAACAGGAGAAGGATGCTTCCGCTCACCATCCCGAGGATGACACCGAATAGCCACGTCCGAGGGCTCCTGACTAGTCCGAGACTGGCGAACTGGATGGTGGCCGCACCGGCGAGGATCGCGCGATCGACCTTCATTTGCTGTCCTCTCCCTCGAGCTCAGTCGCGTGCCTTTCGATCCATCAGTATCGATCCCTCCCGCGGATGCCGTTGGCGGCCACAATTCCTGATATCGCTGCAATACCATCGACTATTATTGTGGGAAGAAACTCGGCGCGACTCTATCATGTCGAGCGCACGCGAGTCAATGCAGCGGTGCTCTCAAGGAGTCCTATAATGGCCACGGCCATAGGCATTATCAGTGCTATCAGCGGCTTTATTGGCGCTGTCGTAACTCTGCTAACCTATCTTGGCGTCAAGATCAAGATAGGCCGGCTCAGCATCAGGATAAGCCGTGCCGGGTTCAAGAGAGCGGCCCAATCCCTGGCGCTCGGTGTGAGTGTGGGGCTGGTAATCTTCGGCATTGGAACGGGTTCCTTTGCTGTATATCAGCTTGGCGGTGAGCCCACGACGACGACATCCACGTCCACGACAACGACGACCACCATCCCATCCCCGACAGTGAAAATCACATCACTGGGGCCTGGGCAGCGGGTGCCAATCGAGGTAAGCGAAGTTCGGGGTACGTCCATGGGTCTTCGACCGGGGCAGGAAATTTGGATCGTCGTCGTATCAGCCGCGAGGTACTACCCTCAGGATGGCCCTGTGGTCGTTGCACCGAACGGCAACTGGGTATCACCACCTGTATTCTTCGGTATTGACCGAGATGCTGGTCGGACGTTCTATGTCCTAGCGGTGCTCGCAAATAGCCCGGCAGGAAAAGTCTTTGATCACTACATCGAAGTAGGAAATCGAACTACTAACTTCCCTGGGATAAGCAGGCTTCCGACAGGCGCAAGCGAGTATTATCGCGTGGTGGTAATAAGACGTTAGCTAGTTCCCCATGAAGAAGTCGGGGTCGGGATAGCTTGTGAGCTGACGCTATGTAGGTCGGGCCTCCGTCCCCTGCTCAGCCCGACAGCCGTAGGCTTCGGGATCAACGAGCGCGGGGAAGGAGGCCCACATGAGTGTGTACGTCGGCATGGACGTCCACCGCAAGCGCTCCCAGGTCGCCATCCTCGACCAGGCCGGTGCCGTCCAACGCAACCGCAACGTCCCCAATGACCCCGCCGAGCTGAGCACCGTCCTGGGTGGGCTGCCGGCCGGTACCCCGGTCGCGTTCGAGGCCGCCTACGGCTGGGGTTGGCTGGTCGAGCTTCTGGAGGGCCTCGAACTCGAGCCGCACCTGGTCCATCCCAGCCGCTGCAAGGCGATCGCCTCGGCCAGGCTGAAGAACGACAAGGTCGACGCGCAGACCCTGGCGCAGCTGCTGCGCGGCGATCTGCTGCCTGAGGCGTGGATCGCGCCCCAGCCGGTCGGTGACCTGCGCGCGCTGCTGCGCCACCGCGTCAGCCTGGTGCGCCTGTCGACCCTGTGCAAGAACCGGGTCCACGCGGTGCTGGCCGATCGTGGCGTGCGCGAGCACAGCAGCTTGTGGACCGCTGCCGGGCGGGCGTGGCTTGCCGCCCTGCAGCTCCCACCCGTGCCACGACAGATCGTGGAGGACTGCTGCGGGCTGATCGACACGCTGGCCACCCCGATCGCCCGGCTGGAGCGAGAAATCGGCAAGCTCGCCAAGCCCGACCCGCGGGTGGCGGCGCTCATGGCGCTGCCCGGGATCGGCCGGCTCACCGCTATGACGCTGCTCGCCGAGATCGGCGACATCCACTGCTTCCCGACCGCGCGGAAGCTGTGCGCCTGGGCAGGGCTCACCCCGGCGGTGCGCAACTTGCGACCGCAAGGTCCGCCACGGCCATATCACCAAGCAGGGCTCGGTGTGGGTGCGTTGGATCCTGCAGGAAGCCGCCCAACGCGCCAAGACCCAGCCGCCGTTCGCCCGCACCTACGCCCAGATCGCCCACCGGCGCGGCAAGCAGATCGCCACCGTCGCGATCGCCCGGCGGCTGCTGGCCCGCTGCTTTCACATCCTCACCGAGCTGGAGGAACCGACCACCGAGAAGGCCACCACCGGGCGCGCTCGCATTACCGCATGAGCCTGCAACACGGCCGTTGAGCTGACTGAGCAGCCCGGGCCCGGACTCTACCGTCATGCGGACCCTGCACGGCAAGGGCCCGAATGGGTGCATGCGAGACCAACTCCGACCGAGGTCGTCCGGGCCTTCTCGCCGCCTGATCCTCCGCCAACAACGAGAAGCCAGCCAACGATCAAGCCCCACTGCATCGGGGCTAAATCTTCCATGCACCCTTGACACGGCCCGACCTCATGGGTGCGGGAATGCTGGAGCCCACCGGCGTGGTTGTGGTTGAATGACACCGTTGTCGCTGTTGTAGGAGATCCCGCTGCTTCGCACCACCACCCCGCCGCTGACCACCTGGGACGACCTGCTGCCCGACCAGGCCAAACGCCTCCCCGACGAGCTTGCCCGCATCGACGCCTACCTCGACGACGAGCGCTTCCTCGCCCCGTGGCGCGGGCATTTCCACGCGCGGCTGGGCCGCCCCTCGGTCCCGACGCCGACCCTGCTGCGCCTGTTGTACTTGAAGCACCGCTACCAACTCGGCTACGAGAGCCTGTGCAAGGAGGTTGGCGACTCGATCTCCTGGCGCAGGTTCTGCCGCATCCCCCTGGACCGGCCCGTCCCACACCCCACTACCTTGAGCAAGCTGGTGGGTCGCGCCGGCCCTGGCGTGATCGAGCAGCTCAACGCCGCGCTGCTGGGCAAGCTGGCCGCCGACAAGCTGCTGCGCGCCCGCAAACTCAGGATCGACACCACCGTCGTGGAGGCCGACATCGACTACCCGACCGACGCCGACCTGCTCCAGCAGGCGGTGCGCACCCTCGGCGGGCTGGTGCGGCGCCTCAAGGCGCGCGGCGCTGCACGCAGGACCGCGTTCCGGGACCGCAGCCGCTCGGCCGGACGCCGGCTGCGCCAGCTCGCCCACTCGCTGCGGCGGCGCACCGGCGTCGCCATGGGTGAGGTCGACCGGCTCACCGCCCAGGTCGCCACCATCGCCCGGCAGAGCTTGCGCGAGGTCGCCGCGGTCAGCCGCGCCGCCCACCGCGCCACCACCAGTCGGCCCAGCGACGGGTGGCTGGCGCGGCTGACCGGCCAGCTCGACCAGACCGTCACGCTCACCGGGCGGCTGCTGTGGCAGACCAACCAGCGGCTTGCCGGCAACCGCAGCATCCCCGATCGCGTGGTGTCGCTGGCTGATCCGGATGTCCGGCCGATCCGCAAGGGCAAGCCACAACACCCGACCCAGTTCGGCTACACCCTGCTGGTGGCCGAGGACGAGCGCGGCTTTGCCGCCGACCACCTGCTTTCCAAGGGCAACCCGGCCGACGCCCACAACTGCTCCCGGCCGTGCGCCGCGTGGCCGCGCTGCGGGGCCGGCCGCCAGCCACCGTGGTCGCCGACCGCGGCTTTGGGTTCGCCGCCAACGACCACGCCCTGGCCGAGCTCGGCGTGCGGCGCATCGGGCTGCAGCGCACCGGCACGCCCAGCAGGGCCCGCCGCGAGCTGGAGCAGAACCGGGCGTTCAAACGCATGCGCAACTGGCGCGTGGGGATCGAAGCCAGGATCAGCCACCTCAAGCGCTCCTTCGGGCTGCGGCGCACCCGGCTGCGCCACGTGGACGGCGCCCGGGCCTGGGTCGGGCTGGGGATCTTCGCCTACAACCTGCAGCGCATGACCGTCGTCGTGGGATGAAGCCAGCCGGCGGCAATACGATCAGCTCGTCCCGCAAACCCATGCCACCCACCCATCTGAGCAGGACTTCTTCATGGGGAAGTAGCTAGGCCTCGGCATTTCGCGTGGGGATTGACCTGACCCTGGCCAGGTAGCAGGAGACCCTCCCGAGCAGGGAGGATGCGGCTGTCTGACGACCGCACTCCCACACAGGAGGGTCACCCTGCAGGTGCAGGCTACCAACACCCGCCCCAGGTTCGAAGTCACCGGCGACGGCGAGGGGATCGTCGGCCACGCCGGTGCGGTGCTGCTGGCCGAGCTGTCGGACCGGCTGGGCCTGACCCGTGAGCTTGGGCGCCGCGCCAACCTCGGCCTGCGCGCCGGTGCCCACGACCGCGGCCAGGTGCTGCGCGACCTTGCCGTGATGCTGGCTGCGGGTGGTGACTGTGTCAGCGACCTGCGCGCCCTACGCGAGCAGCCCGAGGTGTTCGGCGAGGTCGCCTCGGTGTCGACCGCGTGGCGGGTGCTGGCCTGGGAGGTGCCTGCCGAGCCCCGCGGGATCGCGGCGGTCTGGTCGGCGCTGGCCAGAGCGCGCCAGCAGGCCTGGGCGCTGGGCGCGGCGCCGAGGGGCCCGCTGCGCATCGACCTGGATGCGACCCTGGTCACGGCCCACTCCGACAAGCAGGGCGCAGCGCCAACCTACAAGCACGGCTATGGCTTCCACCCGCTGCTGGCCTTCTTGGACCGCGGCGATGGGACCGGGGAGGCGCTGGCAGGGGTCCTGCGGCCCGGCAACGCCGGGTCCAACACCGCCGAAGATCACCTGGCCGTGCTGGGCATGGCGCTGGCCTCCCTGCCCAAGCAGGCCCGCACCCGGCCGATCCTGGTCCGGTCCGACGCCGCGGGCGCCACCCATGCCTTTGTGAACGAGATCGTCCGCCGCGGCTTGTGGTTCTCGGTCGGGTTCGACCTCACCGAGCCGGTCTGCCAGGCGATCCTTGCCGTGCCTGAACAGGACTGGCGGCCGGCGATCGACCCTGACGGTCGCCAGCGCCGCGGCGCGTGGGTGTGCGAGCTTTCGGGCCTGGACCTTGCGGGCTGGCCGGCGGGCACCCGCGCGATCTGCCGCCGCGAGCGGCCCCACCCGGGTGCCCGCCACAAGATGGCCTTCACCGACCAGGCGGGCCACCGCTTCCAGGTCTTCATCACCAACCAGCAAGACCCCGACCCCGTCCGGCTGGAGGCACGCCACCGCCCGCATGCCCGGGTGGAGGACCGCATCCGCTGCGGCAAGGCCAGCGGCCTTGCCAACCTGCCGTTTGCCGACTTCGACGCCAACGACCTGTGGCTGACGCTGGTCGGTGTGGCGCAGACGCTGGTGTGCTGGGCGCAGACGCTGCTGCTGGACGACCCCCACCTCAAGGTCGCCGAACCCAAGACCTTACGGTACCGGCTGTGGCATGTCCCTGGGCGCATCGTGCGCCACGCCCGCCGGGTGCTGTTGCGGCTGCCCGCTGCCTGGCCGTGGACGCCGGAGCTGGTGGTGGCGTTCCAGCGGGTGCGGGCCCTACCTGCCCCTGGATGAAGCCCACCGGCCCGCCGCCCCAGCCAGCTTGTGCTCCTTGCCCGCCCCGCGACCAGGGGCCCATCACGGCGTGCGCCTGGGAACGGTCCCCGTGCCCACGGCGGGCAGTTTCCGACGCTGGTCCCGCCCCGCCCGCCCTGCGGATCCCGCACAGCCTGACCAGCCTGTCGAGACGGTGCTGCACCCTAATCCTGAAGGCAGACCTGAACCATCCCAAGCCGACCCGACGCCCACCCCATCACCGAGCCTCACGAAATATCGGACTAGAGAGAGATCGATGGAACGGGCGTTGCCACGGGAGAATGCCATGATGTCAGGCTCCTCACTCCGACTTCCATGTGTCATCGGGTTGTCAGCAACACGGCTCTGATCACCTCGGCGAGACTGGTCGGGCATCCCGGCCTCGCCCTCGACACTGAAGGGCTGACGAATGACTGAAACGGCCAACGCCTTGCAGGGAGCGATCAGCGTCATGCTGTGGGCTCGAAGGGATTGAGCAGGCGCACGCCGGAGTGAGCCAGATCGGCGGTGTTGCGGGTGACCAGCGTCCAGCCTCGCACCTTCGCGGTGGCGGCTAGCAACCCATCGATGACCGGCAACGGATCGGGCACGTTCAGGCGCCCCCACTCTTGCGCCACCTCGGCAGTGACTGGAACGATGCGGTCGGCGTAGTCACGGAGGAGCCTGGATAGCCAGGTCTCGTACACGCTGGCCTGCGCTGGATCACGACGCCGCATCCGCTCGATTCCCTGACGGATCTCACCGATCACCAGGACGCTGAGGTGCAACTCGGTCCCAGTGGCTGACGCCAACCAGGCTTTGACGTTGGGGTTGGCCGTGCGTTTGCGCGCCTCGGACACAACATTGGTATCGAGGAGAAAGCTCATCACTGCCGCCGCATCAACCCGCGCGTTCGTCCTCGAGTTCCACCGTGCGGGCAGGCTCGCCCGGGCGACGGATGTCAAGGGCGGCAAGGTCCGGTCCGGACAGCAGGAAATCCTTGAAATCGGGCTTGCTGCCGGTCAGGCGGCGATACTCCTCGATGCCGATCACGACCGCCACCTCCTCACCGTGGCGGGTGACGACCTGCGGCCCATCGTCATACGCTTGCCGGACGATCTCGCTGAAGCGTTGCTTGGCTTCTTGCACCTGCCAGTAGTGCATCGTCGGTCCTTCCACTGCCCGCATTACGGTCTAGACAGCCTAGACCGTACGCGCCGCCAGCGTGGACTGCAAGGCGAGTGGGAGGGAACTTCCACTACTGCAAGTGGTGCTCGACAAGCCAGAGGTAGTCGATGCCAAGCTGGTCGGCCAGCTCCACCTGCTCCAGCGCGTCCTTCAGAAGGCGGTGCTCGTCGTCTGGCCCCCAAGGCCGCGGGAGCTGGTGCTCGTAGAAGATTCCGAATCGCATGGTGGTCCGTAGTCTGCGCTGTTACGGGAGGGTGACAGCAACACATGGGCGACCTGCGCCCGGGTCATCGCACTCCAGGACCGGAGTCCAGCGAGCGTATGGCGTCGGCGGCGGCTGCTTCCAGCGTTCTGGCCGATCCCGCCGCCCATGCGCGGGCGTAGGCGGCGTCGCCGAGTCGCTGGCGGACCGCGGCGAGCGCGGTCGCGATTCGCTCGGCCTCGCTGCCGTACGACTTGCCCGGAGCTTGTAGCTGCAGGGTCGCGGCGAGGGACACGGCGGCCTTGTCCCGGCC